>OLYN01000293.1_pt1 | contig 29622 bp, 26 predicted proteins | sample 1674231 | NCBI WGS metagenome assembly OLYN01 (sample SAMEA103958153, study PRJEB25191) | human gut metagenome
CCCTTCGGGACATTTCCCCCTGATAGGGGGAATCGGCCCCTGGGAGGGGAGCCTTGGGGTCAGGCTTTGGCCATCAGTTCGGCGGCGGGCATGACGGGGTCGGTGTTGACCTGGGCCATCCGGCCGGCGTCGAAGCTGGCGGCGACAGCCGGGTCGATCGGCAGGCGGGCGAGGACGGGCAGGGAGAACTGCAGTGCCAGCTCGTCAAGCTTGCTCTTGCCGAAGATCTCCACGCGCTTGCCGCAGTCCGGGCACTGGAAGTAGCTGTAGTTCTCCACAAAGCCGTAGACCGGGATGTTCATCATCCGCGCCATGTTGACGGCCTTGGAGACGATCATGGACACGAGACTCTGCGGGCTCGTGACGATCACGACACCGTCGATCGGCAGCGACTGGAACACCGTCAGCATCACGTCGCCCGTTCCGGGCGGCAGGTCGACGAACATATAGTCTACCTCGCCCCAGCACACGTCGGTCCAGAACTGCTTGACCGCGCCGCCGATGACCGGGCCGCGCCAGATGACGGGGTCCGTCTCATTGGGCAGCAGCAGGTTGATGGACATGACCTTGATGCCCTCCGGCGTGACGGCCGGGAGCATCCCGTCGTCGCTGCCGACGATCTGCTCGTGCAGGCCGAAGGCCTTCGGGATGGACGGACCGGTGATGTCGGCGTCGAGAATGGCGGTCTTGTAGCCAAGCTTGTGCATGGCCATGGCCAGCATGGAGGTCACGGTCGATTTGCCGACGCCGCCCTTGCCGGAGACGACGGCGATGACCTTTTTCACCTGCGAGTTTTTGTTGGGTTCGGCAAGCAGGCTCTCCTGCTTGCGGTCAGAACAGCTTTCGCCGCAGCTCGAACAGTTGCCGCTGCATCCGCTCATAATCAAAACACTCCTTTTGTGTCGTTCTTTACATCATTCTATCACAGGGGCACGGAAAGTCAACGGTGTGCCTGATAAACCGCCTTGCAGAAGGCAAAGACCTCGCGCAGCGTATAGTTGAGCTTCAGGATCCACGGCCATGTGCCGCTGGATAGCCCATAGGGCTCCATGCCGAGCGTTCTTGCGATATATTTTGCCCGGCACATGTGAAAATCACTCGTCACGATCAGCACGCGCGACGTGTCGAACCCCGCCTCTTCGGCGAGCTTCGCCGAAAACAGCAGATTTTCCCGCGTGTTCGACGCCTGCGGCTCCTCAAGGATCTGCGATGCGTCGGCGCCGTGCGCGAGCAGGTACTGCGCCATGACCGACGCTTCCGTGTGCGCTTCGTCCGGGCCCTGCCCGCCGGAGACGATCACGGTCCGGTCCGGGTGCGCCTGCAGGAACTCGAGCGTCTTGTCCAGCCGCTTTTTGAGCGTCAGCGACGGCCCGTCGCCCTGGACCTGCGCGCCAAGCACGACGATGAAATCCGGTGTTTCGTCTGGTGTCATGGCGCTGTCCTTTCCCTGCACGCTGATATAGCCCATCGCGCCGAAGATGACCGCCATCGAGACAGCCGTCAGCGCGATGAGGATCCGGCTCCAGACCTTCGGCGCGTTCTTTTTCTTCAGGATCCGCAGCGCCAGCAGCACCGCCGCCAGAAGCAGCAGACATACGCCCGTCATGCCGATGTGCAGCGGCAGCGCCAGACAGACCGCGCCGAGCAGCGCGATCGCCGCGATCAGCCATACCGGGATCATGTTGCGTCCTCCAGCTCGCAGGAGAGGGCCTCCCACTGCTCCATCATCTGCGCGAGCGTGTCCTCCGCCTGCTGCTTTTCCTCCATCAGCCGCGCTAGCTCCTGATAATCGGCGGCCGCGGCCTCGATCTTCGTGTCCAGCTCGGCCGACAGCGCCTCCTGCTTCTCGATCTCGCGCTCGAGCGCGCGGACCTTCTTCTCGAGCATCTTGCTGCCGGAGGTCTTCGGCTTTTCCTTGTGCTCCTTTTTGGGCTTTTCGGGCGCGGGAGCCGCGATGGCCTCCTTCTCCTTGATGGAGCGGTATTTTTCGTAGCCGCAGAGATAGTCGCGGATCTGCCCGTTTTCCAGCTCCCAGATGCGGGTGGCGAATTTGTTGACGAAATACCGGTCGTGCGAGACGAAGATGAGCGTGCCCTCGTAGTCCTCCAGCGCATCCTCGAGCCATTCGCGCGAGTCGATATCCAGATGGTTCGTCGGCTCGTCGAGGACGAGCAGGTTGATCTTCTCGTCCATCAGCATGCACAGCCGCAGCCGGCTCTGCTCGCCGCCGGAGAGGGAGCCGACCGTCTTGAACACGTCCTCGCCCTCAAACAGATACGCGCCCAGCCGGTCGCGCGCGGTCTGCACGGTGCAGTTCTTCTCATAGAGCATCGTGTCGAGGAGCGTCCGCTCGGGGTGGGCAAAGTGGATGATCTGCGGCAGGTAGGCCCACTTGACCGTGGGACCGAATTTGATGCGGCCCGCGCCCGCCTCCTCGCCGAGGAGAATTTTGAGGAAGGTGGACTTGCCGGTGCCGTTGTCGCCGAGCAGGGCGATGCGCTCGCCGCCCGCGACCTGCAGCTCGACGTCAGAAAACAGCGTCCGTCCGTCATACGCCTTGCCGAGCCCCTTGACGGACAGGACTTCGTCGCCGAAGAAGTCCCGCTGGGCGAATTTCGCCCGCATGGTCTTGTCCTGCGTGGGCCGGTCGGTCTTTTCGATGCGCTCCATCCGGTGCTGGATGGACATGGCGCGGCGGTAGAGCGTGCGGTTGTTGATGCCCCAGCCCTTCATGCGCTCGAGCGTGAAGCCGAGCTGGGCAAGCTTGGCCTGCTCCTTTTCGTATTGCTTGAGCTGCAGCTCAAAGCGCGCCTGCTTTTCCTGCACGTAGAACGAGTAGTTGCCGGAATAGAATTCCGCCTTGCCGTCGTGCAGCTCCACGATACGCGTGACGACGCGGTCGAGGAAATAGCGGTCGTGGGAGATGGTCAGGACGGTCCCCTTGAATTTTTCAATATAGCCCTCGAGCCACTCCACCGCGTGCATATCGAGGTGGTTCGTCGGCTCGTCGAGCAGGAGGATATCGGTCTTCTCGAGCAGCAGACGCGCGAGGTTCACGCGCGTTTTCTCGCCGCCGGAGAGACTGTCGAAGTCCTGCTGCCGCTGCGCGGCGGGGATGCCGAGGCCGTTGCAGATCTTGTCGGTCTGCATGTCCGTCTCGTAGCCGCCGCCGGTCTGAAAGCGCGTGGAAAGCGCGTCGTACTCGGCGAGCGTCGCCTTGTCCGGATGCGCGCCCATCCGGCTTTCCAGCTGGCGCATTTTGTTCTGGATGTTCGTCAGCTCCCGGAAGGCCGTGCGCAGCACGTCCTCGACGGTGTAGCCCGCGGGATAGTGCGGGATCTGGGAGATGAGGCCGACCTTGCGGCCGGGCGCGAAGCGCACCTCGCCGGAATTGTAGTCCAGCTCGCCGGTCAGGATCTTGAACAGCGTCGTCTTGCCCGCGCCGTTGCGTCCGAGCAGACCGACCCGTTCGCCCTCCTGCACGTCAAAGCTGACGCCGTCGAGCAGATTCGTATCCGCGTCAAAGCTCTTGACGAGGTCTTTTACGGAAATATCGATCATGGTGATTCCTCTTTATGTTTCAGTCTGGAAGGCTGTCCGGTATAGGGACAACCTCTCAGTCAGCCTGCGGCTGACAGCTCCCCTGAAAGGGGAGCCTTTGGTTCGTGCGAAGATCTTAGGCCTTCCCTTCCAGGGGAGGTGGCACGGCGAAGCCGTGACGGAGAGGTCGTCCCGGGCAGGAAAAACTTTACGGCTCCACAAACCGCGCCAGGAATTCTTCCCGGGAGAACAGCACGTTTACGGCCTGCAGCAGGGCGTTCGCGCTCATGTGCGCGGGCAGGGAAAGGGCTTGCAGGAGCGCCGCACGCTTTGCCGCGCTGTCGGGCCGGCCGGAAAGGCCGAGGGTGAAAAAGTCCTGCTTTGTGACAGGCTCGCGCGCGGGCGCGGCCTGCGCGTCTTCAAAATCGGCGCCGGCGTTTCGCAGCGCCTGCAGAAGGATCTCCGGGCGCATGCCCTCCACGCCGAGCAGGCCCTCTTTGCCGGGCGCGGTCTTGCGCCGCTCTTTGCCGGGGATGTCGGGGATGTAGGCGTGCAGCACGCCTTCTGCCGGTAGGGCGCTTTTGAGCGTGTTGCGGATGAGAAAACCGGCGCCGTCGGAGTCGGTCAGGATGATGAGGCCCGTCGTCTCTGCGGCCTGGCGCAGCAGGCGCAGAAGCGCGGGGTCCTTCATGCCGGTAAAGCCGTTGGTGGTGAAGATCGCAGTGTCGACCAGCTGCCGCAGGGCGTTCTGGTCGTATTTTCCCTCGACGACGATCGCCTGCCGGATGCGAAGCTTATCCATGCCGCGCCTCCTGCGAAAGCTGCACGAGCAGCAGCTCCAGCAGCCGCTCGGGGTCGTCGGCGCCGGTCTTCATGGCGACGTCGGTCTGCAGAACCAGCTCCACCGCCTTCTGGCAGAAGCCGTCGGTCACGCGGCGCGCGGCCGTCATGGTCAGGCTCGCGGGGTAGCTCTTGAGGCCGGTCAGCTCCATGAGCTCCTTCTGCCCGCCGCCCGCGGACAGGATGACGCGCGCGTAAAACAGCCGCCGCAGCTGCGCCCCGATGGCGCCGAGCACGGCGATGGGGTCGGTCTGCATGGCGTAGAGCTCCTGCAGCTTGCTGAGCGCTGTCTCAAAATCCTCCTTGACGACGGCGTCGCTGATATCGAAGGTCTGGGCGCTGAGCGCCGGGATGACGACCGCGTCGATGGCCCCGCGCGTGATGGATGGGCCCTGCTGGTAGGCGGCGATTTTGTCGATCTCTCCGGCGAGCGTGGTCATGAGGCCGTCGGTGCGGAAAATGAGGTACTGGCACAGCTCGTCCGTGACCATCTTGTCGTGGGCGCGGAAATGCCGCGTGATCCACGCGCACAGATCGCGCTCCGACTGCTTGCCGAACGTGAGGATCTGCGCGTGCTCGCGGATGGCGGCAGCGAGCTTTTTCATCGTGCCGTTGATCTTGAACTCCACCGTGTCGTAGACGAACAGCACGCAGCAGTAGTCGGGCAGGTCGGAGAAAATGGCGGCGTACTGCTCGCGCGCGCCCTCCGGCTGTTTGAATAGATCGACGTCGTCCACGCGCACGAGCGTCCGCTCGGCCATCATCGGCATGGCGTCGATGGCGTCGGCCAGGGCCTGGGGCGTGCAGTCGTCGGCGGAGAAGCGGTGGCAGTTGAACTCGCCCGCGGGCCCGTCCGCGATCTTTTTCGTGATGAGATCCACGTAATGGCTGCGCAGAAAGGCCTCTTCGCCGCTGATGATATAAAAATTGCCGAGCGTGCCTGCCTTGAGGTCGCTCTTGAAGCGGCGCAGCGCTTCCCCGGCGTCCTGGTCAGGTGCCTTTCTTGCCATGTTCTTACCCCCTGATGGTGATCGTGCCGGACAGGTCTGTGCGGTACACGGCCGCGCCGGACTGCCGGATGCGCGCGAGCGTCTGCGCGGCGGGATGGCCGAAGCGGTTGTCCGCCCCGGCGGAAATGAAGACGGCCTCCGGCCGGACGGCGCGCAGCAGCGCCCCGGATGTCGAGGTGGCCGCGCCGTGATGCCCGGCCACCAGCACCGCTGCCTGCGGCAGCGTGTGCAGCGACAGCAGCCGGTACTCTGCCTGTGCGGTGAGGTCGCCGGTTATTAGAATATCATATTTTTCGCAGGCTGCCAAGACGCAAAGTCCCGCGTTTTCCTCGTCTTTCTCCCCGGTGGGCGCGAAAATGGTCAGACTGCCGCCCTCCTGCGGCAGCACCAGGTCCTGCGTGACGTACCGGATGCTCGTCCCGGCCTCCGCCGCGGCGAGCAGGATCTGCGTGCGCAGGCGGCTGCTTGGCGAGAGCTCCGGGATGTAGAGCGTGTCGACCTGCACGCGGCGCAGCAGCTGGCGCACGCCGTTGCAGTGGTCGGCGTCAAAATGCGTGAGGATGAGGCGGTCGACCCTCGGCATGCCCCGGGCAAGCAGGTAGCGCGCGGCTGTCTCGCCGCTCGCGTCCTCTGCGCCGCCGCAGTCGATGACGGTGACACTGCCGCCCGTCCGGCTGACGAGGCACTGCCCCTGCCCGACGTCCAGCATGGCAAAGCTGCTCGCGGGCAGGGCGGCATCGGCGCAGGAAAGGGCCATGCAGCACCCGGTCACCACCACCGCGGCCGCCAGCGCGTGCCGGAGCCGGACCGTCCCCGGCCGCAGCGCCAGCAGCAAAACCAGCGCGTAGAGAAAGACCGCCGCCGCGATCAGATACCCGTTTTCCGGATACAGCGCGGCAAACGGCACCTTCGCCGCGCCATGCGCCACGAGCTGCACGAGCCGGACCGGCCAGCTCAGCACCGCTGCCGGGATCGCCGCCGCGGCGGGAAGGGCGAGGGCGAGCAGCGCGGTCAGCATCGCGCCGCAGAAGACGATCGACAGCAGCCACAGCACCAGCACGTTCACGACCGGCGCGGCCAGCGAGATCTCGCCGAACTGGACCGCCGTGATGGGCAGCGCGAAGACCATGGACGAGAGCGTGCAGCAAAGCGCCGTCAGCATGGCACGCAGCAGCCAGCGCAGGGGCGTCTTGGGCCGCAGCCAGCGCTGCAGCCGCCGGTGATCCGTGAGCGCGCGGTAGAGCCGGCCCGCAAAGAGTACGATGCCCGCCGTCGAGGCAAATGAGAGCTGCAGCCCCACGTCCCGCACGGCCCAGGGGTTCTGCGCCAGCAGCACGAGCAGCGCGGCGAAGATGGCCGTCGGCGGGTCATAGTCCCGCCGCAGGAGCGGGGCGCACAGGACAATCGCCTGCATGACGCCCGCGCGGACAGCGGAGGCCGGTGCGCCGGCCATCAGGATGAAGCACGCGGCGGCGGGCAGACCCAGCGCGGCGGCGAGCGGATGGTTGCCGCCGCACAGCAGCAGGATCATCCCCAGCAGGATGGACACGTGCATGCCGGAGACCGCGACGGCGTGATAGATCCCCGCGATCGCCAGCTCATTGCGCGCGGCGTAGCGCAGCCCGGAGCGGTCGCCCAGCAGCAGCGCGCGGACGAATCCGGCCGTATCGGCAGGGAAGACGGCCGTGACGGCCGATCGCAGCCGCTGCGCAAAGCGCGCGGGCAGCAGGCGGAGCGGGACGGTCTCGGCCGCTTGGATATGGAGCGTCCCGCGGCAGCTGGCCGAGAGGAGCAGACCGCGGCTGATATCGTAATCACTGCCGCGGCGCAGCCGCTCCTGCGCCGTCGTGATGCGGGCAAGGCCGCTGAGCGTGTCGCCGGGGCGGATGTCCGCATCCGCCTCGTCAAAGTACAAAACTGCCGTGCAGCTCTGCCCGCCAAGCTTCAGCCGCACCTCGCAGGACTGGCCATAGGTCGTCTGCTGCGGTGCGGCGAGGGCTTCGGCCGCAAACGGCAGCTCCTGCCCGGCATAGCGCTCCAACGGGCGCAGAAACAAAGCCTCGTACCCGCGGCACCAGGCAAAGCCCGTCAAAAGCCCGAGCACGCAGACCGCTGCGCGGCGCGTCCCGGCTTTTCTCAGCAGAAACAGCCCGCCGCACAAGACCGCCAGCCCCAGCAGCAGCGGCCAGGGCGCGGCATGGACGGCGTACACATACAGGGCGGCGGCCAGCGCGAGGCCGCCGGAAAAGAGGCAGAGCCTTCGCATCGCTTGTCTCCCGTCATACAAAAAACGGGCGCGCTGCAAGCAGCACGCCCGTTTTCAGGCAATTATTCTTCCGTCTTGGGTGCTTCTTCAGCAGGTGCCGCTTCGGCGGGCGCTTCCGGTGCTTCCTCGGCCTTCGGGGCCTCGTCGGCGACAACGATCTCAAAATCGTCGTCGGTGGGGGCGTCTTCGGTCTCGGCGGGCTCTTCTTCGGTACGCAGGGAGGCGATGTAGTCCTTCAGGTCAGCGATGGCCTTCTTGGACTCGTCGATCTTCTGGCACCAGGGCAGGTATTCCGCGGAATCCAGCTCTTCGCCGACGGCGTAATCGCGGTAGTACAGCTTGCCGAGCTCGATCTCAGCCTTCTTGACCTTGTCTTCTTCGGCGTAGATGGAAATATTGGCCTTTGCTACGGCAGCCAGCTCCTTTGCCTTGGCGGCAGCGGTCTGGGCGGCTTCCATGGCGAGGTTCTTTGCAGCTTCAAAATTTTCAGAAAAACTCATAAGGAAACTCCTTTCGGTCTCTTATTTTAATCACCAGTATAACACTGATTTTAAAAAAATGGAATAGGCAAGGGGTCGGAATTGTGAGGATTTTTGTAAATTTTCTTTTAATCGTCCGTGTCTTTGCCGTCAGCCGCCTCAGGCTCTGCGGGCTTCCGGTTGACATAGAGCGCGTCCGGCGCGGGCTTCTTTTTGAGCAGGACCCAGGCGAGGATCCCGGCGGCGGCCAGGAACGAGACGATGGCGACCAGCTGGCTCACGCGGATGCCCGTGGAGAACAGATACAGGCTGTCGGTGCGCAGACCCTCGATCCACGCGCGGCCGAGGCCGTACCAGGCGACGTAGAGCAGGAAGACCTCGCCGTCAAATTTCCGCTTTTTCGAGAACAGATGCAGGCCGATGAAGCCGATGAGGTTCCACACGGATTCATAGAGGAACGTCGGGTGATAGTAGGTCACGACGCCCGCCGCGTCCTGCAGGCCCATCTTGAGGAAGGCCTCCGTCACGGCGCCGTGCGCCTCGCGGTTCATGAAGTTGCCCCAGCGGCCGATGCACTGGCCGATGATCACGCCCATGCCCGCCAGATCGAGCAGGACGGGCGCGGGGATCTTCTTGACCTTCGCCACGACGAGCAGCGTGATGACGCCGCCGATGATGCCGCCGTAGATGGCAAGTCCGCCCTCCCAGATATAGAGCATGGAGATGGGATCGTCCTCATACAGCTCCCAGTAGAAGATGCAGTAGTACAGCCGCGCGCAGACGACGCCGATGGGCACGGCCCAGAGGATCATGTCGAGCACGTCATCCTGCGTGACGCCGAAGTCCTTTGCGCGGTGCAGCATATACAGAACGGCCAGCAGAAAGCCGCTGGCAATGATGATGCCGTACCAGTAGATATCCTTGCCGAAGACGGTAAAGGCCACGGGGCTCGGGTCGACCGTGATGCCGAGATTCGGGAAGGTGATGGGCGAAGCCAGAAACATGGAAACATTCCTCCTTATTTGCCGGGGCAGACGATGCTGATCGCCGCGCGGGCGGGTGTGACCGTCCGGCGCAGGAAGCTTTCCGCCTCCTGCAGCGTAACGGCCTGCAGGGCCGCGAGCTCGTCGAAGCAGCCCGCGCCTGCGAAATACGCTTCGCATATACGATAGCAGGTCGATTCCGATCCGTCAAGCTCCCGGATGAGCCTGCCGCAGGCGGACTTCTGCAGCCGCGCGAAGCGGCGGGGGTCAAAGCCCTGCGCCAGCGCCTGTTCCGCGCCCCGCAGGATGGCGGCAAGCACGGCATCGGGCCGTCTTCCCGTGCCGCCGGCCTGCAGCAGCGCCGCGCCCGGCACCTGCGTGAAGCAGGCGGAAAAATCCGCGTCGATCAAAGAAGCCTCGTACAAAGTCTCATACAGCGCCGAGCTCTCGCCGAGCAGCAGCTCGGCCGCCAGCGTGCCGACCGCGGCCTGATGGATCAGATCCTCTCCCGGCTCGGCCCGGAAGCCGATCGAGAACGAGGGCAGCGAGACGGCCGCGTGCCGCACCGTCCGGCGGCGGAAGACACCGGGGTCCTCCTGCAAAAACGGCTCGCGCAGGACCCTGGCGGAAGACGCCTCCGGCGTGCAGGCGCGTGCCAGCTCCGCCACGCGCTCCGCGTCCACGTCGCCCATCACGATGAGCGCCATGTTGTCCGGCCGGTAGAACGCGTCAAAGCACAGCTGCAAAACCTCCGGCGTCACCCGGCGGATGGACGTGCGCGTGCCCGTGATCGGGGTGCGGATGGGGTGGCGGCGGTAGAGCGCCCGGTACAGCCGCTCCTGCGCGCAGTCGGCAGGGGAGTCGGCGTAGAGCGCGATCTCGTCGGCGATGACTTCGCGCTCAGACGCCATGGCCGCACGCGGGAAATCCGGCGTCATGACCATGCGCAGCAGCAGCCGCAGGCAGTCGTCAAAGTGTTCGGTGCAGGAAAAATAATAGCCGGTCATGGCGTAGTCGGTGAAGGCGTTCACCTGCGCGCCGAGGCGGGAAAAGGCATCCTCCGGGTCGCAGCCCGGCAGGGAAAACATGCGGTGCTCGAGAAAATGCGCCGTGCCGTCCGGCACGGTATGGCGTTCGTCGTTCCACGTAAAGCACACGTCATCAGAGCCAAAATTGGTGCCGAGAAACGCGAATTTCTCCGCGAAGCCCGGCTTCGGGAGCACGCGCACGGCAAGGCCGTTCGGAAGCGTCAGAAAATAGCAGCGCTCGCCGAGCGCGGGATAGTCGGTCCAGCTCATGCGTCCTCCTCCAGCGTACAGACGGTATCGGGTGTCACGGCGGCCGCGGCCTGCCGGACATCCTCTTTTGTGACGCGGCGCAGGGCCGCGGCCAGCGCGTCCGGGTCCTGCGGCAGGTTTTCTGCTGCCCGGCCAGTCAGAAATTCGTCGAGCCGCCCGGGGCTGTCATGCATCGCGCGCAGGTCGGACAGGAGCCCCGCGCGGGCGATATCCAGCTCCTGCTGCGAAAAGTCTCCGGCGGCCAGCGCGCCGACCTGCTGCAAAATGGCCGCCTCCACGGCGGGCAGGTCGGCAAAATCGCACCCGGCCTCGGCACAGAGGATGCCCTTGTGCCCGTCATACCAGCTCCCCGCCTCGTAGCAGAGCGACTGCTCGCCGCGGATGACGGTGTACAGCCGGTTCTGCTCGCCGCCGCCCAGGATCGCGTTGCACAGGAGCATCGCGGGGTAGCGGCCGTCGTGCAGCGTGATGCCCGTGCGGAAGCCGAGGGCGATGCGCCCCTGCGCGAGCGGCAGTCGCTCGCGCGTCCGGCGCAGCGCTTTGGGCTGCGGGCCAGGGGCAGTCGACACGGGGACGCATGCGCCTCGCGGCAGATCTTTCAGCAGCGGCCGCAGCAGCGCGGCGACCTCCTGCGCGGGCTTGCTGCCGAGATAAAACAGCTCCGCGCGGGACGACGCCAGCACCTTCTGATAGTGTGCCCAGAGCGCAGCCTCATCCACGGCGGCCAGCGGCCCCGCCTCGCCGAGACGGCCTACGGCGTAGGCCTCACCGCAGCACATCTGCCGCAGCAGCTGCGTCTGGCAGTATTCGGCTTTGTCGTCGAGCGTACTTTCGATCGTGTCGAGCAGCTTCTGCCGCTCCTGCATGATGATCTGCGGCACAAAGGCGCCGCCCTGCGTCCGCGGGCGCAGCAGAAGCTCCGCCGTCAGCTCCAGCAGGCGGGAAAACACCGGCTCGCCCGCATACCGGTCCTCCAGACCGTCGGCAAACAGGCCCGTCAGCTGGATCTCGCCCTTTTTTCGCACGAGCGACCCGACGGACGCGCCGCAGAGCGCGTCCAGCCGGTCCGCGATCGCGCGGATGGAGGGCGCGCTTTCACTGCCGCGCAGCAGAACGCTCGGCAGCAGCGCGTTCATGCCGGCTTCCTCCTGCCGGAGCGGCCGGAGGAAGCTGAGGCTGAAGCAGGCGGTCTTGAAGCGGCTGGTCTGCACGGCGGTCAGGTAGACGTCCGGCAGAAGTTCGAGTCTTGTTGTCATCTTATTTCTTCTCCGCCTCCGCGCGCAGCCGGATGATCTCGTCACGCAGCACGGCGGCGTATTCGTATTCCATCATGTGCGCGGCCTTGCGCATCTGGCTTTCGAGCTTCTCGATCTCGCGCGCGAGCTCCTGCCGCGTCATCTTCACGCCGTTTTTGCCCTTGCGCTCCGGCGTGGGGGAGGCGGAGATCTCGATGAGATCGCGGATGGATTTGACGATGGTCTTCGGCACGATGCCGTGCGCCTGATTATAGTCGTCCTGGATCTGGCGGCGGCGGGCCGTCTCGTCCATGGCGGCGCGCATGGCGGGCGTGATCTTGTCCGCGTAGAGAAGCACGCGGCCCTGCGCGTTGCGCGCGGCGCGGCCGATGGTCTGGATGAGGCTCGTCTCGGAGCGCAGGAACCCCTCCTTGTCTGCGTCAAGAATGGCGATGAGCGAGACCTCGGGCAGGTCGAGCCCCTCGCGCAGCAGGTTGATGCCGACCAGCACGTCGAACTTCGCCATGCGCAGATCGCGGATGATCTCCATGCGTTCCATCGCGCCGATGTCCGAGTGCATGTAGCGCACGCGGATGCCGTTTTCGGTCAGATATTTGGTCAGATCCTCGGCCATCTTCTTCGTCAGCGTCGTGACGAGCGTGCGCTCGCCCTTGTCGGTCGTGGCGTTGATCTCGCCGATGAGATCGTCGATCTGCCCCTCGATGGGACGCACGAAGACCTCGGGGTCGAGAAGGCCCGTGGGCCGGATCACCTGCTCGGCGATCTGCCCGGCGCGGCTGCGCTCATAGTCCGCGGGCGTGGCGGAGACGTAGATGGCCTGATGGATGCGGTCTGTAAATTCGTCGAAGGTGAGCGGCCGGTTGTCATAGGCCGAGGGCAGGCGGAAGCCGTAGTCGACGAGGCTCTTTTTACGCGCGTGGTCGCCGTTGTACATCGCGCGCACCTGCGGCAGCGTCACGTGGCTCTCGTCGACGAAGAGGATGAAATCGTCGGGGAAGTAGTCGAGCAGCGTCGTCGGCGGGGTGCCGGGGGCGCGGCCGGCGATGACGCGGGAATAGTTTTCGATGCCCGTGCAGAAGCCAATCTCCTGCAGCATTTCCAGGTCGTACTGCGTCCGCTGGCGGATGCGCTGCGCTTCGAGCAGCTTGTCGTGCTCCTCGAAAAACCGCACCTGCTCCCACATCTCCGCCTCGATGTCCTTCATGGCGCGGGCCATTTTCTCCTTCGAGGCCACGTAGTGCGACGCGGGGTAGATGGCGACGTGGTTCAGAATGCGCTCCGGCACGCCGGTGACGGCGTTGATCTCGGAGATGCGGTCGATCTCGTCGCCGAAAAATTCGATGCGGATGGCCCGGCCCGCCCAGTAGGCGGGGTAGACCTCGAGCGTATCGCCGCGCACGCGGTAGGCATTGCGGACGAAGTTGATGTCGTTGCGCTCGTAGCGGATGTCGGTCAGCTTGCGCATCAGCTCGTCGCGGTCATATTCCATGCCGGGCCGGAGGGAGATGACCATGTTTTTGTAGTCGATCGGGTCGCCGAGGCCGTAGATGCACGAGACGGACGAGACGACGATCACGTCCCGCCGCTCCGACAGGGCGCTCGTCGCGCTGTGGCGCAGGCGCTCGATCTCGTCGTTGATGGCGGAATCCTTTTCGATATACGTGTCCGTCTGGGCGATATACGCCTCCGGCTGGTAATAGTCGTAGTAGGAAATGAAGTATTCCACGGCGTTTTCCGGGAAAAACTCGCGGAATTCCGAGCACAGCTGAGCCGCGAGCGTCTTGTTGTGCGCGAGAACCAGCGTGGGCCGATTCACGTTGGCGATGATGTTCGCCATGGTGAAGGTCTTGCCGGAGCCCGTGACGCCGAGCAGGACCTGATCGCTCAGGCCCATGTTGAGTCCCCGCGTCAGCGCCTCGATGGCCTGCGGCTGGTCGCCGGTGGGTCTGAATTGGGAGTGCAGCTTAAAGTCCATAGGGATCCTCCAGAATGCCGTCGTCGCGCATGGAGACGAAATCGCCGTCCGCGACGATGATATGGTCGGCCAGCACGACGCCGACCGCTTCGAGCGCCCGTTTTAAGACCAGCGTGGTCTGCCGGTCCTCGGGGCTTGGCAGGGCGAGGCCGCTGGGATGGTTGTGCGCCAGCACGACGGAGGTCGCGTTGGCGTCCAGCGCGGTCTTGACCACCTTGCGCGCGGCGATGGACGCGACGTTCACGCCGCCGCGGTGGATGAGCACGCAGTCGAGCGCCTTGCACTTGGCGTCGAGGCACAGCAGATACACGACCTCCTCGTGCTCGCCGTGGAAATAGGGGAGCAGGTACTGGCCGCATTTGGACGTGGTGTCGAGCACCTGGATCTGCGCGCTGCGGCTCATGAGGCAGCGCCGGGCCACCTGCGGCACGAGCGCGATGAGCTGCGCCGCGGCGCCGCCCACGCCGTCGACCTTTTTGAGCTCGGCCTCCGGCGCGGAAAATACGCCGTCGAGCGTGCCGAAGCGGGTCAAAAGCGCGTGCGCGGCGGGGTTCGTATCGCCGCGCGGCGCGGCGTAATACAGCAGCACCTCTAGCACCTGCACATCTGAAAGAGAGTCCATGCCGCTCGTCTTCAGTTGTTTCCGCATCCGCTCCCGATGCCCGTCATGGATCGCCATAGGCCGCCTCCTTTGAAAATGTAAAATACAAGGCTCCCCTTCCAGGGGAGCAGTCTGCGAAGCAGACTGAGAGGTTGTCGCAGATTTGCCATAAAACCCAAACCGCAAATTCAGTTTGCGGTTTGGAAAGGAAGAAACGGGCTCAGAGGAAAAGAGGCTCCGCGAACAGCGGGGACTCGTTCCGTCGAGGCCGGTTCTGACGCGCCTCCGGCGGCCCTATCTTTTCTCTCGCAAGAGAAAAGATAGGGGAGAAAAGAGTGCGTGGGGACGCGGGGTGCATCCTGCCTCTGAATTCAGGTGAGTCCCTAGTTTTTAGATGTCGTTCCACACGAGAGTCACCTTACGGGCGTCTTGGTACGCGCCGCCTGATACGGGGGTGTCGGATTTGCAGCTGGTTGCCTTAGAACGATTGCCATCAATAGAAGGCGCAGCCGAAATTTTGATGGATATTACCTTCTCGCGGGGACTTTGTAGGGGCGGGGCTCTGCTCCGCCCGAAATCTTTCCGATTATTGAGTTGTCTCAGCCATCGCGGGAAAAGTCCAGAAAAACCGAAGGGGTTTTTCTGGTCGGTTCAAGGGAGTCTGAGGGGAAATCGAAATCCCCGCCAAACCGTGAATTCAGTTCGCGGTTTGGAAAGGAAGAAATGAGCACAGAGGATAAGAGACGTCGCTTGCGGCGGCTCGTTCCGCCGTGGTCATTTCTGACGCGCCAGCGTTTTCTTTTGGAGAAGCAAAAGAAAATGCTGAAGGGCAGTCACAAACCTGTACAATCTATCAGCCTTTTGATAGACTTCCGTTTTCCTCTACTACAGTCTAAATTTTTACCCTCGATCCCCTCAGTCAGCCTTCGGCTGACAGCGCCCCTTGCCGCAAGGGGAGCCACTTTTTCTTTCCCTTGTAAACCGGTGCGGATATGATATAATGGAGAAAAACGACGAAACGGGGTGCGGGGATGGAGAAGATGGAGGTGCTGCGGCAGTATTTTGGGTTTTCTTCCTTCCGGGAGGGACAGCAGACGCTTATCGACGCGGTCCTGGCCGGGCGCGATGTGCTCGGCGTCATGCCGACGGGCGGCGGCAAGAGCCTTTGCTATGAGCTGCCCGCCCTGCTGCTGCCGGGGCTGACGCTCGTCATCTCGCCGCTCATCTCGCTCATGAAGGATCAGGTCATGGCCCTGCAGAACGCCGGCATCCCTGCCGGCTGCATCCACAGCGCCATGTCCGTCGAGGAGCTGCGCGAGGCCTACCGCGACACGCGCTTCGGCGCTTACAAGATCCTCTACATCGCGCCGGAGCGGCTGCTGACCGACGGCTTCTGCGCGCTCGCGCAGGAGCTGGAGATCTCGCTGCTCGCGGTCGACGAGGCGCACTGCATCTCCCAGTGGGGGCAGGATTTCCGCCCGAGCTATCTGAAAATTCTGGACTTTCTGCAAAAGCTGCCGCGGCGGCCCGCCCTGGCCGCCTTCACCGCCACGGCGACGGCGCAGGTGCGCAGCGACATCGTCCGCATCCTGCAGCTGCAGGACCCGGTGACGGTCGTCACCGGCTTTGACCGGCCGAACCTGCGCTTTGAGGTCCTGCGGCCGCAGGACAAGCGCCGGGCGCTGCTCGAGCTGCTCGAAGAACGCCGGGACAAGAGCGGCATCGTCTACTGTGCCACGCGCAAGGGCGTCGAGCAGATCTGCGAGCTGCTGCAGAGCAGCGGTTTCGCCGCCTCGCGTTACCACGCCGGACTCAGCCCGGACGAGCGGCGGCAGAATCAGGAGGATTTCATCTGCGACCGCTGCACCGTCATGGTCGCCACGAACGCCTTCGGCATGGGCATCGACAAGTCGAACGTTTCCTACGTCATCCACTGCAACATGCCCAAGAGCGTGGAGGCATATTATCAGGAGGCCGGCCGCGCCGGACGCGACGGCGCTCCCGCCGACTGCATCCTGCTCTTTTCTCCCGGCGACATCACGACGGCCAAATACCTGATCCTCAACCAGACGGAAAACGACGAGCTGACCGACGAGGAGCGGCAGGCCGTGCAGGCGCAGGACCTCATCCGCCTCGAGCAGATGACCGGCTACTGCAAGACCACCGGCTGCCTGCGCGGGTATCTGCTCGATTATTTCGGCCAGCCGCATGCGCCGCGCTGCGAAAACTGCGGCAACTGTCAGGCGGAATACGACCTGCAGGATCTGACGCGCGAGGCGCAGATGATCCTCTCGTGCGTCGTGCGCGTGCGCACCCGGCTGGGCTACTGCGTGGGCACGGCGCTTCTGGGTCAGGTGCTGCGCGGCAGCCGCGCGGCCCGTGTGCGCGAGCTCGGGCTGGAGGATCTGCCGACCTACGGGCTCATGCGCGATCTGCCCGCCGGGCGCATCCGCGAGCTTCTCGAGCTGCTGGAGGCGGGCGGCTATCTGCAGACCGACCCGGTCCACGGCGGCGTCGACACCACGCCGCAGGCGGCCGAGGTCCTTTTCCACGGCCAGCGGGTCGAGGTCTCCGTCAAGCGCCAGCCCCTGCAGGACCAGCCGGCCCGGGGCAGGGCCAAAGCCAAGGCCGAACGGCCCAAAAAGGCGGAGGACGACCTGCTCGCCGCGCTCAAGGCGCTGCGGCTGCGCCTTTCTCAGGAGCAGCACATCCCGGCCTACATCATCTGCACCAACGCGACGCTGCTCGACATGGCGGCCAGACGCCCGCGCACCATCGAGGAGCTGCTGGAGGTCTCCGGCATCGGCCAAGCCAAGGCCGAGCGCTTCGGCGACGCGTTTTTGAAGGAACTGGAACACTACGAACAGACGCATGGGAGGAATGCACCATGAACATCCGCCGTTTTGCCCCCGCGGACGCCGACGCTGTTGTCCGCGTGTCCGAGCTTGCCACCCGCATCACCTCCGGCAAGGTCTACGATCAGGCCTTTGTGGAGGAGATGGTCGAAAATCAGACGCGGGCGTATTTCCTGCGCCGCGGCGAGCAGATGCACTTCTATGTCGCCTGTGAGGACGACGGGACCGTCATCGGCTGCGCCGCCATCGGCCGCCCGTACCGGGACGATCCAGCGGAGAGCTGCCTGTATTCCGTCTTCGTGCTGCCGGAAAAGCAGAATCGCGGCGTCGGCCGCGCGCTGATCGAAGCGATCGAGCGGGACCCTTGGTTCCTGACGGCCCGGCGCGTCATCATCCCCGCGTCCATCAACGCCCTGCATTTTTATCAGGGCCTCGGCTATACCTTCGCGCCCGGCGGCGACACGCTCGATGAAGAGCAGCTCTACTGCCTCGAGAAGTTCCCGCAGCCGCGCACCTGAAGGAGGATCCGCCGTGCGTTCCATCAAAGGCATCATCATCGGCTTTCTTCTGATCCTGCTCGGCTTTGCCGTCACAAGCTACAGCCTGATCGCGGGCGGCGTGCTCGCCGCGGCGGGGCTGGCCGCGGTCGTGATCTTCGCCCTGCCGAAGAAGACGCAGCAGCCGCAGGCAGAACAGCCGCCCGCCCCCGCGCCGGAGCCCGAGGATCCCGCGCCGGATCTCCGACCCGAGGCCCTGCCGGACATCCTGACCGACCCGCCCGCGCAAAAAAAGCCCGAGCCGCCTCCCGCGGCCGACGCGCAGACACTGTTCGGGACGCTGGCCGAGGCCTATACCCGCATCGACGAGCTGACCTGCCGCGGCCCGGCGTGGATGCTCGAGCGGGACATCCGCCTGTGCCGCGCGTTCTGTGAGCGGTGGGAGGCGGCGGTGAAGGATCCCGTTTTTGCGTCTTTTGTGTGCGCGAAGGCGCGCTACGCCGACTATACCGACGAATTTCTCCTGCCTGGCTTCGGCAAACGCGGGCGCATCCACGGCCGCCGCACCTCCGGCGAGCTGCTGGACGATCTGACCGCTGCCGTCAAAAAACGCGCCTCCCGACAGGAAAGCGCCCTGCAGAGCGCTCTGCGCGCCGAGCAGTGGTTCGAGTCCATCTGCAGGCAGCTGCGCCGCGTGCAGCCTGCCGTGCAGGAGGGTGCTGCCGGAGAAGCCGTGCAGGGGCCGCTCCCGCAGCCGTCCGCCCTGCGCGCGGATACGCCGCTGCAGACGCTGGATACCTTCTGCGTCCTCGCGCTCAAGATCACCGGCAAGCACCCGGGCCGGGACGAGCTGGTGCAGCTGTCCGCGCTGAAATTCCGCCGCTTCGCCCCGGAGACCATCCTCACGGTGTCCATCCGCCCGGAAAAGGGCCTGACCCGCTATGCGCGGGAGGCCGGTGTGACAGATTCCATGGTCGCGTCTGCTCCCGCGGCGGCCGAAGTCGCCGCCTCCATCGAAGCGTTTCTCGGCGAGCGCGCGCCGCTCGTCCTCTTTCAGTCGGAGGAGCTGGCGTTTTTGCCCGCAGCTGGGATCGGCTGCGCGGGCGAGGGAAGGACGGTCTACGACGTGCAGTCGCTGACCGGCAAGCCGGACGGCAAAGCGCCGACGCTGGCAGAGGCCTGCCGTGACCTGTTCTCCTTCACGCCGGAGCTCGGCGGCACGGAGCAGGAGGCGCTGGCCTGCGGCCTGGTCTTCTGTGCCCTCTGCGACCGGACGCTCCACCTGACCAAAAAGTCCGCCGCCAGGTAAATATGCTGCAAAACCCGCCCAAACTGTGGTTCGGGCGGGTTTTTACAGTGGAAATTTTCCATGGATTCTGCTATGATCGGAACAGGAACACAACTCTATACTCGCGTATGATCGACAGGAGGGTCGGAGCATGAAAAGGATCAGATGTTTTGCGGCAGTTTTTTGCCTGCTGCTCTGCTGGCCGGATGTGCCAGAGAACCGAAGGTGAAGCGGACAATCGAGGGAATGAAGACCTACGCCGAGATGACGGACGGGACCTGGACCTGCGACGGCAGGAGCTACGCCTACCGGCTGGAGATCCGGGGCAGGCTGAGCAGAGCTGCCTGTGATTCCGTGTTCGTCTACCTGAGCAACGTGCCGGAGATCTCCTTTGAGCGGGCCGCGATGGCCGCCGGTCTGAGCAGCAACTTGGACGATTACTTTGCCCCGGAAGAAGCCGTGCTGGTCGAGCTGGGCACGGAGTGAACGACCAGAGACAGAAAAGCCCCTCTGCATACACATGCAGAGGGGCTTTGCCATCTCAGGAGAGAATGCCGGTGGACTGCAGGAACAGGATCAGCATCATGACGGGCGCGATGTAGCGGATCATGACGCGGTAGACGCTCTTGCGGCGGAAATGCTCGCCGTTGCGTTCCATCTCGCCGATCACATAGTCGGGCGTCTTGATCCAGCCGATGAGGATGGTCGACAGCAGGGCGATGAACGGCATCATGACGCTGTTGCTGACATAGTCCATGATGTCCAGTAGCTGCGCGGCCGAGCCGTTGGGCAGCTGCACCTCTGTAGTCCAGCGCGATCACGGCCGAGGCCGCAAGATAGATGACCGACAGGATGCGCACGGCCTTTTTTGCGCTCCCAGCGGAAGATCTCGACGCAGTTGGCCGTGATCGACTCGAGTACCGAGATGCAGGAGGTCAGCGTGGCGAAGATCGCCGTGACGAAGAACAGCGCGCCCACCACGACGCCCGCCGCCGTCCTTTGCCGCGAGATAGGGGAAGCGCCAGAGATTCCCGACGCCGACTGCGCTCCCGGCAGCCGCGAGCACGAAGCCGAGCTGCCCGGAAAAATGATTCGCTTTCTTGTCCATGATGTTCAAAGGTTCTCCTTGATGTAATGCTTGACTAGAATACCACGTTACCGGAAGAAAGTAAAACCAGGCGGCGTTCGCCGATACCGAAAAAGCAGCCTGCCGCAGACCGCGGCAGGCTGCTTTGCATGCAGATGAAAAACCTCAGTTGGTTTCGTCCGGCTTGCGCTCGATCGTTTCCTCGGTCAGCGCGCCGATGTCTTCACCCTTGACCTTCTTCGGCAGCGTCAGAGACAGGATCATCGCGACGACGAACACGCCCGCGACGGGGTTGCCCGCGAAGATGTCGCTGATGATCTGCGGCATGCCGGAGAAGAATTCCGGGACCTGCGTCACGCCGATGCCGATGGCGAAGGAGGTCGCGGCGATGATGGTGTTGCGCTGGTCAAAGCCGCACTCGCCGAGCATCGTGACGCCCGAGACGATGATCGCGCCGAACATGATGACCGTGCAGCCGCCCAGCACGCAGTCGGGCAGCGTGGAGAAGAACGCGCCCACCGGCGGGAACAGGCCCGCGAGGATCAGCGTCAGCGCGCCAAACATGATCGTGAACCGGTTGACGACCTTCGTCATGGCGACAAGGCCGACATTCTGGCTGAAGGACGTGATGGGCGGGCAGCCGAACACGCCGCCGGACACGGCAGAGATAAAGCCGTCGCAGGCAAGAGAGCCGGAGACCTCTTTTTCCGTGATGTCCCGGCCGAGACCGCCGGTGCAGACCGCGGAGGTATCGCCGATGGTCTCCGCCGCGGAGACGAGGAACACGAGCGTCACGGAGATGATCGCGCCGAGATCGAACTTCGGCGTGAAGGCAAAGAGCTTCGGCAGCGCGATGATCCCGAGCTCGGAGACCGTCTCCTTCATGGACGCGAAGTCGACCATGCCGAAGAACAGGGATACGATATAGCCCACGATCAGGCCGAACAGCACGTACAGCTGCTTCCAGAAGCCCTTGGCGAGCGAGTTATAGACCAGGCAGGCCGCCAGCGTGATGACCGCGACCAGCAGATTCTGCCACGCGCCGGTGGGGTAGACGGCGGAGCTGGCGAACGAGGAAATGCCCGTGGACAGCAGGCTGAAGCCGATCGTCGTCACGACGCAGGCCGAGACGATGGGGCTGACGAACCGCCGCCAGTATTTCGCAGTCAGACCGAGAAGTCCCTCTATGCAGCCGCCGACGATGACCGCGCCGATCATCAGTCCGTAGTCCTTCGCGGCCAGCGTCATCATCGCCGACAGGAACGTGAAGCTCAGGCCCATCACGACGGGCAGCCGGGAGCCGATGCGCCAGACCGGGTAGAGCTGGATCAGCGTGCCGATACCGGCGATGAGCATCGCGGCCTGGATGAGCAGGGCCGTGTCGATGGCGGTGAACGCCTGGCCGTTGTACACGGCGACGCTCGCGATCAGCATGACGGGCGTGACATTTGCCACGAACATGGCCAGCACGTGCTGCAGGCCGAAGGGGATGGCTTTGCCGACCGGCACGCGTCCGTCGAGCCTATAGATGTTGTCGACGGAGGCCGGTGCGCGGGATCTCTGGTCTTTCATTTGTAAAATCTCCTTTTATTTGATGGCCGGAACCGGGACTCCGGTGGCAGACGCCGGGCCCGAAAAGGGAAAAGTGACCCGCGCCAACCGTTATTCTGGCCTCAGGATCAGTATAGTCGTTAAGAATCCGTAAAGCAAGACAAAAAATTAGTTTGCCTCACAAAAATTCAGTCAACTTTTTGTGCAAGCTGCAGTCTCACGGCCATCCCAGTGGAGAGGATCTTGATACAAAACGCCCGGCGGGCGCTTTTGCGCTGGCCGGGCGAATGGCGGATTAAAAGGGGAGGGGGATCAGCTCCAGCAGCAGGTTTGCTGCGCCGGCGAGTAGCATGACGAGGATGGGGCTGAGCTTCGTTCTGCGCAGCAGCAGAAGACTGCTTGCGAAGATCACGACCAGCCGCCAGTTCGTGCCCGCGAGCGTCACGGCCTCGTCCCAGAACGCGGTGACGAGAATGCTGACGCCTGCCGAGGCGATCATCGCCACGACGGCCGGGCGCAGCGAGGTGAGCACGCCCTGCAGCAAAGAAAGTTTGCGGTAGCGCAGATACAGCCGCGCCAGCAGCGTCACCAGCACGCACGACGGCAGCATGCACCCTACCGTCGCCGCCAGCGCGCCCGAAAGCCCTGCCACGCGCAGCCCGACGAACGTCGCCGCGTTGATGGCGATCGGCCCCGGCGTCATCTGCGAGATGGTGACAAGGTCGGTGAATTCCGCCATACCGAGCCAGCCGTGCTGCGTGACGATCTGCGCCTGGATGAGCGGCATGGCCGCGTAGCCACCGCCGAAGCTGAACAGGCCGATCTGCAGAAAGCTCCAGAACAGCTGCAGCAGGATCATCCGGCCTTCCTCCTTCCGAGCAGCGTCCGCGCCGTCCCCAGCGCGATGCAGCCGAGCACGATATAGACCACATTGACCTTGCACACGCACGAGAGCACAAAGGCGGCGGCCATGATGAGCATCGACGAGACGCTTTTCTGCCGCGCGATATCCACGCCCATGTCCCACACGACCGACGCGATGACCGCGCCGACGCCTGCCTGCATCCCGGACAGCACCCGGCTGACCACGGCGTTGTCCCGGAACAGCTGATAGAAATAGGAGACGAGCGCGATGATGACGAACGGTGGGATGACGGTGGCGACGGCCGCGGTGAGTGCCCCGGCCAGCCCTGCGAGCTTGTAGCCCACGACGATCGCGCCGTTGACCGCGATGGGGCCGGGGGAGGACTGCGCGATGGCGACAAGATCGAGCATCTCATCCTCGCCGATCCAGTGCCGCTCGACCACGAACCGCTTTTTCATCAGCGAGACGATCACATAGCCCCCGCCGAAGGTGAACGCGCTGAGATACAGCGTGGAAAAAAACAGCTGGGGCAGAACGCTTTTTTCTTCATGCAATCCTTCCTTTCTGCTTCCCAGTATATCGCATCCGGCGGCAGAAGTAAAACCGGATCCGCAAAAAAATCCCGGCCGGAGGGTTCCGGCCGGGATGCGTTTGATGTGCTCAGGTCTGCGCCGCGCCGTCGACGCTGACGACAGTGCCGGTCACGTAGCTGGCCAAGTCGCTTGCCAGGAACAAAAAGACGTTGGCGACCTCCTCCGGCTCGCCGATGCGCCGCAGCGGGATCGGCGCGGAGATCCGCGCGACCAGCTCCTCCGGCAGCGCCGCGACCATGTCCGTGCGCGTCACGCCCGGCGCGACGGCGTTGACGCGGATACCGGCCGGGCCGAGCTCACGCGCCAGACTCTTCGTCAGGCCGTTGACGGCAAATTTGCTCGCGGGATAGCCGACGCCGCTGGGCTGGCCGTAGAGGCTGACCATCGAGCTGGTGTTGACGATGCAGCCGTCCCCGGCCACGCGCATGATGGGCTCGACGGCCTTGCAGCCGTTGAAGACCGCGGTCACATTCAGATCCATGATCGCCTTGAACGCTTCCGGCTTGTAGTCCGCCAGCGGTTCGCGCGCGGAGATGCCCGCGTTGTTGACAAGGATATCCACCCCGCCGAACCGCGCCCGGACGGCCTCCACCGCCGCCTGCACGGACGCAAAGTCGGTCAGATCCGGCGCGAGGCCGATCACATCCCAGCCGGGCCCCTCGGACTTGAGTGCGGCGACAGCCCGGTCGGCCGTCGCCTGCCGGCTGCCGAAGAGCGCGACGCGCGCCGTTCTGCAAAAAGACCCGGACGACAGCGAGCCCGATCCCCCGCGTCCCGCCCGTCACGATCGCTGTTTTTCCCTGCAGCAGTTCGTACCTCCTGAAACCAGAATTTTTATGCCCCTAGGATACCACATCCTATGAAAAAACACCAATCCGGGTATCTAAACGCGGATATTTATGAAATACGATATATCAAAAACAGCATAAGGCAAAAGGCTCCCCTTCTAGGGGAGCTGTCAGCCGCAGGCTGACTGAGAGGTTGTCACAAATTTACATAAAAAAATCAAACCGCAAGTTTAGCTTGCGGTTTGAAAAGGAAGAAACGGGCTCAGAGGAAAAGAGACTCCGCGAATAGCGGGGGCTCGTTCCGTCGAGGCCGGTTCTGACGCGCCTCCGGCGGCCCCATCTTTTCCGTCTTGCCGGAAAAGATGGGGGAGAAAAGGGGCGCTGGGTTACGGTTTGGGTGCTTCCTGCCTCTGAATTTAGGTGGGGCCCTAGTTTTTGGCTGTCGTTCCACACGAGACTCACCTTACGGGCGTCCTGGTACGCGCCGCCTGATACGGGGGTATCAAGTTTGATACTAGCTGCCGTAGAACAACTGCTATAAATAGAAGGTGCAGGCCGGATTTGCTGGTCTGCACCTTTTTGCATTGGATTTCATTATTTGCTTTGCACCTTGTAGGGGCGGGACTCTGCTCCGCCCGCGGGTGCCGATTTCATCGGAAGAACGGGTGCTCAGCCTTCCGACAGGAACGGCACGAAGGTCTGAAAGAGGATCTGGAGGTTATCGATCTGTTTATCGGTGTGGAAGTGGCCGCAGAACCAGTGGTCATAGCGGAGGCGGGATTCGATCGCGTCCATCCAGAGCTCGGTCGTGCAGTCGACGGTGGATTGGTCGAGGTCGGGCTTGAGGGCTTCGAGGGGCTTATAGCGCAGCGGGCAGGTGTGCGTCAGCACGACGGGCATCTGCCAGCCGCGGCGCGCGAGCAGGGCTTCGACCTGCCGCTTTGTCTCGTCCGAGGGCTGCTCGTCCGGCCACCAGCCGAGGCCCTTGACCAGCCGGTATTCCTTGCCGGTGGAGTACGCGCCGCCTACGACGAGGCAGTCGGTCCCCGCGAACCGGTAGACCTCGCCGTCCACCGCGAACAGCAGGTTCGGATACTGCGGCTCGTACAGGATATTCCCGCCGTGGAAGCTGCCCTCCACGTAGCCTGGGATGTTCTGCGGCCGGTTCTCGCGGTTGCCGTGCAGGGAGAAGATCGTGATGGGGAACTGCGAGGCGCGCGTCTTCAAAAACCGGTCGCGCTCGCCGCCGCCGAAGTTGAAGCCGGAGTCGCCGAGAATGATCAGAATATCGTCCGTCGTGGTCTGCTGTTCGCGGCAGAACGCCTCCACGCGGTCAAAATGTCCGTGTGTGTCGCCGGTGAGCCAGATCATGCCTTGTCCTCCTTTGCGTCGGTCAGCGCCTGCCGGCCGCGGTTTTTGACCAGCAGGATCTGCGCCAGAATGGCGATGGCCAGCTCCTCCGGCGTCTCGCCGCCGAGATCGAAGCCGATGGGCGTGCAGACCGTGTCCAGCTGCGCCTGCGGGACGCCGAGGCTGCGCAGCCGCTCAAACAGCGCGGCGATCTTTCTCCGGCTGCCGAGCATGCCGACGTAGGACGCGTCCTTTCCCAGCGCGGCGTGCAGCGCTTCGCCGTCCTGCGTGTGGCTGTGGCCGCAGATCACGAAAAACGCCCCGGGCGAGACCGCCTGCGCGGCGATCCCCTCGTAAAAATCGCTCGCGACCGGGAAGAACCGGTCGGCCAGCGTCGCGGCCTCCGCGACGGCCTCCTGCGGCCGGTCGTCAAAGAGCCAGAGCTCGAAGCCCGTGAGCTTCGCCGCGCGCAGCACGCACGTGCCCACGTGCCCGCCGCCGCAGACGACGAGCAGCGGACGCGTGCCGTACACCTCGATGAACACCTGCAGCGCTCCGCCGCAGGCCATGCCGCTCGCCGCCGCCTGCGGCACGACTTCGTAGCGCACGAGGCGGTTTTTGCCGCAGCGGATGGCATCGGCGGCGTCTTTTTTCGCCCGCAGCTCGGCAAGTCCGCCGCCGATGGTCCCGGCGCTGCGGCCGTCCGCGTAGACGAGCATTTTGCCCTCGGTCCGGGGCGTGGAGCCGGTCGCCTCCACGATGGTGGCGACGGCGTAGGGCGTGCGCTGCTGCCGCGCGAGCAGCTGCAGCTGCAGAAGGTCTTCCATACTGCCTCCTCTCCCGGCCGGGCCGGGACGTGGTTTTTTATTCAGTATAGCCTGCCGGGCTGGAAGGCGCAATCCCAAAAATATGGTTATTCGTGCAAAAATATCACGATGTATTTGGCTAAATCGCAGAAAATCTTTGTATTCGACATGGACAAAATAAAATGCGATAATATCAGACAAACGATTTGACGCAGCCGTTCATTTTTATAAAATATAACGTGTGGAACCAGCGCGCAGCCATGCGCGCACGAACACGTAGGCGGGGATCCCCGCCTGTTTTTCCGGTTTTACCGGAAAAACAATGATATTTTTTAGGGGGAAATGTATGAAGAAACGGTTGATGAGTCTGCTGCTCGTCTGCAGCATGATCCTGTCCCTGTTCACCGGCCTGAGCGTGACCGCGCTGGCAGCGGGAACAGGCCCGGCAGCAGCAACACCGACGCCGACAGTGGCGTCTGCGTTTGAGTCTAGCAATGGAGAGATCACGGGATTTGATTTTTCTGTTGAGAATGTTGTGATCCCTGCATCTATCAATGGCGTAACAGTAACAAAGATCGGCCAGTCGGCGTTCTTATATACTGGGCTTGATAGCGGAATCAGCACAATTGTAGTTCCGTCCACAGTCACGTTTGTCGGCGACTATGCGTTTGGCTATAACGAGTTGCTGGAGTGCGACTTGTTTCTAACTGAAAAGGTTAGACGCTGATAAAAAGGAAGTGATGAATCACAATCAGCGAACTGATTATCCGACAGGCGGAATGATGGGGTAACGCCTTGAAACGCCGCCCTGATACTCCGACCAGCAATGTAAACGGAAATGTAGATTGTTGGAAGCTCGGTGAAGTCGGCAGAGAGCAGCCGTACCGCGGAAGAATCTGCGGCGAAAGCTGTCCAGAGGTGGACGGTGCTGCCTATATGCCGGGGGTCTATAAAATACCCAAGGCGAGAATGGTCGGAAACGACTGACGAATCTGCGAATGTACGGGTCTACAATTCGGGCGCATAGAAATGTGCGCAGGCGAGAAATCGCAGTTGGTGTGGTTTAGTAAAAGTTGTAGCTATGAAAAACCATATTGCGTTACAGGCGCAATCCAGCCAACGGGCTCATAGCAGAAGCCTAAAGGTATATGCAAAGATAGGATGCGGCAGTGCTGGAACGACTGTAAATAACTGCACGAACCGCGGCACGGTAACCGGCCAATATAATAACTCGAGTGCTGCATACGGCGGCATCGTCGGTTATGCGTTTGCGAATGGCAGCGTTACGAATACGGTATCCAACTGCACGAACTACGGCGACGTAAAGAGTACGGCTCTTAGCTATGGTAAAGTTGGCGGTATTGTTGGCGCTGCTAAAGGTTTTCATTGTATGATTGCAGACGGGCGAAAAGACTGCTATAATCATCATAAAATATAAGAACAGCGAGGATGCGTATATGGAATACAACAAGCTGATCGCCGGGATGCATACCGGCGACGATGTGGAGGGGTTTTACGTCCTGAAGGACGCCTTTCTCAAGACCACCGCGGCGGGCAAGCCGTTTTTATCCGGCGTGCTGGCCGACCGCTCCGGCACGATCGACCTGAAGGTCTGGGACTACTCCGGCCCCATCGGCGCGAACCCGGCCGACACCGGCCGGATCGTCAAGATCCGCGGGCAGGTCTCCGAGTTCAAGGGCGCGCCGCAGCTCACGGCGGGCCGCATCCGCATGGCGGACGGCAATGACCAGTATGACGTGTCGGCCCTCGTGCCGGTCGCCCCGATCGACCCGGACGAGCGTCTGCAGGAGATCCGCCGCCTGATCGACTCCATGGAGGATGCCGACTATCAGTCCGTCGCCCGCACGATGCTCGAGCGGCATCTCGAGGCCTTCCGGTCCATCCCGGCGGCCAAGAGCGTGCACCACAGCTTCCTGTCCGGCCTTCTGATGCACACGTCCAACATGCTGCGGCTGGCCGATTACCTGTCGGGGCTCTACGCCGGGATCATTGACCGCAGTCTGCTTCTGACCGGCACGCTGCTGCACGATTTTGCCAAGGAGCGGGAATTTACGTTCTCGGGGCTCGGCATGGTCACGGATTATTCGCTCTCCGGCCAGCTGATCGGCCATCTGGTCATGGGCGCGCAGGAGGTGCAGCAGTGCGCCGAGTCCCTCGGCCTGCCGCAGGAAAAGAGCCTGCTGCTGCAGCACATGATCCTCTCGCACCACGGCGAGCCGGACTTCGGCGCGGCCGTGCGCCCCATGTGCGCCGAGGCGGAGCTGTTGTCGCTGATCGACCTGGTCGACAGCCGCATGGAGATCTACGCCGAGGCCCTGCAGGAGCTGCCGGAGGGCACGTTCTCCGGCCGTATCTTCGCGCTGGACAAAAAGATCTACCGCCATCACTGAGCAAACCGCCGCCGGGGCCCTGCCCCGGCGGTTCATACTATCCCAGGCGCGGGCATATACTCCAATAGCATACACAGCCTGGAGGTGCCCGTATGACAGAGGACTTACTCACCAGAGCCAGGGAGCTGGCTGTGTACATCATCGAGACCCGCACCACCATCCGGCAGGCGGCAAAGCACTTCGGACTTTCCAAATCGACCGTACACAAGGACCTTGCCGAGCGGCTGCCGGCCGCGAACCACGCGCTGTACGCCGCGGTCCGCGAGATCCTTGACGAAAACAAGGCCGAGCGCCACATCCGCGGCGGTCTGGCGACCAGAAAAAAATACAAGGGATACTGAATTGTTGGTTTTTACCGGGCTTTTTCCTGCTTCTGGAGAAGGCCCGGCACTTTTTGTGCAGACAGCTAAAAATTTATGAGTTTTAGAAAAAATTTTTTAGAAAATGGGTTGATTCTTTGATACGGACGCGATATACTGGAATCAGGAAGCAACTCCAAACAACAACAACACAAACGTTCAGGAGGCTAAGTATTATGAAATACGGACGTACCTTTAACTTCTCCGCCGGTCCGGCCATGATGCCGGAACCCGTTCTGGAAGAGATCCGGGACGAGATGATGAACTACCGCGGCAGCGGCATGTGCGTCATGGAAATGTCGCACCGCTCCCCGGTCTTCCAGCAGATCATCGACGAGGCTGAGCAGGATCTGCGCGACCTCATGGGCATCCCCGACAACTACAAGGTCCTGTTCATCCAGGGCGGCGCGACGCTCCAGTTCTCCATGATCCCGATGAACCTGATGAAGAACGGCAAGGCCGTCTACATCGAGACCGGCGCATGGTCCAAGAAGGCCATCAAGGAAGCACAGAAGGTCGGCGAGGTCATCGTCGCCGCGTCCAGCAAGGACAAGAACTACACCTACGTTCCCGACTGCTCCGACCTCGAGATCCCCGAGGATACCGACTACGTCTACATCTGCGAGAACGAGACCATCCACGGCGTCACGTGGAACAAGCTGCCCAACACCAAGGGCCACGTCCTTGTCTCCGACCAGTCCTCCATGTTCCTGTCCAAGCCCTGCAACGTCTCTGACTACGGCATGATCTATGCGGGCGTGCAGAAGAACGTCGGCCCGGCCGGCATGGTCGTCTGCATCATCCGCGAAGACCTCATCCGCGACGATCTGACGGATCTGCCCATCTACCTGCAGTACAGCACGCACGCGGGCGCAGGCTCCATGTACAACACCCCGAACTGCTGGGCGATCTACTGCTGCGGCA
>OLYN01000295.1_pt1 | contig 29543 bp, 19 predicted proteins | sample 1674231 | NCBI WGS metagenome assembly OLYN01 (sample SAMEA103958153, study PRJEB25191) | human gut metagenome
GGCCTGACCACCCGCGTGGAGAGCGCGGAGGGCGATGTTACCACCATCAAGCAGTGGGCGGACAGCCTGACGCTGAGTGTGGCGAACGGGGACAGCAGCAGCACCATACGCCTGATGGCGGGCAGCACCGAGATTTCCAGCGGGAGCATTGGGTTTACCGGCGTGGTGACATTTTCGGATTTGAGTACCTGGAACCAGGACAAGACGATCATCAACGGCGGAAACATTACCACGGGGCAGATACACAACAGCGATTATTCGACGGTGTACGACCTGGACAACGCGTGGATACGGATGGGCGCGTCGGACGGGAACCGGGTGTACATCGACAAGAGCGGGATCCAGTGGTACGGGGGCACCGCCACCAGCAGCGGGATGTCGCAGGGGGTGATCCAGAACGGGCTGAAAACCACGACGGAGGGCGACACCACCATTTTCTGCGCGGACACCCGCTACCAGAAATACGGATGGTGGCACGACAGCAGCTTTCAGGGCATCACGATCGAGCAGGTGGACAACAGCGTGGGGTGCAGCGGAAAACTGGAGGTGAACCAGGGCATCCAGTGCCGTTCCCTGAGCGCGTGGGACGCCAAGAACCGCATTGTGCGCACCGATTTTGGAAACCTGGCCATCAACGCGGTGGAAAGCCCGGAGCCGATGTTCTGCGATGCGGGCAGCGGCGAGTGTGATGAAACCGGCCTTTGTTACATCGCAACCGAACCGCGCTACCGCGAGACCGTGAGCGAAACGCAGGATTTGCGCTGGGCGCTGACCCCGACGGGCGCAAGCGCCGCGCTGTGGGCAGAAAAAACGGCCTTTGGCGCAATCGTTCACGGCCCGGCGGGACAGTGCTTTGACTGGGTGTGCTGGGGCGTACAGCGCGGCTTTGAGGGCGTGTACGCCGACGTGAGCGATGCCAAGTACCCGGAGGAGGAGAACCGGGGCGCGGCCCTGCTGGACGCGGCGGAAACAGAAGCGGCGGTGAGTTTGCCACTGACGATAGAAGAAGCGAGTTGAAAGGAGATTTGACCATGAACAAAATCACAGGCTTTAGCGTGCTGACGACCGGCGAGGGGGAGCGGGTGACGCTCTCTTACAGCGTGCTGGACGCAGACGGCAACATCGTGAGCACCAACAACCGCAAGAACTACGTTGTACTGGACGAGGACGTGCTGACGGCGATCGCCGCCATCCGCACCGACGCGGCGGCGCATTTGGAGGGCTGAGATGAAGAGCATTGACAAGCGCGTGCGGGAGCTGCGCAGGGCGGTGGAGGGCGTGCTGAACACCTACGGCCTGCCCCTGAGCATTGACGAACTGGTGCTGGAGGGCCTGCTGAGCACGGTGCGGGCGCAGATGGAACGGGACAGTGACCCGGAGGAGGCTGAAAATGGCAAACCGAAGCAAAGTTGACCAGATCGAACGGGAGCGCCCCGGCGCATACACCCGAAGCGACCGGGTGACAAGCGCCGAGGCGGAGCGCAAGAACTACCAGACCACGCGGCCCAGTGAATACACCAAAAGCCAGGCGGTGCTGGACGCTGAGGCGGCGCTGAAGGATTACCAGGCGCAGCGGCCCGGCGATTACACCAAGAGCCAGGCGGTGCTGGATGCCGAGGCGGCGATCAAAAATTACCAGGCACAGAGGCCCGGCGACTATGAGAGCCAGTACGGCGCGCAGATCGACAGCCTGCTGGAGCAGATACAGAACCGGAAGGCGTTTGCCTATGATTTTAACGCCGACCCCTTGTACCAGCAGTACAAGAACCAGTACACCAAGCTGGGCAGCGACGCGGCGGCCAACGCGGCGGCGGACGCGGCAGCCCTGACGGGCGGCTACGGCAGCAGCTACACGGCCAGCGCTGCCGCGCAGGCCAACCAGCAGTACCTGACGCAGCTGAACAATGTGATCCCCGATTTGTACCAGGCGGCCTATGAACGGTACCAAGGCGAGGGGAACGACCTGTACAACCAGCTGAGCGCTTTGCAAAACCAGGATGAGATGCAGTACGGGCGCTGGCAGGACCGGTACGCGAACTGGGCGGATTACCTGGACTACCTGACGAACCGCGCGGACAGCGAATACCAGGCCGAGTACGGGCGATACCAGGACAAGTACAGCAACTGGGCCGACTACCTGGATTACCTGACCGACCGCGCCGACACGGCGTACAGCCAGGACTACGGCGAATACAGCGACAACTACAACCGCTGGCAGGATTACCTGGACTACCTGACGGAGCGCGAGGACACCGCCTACAACCAGGATTACGGCGAGTACAGCGACAATTACAACCGCTGGCAGCAGATGCTGGACTACTATTACGGCGATTACCGCGACATGGTGAGCGACGAGCAGTGGCAGCAGGAGTTTGCGGAGAGCCAGAGGCAGTTTAACGAGCAGCTGGCGTTTGACAAGCAGCAGTACGCGGACAGCCTGGCGGCCAGCGCGGCGCGCGCGGGCGGCAGCGGGAGTTCTGCGGGCAGGAGCAGTTCGAGAAGCAGCGGGAGAAGCAAGAGCAGCAGCGACGATACCGTGCAGTATTGGATCAGCAAGATTGACCCGATGGCGGGCAGCGGACAGAGCTATGATTCCAGCACCCGCGCAGGCAAGGTTGGCATTGCCAACATGATAAACAACGGCTACAAGAAAGGGAACCTGACCAAAACACAGGCAAAGGCGATTGCCGCGCACTACGGAATTTCGATTGATTAAGGAGAAAGCAATGAGCGTACATTTGAACCTGCGGAACGGAAAAATCAGGACAGACGACGAGGAGGACATTGTACAGACAGCGGCCCCGGCGGCGCAGGAAACGGCGGCACAGACAAGCGCCGATTACGAGCGGCAGGTACGCCTGAACCTGAAAAGAGGGACCGTAAGCTACGGCGGAAAAAGCTACGGCCTGAGCCATGAGGGAACGAGCAATGCCGGAAGCCAGGCTTTGCAGGAGCGAATTGACGCGAGAAGCCGGGAGCAAAAGGCGCGCACGGGCAATATCTGGCAGGCACAGAGCCAGACGGCGAACCGGCAAAGCACGGAAGCCCGGCAGGAAGAAACCGCCAGGCAGAAGGTGATCACCATGTTGGCAGCGGGGGCCGCGGGGCTGGGGAGCCGGAGCACGGGCAGCGCGCGCGGCACGGCAAGCAGCTATTTGCAGGGCGGCGGCAGCACGGGCGGCAGCGCCTACGCCGCCGCCCTGAGCGCCCCGGCGGGCCGCACACAGCGGTATGTGAGCGGGCGGGAACAGCTGGGGCAGGACATTTTGAACCTGAACCGGCGGCAGGATGCCGAACAGGCGCTTGGCAGCCGCGTGATGAGCGACACGGCGCGCACCGACACGCTGGAACAGGCGGCGCGGGACACCGTGATCGATGCCATGGTGCGGCAGGCGCAGGCGGGCGGGCAGACGCAGGCGGACAAGGCCCGCGCTTTTGACCAGGTGAACGCCTGGCTGGACGAAAACCCGGAAGCCAAGACGCTGTGGGACGCCGAGCGCGGCGCGGGGCGCGGCAACCCGGCGGCACAGCGCGCGGCGCAGAGGATACGCGCCGGGATGAGCGAGGAGGAGGAGCGCGCCTACGAGCAGGCCGGGGAGCTGTACGACAGTTACGGCAGCGCGTGGAGCGCGGCGCACCGGCTGGGCAGCGACGTGAAGGGCCTGGCACAGCAGGCGGCGGGCAGCTGGGCGACGCTGGCGGAAAGCATTGCCCCCGCCACCCGCGACGAGGCAGCCAACAACAGCGCCGAGCGGCATGCGCTGGCCGAACTGCGACGCCTGACCGACGAGGGCAAAGTGTTTGAAACCGACGAGAACGGGCAGATGCGCACCAGCGACGAGTACGAGGCGGCGCTGGCGCGCTACAACGCGGCGAAGGAGGCCGGGCCGCAGGACAACCAGAAAACCGTTTTGACCGATGAGAACAGCGCCGGGATGCGGCTGTACCACGAGGGCGGCGAGAACCTGGCCAAAGCGCAGGCAGGCCTTGGCAGCGCGGCGCGGTTTGGAGCGGACACAGCCAACGCCATTGCAGGCAATTTGCCCAACATGGCACTGGCGCTGATCCCCGGCGTGGGGCCGGCGGTGAGCCTGGGCGCGCTGGGGGCGCAGGCGGCCGGCGGGCGCATGGCCGAGCTGTACGACGAGGACACCGGCGCGGACGAAGCGCTGTGGCGCGGCCTGGTGAGCGGCGGCATTGAGGTGGGCACCGAGGTTTTGCCGGTGGGCAGCTGGGTGGAGATTGTGAACCGCGGCGGCAAGGGCCTGGTGCGCAACCTGCTGCAGCAGATGGGCGAGGAAGGCACCGAGGAAGCCGTGGGGTATGTGGTGAACTACCTGGCCGACGTGGCCGCCAAAGACCCGAACGCCGAGTTCAGCTGGGAGGAGCTTGCGCAGAATGCCGGGATGGGGGCCATCAGCGGCGGGTTCTACGGTGCGGCAGGCACAGGGCTGAACCTTGCTTTGAACCGCGCCAACACCCGAATGGCGGAGAACCTGGCAGGCGGCGAGAACCAAGTGCAGCAGGCGAACACCCGCACGGCGCAGGCTGTGCGGGAGGCGGCGCTGACGCAGGCGCAGGATATGCAGCAGGCCGTCGCCGACCCGCTGGGAGCCGCCGCGCGGCTGGAGGAGGAAACCCGCCCCGGCAGCACGGCGGCAGAGGAAAAGTATGCCCCGCAGGCGGCCCAGAGCGCGCAGGAGAGCGCGCAAAACGCTGACGGGGAACTTGCCGCCCGGCAGGCGGAAAACGCCGCACAGGCCGCCGCTGACGCGCTGGCGCAGGAGAAAGCGGCACAGGACGCCGACACCCTGACCGGGGAGGAAGCGGCACAGCGCGCCGATGCGCAGGCGGTGAGCGAGGCGGCGCTTGCGCAGGCCGCCGCCGAGCGGTACGCGCAGGAAAGCGCGCCGCAGGCGGACACGGTGGCACTGGAGCGGGGCACGGTGCGCCGGGAAACCGTGGAAGGAATACAGGCGTTTGCCGACGCGGAGGAAAGCTATACCCCTTACATGAAAAAGGCGCTGGTGGAGCGGTACAAGGGGCAAAGCCCGGCGGTGTATGTGCAGGAGATGCACAGCATGTATAACGCCGGGCGCGAGGGCGTTTTGAGCTTTGAGCAGGCGAAAAGCGCCAGCGCAGCGCGCGCCGCCGTGGTGCAGGACGACGCGGCGCTGTACACCGCGTACAGCCTGGGGCGCAACGCCGCCAGCGCCCTGACGGTGCAGCAGCCTGCCGCCGCCGTGACGGAACCGGAGGTGCGCTATGACGGCGTGCCGGCCGGCAGCGCGCAGGTGCCGGATGCCGTTTTGCAGGGCGTGGCGGAAAAGTTTGGCATGAATGTGGACGTGGTACGCCAGCTGACCGCCGACAACGGCGGGGAGGTGAACGGGTACTGGGCCGCCGGTGCGGCAGCCCTGACCGTGGGCGAAAACAGCGCCAACGCCTACCAGACGGTGCAGCACGAGCTGACCCACTGGATGGAGGGCGAGAACCCGGAGGGCTGGGCCAGGCTGCGCGCGCGGACGATGGCGTTTGCGGCAAGCGAATACGGGCTGGGCGGCGTGCAGCAGCACATTGGCCGGTACGAGAGCAGCTACGGCGACAGGACGCAGGCGGCGGACGAGTATGCCCGCGACCTGTTTGCCGGCATTATGAGCAGCGAGGAGAACACCCGCGCGTTTGTGGAATATGTGAGCGAGGACAGCGAAACGACGCGGGAGGAGAAGCGCAGCGTTTTGCAGGCTTTGCGCGAGATGCTGGACAAGATCGTGGGCAGCATCCGCAGCCTTTTGCGCGGCGGCGACGCGACGCTGGGCGCCGCAGACGGGCGGCGGCTTGCCGAGCGCGCCGAGAACGCCGAGAAAGCGCGCGCCGTGTGCGACGAGGCCCTGGCCGAGCTGGAAACCGCGCGCCGGAACGCCCGCGCGCGCCTGGAGGCCGCCGGACAGGCGGACAGCGATACAAAAAACGCCCCCGCGGCAAGCGAGGGCGTGAAGCTGAGCAAAAACGAACAGAGCGGGAAGAAAGACTTCCGCGAGGACAAATATTACCGCCGACAGGTGGAGCAGTGGCAGAGCCTGAAACCCGGCAGCCGCGTGAAGGTGGGCACGGTGCAGGAGGGCAGCGCGCTGAACCAGGTGGGATTTGCGGCGGCGGACGTGTACTTTGACGCGAGCAAGCTGCAAAAGGAGCTGACGAACCACGGCGACCATTTGACGGCGGAGCTGGTGCAGAGAATACCGGAGCTGCTGAACGACCCGATTGCCATTACGCAGGCCATGACGCTGAAGAACACAGTGAACGTGTTTGGCGACCTGCAAACAGCAGACGGCACGCCGGTTCTGGTGGGTGTTATGGTGGCCAAAGATGTGGCCGGGCGAAACGCCGTAACAAAAATCCGCACGATCCACGCCCGCAGCGACTTTGCAAAGCTGATTACAGATGAAAGCATTTTGTATTTGAATGAAAACAAAAAGAAGACCAAAGAGTGGTTCCAAGTCCGCGGCAACCGCGTGCCTTTGGACGGAACCAGTTTTGGTCTTATTCGCAGTATACAGCTTGGGGACGCGGATGTCAAGTACAGTGAGAAGATCAGCGGCGCGGTGACACAGGAAGAACTGGAAAAAGCGCGGGCGGAGTACCGCGAAGCGGAACGCGCCCTGAAGGACAGCTGGGCGAGGGAAAAAGCGTGGCGGCAGCAGGACGAGGCCGAACATGGGCGGTTTTTGGCCCGCCTGATGCAGCACAAGCGCGCCGGGGACGCGGTGCAGTGGAAACAGAGCCAGGAATACCTGGAATACAAGGCGGCGGAAAACCGGTTTAAGGCCGAGCAGGACGCGCTGCTGGAACAGCGCGACCTGGCACAGGAAGTGATCAAACAGGCCCGCGAGCAGGAGCAGGACAAGGCATGGCAGAAAAAGCAGGCCCAGCAGGCCGAGTACGACGCCGAGGTGCGGGAAAGCGGCATGAGCCGGGAGGATTACCACCGGGAACAGGCAGCGGACACCTACGGCACCACAAAGTGGTTTGAGAGCGCCGGGTACATTTTGCCGGACGGGCGAATGCTGGATTTCAGCGGAGGGAGCGACAAGAGCGTACGCGACCTTGACCACCGCGACATCCAAAGCGTTTACGGCCCGGCGGAGCTTGCGCGCGGGGCAGAACAGACGGATTACCTGAATGCCTTTATTGCCGAAGGCAATGTGCGGGTGATGGCGGAAAGCCCCGGCGTGGACGTGAGCGCCGAAACCGAGGTGAGCGACGCGCAGAAGGCGGCCATTGCCGAGATGGCCGACACGCTGGGCGCGGCAAAGCATGGGTTTAACCTGGACATCAGCCGCAAAGACGGCAGCACTGCCGCGACGCGCTGGTACGAAGGCCGGGTGCGCGGCAGCGAAGTGGTGCGCGACCTGGAAACATATTACCGCACAGGCAGCCTGCCGGAGCAAAGCGAACTGAACCGGTTCCGGTACAGCAAGAAGGTAGACGCCGAGAAACACCCGCAGAGAAGGAAAACGGGCGAAGAACAGGTGAGCTTTGAAACCCTGCGGGAACTGCCGGATATGGAGATCACCGAGGTGGAGGAAAACGACCTGGCCGACAAGCCCGTAAAGGAAATTTTGGATGCGGGCCTGGCGAGCACGCAGCGCATACCGGGCAAAAACAGCGGGAGCGTGGTAAACCGATACACGGGAGATACCATTGTTGTGACGAGGGCTGGGCTGCGGCACGGGCTTTTGAACGCGGCCCAGATACAAAAAAATGCCCCGTATGTGGGGCAGATCGGGCCGATTTTGGAGAACGCCGTAAAGGTGAACGAGCTGGAAGCGCGCGGCAAGGAGGTGCGAAGTGATTTGTACCTTGGGGCGGCACGCATGAGCGACGGCAGCCTGATGGGGGTCCGCTTTGTTGTAAATATGTACGAGGACGGCCAGAAGGTGCTGGATGCCGACAGCATGGAACCCTTGCGGGGAAGCCTGTACGCCCATACAGGCAGACAAATTAAAAATGGAACCGAATCCCTCAAGGGGCGAGAGGTCAGCACGAATGCCGTTGCTCTGTACGGTTCCAACATCAGTATAGAAGATTTTTTGGGCAGCGTCAAGGAGGAACTGGGCGAAAATTTATCTGCGAATGTAAAATATGCCTTTGGCATGGACACGGAAACAACGGCTGGCTTTGGCGAAGGACTGCGGTACAGCGCCCCGACGGAGGCGGACTATGACGACCTGCGGGCGCAGAACCGGGAGCTGGCGCAGAAAAACCTGTACATGGAACAGCAGATGGAGGTGCTGCGGCAGGAGTTTAAGGCATCGGGCGGGCACAGCGTAAGCCGGGCGAGCGCGCGGGGCATTGCCCAGCGCATTTTGAAGCTGACGGGCAGCAAGTACGGCGTGGACAGGCTGAGCGGCGATTTGTGGCGGGTGTTTAACGTGGAAGGCAACGGCGAGCCGACGCTGAACGCCGACGCGATGGACGCCCTGACCGACGTGATGCGCGGGGTGCTGAACGAGAGCGAGCAGAAAAACACCGAGCTGCGGGAATACTATAAACCGCTGCGCGAAACCCTGCGCGGCACGACGCTGGAGGTGCGCCGGGACAGCGCGGAGTTTGCCGAGCTGATGAACGCCTACGGCGACGGCAAAAACGGGCGGCAGTGGGGCAACGTGCGCAAGGCGCTGTTTGGCCGGCTGAACGTGCGGCTGACCGACGGGGCCGGAAACTGGGACACGATGCAGGCCGAGCTGGCCGAGAGCTGGCCGGGAACCTTTGACGCGGAGAACACCGACATTACCGCCTTTACCGACGCGGTGCTGGGGGTGTATGAGGCAAGCGTGCCGGTGGTGGAGAACCCGTATGGCATGGACATGGAAACACTGGCGCTTGACCTGGCCAACGAGGCGGTGGAGGGATACCTGAACAGCCCGACACGCCGCACCATGGCAGACCGCGCGGCGCAGGACGCGCAGAAGGCCGCGCGCGCCGAGTACCGCAAGGGGCGGCGGGACGCGCAGGCCGAGATGAAGGCCCTGTACGACCAGGCATACGCCAACCGGAAAGAGCGGTTTGACGCCATGCTGGAGGTTTACAAGCAGAAGGCACAGAACGCCAAGGACGACGCCGTGATGCGGGAGCGGATGCAAAAGCTGAAATGGGTGCAGACGCGGGACAAAAAGCTGGTGCGCCAGCAGGCGGAGTTTGCCACGCGGATGCAACGGCGCAACGACGGGCTTTTGTACCGCAAAAGCCGGGACAGTGCCCAGAAGCAGGTGCGCACCCTGGCGGCCTGGCTGCGGGAGCCGACGGACACCAAACATGTGCCCAAGAAGATGCGCACCGCCGTGCTGAACGTGCTGAACCTGTTTGACTGGAACACCAGCAACGCGGGCACGGCGACGGCGCAGCGGTGGCAGGAAACCATGAAGGACATTGCCCTGATGGCCAAGGACGCCGAGGCGCTGGAACACATGGGCGCAGGCGCGGGCGACTATGCCGATTTTGACCCCAGCCTGCCGGGATACATTGACACGCTGTTGCAGCAGACCGGCGGAAAGACGGGGATTGGGCAGTTCAGCGGCGAGCAGATGCGGCAGCTGGATGTGATTTTGAAAAGCATGACCAAGAGCATCACGCAGGCCAACAAGCTGCTGGCCGAGGGCAGCAGGGAAACCATTGCCGCCGCGGGCGACGCGAGTGTGGCCGAGATGGCCGCGCGGGAAAAGCAACAGGTAAAGAACAAAAACAACCTGTTGGGCAAGGCGGTGAAGGCCGCCGCCGACACCACGGCGGGCGACGCCCTGGGGCAGCTGCTTGGCGTGGATATGATGGACGCAGGGCGGTATTTTGCCGCCCTGGGCGACACGGCAGAGCAGATGTACCGGCCCATACGCGAAGGGTTTGACAAGCGGGCGTGGAAGCTGCGCGAAACGGTGGAGTGGACGCAGGCCCTGCTGAAAGACAAAACGGACGTGGACAAGTGGACGGGGCGCAAGGCCGAAAAGCGCAAATTTACCGTGACCGACGCGGCCAGCATGGCGGACACCGTGCTGGAGCTGACACCGGGGCAGGCCATGGAGCTGTACTGCCTGAGCCAGCGCGCGGCGGCAAAGGAGCATTTGATGATCGGCGGCATCCAGCTGAAGGACGCCAAGGGCAAGCCGGGGCGGCGGGTGAAGCTGACGCCGGGGCAGCTGGCGGAGATTACCGGCAGCCTGACGACCGAGCAGGTGCAGACGGCACGCGCCATGCAGGAATACCTGAGCACGACCGCGGCGGCGTGGGGCAACGAGGTGAGCAACACGCTGTACGGGTACGACAAATTTACCGAAACGCACTACTGGCCGATGAGCAGCAGCAACGACTTTACCGCCACAACGGCAGCCAGCAGCAGGCAGGCCGGGCTGAACGGCATTAAAAACGCCGGCATGACCAAGGCGCTGGTGAAGGGCGCCAACAACCCGCTGGTGGTGGGCGACGCCTTTGACACGTTTTTTGGGCACGCGACGGAGATGGCGACCTATTACGGGTGGTGCATCCCGTTAAGCGACATGATGAAGTGGTACAACTGGCGCGCACCGGAAAGCGCCGTGAGTGTGAAGGAGGGCATTGACAACCTGCTGGGGCGCAAGGGCAAGGACTATTTTGAAACGCTGATGCGGGACATTAACGGCCAGGGCCGCGCCGAAACCGCCAGCGGCGGCGAGCGCCTGATGAACACCGTGACGCGCAACTGGAAGGTTGCCAAGGTGGGCGCGAACCTGCGCGTGGCGGTGCAGCAGCCGACGGCGTACTTCCGCGCGGGGGCGGAGATCGCGCCCAAATACCTGCGGGGCGCTTTGGGGCGCGGCGCGGCCAACCTGGGCAAAGGGCTGGCGGCCAGGGCCAAGGGCCAGACCTTTGAGGGCGGCATGGCGAAAGCCGAAAAATACTGCGCCATTGCCTGGTGGAAAAGCCAGGGATATTTTGAAACCAACCTGGGCAAGGACGTGCGCGCCATGGCGCTGGACGAGGAAACGGCGCTTGAGCGGGTGCGGAGCGCCAGCACCGCGATGGCGGAGTGGGGCGACAAAACCACCTGGGGCGCTTTGTGGAACGCCTGCGAGCTGGAAACGCTGGACAAGCACCCGGAGCTTGAATATGACAGCGAAGAATTTAACCGGCAGTGCGCCGCGCGGCTGAGCGAGATTGTGGACAAGACGCAGGTGGTGGACAGCGTGCTGCACCGCAGCCAGATCATGCGGAGCACAGCGACGTTTACCAAGATGGTGACAAACTTTATGGCGGAACCCATTAAAAGCTATGCCATGGTGGCCCAAGCGGCGGTGAACCTGGCGCAGAACCCGAAGGACAAGGCCGCGCGGGCAAGGTTTGCCCGTGTGGGCGTTACCTATGTGGCAACGGCGATGGCGACCGCCGCGGCCGCGGCCGCCGTGGACACCCTGCGGCACCCGCGCGGCGGCGACGAGGACGACGACGAACGCCTGACGGCGGCGAGCCTGGCCAAGGTATATGCCCAGAACGTGCTGGAAAACTTTGCGGACGGGGTGAATTTGCCGGGGAACCTGCCGCTTTTGCAGGATGTGATCGGGTACATCACCGAGCGCGCGGACGGGAACGCGACCTATACCATAAAGCGCAACGACGTGGAGTGGATCGGCGACGTGATGGACGCGGTGAGTGTGTGGAACAAGTACCTGACGGGCAAAACAACGAGCCTGTACCAGGTGCTGTACCGCACGGCCAACGCGGTGAGCAATGTTACCGGCGTGGCGGTGAGCGCAGCCCTGCGCGACGTGAAGGGCGTATACGACACGCTGACCGGCCTTGCCGGCGCCGACGACCCGCTGGGGATGGACAAGGACCTGAACCGCATTGCCCTGGCGCTGGACGGCGGCGACGCTGACAAGGCGAGCCGGCTGTTTGCCGGGCAGGTGGATGCCAAGGTAAAGAGCGGCACCGACCCCGCCGACGCCGTGACCGCCGCCCGCAGCACCGTGACGAAGCTGTACAGCAAGGCGTACCAGCAGGCGGACAGCGAGGAACGCGCCGAGATGCTGGACGCCCTGATGGGGCTGGAATACGGCGGGGAGCGGGTGTACGATTTGGACACCGTGACCGGCTGGGGCGTGACGGTGGGCAGCGCCGACATTACGGCGGCGCTGGACACGGCGGACGCAGACGCGGTGCAGGAGATGATCGACGAGAGGGTGCGGCAGCTGGAGCGGGCCGACGAGGAAGCGGCGGCGCAGGCAAGCCGGATGATGGAGGCCGGGACCCTGACCCGCGAGGAATATGACAGCGTGCTGGACAGCGCCAGGGACGCCAAGGAACTGCGCACAGCGATCCGCAGCGCCATAACAAAAGAGATGAAGCCGAGATACCAGGCGGCGGACACGGCCGGGCGGCAGGAGATTGCCGAGATGCTGTGCAGGCTGAAGGTGGACGGGCTGACGGTGTACGAGGCGGACGATTTTAAGAAATGGGAATGAAGCTCCTGAACCAATAACGCATAAAGATGCCCCCGGCGGGCCGTGTGAGAGCGGCAACCGGGGGCGTTTTGGATTTTACGGGACAAGTGGGGGCGCGCCCGGATACGGCGGCATGGCAAAATAAAGGCAGAAGCGGGCGCACCGGCGCAAAAGCCGGAAAAACAGCCCGGCAAGGAGGGTATGGTATGACCCAGGGAACGACCCCGACGCTGGTGTTTAAGCTGGACATAGAGCCGGGAACGCTGGTGAGCCTGTATTTGACGTTCCGGCAGGGATACGGGAGGGAAGTGACCCGGCGGGAGGACAGCATTACCGCCGACAATGACGCCAAGACCCTGACGGTGACGCTGACACAGGAAGAAACCTTAAAATTTGAGGAGGGCGGCAACGTGGAAATACAGCTGCGGGCCGTGACAACGACCGGCGCGGCGCTGGCCAGCAACATTGTGGCGCTGCCGGTGGAGCGGATACTGCTGGGCGGGGTGATCACATGAAGCTGAGTTTGCTGAACAGCAGTGAAACCGTGCAGATGAGCATGAGCGGCGGCGAGGCGGTAAGCCTGAGCCTGAAAACCGGCGCCGTGCAGACCGGCGGAAGCCTGAGCATTGGCCACGGCCTGAAATGGGAGAGCGGCGCTTTGTGCGTGGACTGCGCCGACGCCGTGGAAACCGACAATACCCTGCCCGTGACCAGCGCCGCCGTGGCGGTGGAGGTGGGCAACATCGCGGTGCTTCTGGGCACCATTTGAGGAGGATAGAACATGCCAGACACGACACAGACCAACATTGCGACCGAGATCACCCGCATCCAGAACGACCGCAACACCATACGCACCAAGCTGGTAGAACTGGGCATGGCGGAGAGCACGGCCAACCTGGACGCGCTGGCCACCGCCATCAGCGGAATCACCAACCAGGGCGCAGTGAGCGCGACGGTGCAGGAGGGCGACACCTACACCATTCCAAAGGGCTACCACAACGGCAGCGGCACGGTTTCCGGCGTTTCCGGCGGCGGCAATTACAACCTGCAAAGCAAGAAGGTGACGCCGACCAAGAGCCAGCAGAGCGTGACGCCGGACAGCGGCTATTATGGCCTGTCCGATGTGACGGTGGCCGCCATCCCGTCCAACTACCAGGACGTTTCGAGCGTGACGGCGACGGCGGCGGATGTGCTGTCCGGCAAGATCGTGGTGGACAGCACCGGCAAGACCCTGACCGGCACGATGGCCAACAACGGCGCTGTGACCAAGACGCTGGACACCACGACCACCAGCTACACCATCGCCAAGGGCTACCACAGCGGCAGCGGCAAGGTGAGCATTACCAAAGAGAGCAAGAGCGTGACGCCCACCAAGAGTGCCCAGACCGTGACCCCGACCAGCGGCAAGGTGCTTTCCAGCGTGAGCGTGGCGGCCATTCCCGCGCTGTATGTGGACACGACGGAGAGCACGACCGACGCGGCGAGCGCAGCCAACATCCTGAGCGGCAAAAAAGCCTGGGTGAACGGCAGCCAGGTGACGGGCACCATGGCCAACAACGGGGCCACCAGCCTGACCATTGACGGCCTGACGACCCTGAGCGTGGCTGTGCCCGCGGGGTACACGAGCGGCGGTACCGTGAGCCTGACGGATGATATTTACGACGCGCTGGCGGCGATCTGATGCTGCTGAAAGGAGAAGCGGATGGCGGACACGAACATTAAAACGCAGATCAGCCGCTTAAACGGGGCGAAAAGCGACCTTGCCACGGCGATCACCGCCAAGGGCGTGACCGTGCCGGATGACACAACGCTGGACGGGTACGCCGCGCTGGTGGAGCAGATCGACACGGGGGTGGATACCAGCGATGCTACGGCGACAGCCGGGGAAATCCTGAGCGGTAAGACTGCGTATGTTGACGGGTGCAAGGTAACGGGGACGATGACAAACAAGGGCAAGATAACAGCCAATCTTGTTCCCGGACAGACCTACACCATTCCTGAGGGGTATCATTCGGGTGAAGGCACCGTTACTGGTGTCTCATACCGAAAGGCTATATCGTACACCAAGACCCTGGCGAGCGGGAGCAACGATATTGCATCGTATGTGCTGCCGGAAGCAGATTATGCTATTTCGGTATTTGTCAAGCCGTACAGTTATAAATCTACTGCAACAATCGGGATTCTATGCTCTGAGCTTGATAAAAAAGCTGATGATGGGACGCTATCTTATACAAATTGGGACGCTGGAAACGGAATACTCAATCAAACCGCTGAAGGGACAAAATTAAAGTCAATTCATCTATATGCTGGGACGGACGATATGCCGAGTATAAAAGTAACGGCAACTGCCTCCGCGGAAGTGCTCGCAGAGGTGGGCGTATATATTTCGCGTGTTGGGGGAAATGCCGCCTTAACAGTAAACGGCACAGATACCAGCGATGCGACCGCCACCGCCGCCAACATTCTGAGCGGTAAAACCGCTTATGTTGACGGGGCAAAGCTGACCGGCACCATGACCAACAACGGGGCGGTTGCCAAGACCATGACGGCCAACGGCAGCTATACCATCCCGGCGGGCTACCATAACGGCAGCGGCAAGGTGACGGTGAACGTATCGTCCAGCAGCGGCAGCAGCAATAACAACGTTGAGGCTTATGCCATTACGAACACCAACCCCAGCGTTAGTTTTAAGCGCACTGACGGGGCAATCAAGATCTGGGGCTACGGCACCATGACCAGTTCCGGCGGCTGGGGCCAGCAGACTACGAGCCTGGTCGCGTTTGAGGGCGACAAGTACCACAAGGGCGCTATATATGGCAGCCCAAGCAGTACCAGTTTGAGCCTAAGCATCAGCAACGGAAAACTGACTGGCCTGCCGAGTGGTTTGACGGCGATCAACGCGATTGTAACAAGAGGTATATGATATGGCAACACAAGCAGACGGATTGACCAGCAGTGTGCCGGACCCGCTGAGCGAGGTTTTGGGCTGCGGGCTGGACAGCGGCGACGACAGGCGGCAGGCACAGGCCTATGCCGTGCAGGCCGCCCAGAGTGCCGTGCAGGCAGACGCGGACGCCAAAAGCGCAGGGAACGCAGCGGTGCGCGCCGAAAGCTGGGCGGCGGGCGGAACAGGGACCCGAACCGGAGAGGATGCGGACAACGCCGAATACTATGCCGGGCAGGCCAAAACCAGCGCGACAGCCGCAGCGGCAGACAGGGCCGCCGCGGAAACAGCCAGCCAAACCGCCGTAAGCAAGGCGGAGGCGGCGGCAGCCAGCGCAGAAGCGGCAGCCAAAAGTGCCATTGAAGCAAAGCCGAGCGATGTGGCAACGCAAAGCACAAACGGCCTGATGAGCGCGGCGGACAAAACGAAGCTGGACGGCATTGCCGAAAACGCCAACAACTACACCCACCCCAGCTACACGGCAAGGGCCAGCGGGCTGTACAAGGTGACGGTGGACGGCACCGGCCATGTGAGCGCGGCGACAGCTGTGGACAAAAGTGACATTACGGCGCTGGGAATACCGGAAAGCGATACCACATACAGCGCCGCCACAACAAGCGCAGAGGGCCTGATGAGCGCGGCGGATAAAACAAAGCTGGACGGGGTAACAGCCGGGGCAAACAAATACACCCACCCCAGCTACACGGCAAGGGCCAGCGGGCTGTACAAGGTGACAGTGGACAGCACAGGGCATGTAAGTGCGGCGGCAGCCGTGGACAAAAGTGATATTACCGCGCTGGGTGTGCCTGCGCAGGATACCACATACACCCACCCCAGCTACACGGCAAGGGCCAGCGGGCTGTACAAGGTGACGGTGGACAGCACCGGCCATGTGAGCGCGGCGACGGCTGTGACCAAGAGCGACATTACGGCGCTGGGGATACCGATTGGAGAAGATCACGAAATAACCTTTTCAAACATTGCAACAGGCATAACTATACCGAACGGCATCGGAAAGGACAAGTGCTATTGCTATACAGTAGGAAAACTGGGATTTTTAAGTATAACATTTAAGACCGGAGATAGTACCAGCGGCACGGCTATTGCAGCAGGCAAAACACTTTTTTATGTGGAAGGGGTGCCAAAATCAATTCACACCAGCTATGGGAGCCAGAATGACGACGATGGGGATTTCATCGCCATCAGAAGCAGCGACGGGGAACAATATATACTTGAAGCAACTCATATCTCAACCGGCGCACTAATGATAAAAGCAAAAGAAGCTATCCCTGCCGGATACAGGTACAAAATCAATGTGGTGTTTGTTGAAGTATAAAATGTCTGAACGACAACGGAGGTGTAACCCCAATGAGATTACAAAACGGCGATGTACTGCTGGCCTGGCCGCTGGCACAGCACGTCATCACGGCCGGCTGGACGTACACCAGCGGCGCGGCACACAATGCCATTGACCTGCGCACCCAGAGCGGCACCAGTTGCGTGCGGCCGGTGTATGCCGCCGAGGACGGCACGGTAGACCAGGCGCAGACCTGGGACGGCAAGACCTGCACGGGGATGCAGAGCTACGGCAACATGGTGCGGCTGCGCCATGCCGATTACAACGGGAAAAAGCTGCAAACGCGGTACGCGCACCTGCTGAAGCGTGTTGTGGAGCTGGGCGACGCGGTAACGGAGGGCCAGCTGATCGGGTACAGCGGCGCAAGCGGCAACTGCTACGGCGCGCACCTGCATTTTGAGGTGCTGTACAAGGGCAGGCGGGTGAACCCGCTGAACTGGCTGGACGCTGACTTTACGCCCGCCAGCGCGGCGGTGCGCAGGCACCTGGGCAGCTATACCAGCGTTGCCCGCCCGGCGGATGCCGAACCCGCCGCGAATGCCCTGCAAACGGTGCAGGCCAACGGCCTGACGAACGCTGAGGCCATGAGCGTGTACAGCCTGGCGCTGGCGCTGGGCCTGGTGGGGCTGGGCCTGTACAGCGCCGAGTACGCCGACGCGGCGCACACAAAGCAGAACCTGCGCATTGGCCCGGTGAGCGCCGGGGACGCCAAGGCGCTGATGGACAAGCTGACCGAGCTGGGGGCCGCGGACAAGGCCGCCAGTACGGCAGCATAAGAAGGAGGGAACAGGCATGACAAAGCTGTTTATCAGCCAGCCGATGCGCGGGCGCAGGATGGCCGACATTGTGCGGGAGCGCAAAACGCTGGTGGCCGACGCGGCGGTGGCGCTGCAGGAGGACGAGATCGCGGTGCTGGACACCCTGTTTGACGACACCGATGCCACGCCGCTGGCCCTGTTGGCGCGGGCGCTGGGGAAGCTGGCCGAAGCGGACGCGGTGATTTTTGCGCCCGGCTGGGAAACGGCGCGCGGGTGCCGCATGGAGCACCTGGCGGCGGAAGAATACGGGATCAGGATCGTGGAGGGGTAGAAAAAATGGAAGAGCAAAATATGTTTTTGTGGATCAAGGCGGCGGTGACGGCGCTGTGCGCGGCGTTTTCGGCGGCCTTTGGCTGGCTGGGGTGGCTGGTGCTGGCCTGGGCTGTGTGCATGGTGATCGACTGGATCAGTGGCAGCGCGGCTGCGGCGTCCAAAGGCGAGTGGTCAAGCGCTGTGGCGCGCGCAGGCATCTGGCACAAGGCCGGGATGGTGGTTGTAGTGATTGTAGCCGCCATGGCCGACGGCGTGCTGGGCGTGGCGGTGGAAAACCTGCCCGTATTGGGCATACAATACACCGTGCTGATTTTGCCGGTGGTGCTGGTATGGTACATTTTTACCGAGCTTGGCAGTATTGCCGAGAATGCCGCAGCCATGGGCGCACCTGTGCCGGAGGGCCTTATAAAACTTTTGGCCGCAGGAAAACGCGCGGCGGAAAAGTGCGTGCCGGATACCGATACTGACGAAAAAAATTGTGAATAAAACGCGAAAGCGGCGGGCGGCCCTGTGTTTTGGGGCCGCCCGCCGCTTTTTTGCATGTGCGGAAAGATGGAAAACGGAGGAAATAGTGCCTTATCTGTACAGGTTTACATACAGGCTTACGAGGGCTTACACGGCTTTTTAGGTGGTGAAAATGTTGCAGGCAAAAATAGAAAGCGCCGCAGATTTAACGAGCTGACGTTAAATTTGCGGCGCTTTTGGAGCGGGATACGAGTCTCGAACTCGCCACCTACTGCTTGGGAAGCAGTCACTCTACCGGATGAGCTAATCCCGCATCGGTAGCTTTTATTATACTTCCCAAGTTCCGGTTTGTCAAGCCCCGGTCGAAGGTATCAGCCGTCAACGGATTCAATCGCGCCAACGGGGCAGGTCTGCATGGCATCGGTGGCGGCGGCTTCATCGGGGCCGGTTACATCGGCAGGGGCAGCGGCTGCGGTGCCGCCGTCCGTCATGGTAAAAACTTCGGGGCAGGTGCTCACGCACAAACCGCAGCCGATGCAGTCGGCATTTACGTGGAACTTCATGGGCAGTCATCCTTTCACGATGTGTTATCAACAGTATGCCCAATCAGCGGCAATCAATCCATGCTTTCTGCGTTTTCTGCGGCGACTTCCCCGGCGGCATAGGTTTCGTTGGTGTGGCCTGCAAAGGGGTAGGTACGGGTTTCGGTGGCGGTAATGCTGGTTACGCCGAACCAGCGGGCGCGGCCCAAAGCGAGGGAATCCTCACCGTTTTCGCGGATATCCGGCAGGCCGTATGCGCCGCACCATTTGTTGTAGGATTCGATACCATAGCTAATAATGTTAGCCGCGGCGGGCTCATCCAGCTCGCTAATCTCCTGCCGCAGCGTCTGGGTGCGCACATGGTCCATCATCCAGTAGCTGGCAATGTCATACCCGGCTTCCAGCATGTGGATGCCGCAGACGATCCCCACGCAGGCGCTCAGGCAGGCAAGGCCCCGGCGGAACGCTTTGCTGTTCAGCTGTACCAGGCAGGCGGCGCAGGCGGCAGCCAGCAGAGCAAACACACCGTGGGTGGAGCGGGGATAGTAGTCATGGCTGCCGATCATGGCAAAGTTTGCCCCCAGCGCCCCGGCCAGCAGAATCAGCGGCCACAGCAGGTCAGCTTTTACAGCATCCTGCCGGGCAAAGCAGAGCAGCAAAAACAAAATCGCAAAGGAAAACAGCAGGGGCAGGGCATAGTCTTTGAGCATATTCAGGCAGGCAAAAAAGCGCATGGCGTACCGGGTCAGCAGACTGTCGTAATCGCTGAAGCCGCTGGCACGGTTAAAGTTGCCGCGCGCGGTGATGAGCAAAGCAAACCCAACCAGCGCCCCCGCCAGGCCGGTCGCCATCCAGGCGGGCAGCCTGCGCTCCCGCTTGAACACAACAGCGCCGGCCAGCACCAAACAAACCAGCATTCCGGCGCTGGTATTCTCGCTTAACCAACCAGCCAGCAGCCCGGCCAACGCCATGCCGGCCGCCATGCGCGCCGTGCTGGCAAACGGCTGCTGCAAATAATACCGCCAGGGCAGCAAAAAGGCGCAGCATCCCACCGTGGCCCACAGGTAGTTGCAGGCGCCGCACATCCACAAATTGGTCTGGCCAAATACAGGGCTGATCTCCCACAGCGCGGCATAAATCAGGGCCAAAGCCAGCCAGTCCGCTTTTTGGCTGCGCCGCCCAACGGCCAGCTTGTACAAAACCAGACCCAGCGCCATAAACATCCCAGCATTGCACACATTGAACAGAAGCTTGGGAAACATGGTGAACCCCTGGGCAAAAAATTTGACGATGACCCGGCCGCTCCATTCGTGATAGTGGAACACCAGGCTGGAAATCAACTGCGGCAGGCTGTGCAGCCGTTCGCCGGTATCAAAGGCATAAGCGAAAGTGTAATCATCGGCCAGGTAGGGCGTTAAGCAGTTCAGCAGCAGCATCCAGCAGAACACCAGCCCGGCCACAAGCCGGAACATGCGGCTGCTGAGGGACTTTTTTGTTTGTGCCATGGGCAACCTCCAAAACAAAAACGGGCCCCCTGCCGAACAGGGGAGCCCGTAAGATCAACATTATCTTTATTATATCGGTTGTGCGGCCAAAGTGCAAGGTCAGTCCTTTTTGTTGCGGGCGATGCCTGCAACAACGCCGGAAAGCGCCAGGAGCGCCAGCAGGTTGGGAACCGCCATCAGACCGTTAAAGAAGTCCGCCAGCGCCCAAACCAGATCCACTTTCAGGGAAGAACCGATCAGGATGAACAGAACAACAATCAGGCTGTACACCTTGGTGTACTTGGAGCCGAACAGAGCGTTGAAGTTGACCTGGCCGAAGAAGTACCAGCCCAAAATGGTGGAGAACGCAAAGAACAGCATGCAGATGGCAATGAACACCTTGCCGAAGGAACCAAACGTCAGGCTGAATGCGGCCTGGGTCAGGGCGGTGCCGGTCATGCCTTCCGGAATCAGGCCGGAGGTGATCAGTACCAGGGCGGTCAGAGTCAGGATGACAAAGGTATCAACGAATACGCCGATGATGGCCAGTGCACCCTGGTCCTGCGGCTGCTTGACCTTGGCCAGTGCGTGGGCATGCGGGGTGGAGCCAAGGCCGGCTTCGTTGGAGAACAGGCCGCGGGCAACGCCGTAACGCATGGCCTGCTGCACGGTAACGCCAGCCACGCCGCCGGCAATGGCCTGCGGCTGGAAAGCCAGGGTGAAGATCTGAACAAATGCGTTGGGAATGGCGGATGCGTTCATGACCAGGATGATGACGCAGCCGATAATGTAAAACAGTGCCATGATGGGAACCAGCTTTTCGGTAACAGCGGCAATGCGCTTAACACCGCCCAGGAAGATGAAAGCTGCCAGAACGGCGATCACAACGCCAACAACCACGCGGTTAACGGCGAACGCATTGTGGAACGCATCACCAATGGAGTTGGACTGCACCATGTTGCCCATAAAGCCGAGGGCAAGGATCAAAGCAACGGAGAAGAAAGTGGCCAGGAACTTGCCAAACTTGCCCTTGAATGCCGCGCGGATGTAATACGCCGGGCCGCCGGTCACCTGGCCGTCCACCGTGGTGCGGTAGGTCTGGGCCAGAACAGCTTCGGCGTAAATGGTAGCCATGCCGAAAAAGGCAGAAACCCAGGTCCAGAACAATGCGCCGGGGCCGCCGCTGACCAGGGCGGTGGCGCAGCCGGTAATGTTGCCGGTGCCAACCTGTGCGGCAATGGCGGTGGCCAATGCCTGAAAAGAGCTCATGCCGTCTTTATCAGCTGCCTTGCCGTGCAGGCTGAAACCTTTGAACAAGTGACGCACACCATCTGCAAAACTGCTCAACTGAACAAAGTGCAGCTTGATAGTAAAGAAGATGCCGGTGCCCACCAGCAGGAACAGCAACAGATAATTCCACAAAATGTCGCTGGCCTGCTCTACGATCTGCGTAAATGCTGCCATGATTAAAATTCCCCCTAATACAATATCCCATATCTTACACATCCGGCAGCGCCCGGTATGGGCAGCTGCCACGAAGCGACCTAATAACAATACCATGCCCGCTAGATAAAGTCAAGTGTATTTATACCGAAAACACTCTGGCACGATAAAGTATGACTTTTCCTGGAACATGACGCGGAAATTGAGAAAACAAAAAATGATTCGCAAATTCGAGAAAACGCCGGGACAGAACGCCGGAAAATCCGTCCGCGTTGGGGGAAACACAGGAAAAGAAAAATCTTGGGCCGTATTTTGCTTTTGTAAGCACAGGAAGCAAAAAAGCCCCGGCAGGGGCGGCAGCGCCGCACCCCACCGGGGCAGAAAGTTAAAATTCAGGAAATCAGGATTCAGAGGATTGCTCTTGTGGCAGGTTCTTTTTCAGCAGGCTCAGGATCAACCCGCCCAGAATGCTGCCAGCGGCCAAAGCAACGCAGTACATCGGGGCGTTGGTGGCAACGGGGAACACGAAGATGCCGCCGTGGGGGGCGCGCAGGCCGCAGTGGAACGCCATGGAAAGGGCACCGGCGGTGGCTGCACCAATGGCGCAGCTGGGGATAACGTGCAGCGGGTCAGAGGCTGCATAGGAGATAGCGCCCTCAGTAACAAAGCAGAGGCCCATTACATAGTTGATCACACCGTTGCGGCGCTCGTCCGGGGTCCACTTTTTGGGGAAGAAGGTGGTGGATAATGCAATGGCGATCGGAGGAACCATGCCGCCGACCATAACGGAAGCCATGACCTCATAGTTGCCGGAAGCAAGGGCTGCAGTGCCGAACAGGTAACCAGCTTTGTTGAAGGGGCCGCCCATATCAATGCTCATCATAACAGCAGAGACAGCGCCCAGCAGGATGGCAGAGGTGCCGCCCAGGGAGTTCAGCCAGTTGGTGATAAAGTCGTTGATGATGCCCATGACCGGGTTGATGCCGCACATGAACACGCCCATCACAAACACACCGCCCAGCGGGTAGATCAGCATGGGGCGCAGGCCGCTGACGCTTTTTGGGAGCTTTTCGGTGATCTTTTTCAGGAAAAGGACTACATAACCGGCCACAAAGCCAGCCAGCAAGGCAGCCAGGAAACCACCGGAAACGCCATCCACCTGGCCGTTCAGCAGGCCGGTAAAGTTAGTGCCGTTCATAGCCAGCACACCGCCGGCAAAGCCGACAGCCAAAGCGGGTTCACCGGCAATGGAAATGGCAACGTAAGAAGCCAGGATGGGCAACATGTAGTTGAATACAGCGGAGCCGACCGTCTTAAAGAATGCGGCAGCCGGGGTGTTCATGCCAAAGTTGGCGGGGTCAATGCTGTAATCATCTAGCAGGTAAGCAATGGCAATCATGATGCCGCCGCCCACAACAAAGGGGATCATGTGGGAGATGCCGTACATCAGGTGCTTGTACAGGGTGTGGCCAAGGCTGTCCTTTGCGGCACCGCCCCGGTTCTGCTCCAGCAGGTTCTTGTCAGATTCGCGCACGGTGGAATGGAACACCGGAACTTTGCCGTCCAAAACGCTCTGCAGCAGCTGCTCCGGCTTATGGATGCCATCATCCACATGGGCGAACAGCACCGGCTTGCCGTCAAAACGGGCGGTTTCCACATTTTTGTCAGCTGCCACAATAATGCCATCGCAGGCGGCAATCTCATCGGCGGTCAGCACATTCTGGGGGCCATCAGAGCCATTGGTTTCAACCTTGCAGGGAATGCCAAGCTTCTGAGCGGCCTTGTTCAGTGCTTCGGCGGCCATGTAGGTGTGGGCAATGCCGTTGGGGCAGGCGGTAACGGCCAACACGCGGTAGGTGGCAGGCAGCTCTTCCTGAGTAAAGCTCTCGTTGCCGAACTGGGCTTCCTCCTGGGCGTCAATCGTATCCAAAAATTCTTTGGGCGTTTTGGCGGCGCGCAGCTTTGCCACAAAGTCTTCATTCATCAGCATCTGCATCAGGCGGGCCAGCATATCAATGTGCAGACTGCCGTTTTCCGGTGCGGCAATCATAAACAGCAGATCCGTCTTGCCGTCATCGTCAGCATTGTACTGCACGGGGGTCTTCAGGCGCAGGGCAGCCAGGCTGGGGCGGGTCACGCAGGCGGCGCGTGCATGCGGCACCGTAATGCCGTTATCCACATAGGTGGAAGCCTCCGCTTCACGCGCATAAATGGCAGCTTTGTACGCGGCTTTGTCGGTCAGGTTGCCGTGGGTGGCCTGCAGCTCCACCAGTTCGTCAATGATCTGCGCCTGGTCTGCTGCGGCAGAATCCAGCGCAATGGATTGGATGTTGAATAGTTCCGTGATACGCATCTTTCCTTCTCCTTCTACATGTTTTGCATTTACTGGGGTGGTAACAAAGAAATAGACTGAATTTTCGACTTTTCAGATCAGCCTGAATCATTCAATGGTTTTCAGCAGGGCATCAATATCGCGGCGCTCGGCAAGGCCCAGGCTGAATGCCGTTGCGCTGCCGCAGGCGGTGCCAAGGCGCAGGGCGTAAGAGTAGCTCCCGCTTTGCAGGTAACCGGCAATAAAACCGGCTACCATGCTGTCCCCAGCGCCAACGCTGTTTACCACTTTGCCTTTTGGGGTGCCAATGCGGTGCACCGCACCGGTTTCATCCAGCAGCAGGGCACCATCGCCCGCCATGCTTACCAGAACATTGCGTGCACCACGCTGCTGCAATTTCCGGGCAGCCTGGGTAATCTCTTCATCACGATTGAGCTCTTTGCCAAAGATCTCACCCAGTTCATGGTTGTTGGGTTTGATCAAAAACGGGTGGTAGGGCAGTACCTTTACCAGCAAATCACGGGTGGCATCCACCACAAAGCGGATGCCGCGGCCATCCAGCCGAGCCAGAATCTGCTGGTAAACATCCTGCGGCATGCTGGAAGGAATGCTGCCGGCAAGTACCAGAATGTCACCCTCGCCCAGTTCTTCCAGATTGTCCCACAGGGCCTGCATGGCTTCGGGAGTAATGTTCGGGCCGGAACCGTTGATCTCGGTCTCTTTTGCGCCCTTTACCTTAACGTTGATTCGGGTCATGCCGTCCGGCAGGCGGATGAAGCGGGTTTTCAGGCCGGAAAGCTGCAAGCCGCGCTCCAGCCAGGCACCAGTTTCGCCAGCTGTAAAGCCAAGGGCGATGCTTTCGCACCCAAGCTCCCGCAAAACGCCGGAAACATTGATGCCCTTGCCGCCAAACTGGCAGGCTTCGTCTGAGGTGCGGTTGATCTCGCCAACCGCCAGGGGGGCAGTCAGATGCAGAACGTAGTCGATCGCAGGATTAAATGTGACGGTGTAGATCATACGGAACACTCCTTTACAAAGGTAAGCTGTGCGTACCGGGGGTCCGGGCAGTGGTTGGTCAAAATGGCCCCGCAGCCAATATCCCCGATCACGGCGGAATATACCATATCAAACTTTGTGTTATCCACCAGAAACCAGCGTTCCCGCGCGCGCTGCAATGCGGCGGTTTTGATGCTGGCTTCCTCCGGGTCCGGCGTGGTAAAGCCCTCCGCAGGGCTTACGCCGTTGGCACCCATAAACGCTTTGGTAAAGTTGTAGTGCTGTAAAGCGGCCAGCGTTTCCGGCCCGGTAATGGCTTCCGTGATGGGGCGCACCTGCCCGCCGGGCAGGTAGGTGCGGCAGCCCTTTTGCACCAGCATGCGCGCATGGGCAATGCCGTTTGTCACATAGGCAGCCTGCAGGGCAGGGCCCTCCAGCGCGGCGGCCAGCGCCAGCGTGGTGCTGCCGGCATCCAGAAAGATAAAGTCTTTCTCGGTGATCATTGCGGCGGCGGCGCGGGCAATCAGACGCTTTTCTTCCACAGACTGTTCCTCGCGGGCCGCCATGGGGGGCTCATCCGCCAAAACGGTGCGCCCAACCAGCGTGGCACCGCCGTGTACCTTTTTTAACAGGCCCTGCCGGTCCAGCTGGGTCAGGTCGCGGCGGATGGTGGATTCGCTTGCATCCAGGGCATCACATAGCTCCAGCACGGTGGCCGAGCGCTTTTGTGCCAGCAAATCTAATATCATAGCAAAACGTTCTTCGGCAAGCAAGACAATATCCTCCTTAAAACTGGACAATACTTCAGGTGATTTCCCTGGCAATTCTTGAAGCTTTTTGCTTTACGCCTGTATTATACACGCACAAACAGTCAAAAGCAATCATGAAACGCCAAAACAAAACATAAAATTTACGGACTACTTTTTGTGCAATTTGACAACGATAAACGCTCTGCATTTGGAAAACAAGCACATAAAAAGCCGGGCACTGCGCAGCGGCAGTGCCCGGCCGAGAAATATGTATCGTAAGGATCGTCAAAAAATGGAAAGTAAAAATCAGATTCCGTCAAAAAGCGTCAATCCTGAAAAGCGCGTTCAAAGCGGTCGATTTTTTCGCTTTTCCCAATCACCAAAATGGTGTCCCCGTTCTGGAACCGAGAGTCCGGCGAAAACTCCACATCGGTACGGTGGTCGCGTTCGATGGCAATAATGTTAATGCCGTATAGCCGGCGGATATCCAGCTCCCGGATGCTTTTATTCAGCATCTTGCCGTTTACCTGGATGCGCTGTACCTCCACACCGTCCTCCAGGGCAATGTAGTCCAGCAGGTTGCCGGAGATTAGGCGCTTGCCAATGCGCACTGCCATATCGGCTTCGGGATAAACAACGGTCACGCCCAGCCGCTTGAGAACCTCGCCATGTCCAACGCTGCTGGCTTTGGCAATCACATGCGGCACCCCCATGTTCAGCACCAGCATGGAGGTCAGAATGCTGATGTCGATCTGCTCGCCAATACAGATGCCTACCGTACCGCAGTTCTGAATGCCGACTTCGGTCAGAGCCTCTTCGCTCAAATCATCTACCACAAAGGCATAGTCAGTATATTTGCGAATAGCCTTGACCTTCTGTTCATCGCAGTCAACGGCAATTACCTCTTTGCCGGCTTCGGCAAGGGTGCGGGCCAGCGCAGAACCAAAGCGCCCCAGCCCGATAACGCCGAACAAAGCGGAAGAATCCTGTTTTTTCATAATGCACCTATCCAATCGTAATGGCTTCTTCTGTAAAGTGCGCGTTGGGTTCCGGGCGTTCCACCCAGAGGGAAAGCAGGGTAAAAGCCCCAACGCGGCCCGTGTACATGGTAAAAATCAGCACCAGCTTGGCGGCCAGGCAAAGCTGCGCTGTAATGCCGGTGGAAAGCCCGGCAGTGCTGTAGGCGGAGACCGCTTCAAACAGCAGGCTGATGAACGGCAGGCCGGGTTCCAGGATGCAGAGCAGAAATGTGGTGCAGCATACCACCAGCATGCCCAGCAGCCCAATGGTGGAAGCCTTGGCAATGGCGTTGGCAGGCAATGCACGGCGGAATGCACCCGGCCGCTGCTTGCTGAAAATGCAGCGAATCTCTTGCGCCAGAACAAAAATGGTGGTGGTTTTGATGCCGCCGCCGGTAGACCCCGGCGAAGCGCCAATGAACATCAGGATAAGAATCGTAAACAACCCGGCGTTGCTCAGTGTGCCCAGATCCAGCGTGGCAAAGCCGGCCGTGCGGGCTGATACGCTCAGGAAAAATGCTGTCAGCCAGCTGAGAGGATCGGTGAACTTTAATAACAGGGTACCTGCTGCCAGCAAAAATGCCGTGGTGGTTACCACAACCTTGGAATGCAGGGTGAATTTGCGGAAGCGGAACCGACACTTGACCACATCCACCATGACCAGAAAGCCGATGCCTCCCGAAATGATCAGAAAACAGGTGCTCAAATTCAGCAGCACATTATCCCGATAGGGGGTCAGGCTGCGCCCGCCACCTAAAATATCGATGCCAGCGTTGTTGAAGGATGAGATGGAGTGGAACACACTCAAACCCAGCGCCTTCAATGGTGGATAATCCTGCGCAAATACTGCAAAGATGGGGATGACCCCGGCCAGCTCAAAGGCAAGGGTCAGCTTAATGATGGCGCGTACCAGCCGCACCATGCCCTCCAGACTGCTCACATTCATGGCTTCCCGGATCAGGGTACGCTCCCGCAGGCTGATGCGCCGTCCCGCAGCCAAGGCAAGCCCCATGCCGATGGAGGTAATGCCCAAACCGCCGATCTGGATCAGCACCGCCATCACAGCCTGCCCCACGGGGGTAAAGGTATCGGCGGTATCCACGGTCAGCAGGCCGGTTACACAGACGGCGCTTGTGGCGGAAAACAGAGCGTCCACCGGCTGTACGGTAATGCCCGACCGGATGGAAAATGGCATGAGCAACAAAAGCGTACCCAGTAAAATGGTGGAAGCAAACCCCAGAGCAATCAATCTTGCAGGAGGCTGATGATTGAAAATTTGTTTGAATCGTTTCATATGCAGTATCAGGCCGGGTCAGCAAGGCAACAACTGAACCCACTTATCATATTTGTTTGGACGAAAAAGCTCACTTGATATATAAACATAGCCGCTTTTAGCGGCGATGTCAAGCATTTTGTGCAAAAGATAAAGGCAGGATAAGGATTGGGCACCGGGCAGGGAAAGAGGAATAAAGGAATCTGGCTGCGGTAAGAAAATGTATACGAAACAAAAACGGCCCGGCAAAAAATTGCCGGACCATAGGGGAGAAGATGGAATTTTAACGCAGTGGGGCAGGCGGAAAATTATTCGCCCAGGTGCCAGATATCGCTGTTGTACTCTGCAATCGTGCGGTCACTGGAGAAGAAGCCAGCCTTGGAGATATTGATCAGGCACTTGCGGCGCCAACCCAGCGGGTCGCAGGCATAATCAGACAAAGCCTGGCCCTTGCGCACCACATAAGCGTTGAAATCGGGCAGGGTCTGGAACCAGTCCTTGGTTTTCAGTTCATGCTGCAAACGGGCCAGGTTTTCTTCCCTGCCGGCGGCCAGCATTTCGGGACCGGTCAAAAAGTCGATGGCACGGCGCAGGTTGGGGTCGCCCTCGTACCAGTCTGCCGGGTTGTAATCGCCCGCAGCATAGCGGTGGATGACCTGGCCGGAGGTCTGGCCGAAGATGTAGATGTTCTCGTTGCCAACCTGCTGGCTGATCTCCACGTTTGCGCCGTCCATGGTGCCAAGGGTCAAAGCACCGTTCAGCATAAACTTCATGTTGCCGGTGCCGGATGCTTCCTTGGAGGCCAGGCTGATCTGCTCCGAAAGATCGCAGGCGGGGATCATCTTTTCGGCGGCGGTCACGTTATAGTTTTCCACAAACACGACCTGCAGCCAGGGGGCCACCAGCGGATCAGCGGCAATCACTTTGGACAGGGTCAGCAAAGCGTGGATGATATCCTTGGCGATGATGTAAGCCGGGGCGGCCTTGGCACCAAAAATGCTCACCAGCGGCACAGCCGGGGTGTGACCCGCGCGAATCTCGAAATACTGATGGATGAGGTAGAGCAGGTTCAGCTGCTGGCGCTTGTACTCATGCAGGCGCTTGGACTGGATATCGAACATGGCGGTGGGGTCAACCTTCACACCCTGGGTGTGCTCCAGCCAGTCAGCCAGGGCCTTTTTGTTGTCGGCCTTGACCTGGGAGAACTTTTGCAGCACATTGGCATCCTCGGCATAGGGCAGCAGTTTTTCCAGCTCGGCGGCATCCTTGCGGAAACCGGGGCCAATCAGGGATTCAATCTCTTTGACCAGTGCGGGATCACATTCCAGCAGCCAGCGGCGGAAGGTGATGCCGTTGGTCTTGTTGTTGAACTTTTCCG
>OLYN01000300.1_pt1 | contig 29424 bp, 19 predicted proteins | sample 1674231 | NCBI WGS metagenome assembly OLYN01 (sample SAMEA103958153, study PRJEB25191) | human gut metagenome
TGGCGGGTGCCATCGCCATCGGCGGGCCGGGTGCGGTGTTCTGGATGTGGTGCTCTGCCCTGCTGGGGATGTGCACCAAGTTTGCCGAGGTCACCTTGGCCGTGCATTTCCGGGAGCGCAGTGAGACCGGCGAATGGGTGGGCGGCCCCATGTATTACATTAAAAACGGCCTGAGCAAAAACTGGCAGTTTCTGGCTGTGCTGTACTCCCTGTTCGGTGTGCTGACCGTCTTCGGCACCGGCAACGCCACCCAGGTGAACACCATCGTGGCGGCGGTGGACACCGCCCTGCTGGAATACGGCGTGGTGGGCAGCGGCTTCCTTTCTACCCTGAACCTCGTGGTGGGCATCCTGGTGGCCATGCTGGTGGCCATGGTGCTGCTGGGCGGCATCAAGCGCATCGGCAGTGTGAGCGAAAAGCTCGTGCCGTTTATGGCGCTTTTGTATGTGCTTTTGGGGCTTGGCGTGGTTGTCCTGAACATTACGCGTCTGCCGGAGGTACTGGCATCGATCGTTGTTGGCGCGTTTAACCCGAAGGCTTTCACGGGCGGTGCCATCGGCAGTCTGTTCATCAGCATGCAGCGCGGCGTTTCCCGCGGTATTTTCTCCAATGAGGCCGGCCTCGGCACAGGTTCTATCGCGCATGCCTGCGCCGATACGAAAAAGCCTGTAAAACAGGGTGTGTTTGGTATTTTTGAGGTGTTTGTCGATACCATCGTCATCTGCACATTGACGGCGCTTGTCATTTTGTGCAGCGGCACGGCGGTGAATTACGGCACCATGGCGGGCGCAGACCTGACGATTTCCGGCTTTACGACGACCTACGGCAGTTGGGCTTCCATTTTCTCTGCGGTCGCGCTGTGCTGCTTCGCGTTCTCGACCATCATCGGCTGGGGCCTTTACGGCTCGCGTTTTGTGGAATTTCTGTTCCGCACCAGTAAGGCCGTGCGCCCGTTCCTCGTCATTTATTCGTTCGTCGCAATTCTCGGCGCAACCGTCAACCTTGACCTGCTGTGGAACATCGCCGATACCTTTAACGGCCTGATGAGTATTCCGAATCTTATCGCGTTGTTATTGCTTTCCGGCACGGTGGTGAAGCTGACAAAGGAATTTTTTGCGAAAGAAGACGGGCGTAAGCTCAAGAAATAACAGAAAAATAACAGATAGTATGCGGAAAATCGCCGGGGCAAGTGCGCTCCGGCAATTTTTTGTATGTGAAAATGTCGTAGAATCGCCCGTGCCATTTGGTGGGTTTGTTAGAAAATTGCAAAATATGGCAGAAATTGCCGAAAAACTATTTAAATGTTCAACGGATTACGATATACTCTTGTCAAGAAGTTCGTTCGGCGCAGAGAGGGGACGAAAACATGAAAAAACGGCGATATTTTGCGGGTGCTGCGGCAATTCTCTTTTTACTTTTGCTTTGCGGATTTGCCCCGCAGAGCATCACGGAAGACAAGGATGCGCAGGTTTTACTGTATGAAACTTATGGTGAAAGCGAGATACTGGTCTACACCGGTCGTACGACGGTGCTGTATCGCCCGGACGGTCGTTCCGCCGAAGCACCGTTTAACGGGCAATATGCCGTTTTGCATGGCGATACCGTGACGGTTTTCGCCGAAACGGAGGAGTTCCTTGCCGTGGAGCGTTTCAGTGCGGAAACATTGGAGGAAACAGACCTGTTCGCTTTGCCTGTGACGAGCGGTCTGCGCTTTGCGGAAAGCGACAGCGCGGGCAGGCTTTATACTGTTACCTACGGCGCGCCGAGCACATTGCAAGTGTTTGACGCGGCGGGTGAGCCCCTAACGGAATTCATATTTGAAGATAGAATATTCGGCATACAGACGGTGGATAGTACGCTTTATGTGCTGCTTTCGGAAAGTGCCGTGCAGATTTCGCTTGCGGGAAATGTGCCGACACTTTCCGGCACGGCGTTTACCTATGTGCCGGCTGCGCGGCCGTATAAGCTGCTTGGCAGCGACGTGTACGTCAACATGCAGGGCGAAGTGCGCTTGTTTTCCGGAGAAGAGTGGGCGGAAGACACGATCGTGACGGAGGCCGTTTTGAGCGGCGACATGCTCTACTGGCTTTCGGACACCTCGGAGGTCTCGCGCGTGCGCCGCGGCGACAAGGCGGAGTTCTTCACGCTTTCCGGCGAAGCGGCTGCGCTCACCGCAAATGCGGCGATCATCTGGCAAAACGGCGCACTGTGCAGAGAGCCGTTCGGTGCATTTGTGCAGCCTACGCCCACACCTTCGCCCATCCCGACACCTACACCGGAGCCGACCGCGACCCCAAAGCCCTCTAAAACGCCGAAGCCGACGGCTACCCCAAAACCGAGCATGACGCCGAAGCCGACGGCTACACCGAAACCGACCGCCACACCGGATCCGGATGTCACGGCGAAGTTGCGTGTTTCCGGCCACATTTTATACGCAGAACCGGGTGTTACGGCAGCAAAGCTACGGGCAGCGTTCCCACAGGCGGAAGTGGAAGTGTACACGTCATCCTCCGCAGCGGCCTCCGGCAGGCTGAAAACCGGCATGAGCGTGCTGATCGACGATGAGTTGTATACGGTCATTGTGCCCGGTGACATCAACGCTTCCGGCACCGTGAATACGGCCGATATGCGTCTTTTGCAGCGTGTGCTCGTCGGGGAGACGGAACTGACCGACACAGCCGCGCTTGCCGCCGACTTAAATGAAAATGGCAGGCCCGATGCCGCAGACCTTGTTCTGCTCGCCGCCAAAATGCAGCGGGACTAAACCGCATAAAATGGATAGCACAGGGTAGGTTTTGTTGTGGGGGTGAATCCAATTGCAAAGCAGTACTTTAAAGAAGATTGAAATCGCGCTTGTTACGGTCTGTGTTCTAATCGTTTCGGGGATTGTGCTTCTCTTTGTAGTTGCGTTTACAGCCTTTGCCTCGTACGATGATTTTAGGATCAAGTCGTGGGAGTCGGCGCAGGGCAGCCCGTGCGTTGGGCAGGTGTTTAAACGCTTGCTGAAAACAGAAACGGAATCGGTGTCGCTCAACGACGTTTTGGAAGAAGGCGCATATGAGCAGGCTTTGGTAATTTACGACAATAGAATTTATCTGGTTTGGCGTCATTGGGCACAAGGCCAAGAGACATACCTTTTGATCTCTTCGGATTTATCCAAGGAAGACAGCCGTGTTTTGTATATGACCGATGCGGACGTGTTTGAAAAGGCGTGTGCCAATAAAGAAAGAATTTGGTGGACGGAAAATGACGAAATCGTGCAGTACGATTTTAAAAGCGGAAACATTAAAAGGACGAACGACACCACGGAGACAGACAAAAGCGGGCTAATAGAAGACGGCCTCGTGCAGATTGATCACGAAGACAACGCGCTGCTTTTGTTCGATGAGAAAAGCGGTCACCGAATTCGGATTACGTTTGAAGAGTTTGCCGAGATGAGCGACAAAACCGACGAGCTTATGCAAATTTCAAAGCAGAAGACTTGGAGCCGCAAGCCTTGCACAGAGTATTTTTTTAACCGCATATATTGCTTTGACAATGTGTATTATGTCGTCGGGCAGATCAGAAACACAGGCGGCGATGCCATAGCGCTTGTGTTCCGCTTTGACCCGGAAGCGCGCAAGGCCGAGTATGTCACCTACGACAATGTAGGCGAGGGCACATGGACGGGCTATGAGCTGATCCCACGGTTTGAAGCAAAGGAAAGCCCCCATCAGCCTGAATTTCAGCGTGATGGGGGAGAGAACGTTCAAAAATAGTCATTTGGGTAAAAAGAAAAACCTCAGAAACCGAAGTTCCTGAGGTTTTGGTGGGCGCTAACGGACTTGAACCGCTGACCCCCTGCACGTCAAGCAGGTGCTCTAGCCAGCTGAGCTAAGCGCCCAATTTTCTGTTGCTCGATTATTATATAGCAAGTCCCCGAAAAATGCAAGTCTTTTTTGCGAAAAAGTTAAAATTAATTTTCCTTTCGTGAATATCACGAAAAAGTGCGTAAAATTTGGTGCACTGTTCGCAGAAATTTAAGGTTTCTTACAAAACTCATAAGAATTGCACATTTCTATTGTTTATTCCTTTTCCATGCCGTATAATGAAAATACTGAAAACTGTGAATAGAATGTGAATGAAAGCGGATGGCGGTTGCGCATTGCGCTTTGAATACGGAGATTTAGACAGAATTGGAAATCTGAAAACAGACGATGACGTTGGTCTTGCACCAAGGCCGGAAAAGGAGAAACCATGAAAACACTGTCATATGTGAACTTTATCATTTCTATTTTATTTATGGCTTGCTACGCGTACCAGGCGGTCTACCTTGTGGCGGCGCTTTTAAAAAAGCAGAAAGTCTTCAAAGCGAAGAAGCTGCACCGCTACGGTGTGCTGATTGCCGCGCGCAATGAGGAAGCCGTCATTGCGCAGCTCATCCGCAGTGTGCGCGCACAGAAGTATCCCGAGGAGCTTATCGATATTTTTGTTGTGGCGGATAACTGCACGGACAACACCGCGCAGGCGGCGCGTGAAGCCGGTGCGGTCGTTTACGAGCGCCACAATACGTATGCCGTGGGCAAAGGCTATGCGCTGCGTTTCTTATTGGAAAACATTTTTAAAAATTTCGGCGAATATGCCTACGACGGTTTTTTTGTCTTTGACGCGGACAATATTCTGGATGAGAATTTTATCTCCGAGATGAATAACGTTTTTGACAACGGCTACAAGGTTGTCACGTCCTACCGCAACTCGAAAAACTTTGGCGACAACTGGATCAGCGCGGGCTACTCCATTTTCTTCCTGCGCGAAGCGACGCAGCTTAACCGCGCCCGTATGATGTTCGGCACCAGCAGCTGCGTTTCCGGCACCGGCTTTTTGTTCAGCAGCGAGATTGCACGCGAAAACGGTGGTTGGAAGCATTTCCTGCTGACGGAGGACTTTGAGTTCACCGTGGACCGCATTTTAAAGGACGACACGGTCGGTTACTGCGAAAACGCCATTATTTATGACGAGCAGCCCACGCGGCTTGGGCAGTCCTTTACGCAACGTGCCCGCTGGATTAAGGGCTATTTGCAGGTTTTCAGCCGATACGGCTTCAAAATGCTGAAAAAAACCGTTGTGGATGGCAGTTTTGCCTGCTTCGATATGATTATGAACAACATCCCGTGCCTTGTCTTGACCTGCGTTTCAATCGTGTTTAACGCGATTATGGTCGCGGCGGGCGTTGTGACGCGCACGCCGGATATGGGCATTTGTGTGCTTTCCGTGTGCAGCGGTATTTTCGGTTCTATACTGACGCTGTGGTTCGTCGGCGGTATCACGTGCATCACGCAGAGAAAGCGCATCCGTGCATCGAAAAAAGCGATGTTCTTCGGTTGGCTGTTGTTCCCGCTGTTTATTTTCACCTATGCGATTGCAATGGTTTACGCGGTGTTTACAAACATTGAATGGAAGCCCATTCAGCACAAAGTGGCGCTTAGCGTGGAAGACCTGAACGACACTACCAAAAAATAGCACAAAATTGCACTCAAAAACAGGGCGTGATTTGCTATAATCTATATTTGCTTATAAACGGCACCTGTGATAAAATAGTAAGAGATTACTTTGTCACAAGTGCCGTTTTTTGCGGCAGTACAAATCCTGATTTTTCCCCAGAAGAAAGGAATGGTCACAAACATGGTCACACGCGTATTTGTGGAGAAAAGAAAGGGATTCGATGTTGAAGCACGCCACATGATGGCGGATCTTCGTCAGAATCTCGGCCTCAAGGCTATTGAGGACCTGCGTATTTTGAACCGCTATGATGTTTCCGGTCTTTCCGGCGAGGAGTTCGAGGCGGCAGCCCGCACGATCCTTTCCGAGCCGAATGTGGACAACGTGTACGACGAAAACTACAAGATCAGCAGCGAATATCACGTCTTCGCAACGGAGTTTTTGCCCGGTCAGTACGACCAGCGTGCGGATTCCGCTTCCCAGTGCGTACAGCTCTTGACGCAGGGCGAGCGCCCGCAGGTCGCTTATGCAAAAGTGATCGCCGTTAAGGGCGACCTTTCCGAAGAGGAAATGGACAAGATTAAGAACTATATCGTGAACCCGGTCGAATCCCGTTTGGCATCGATGGAAAAGCCGGAGACGCTTGACATGAAAATCGATGTGCCGGCAGACGTTAAGCGCGTCACGGGCATGATCTCCTGGAGCGACGAGGAGCTTAGAGAATATTACGGCACCATGGGCTTTGCCATGACGTTTGAAGACCTCGCGTTCTGCCGCGATTATTTCCGCGACGAAGAGCACCGTGACCCGAGCGTGACGGAGCTGCGCGTGATTGATACCTACTGGAGCGACCACTGCCGCCACACCACATTCCTTACGCGTCTCAACAACATCGAGATTGAAAAGGGCAAGCTGAGCGGCGCCATCGAAAAGGCACTCGGCGAGTATTTTGCAGCCCGCGAAGAGCTGTATAAGGGCAAGGACAAGCCCGTTTCTCTCATGGACATGGCGGTCATCGGCGCGAAATACCTCAAAAAGCACGGTATGGTAGACGATCTGGACGAAAGCGACGAGATCAACGCCTGTTCCATTGAAGTGCCGGTCACGATCGACGGTAAGACCGAGCAGTGGCTCGTGCAGTTCAAGAATGAGACCCACAACCACCCGACGGAGATTGAGCCGTTCGGCGGCGCGGCAACATGCCTTGGCGGCGCGATCCGCGACCCGCTCTCCGGCAGAGCGTATGTTTATCAGGCGATGCGCGTTACCGGCAGCGGCGACCCGACTATTCCGTTTAAGGATACGATGAAGGGTAAGCTGCCCACAAGAAAGATTACCACCGGCGCTGCGGCGGGCTATTCCTCCTACGGCAACCAGATCGGCCTTGCGACCGGTCAGGTCACGGAGCTTTATGACCCCGGTTATGTTGCAAAGCGCATGGAGATCGGCGCGGTCATCGGCGCATCTCCGAAGGCGAACGTCAAGCGCTTCGAGCCGAAGCCCGGCGATATCATTGTGCTGCTCGGCGGCGCAACGGGCCGTGACGGCTGCGGCGGCGCAACGGGTTCCTCCAAGGCGCATACGCTCGAATCCATCGAGGTTTGCGGCGCAGAGGTGCAGAAGGGCAACCCGCCGACCGAACGCAAAATTCAGCGTCTGTTCCGTGACCCGGAGGTTTCCACGCTCATCAAGCGCTGCAACGACTTCGGCGCGGGCGGCGTGTGCGTCGCCATCGGCGAGCTTGCACCGGGCCTTGAGATTGATTTGAACAAAGTCCCGAAGAAGTACGAGGGCCTCGACGGCACCGAGCTTGCGATTTCCGAATCGCAGGAGCGTATGGCGGTCGTGCTCGACCCGAAGGATGTGGAGAAATTCCGTGCTAAGGCGCAGGAGGAAAACCTCGACGCGCAGGTCGTGGCCATCGTCACCGAAGAGCCGAGACTCAAGATGGAGTGGCGCGGCGACCGCGTAGTCGACCTGAGCCGTGCATTCCTCGATACGAACGGTGTGACGCAGAACGCAGACGCGTTCATCACCGCACCGGATGAAACGAAAAACTACCGCAACGCCGTACCGACTTGCCTTGAGAACAAATCGCTGGACGAGGCGTTCGCAGAGAACCTCTCCCGCCTCGAGGTCTGCGGCCAGAAGGGCCTTTCCGAGCGTTTCGATGCTTCCATCGGCGCAGGCACCGTTTTGATGCCGTTTGCCGGTAAGTATCAGCTGACGCCGGAAGACGCCATGGTTGCGAAGATTCCGCTGCTCACGGGTGAGACCGATGACGCCACCGCTATGGCTTACGGCTATATTCCGGGTATTGCGCGCTTCTCGCCGTTCCACGGCGCGGCATACGCCGTTGTGGAGAGTCTCTCGAAACTCGCAGCTGTCGGCGCAGATCCGATGAAGTCCCGCTTGACGTTCCAGGAGTACTTCGAGCGCCTGCACGATAAGCCGGAGCGCTGGGGCAAGCCTGCCGCAGCCCTGCTCGGCGCACTCACCGCACAGCTGAACCTCGGCTTGCCGTCCATCGGCGGCAAGGACAGTATGTCCGGCTCCTTTGAAGACCTCGATGTCCCGCCGACGCTTGTCAGCTTTGCGGTGACGATGACGAAGGCCAGCAAGACGATCTCCGGCGCGTTCAAGAACGCCGGCAGCTACGCCGTGCTGCTGCCGATTCCGGAGGACAAGGAAACCGAACTCCCGAACTGGGAAGCTTTGAAGGCATACTACAAGAACGTGCTTGCAAAAATCGCGGACGGCTCTGTTCTTTCCGCACACGTCGTCAAGGAAGGCGGCGCGGCTGCTGCCGTTGCGAAGATGGCGTTCGGCAACAAGCTCGGCTTCAAGTTCGAGAAGACTGCCGAAAACGCAGAGCTGCTTTTTGCCCCGAAGGCTGGCGCACTCGTCGTGGAAGTTCCGGCAGATGCACTTGAGAGCGTCAAGAATACATTCGACGCTGTTGTGCTCGGCACCGTTACCGATACGGCAAAGATTGAGCTGAACGGCAAAGCGCTCGACTTGGACGACCTCATTGAGACCTGGAACGGCAAGCTCGAAAAAATCTTCGCGAATAAAGCGGAGACCGTCGCCGTAGAATATGATGTGCCGCTCGATAACCACAAGTACACCGGCTCCCCGGTCATCCGCGTCGCAAAGCCGAAGGTATTCATCCCGGTATTCCCGGGCACCAACTGCGAGATCGACACGAAGCGTGCGTTTGAAAAGGCGGGCGCAGAGACCGAGATCCTTGTTGTGCAGAACCTCTGCGCAAAGGACATCGAATACACCATCGATCGCATGGAAAAGGCAATCCGTTCTTCCCAGATCATCATGATCCCGGGCGGCTTCTCCGGCGGCGACGAGCCGGAGGGCTCCGGCAAGTTCATCGCGACAACGTTCCGCAACCCGAAGATTGCACAGGCGGTTACGGACTTGCTCGACACGCGCGACGGTCTTGTGCTCGGCATCTGCAACGGCTTCCAGGCGCTCATCAAGCTCGGCCTTGTCACCTACGGCAAGATCGTGGACCTCAAGGACGACGATCCGACCTTGACGTTTAACACGCTCGGCCGCCACGTTTCCCGCATGGTCTACACTCGCGTGACAAACACGAAGTCTCCGTGGCTCTCCGGCGTCAACGCAGGTGATGTCTTCGCCATCCCGGTCTCCCACGGTGAGGGCCGCTTTGTAGCGGATGACGCAGCGCTGAAAAAGCTCGTCGAAAACGGCCAGATCGCCACGCAGTACACCACGCCGTGCGGCAAGGTGAGCGGCGACATCACATGGAACCCGAACGGCTCCGTGTGCGGCATTGAGGGCATCACAAGCCCGGACGGCCGCGTCTTCGGCAAGATGGGCCACAGCGAACGCAAGGGCGAAAACCTCTACTTTAACGTGCCGGGCGAAAAGGATCAGCAGATCTTTGAGAGCGGCGTGCGTTACTTCAAGTAATAAAAGGCAGAAACGCCTTATAAAATTCCGGTATGCGCGGGCAAAATGCTGCCCGCGCAGCCGCGTATAAGGACAATTTGGTTATGGACATTTTACAGAAAAGAACATGGGCGCAGATCGACCTCGACGCGGCGGCGCACAATTTTAAGGAAATTCGCCGCTATGTCGGCAACCGGTCGATGGTCTGCTGTGTGATTAAGGCAGATGCCTACGGGCATGGCGCGGTGCGCATGGCAGAGGAATACGAAGCCCTCGGCGCAGACTGGCTGGCGCTTTCCAACATTGAGGAAGCCTTGCAGGTGCGTCGTGCGGGCATCAAGCTGCCGCTGCTCGTGCTGGGCTATACCCCGGCGGAAGCCGCAGACGTGCTTGCCGAAAACGACATCGCACAGTGCGCGTATTCTGCAGAATACTGCGCGGCGCTCTCCGAAAACGCCGTAAAAAACGGCGTTAAGGTGAAGATTCACGTCAAGGTCGATACCGGCATGAGCCGCCTCGGATTCTATTTTCAGGACATTGAGCGCGACAAAGAGGCCGTAAGCGTTGTGGCAGAAGCGTGCCGCCGCCCGGGGCTTATCCCGGAGGGCATCTTCACGCATTTTGCCGTGGCAGATGGTGGCGAGAATGGCAAGGCATTTACTTTGAAGCAGTTCTCGTGCTTTATGGCGCTCATCGTGGAGCTTGAAAAGCAGGGCATCACGTTTAAAATTCACCACTGCGCGAACAGCGGTGCAATCCTCGATTACCCCGAGATGCACCTCGATATGGTGCGTGCGGGCGTGATTTTATACGGCATGGAACCGTCGCTCAGCGTGGAGCATCACGCGGATTTCCGCCCGGTGCTCAGCCTGCACTCCGTCATTTCGCACGTGAAGGAGATTGAGCCCGGATCGGACATCAGTTACGACCGCACATTCACCGCAAAGGAACGCATGCGCGTCGCGACCATTCCGGTTGGCTACGCAGACGGCTACTCCCGCAGGCTTTCGAACCGCGGCAGTGTGCTCATTCACGGCACGCGCTGCCCGATTTTAGGTAAAGTCTGCATGGACCAGTGCATGGTGGATGTTTCCGCCGTGCCGCAGGCGAAGGTAGGGGACACCGTAACGCTCATCGGCCGCGACGGCGAGGATGAGATCACCGCGGCGGAAATTGCCGGCATCATGGAGACAATCCACTATGAAGTGGTGTGCGACATCTCAAAGCGCGTCACACGCGTTTACCTGAAAAACGGCAAAGAAGTCAGTGTTCTGGACTGTATTTTGGACAAATATTGATTGTAAAGCAGCGGCTTTTGGCTCCGTTCAGCCGGGTCGCTGCTTTAAATTTATAGTGATTTGGAAGGGTGAAAGTGATGGAAAAACTTTTAAAGCTGCGCGATGAAATGAAAGAGGATTTGCTGCACGGTTCTATTTTCCCGTTCTGGGAGCAATATACCATCGATCACGAAAACGGCGGCTTTTACGGCGCCGTGACGGTTGATAAGGTTATTCACAAGGACGCGTCCAAGGGCCTCGTGCTGAATGCACGTTTGCTGTGGACATTTGCGGGCGCGTACCGCATTTTCGGCGACGAGAAGTATAAGGAGCTCGCCGACCGCGCGTTTAACTACATCGTTGAGCGCTTCTGGGACCACAAAAACGGCGGTGGTTTCTGGATGCTGCATGCAGACGGCTCTGTGGAAGACGACACGAAAATGACCTACGGCCAGGGCTTTTTGCTGTATGCGTTCTCCGAGTACGTCCGCGCAACGGGTAGCGAGGAAGCACGCAGATATGCCGATATGACGTATGATTACATCGAAAACGAGTGCAAAGAGGGCAACTATTACCTTGAAAACGCACGCGGCACGGGCAGCAGCAACGGCGCCATTACGGAGGCGGGCAACCTTTCCATGAACACGCATATCCACATTCTGGAGCCGATGACGTGCTACTTCCGTATTCGCCACGATGCCTGCGTGGAGGAGAGCCTTGTGAACCTCATCGAGATCACCGCACGCAGAATTTACGACACCGAGCACCACCATTTTGTCATGTTTTTCAACGGTAAAATGGAGCCGCTGCCGGGCAAGGTTTCGTTCGGCCATGACATTGAGGGCTCCTGGCTGTTGACGGAAGCTGCCGAAGTGCTCGAAAAGTACGGCGCAGATAAAGCCCGTGCGGAAAAGCTCCTTGAGGAAGCGAAGGAGGTCGCCATCAATATGGTGAACTTCACGCTGAGCCACGGCATGGATACGGACGGAGGTCTGTTTGACGAGGGTCACGAAGAAGGCGGCATCGCTGTGCCGAATAAGGTCTGGTGGGTGCAGGCGGAAGCCGTTGTTGGCAGCGTGAACGCATGGCAGATTACGGGTGACGAGAAGTATCTCGATTCCGCGCTGAAGAGCTGGGCATACATCAAAGCCGAAATCATCAACGGCCCGGCGGGAGAGTGGTTTGCAAGCGGCAAAAATTCCCCGGACGAGGAAAATTCACACCTGCTGTGCGGCCCGTGGAAGTGCCCGTACCACAACGCCAGAGCCGCGTTTGAGATTTACGAGCGCTGCGAGGCACTGGAAAAGTAAACAGCAACAGCAAAGCCCTGCCGAGAAAATTCCCGGTAGGGCTTTTGTCATGCTTAAATTAAATTTAATCGAACCCGTAGTTTTCCACACCCGAAAGCTCGGAGTGCGTTTTGGCATAGCTCTGCGCGGCGGTATAAAAATCCTCCCAAGTTTTCTCCGGCGCACCGGGGGAAAGCGGATGCAGGCGCAAATTGCTGTCCTCACGCACGGCGGCATAAGCGTAATCGCTGTAAATCAAAATGCCCGTCACATTGTCGAGCAGGTCGTAGCTTCGCGGCAACTCGTAAATGGTCTCCGTATCCGTCGTTTCGAGCACCTCAAGGTCAAATACGTGCCTATACTGCCCGGTGACGTTTAGGTCACAGAGGTCGGTAAAACCGTTTTCAAGAAAAACAGGGGAATCGCCGTCAAAATAGAGCCGCAGCACGGAAACGTCGCCCTCTGTGCCGCCGAATTCAAGTGCAGGCACATCGACCTTGTGCGCCGCACAGCCGGAAAGCAAGAGCAGCAAACCGAGCAGAATCAAAACGGACAATAAACGCTTTTTCATGTGCATACCCCCTTTCGGAAAACAGGCGGTGTGTGGGTTTCCTTATTTATTCAGTAATTCGTCAACCTCGACGGGTTCCAGCTCTTTTAATGCCGGGTGGTCGGTCAGCGTTTTCAGCATGCGCCAACCGAAATGATCTTCTTCCAAATTCTCCGGCACGGGACGGAAGCCGAAATCAAGGTACAGCTTTGCGGCGACCCACGTGGTGGTCTGGGTGGGCACGAACAGCTCTTTGTAGCCGAGCGCCTGCAAACGGTGCAGCGTGTGCGCGATGAGCGGGCGGGAAAGTCCCTTGCCTTGCGCGTCGCGGCTTACGGAAACCCAATGCAGCCAGCCACCGGGCAGCTTTTCATCGAAAAACGCCGTTGCGGTCGCAACCTTCTTGCCGTTCGGGTCGACGATGAAGAACATTCTGTCGGGCAGAACGTCTTCGTGCTTGCCGTAGTAACGCTGCCACGCGTCCACGCCTTCCTCAAAAGTCGAAAACTCTTTCGCCGATTTTTCAATCTCAATCCACGTATCGCGGTCGCCGCGGGTGTAGGTTGTGAACGAATACCCCGCGGGCAGATCGTAATGCGGAATTTCCGTTTCCGCCGGCATGGTCATGAACAGATGGTAGTACTTCAAACGGCTGTCGTGATTATCTAAATGTAAAGAAGCTAAGTCTTTCATAGATTTGATTATGAATTAGGATTCATTTCTGCCGCAGCATTTCTTGTATTTCTTGCCGCTGCCGCACGGGCACGGGTCGTTTCTGCCGGGCTTTTTGCCGTTTTTGCGCACCGGCTGCTTGACGGCCGGTGTATCGGAGGATGTTGTGCCGGTCTCCTTGGCGACGGCTTCACGCTTCGGTGCTTCCGGCGTCTTCAGGCGCACAGTCAGAATCATGCGGGCGGTGTTTTCGCGGATCGTGTCGATCATCGCGTCAAACATGTCAAAGCCCTCTTCGCGGTATGCAATGACCGGGTCTTGCTGGCCGTAGGCGCGCAGACGGATGCCCTTCTGGAGCTCATCCATCGCATCAATGTGATCCATCCACTGCGTATCGACGTTCTTCAGCAGCACCACGCGCTCCACTTCACGCATGATCGGCGGGGTGAACGCCTTCTCACGCAGGTCGTAAAGCTTGTGCGCACGCTCCTTGAGAAAATCGATGACCGTTTGCTGCTCGAGATCCTCAAACGCCTGACCCTCATAGTGCAGCTCATCCGGATTGACCATCCAGCCGAGGTAGTGGTCGCGCAGACCGCGGAGATCCCAGTCGTCGTGCAGGGTGTTCTCCGGCAAGAAGCGCTTGACGTTCGCTTCGATGGCCTGATCAATCATGGACATAATCTGCGGCTTCACGTTGTCGCCGTTCAGCACACGGTCACGCTGCTCATAGATGATCTCGCGCTGGCGGTTCATCACGTCGTCATACTGCAGAACGTTCTTACGAATGGCAAAGTTTCTGCCCTCGACCTTCTTCTGTGCGTTTTCGATGGTGTTGGAGAGGATAGACGCTTCGATCGGCATGTCCTCGTCCACATTCAGGCGGTCCATAATGGTCTGGATGCGGTCGCCGCCGAACAGACGCATGAGGTCGTCTTCAAGAGAGATGTAGAAGCGGCTCTTACCGGGATCGCCCTGACGGCCCGCACGGCCGCGCAGCTGGTTATCGATACGGCGAGATTCGTGGCGCTCCGTGCCGATGATGTACAGGCCGCCGAGCTTGCGAACTTCCTCTGCCTCCGGCGCAATCTCCGCTTTGTATTTTTTATTGAGCTCCGCAAATGTCTTGCGGGCATTCAAAATCTCTTCATCGTCCGTGTAGCCGTAGGCGGAAGCCTCGCCGATGAGCTCCTCGGAGAACTGCATGCGGCGCATTTCGGCACGCGCCATGAACTCTGCGTTACCGCCGAGCAGAATATCCGTACCACGGCCGGCCATGTTCGTTGCGATGGTCACGGCGCCCTTACGGCCTGCCTGTGCGACGATTTCGGCTTCTTTTTCATGGTACTTTGCGTTCAGCACTTCGTGCTTGATGCCGCGGCGCTTCAGCATGGCGCTGAGTTGCTCGGATTTTTCAATCGTGATGGTACCGACCAGCACCGGCTGGCCTTTTTCGTGGTGCTCGATGATGTCGTTGATAACGGCATTGAACTTGCCCTTTTCGGTTTTGTAAACAACGTCCGGGCAGTCTTCACGAATCATCGGCTTGTTTGTCGGAATCTCTACAACGTCCAGTTTGTAAATTTCGCTGAACTCGGATTCCTCGGTCATAGCCGTGCCGGTCATGCCGGAGAGCTTGTTGTAAAGGCGGAAGAAATTCTGGAACGTGATGGTTGCAAGCGTTTTGCTTTCGCGCGCGATTTTCACGCCTTCCTTCGCTTCGATGGCCTGGTGCAGACCTTCGTTGTAGCGTCTGCCGTACATCAGACGGCCGGTGAATTCATCAACGATGATGACTTCGCCGTCGCGCACGACGTAATCGATATCGCGCTGCATGATGCCGTTCGCCTTGATCGCCTGATTGATGTGGTGCTGAATGGTGATGTTGTCCGGGTCCGTGAGGTTTTCCAAGCTGAAGAACTGCTCGGCTTTTTTTACGCCGCGCTTGGTGAGCGTTGCGGTCTTCTGCTTTTCGTTGATGATATAATCGTAATCCTCGTAGATCTCGTCATTGTCTTCCTTTTCGTTCGTCTCCGCCACGCGGATGGGCCGCAGGGTCTTTGCGAAGCGGTCGGCGACGTTGTAAAGCTCCGTGGACTGCTCGCCCTGACCGGAAATGATGAGCGGGGTACGCGCCTCATCGATGAGGATGGAGTCCACCTCGTCCACGATGGCGAAGTTATGGCCGCGCTGCACCTTGCGCTCCTTGTAGGTGACCATGTTGTCACGCAGGTAGTCAAAGCCGATCTCATTGTTTGTTGCGTATGTGATGTCGCAGGCGTAGGCTTTTTTCTTTTCGTCCGGCTCCATGCCGGGGATGGCAAGGCCTACGGTGAGACCGAGGTAGTTGAACACACGCGCCATCATTTCGCCCTGATATTTTGCAAGGTAATCGTTGACGGTGACGATGTGCACACCCTTGCCGCTTAAAGCGTTGAGGTACGCCGGGAGGGCAGCGGTGAACGTCTTGCCTTCGCCGGTCTTCATCTCGGCGATGCGACCCTGATGCAAAATGATGCCGCCGATAATCTGCACCGGGAACGGCTTGATGGAGAGCACGCGCCACATGGCTTCGCGGCACGTTGCAAACGCTTCGGGCAGGATGTCGTCAAGGGAAGAACCAAGGGAGAGGCGCTCTTTCAACACGGCGGTCTGGCCCTTCAGTTCCTCATCTGTCATTTTTGTGTATTTGTCATCGAGCGCGAGCACCGCTTGCTTAAGCGGTTCAATGCGCTTTAATTCTTTCTTGCTGTAGCTGCCGAACAGCTTTGTGAGTAGGTTCATGGTTCGGGAACACTTTCCTTTCTTTCGCGCGGATTCCCCGCGCGCGGCATATAAATCAGTATAGCATGGAACAGCATAAAAAAGCAAGCGATAGGGGCATATTCATGAAAACTTTATAGGTGATCAAAAAGAAGCGCATTTTAAAACGCAAAAACGGCAGTGCAATTCGAGAAAAACAGCAAAATACAGGATAGCCTTAGCCGAAATGCACAAAAAACTCTTTTTTTCCAAATCATAAACAGCTTATGAACAAAATGTGACTTTTTATTCGGTTTTCTCTTGATTTTCGCAAAATTAGAGGCTATACTATAGGTAACAATTCCTGTTTTTCCGATGTGTGCAAACCATAACTGGTCAAAAAAACGAAGAACAGGAAATTCTTTAATTTATAGGAGAGTGAACATCCTTGGACAAATTCTTCAAAATTTCCGAGCGTGGCTCGAACGTCCGCACAGAGATCATTGCCGGTCTTACGACGTTCTTCGCGATGGCTTACATCGTAGTCACGAACCCGAACCAGATTGTTAGCTTCAACCATCTGGCTCCGGATGCCGACCCGGCCTTCCAGCAGATTTGGAACGCTGTGTATGTCGCATCCATTCTGGCAGCAATCATCGGTACGCTGCTGATGGCTCTGTATGCGAAGATGCCGTTTGCACAGGCTTGCGGCATGGGTCTGAACTCCTTCTTCTTCGTATCCTTCATTCTGCCGGAAATCATCTCTGGCGGCGACGTCATCAAGGGCTACCATGCAGGCCTCGTCATCATTCTGGTTTCCGGTATTGTCTTCCTGCTGTTCTCTGTCACGGGTCTCCGCGTCAAGGTTGCAAAGGCTCTTCCGGACTGCCTCAAGAAAGCAATCCCGGCCGGTATCGGTCTGTTCATCGCTTTCCTCGGCTTCCAGAATGTCGGCATCATCCAGACTAACCAGTACACGCTCGTTCAGTTCGTCGATATCCACGGCGCACTGAAGGCAGGCGCGTTCTTTGCGGATGTTGAAGGTGCAAAGGCATTTATGCCGGCTATCCTCGCATTCCTCGGTCTGCTCGTCATTGCAATTCTTGAAAAGCACAACGTCAAGGGCGGCGTGCTCATCAGCATCGCAGGCATTTCCGTTCTGTACTATCTCCTTTCCGGCACGACCCCGACCTTCGACATGAGCCAGATCGGCCAGACCTTTAAGGATTTCGGCTCCATCGGCATCACCGGTGTGTTCCAGGCTGACGCTTGGAAGCGTGCGTTTACAGGCTCTGAGCTCGGCGGCATCTTCTCCGCAATCATGCTCATCGTTACGTTCTGCCTCGTCGATATGTTCGACACCATCGGCACCCTGTACGGCACCGCTTCTCAGGCAAACATGCTGGATAAGAACGGTGATCCGATCAACGTTAACCAGTGCATGACCAGCGATTCCGTTGCAACGGTTGCGGGCGCTGTTTGCGGTACTTCCACCTGCACCACGTTCGTTGAGTCCGCTGCTGGCGTTGGCGCCGGCGGCAGAACCGGCCTTACGAGCCTTGTTGTTGCAATTTGCTTCGCGGTTTGCCTGTTCCTCAGCCCGGTCGCTTCTCTTGTTCCGACCTGCGCTACGGCTCCGGCGCTCATCTATGTCGGCGTTCTGATGATGAAGGGCTTCGCAAAGGTCGATATGTCCGACCTGCGCAGCGCTGTTCCGGCGTTCCTCGCTCTCATCATGATGCCGCTGACCTACTCTATCTCCAACGGTATCGGTATCGGCGCGATCGCTTATGTGCTCATCACGCTCCTCACCGGTAAGTACAAGAAGAACGACATCGGTATCACCATTATCGCTGCGCTCTTCGTCATTAAGTTTGTCTTTGTTACGATGTAATTCGTACATAAAACGAACTTTAGCTTGAGATAACATAAGAGGCGCTCGCTTGTGATTTTTCACGGCGGGCGCCTTTTTTCGTTTTATTGCGCGGTTTTGTCCTGCTATACTTTGGGCATATCGGAAGAGTAAAAGGAGCAGGCGATGAAACAGGCGGATAGTTTGCTTTTAAACGCATTGAAAGCAGCGATACATAACGAAAAAGCGGCGCTCGGTGTGCTGCCGCAGGAAACACAGACGGAGCTTTTGCGCCGGGCGGTGCGCCACGGCGTGCTGCCGCTTGTTCTTGATGCGTGCGGCAATGCACTGAAAGCTGCGCGGCGAATGGCGTTTTGCCAAACGGCAGAGCAGATTTTGAAAACGCAGGTATTTTTACAGCTTTACAGCAAGCTGCGCGAAATGAAATGGCATCCGCTCGTGCTGAAAGGCCCGGTGTGCGCTGCGCTGTACCCGAAGCCGGAGCTGCGGCTGTTCTCGGATGTCGATTTACTGGCGGTTTCGGGTGAATTTGACCGCACACGCAATGCTTTATTGCGGCTCGGCTGCCGCACAGCAGGGGAGAGTGTCGATCCGCTTGAACAGACACTTTACCTGCCCGGCAGTCCGCTCGTTTTAGAACTGCACGGCGCGGCGTTCCCGGAAAACGATGCGTACGGGCACATGAACGCCTTTTTTGCGTATGAAAAGCTGCGCACGGAAACCGTTTCCGTGCAGGGCGAAGAAATTTATACGTTTGGCGCGAACGAGACGTTTTTATACTTTTTGTGCCACAGCTTAAAGCACTTTCTGCACGGTGGGTGCGGCATCCGCGCGGTGTGTGATTTGCTGTTGTTTGCCGAAAAGCATGAAAAGGAGCTTGACAAACTGTATTTGCGCCGCTGCTGCGAAAAGCTTTCGGCACTCGAATTTTTGACGGCGCTTTTTGAAATCGGCGAGAAATATCTCGGCTTTGAGAAAACGGAAAGCTTAGCGCTGCTTCGTGTGCACCCTGCGCCGGATGAGACTGCGCTTTTAGAGGATATTTTGGCAGGCGGCGTGCACGGTGCGGCAGAAAAAAGCCGCTTGCACAGTGCGAACATGACGCTGCACGCGGCGGCTGTGCAGAATGCAGGAAAACGCGAGTGCTTTTCCGTACTGCGTGCGGCGTTCCCCTCTGCAAAAGCGCTGCATTGCGCGCCGCATAGCTTGCCTGCCGCATGGGGAAGGCGGCTTATACGCTACGGTAAGGAAAACATTCAAAACCGTACGAGTCTTAGAAAAAGTGTCGAGATCGGCAAGCGGCGCGTGGCGCTCCTCAAAACATATCACCTCATAAAATAAGCCGGCGGCTGCGCCCAACTCGGGTACAGCCGCCGGTGCTTTATTTTTGATTAACGGATGCGGAACGTCTTGATCTCATACGGCTTGATGGTGAATTTGAATGTACCGCCTTCGACCGGGACATCCGTGAGCGCATTCTCCTGCAAGTCGCACTCCGTAACGGAAGCGATGGGGCGGTTCCAATGCAGTTTTGTCGTTGTGCGGGCGTTTTCACATTCGTACAGACGCACGATCACGCCGTCGCCGTCTTCCGCCTGCTTGACGGTTTCCAAAATGACGTTTTTGGCATCCACACTCGCGAGAGAGTACGCTTCGCCTGCTGTGCCGCCTGCGGTGGCGCGCACAGGCTGATTCAGGAAGTACGCCTGCGCTACGGTCGCCGCGCTGCGCCATGTTTCGGCGTGCGGGTAGAGCGCGTAGGTGAATACGTGCATCTCCTGATCGGCGACAGGGTTCGGCTCTGTGCCGGATTTGATGAGCGTCAGCGCTATTTCGCCGTTGTGCACGGAGTGACCGTATTTGCAGTCGTTTAACAGGCTGATGCCGTAGTGACCCTCGGAAACATCGATCCACTTTTGGCCGCAGCTCTCAAAGCGTGCCTGATCCCAGCTCGTGTTCTGATGTGTTTTGCGCGTCACGTTGCCGAACTGAATCTCAAATGTTGCTTCGTCCGTGTGTACGTCCATCGGGAAGTGGACTTTCAGGAGGTGCTGGTGCTCTTTCCAGTCGACCGTCGTCTCAAACTCGATGCGCGGGCACGCGGCGTAGAAGTGAATTTTCTGGCAGATGACCGAACGGCTGACCTTGCGCTCCATCTTGAGAGTTGCACGCACGGGGCCGCGTTCCGTCCATTCCATGCACGATGCGCAGACGGTAAAGCTCATCACAAATGCGCTCCACACGTTTAGCGAGATACCTCATAGTTGCAACTCCTTTTCTATAGCGGTTTGGGGTTTCGTAAAGACTGGCGCTTTTGACTTGATTTTAGCATAATAAGGTGCAGAAAACAAGACAAAATGCACAGATTTTTCCGGCTTTTCACACATTAGAATTGGCTTTACGCACACGTCGCGTCGAAAATGCAGAAAAGCAAGTTATTTATGCACAGAACATAAAAAATAATTGAAAATCAGCGGAAAGTACGCTATACTAAATCTATAAAGCAGAGCGTATTTTGAGAAAAGCAACGGTGGCTCAGCCCCGGAAAACAGCGGTTTTGGAGTGCTGTATTCAAATCACATCACATAGAAAACAGAGGAAAAAATATGCGAAATAAGGCTTGGATCCTTTTGCTTTTTGCCACGCTTATGGCGCTGCTTTGCGCATGCAGCGATACGGCACAGCAACCGGAGACGGAAAAACCGAAAATACGTATCGGCGGCACAACGTATGCGCCGTATTTTTACCGCAATATCGGCGGCAACTATACCGGCATCGACGTGGAGATTGCCGAGGAAGCCTGTGCGCGTATCGGGTATGAGCCGATCTTCGTGGAGCTCGATATTGACAAGGGCTTTGAGCTTTTGGATGAAGACTATGTGGATTGCCTTTGGTGCTGCCTGACGATGGAAGGCAAAGAAGATAAGTTTATTTGGGCAGGGCCGTATATGTACACGCAGCGCGTGGTCGTGGTGCCGGCGGACAGCGAGATTGAAACACTGGAAGACCTTGCCGAAAAGTGCGTGGCGGTGCAGGCCGGCTCTATAAGCGAGGAGATCATTTTAAAAGGGCTGAACCCGAATTTGCCGGAGATTACGGACCTTTCCACATTCAGCACGATGGGCGAGGTGTTTACTTCGCTGCGCAAGGGCTATGCGGATGCGGCCATCGGGCATGAAAGCTCGCTGAGATTATATACGGACGAATACCCGGACGGCTACCGCTACCTCAACATGAACATGTACAGCGACGCCGTGGGCGTGGCATTTAAACCGGACGGCGATGCAGTACTGGCAGAAAAGCTGACGCAGACGCTGCTTGAAATGCGCGAAGACGGCACAACGGCCGCTATTGTGAAAAAATATGGGTTGGATGCCGAAAAAAGCGTGAACGGAGGTACCGAATGATGCCGAAGTTCAAGGGAAAAACAAAACCGAAGCTCCATAAGCCGAGCATGGAAACGGTCATGCGGTGGATGGTCACGCTTCTTCTCGGCTTTGTTGTGCTGCTGCCGGTATTTGCAGGCGTAACACAGTATGAACAGAACAGGGCGAAAGCGGATGTTGAGGACGTACTCGCTTTTATGCAGACGAGCTGCCGTAAGTACGACAACTACCGCTTGGCCAATACCACCGAAGCGCTGCAAGATATTTTGACCAAAGTCAAAACACTGACGGCGTACCGTTACGAAGAGGAAGATGCGCTTTTAAACGAAAACCGCTTACAGAGCTATGCGAAATTTCAGTATTTGACCGGCATTTTTGTTTTGGATGAAAATTTCTCCGTGCTGGCTCATTACGACAAAGCGGGCAAGGATGAAAGTCTGCTGCTTAGCCAGATAACTGGGGACAAAAATGCGACGGATATTTTGAACTATCCGCAGAAAACCTATGCCGACCAGATCTGTTTAAACGACAATACGTATAACTACGCCATTTCCGCACGGCAGGATAAACCGGGCCTCGTTATTTGCTATACGGATATCACGCGCTTTCAAAACGATAAAAATGAGCTTTCTCTCTCCAATATGCTGGATGCTGAAATGTTCCGGCAGGATGTGACCGTCGTCATCACGGACGGCATGCGCGTTATCAGCACGAATTGCGAGCAGCTGGAGAACACGCTTGTGCAGTATTATCCTATTGCTGACGTGCTCGTTGGAGGGGAGCAACTTACACCGGACACATTGCTGCAATTAAAAAACGACAGCGGCACATGGTACGGTATGTTCACCCAGTACAGAGATTATTATTTGTATGCCTTTTTCCCGAGTCGCGTAGTCTACGCAAGTCGCCGCGGTTGGATGCTGCTGTTTACGGCAATCTACCTGTTTTGCGGCATGGGGTACCTTATTTGGCGGCAGTACAGTAAAAAGCGCCGCTTACTGCGTATGGAAAAGGAATACCACCTTGTCAGCGCCATTTCGAGCATTTACCTGTCAAACCTGCTCATTCACCCGCAGGACGATACATGGGAGCCCGTTGTGCAGAGTGAGCGCATGAAAGCAATTACAAACGGTGTTTTAAGCGCAAAAGCCATGCTGGAAAAGTTTAACACCGAGTGCGTAGCCGAGGCGTACCGGGAGGAATTCCGTGCGTTTACGGACCTCGATACCGCTCAGCAGCGCTTAGAGGGCAAGGCTTTTGACGGCTTCACAATGGAAAATGTGGAGGGCAAGTGGTACCAGCTTCTTCTTGTGCCGCAGCGCCGCTTTACGCACCGGGAAAAGCCGAGCTCACTCATGCTTTTGTTCCGCGATGTTTCGGAGCAAAAGGAGCGCGATATGGAATATCAGGAAAACCTGCGCCGCGCAGCAGAGGAAGCTACCCTTGCAAACGCCGCCAAAACGGATTTCCTGCGCCGCATGAGCCATGACATCCGCACGCCGATCAACGGCATCCGCGGCATGGTACAGATTGCCGACCGTTTCCCGAATGACGCGAAAAAGCAGGCGGAATGCCGCGCAAAGATTATGCGGTCTTCGGATTTTCTTTTAGAGCTTGTAAATGATGTGCTCGATATGAGCAAGCTGGAATCCGGCGAAATGCAGCTTGAGGAAGTGCCGTTCAATTTGAACGAGCTGCTGCACGATGTAGGCACGCTGCTCTCCACGCAAGCGCAGGCGCGCGGTATTACGTGTACCATCACAATGGAAGATAAGCGCGAAAAGCATGTCATCGGTAGCCCGCTGCATTTAAGACAGATCTTTCAAAACATCGGCGGCAACGCCATCAAGTATGGTAGAGCCGGCGGCTATGTACATGCTACGTGCAGCATCGTTTCACAAACAGAGAACACCGTTCGCTACCGTTTTATCTGTGAAGATAACGGCTGCGGCATGAGCGAAGAATACCAAAAGCATATGTTTGAGCCGTTCTCGCAGGAAAATTCCGGTGCACGCACTACGTATCAGGGTACGGGGCTCGGCCTTTCCATCGTGAAAAAACTCGTGGATGCCATGGGCGGCACCGTCACCGTGGTCAGCGAAAAGGGCGTGGGCACCACATTCATCACGGAGATTCCGCTGAAGCTCGACCCCGCGGCGTCTGATGCCGAAAAGCCGGAGGAAGAGATCGATACCACCGTGTTCCGCGGGCTGCATGTGCTGCTTGTGGAGGATAACGAAGTGAACATGGAGATTGCGGCGTTCCTGCTTGAGGACAGTGGCGCCGAGGTCACAAAAGCATGGAACGGCGCAGAGGGCCTGGAGAAATTCAAAGCCTCGGCCCCGGGTACGTATGATCTCATCTTAATGGACATCATGATGCCCGTGATGAACGGTTTGGAGGCGGCAGAGAAAATCCGCGCGCTCGACCGCCCGGATTCGGAGACCGTGCCGATCTTCGCCATGACGGCAAACGCGTTTTCCGACGACGCCGCCCGCAGCCGCAAAGCCGGTATGAACGAGCACCTCACAAAGCCGCTCGAACTTGAAAAGATCACAAAAGCGGTGCGCAAATATTGCAAGAAAAATAGCCGATAAAAGCCATAAAACGGCGGCGTGCCTTTAAAAGCGGTGCGCCGCCGTCTTTTTATGGGCTGCAGTGTGCCTGTTTCTACCAAAACACCAATGTGCAGAAATTTCATAAATTGATTCTGAAAATAAGATGAATTCCTGTGGGAATTTTCTCCGCATGAAGGGTGAAATCATAGTGTTGATATGATAAAATAATAGCGCGAATTATGCAGAAAATGAGAATTTCAGACGCGGCTTTCGCATTTTAAGCCTATAAAACTGCTCGATTATGCGAAAAGCAGCATAAATATACGAAATACGAAGCTCGGTTTAGAAAGGGAGGACGTTCCATGGCTTATATGCGACTTGGCGATCTGCTGATTGCGGCAGGCGCCATTACGCAGGAGCAGCTTGAAGAAGCGCTGACCATTCAAAAGCAGAAGAAAGAACGTCTCGGCGACGTTCTGATTGAAAGTAATATCATCACGGAACGTCAGCTCATTGAAGCACTGCAAATGCAGCTCGGCGTCGATTTCATTGATTTAACGGCGATCTCCATTCCGTTGGAGCTCGCCAAATTTGTGCCGCGCGCCATCGCGAAAAAATACAACGTGGTGCCGGTAAAGCTTGTAAAAGACGAGCTCTTTGTTGCCATGAGCGATCCGTTGAACTTCGTTGCGCAGGAAGAGATTAAGGCCGCTTCGCATAAGCGCGTTGTGCCGATGATCTCCACGCGCCGCGCGACCGAGCAGGCCATCGGCACATTGTACGGCAGCGAAGGCACGGCCCGCGCCATTGAAGAAATGAAGCGAGAGGTCGGCACATCCACACCGGATATCGTACCGGTGCAGATGAACCAGACGGATGCCGGCAACGCGTCTGCCGCGCCAACGATCCGCTTTGTAAACTCCGTCATTGAGCGCGCCTTTTTGGAGCGCGCGAGCGACATTCACCTTGAGCCGCAGGAGGGCGAAATGGTGGTGCGCATGCGTATCGACGGCATTTTGAGAAAGATTTTGACCGTGCCCGCAAATTTGCAGAGCAACGTTATTTCCCGCCTGAAGATCATGGGCGGCATGAATATTTCCGAGCGTAAGATCCCGCAGGACGGCCGTGCCATGGTGCAGGTGCGTCACCACGAGATCGACCTGCGTATCTCGTCCATGCCGACGATCTACGGCGAAAAGATTGTTTTGCGTTTGCTCGATAAATCCGGGCATACGATCACGAAGCAGTCCATCGGCCTTGAGGGCACAGACCTGCAAAAGTATGATGCGCTGCTCAAAAACAGCAGCGGCGTGATTTTGATTGTGGGCCCGACCGGTTCCGGTAAATCCACGACGATGTGCGCCATGCTGCAGGAGCTTGCAAATGAGGAAACGAACCTCATGACGCTGGAGGACCCGGTGGAATACAATATTCCGGGCGTTAACCAGTGCCAGATCAACGAAAAGACCGGCATGACGTTTGCGGCAGGACTGCGCGCCATCTTGCGTCAGGACCCGGATGTCATTTCCGTCGGTGAGATTCGCGACGGAGAGACGGGCGCCATTGCCATTCGTGCTGCTATTACGGGTCATTTGGTGCTTTCTACTTTGCATACGAACGACGCTGTTTCCGCCATCGACCGCCTGGTCGATATCGGCGTGGAGCCGTACCTCATTTCCAGCGCGCTGCGCGGCGTCATTTCCCAGCGCCTTGTGCGCAAGGTCTGTCCGCACTGCAAGAAGGCGTATAGGCCGGAGGCGGAGGAGCTTGCCATGCTCGGCCTGCCGGAGGACGCCAACGTGCAGTTCTACCGCGGCGAGGGCTGTCAGGAGTGCTACCACACCGGCTACAAGGGTCGCCGTGCCGTCTTTGAAATCTTCATGCTCAACGGGCGCATTCGCCGCATGGTTACAGAAGGCGCAAAGTACGATGCGCTTTTAAGGGCAGCAGTGGAGACGAACTTTGTCACGATGCGCGAAAATTGCCGTAACCTTGTTTTACGCGGCGAGATCAGCGCAGCGGAAGCCGCGCGCGCCATCAATTCCACAGCGGATTGACATTCTGTTGAAAATCTGTTGAAAACTTGCTCATAACTTTCGGAAAGGACGCAGTCGCCGCGTTTCGGCGATGGTTTTAATATGCTTGAAATCAGCGAAATCATCGCGCAGGCGCAGCAAAAAGGCGCTTCCGATATTCATATTGTCACCGGCCTGCCGGTGAAATGCCGCATAGACGGCAAGGTGCAGAACCTCACGGAGAAAGTCCTCACGTGGGAAGACTGCGAATACTACGCAAAATGCCTTGCGGGCGACCTTTTCCACGAGATCGAATGCATCGGCGAGCTTGATTTGGCGCGGACGTTTCCGTGCGGAGCGCGAACCAGAATTAACCTGTTCCGCCAGCAGGGGGCGGTTTCGGCGGCGATCCGTATTTTGGCGGATACCATCCCGGAGATCGAGGCGCTGAATTTGCCGCCGGTTGTTTCCGAATTCCCGGAGTACCGCAGCGGCATCATTTTAGTCACGGGTGAAACGGGTTCCGGCAAATCCACGACGTTGGCGGCGATTTTAAATCGCATCAACCATACGCGGCGCAGCCACATCATCACGCTGGAAGACCCGATCGAGTACATCTACGAGCCGGATCAGTGCATCATCAACCAGCGCGAGATCGGCAAAGACACCAGAAGCTACGCAGACGGCCTGCGGTCTATCCTGCGTGAGGACCCGGACCGTTATCCTCATCGGCGAGATGCGCGACCTCAATACCATTGAGACCGCATTGACGGCGGCGGAAACGGGCCACTTGGTCTTCGCCACCCTGCACACAAACTCCGCAGCAGATTCCGTTGACCGCATGGTGAACGTATTCCCGGAGGGGCAGCAGCGTCAGATTCGATTGCAGCTTTCCACTACGTTGCGTGCGGTGCTTTCGCAGCAGCTGTTGCCGAAGCGCGCGGGCGGCCGGGCGGCGGCGTGCGAAGTCATGATGGTGAACAGCGCCATCAAAAATTTAATCCGCGAGGGCAAGACCCCGCAGATTGACAGCTTCATTACCATGAACGCGCAGGACGGCAGCATTACGATGGATAATGCCCTGCTGAAAATGGTGCGCGAGGGCACCGTAACGTATGAAACGGCGCTCGGCTACGCCAGAGACCGAGAAGCGTTTTCCAAGGGAAGACGCGGCTGAATTTAGGAAGAAAGCGAGGGAGCGGGTTTGACGACCTATAAATACAAAGGGCTTTCCCCGGACGGCGCAAAGCTTTCCGGCGTCATCAAAGCGTATAACGAGTTTGAAGCGGTCGCGCAGCTGCGTGAGACCTGCTCCGTCATCACCAAAATAGAAGAAGTCAAAGAGACGCAGAGCTGGAACAAACAGATCGGCACGAAGAAAATCAAAGACAAGGAGCTTGCCATCATTTGCTCGCAGTTCGCCATCATTTTGACCTCCGGTCTGCCCATTGTGCGCTGCGTGGAGATGGTTGCGGCACAGGCGCGCACCAAAGAACTGCAAAAAATGCTGAAAAAGGTCGCGGAGGACGTCTCCGGCGGTTACAGCCTTGCGCAAAGCTTTGAAAACAACGCTACGGGCTTTCCGACCACGTTTATTGAGACCGTACGCGCGGGCGAACAGTCCGGCACACTGGAAGAATGCTTTGAAAAACTACATAAATATTACGATAAAACCGCTAAAATGAAAGCGAAGATCATCAGCACGCTCACGTATCCGGCAATTGTCATTTGCGTCGCCGTCATCGTGTTCATCATCATTATGGTGGTAGCCGTGCCGGCGTTTACAAGCGTGTTTCTGGAGCTCGGTACCGAGCTGCCGGGCATCACAAAGGGGCTCATCGCAACGTCGGATTTTCTCACGAACTACTGGTGGTCGCTTATTTTGATTGTGCTCGCGTTCTTCATCGGCAGGCTTCTGCTGAAAAAGAACGAAAAGGGGCGTGCGTTCCTTGCGGAAAACAAGCTAAAGCGCTCACCGTTCAAAAAAATGCACAGTCTGAACGCCGCTTCCCAGTTTGCAAGCACCATGAGCACCATGCTCACGGCGGGCTTGCCGATTACGAAAGCGCTGGAGGTCACGGCAAATGTGGCAGATAACTACATGTTCGCGGTGTCTATCCGCAAAGTGCGGCAGGGCGTGGAGCAGGGCCGCAGCCTGGTGGACTGCATGAACGAGATTCCGTATTTTCCAAAGCTGCTCACCGAAATGGTGGGCGTGGGCGAACGCTCCGGCAATATGGAAGAAACGCTCACCGTCATCGGTGATTACTTCGATAACGAGGTCTCGGTGTTCACGCAGCGGTTGCTTTCTATGTTAGAGCCGGCCATCACCATTGTTTTGGCGGTCGTCACCGTCATTTTGCTGCTGGCCGTTTACCTGCCGATGTTTACCATGTATGGCAGCATCGTTTGATTTATTTCGCTGTACCCCGTCGGCGATCCAACCCGAACCGGCGGAATACATAAATTTCGATGGTGAACCCCGAAAAGTACGTTTTTGGGGCGAGCAAAATTTCAATGAATTGGAGAATGGTTCCTATGATGAACAAAATGCGTAAGATGAAGAATAAGAAGGGCTTTACGCTCATGGAAATGCTGATTGTTGTTGCAATCATCGCAATCCTCATCGCTATTGCTATCCCGACCTTTGCTTCTTCTCTGAATAAGGCAAGAGTTGCAACCGACGAAGCGAATATCCGTTCCGGTTATGCAGAAGTTATGACCGAAGTTTTGCTGGGTAATTTTGATGTTGAAGATGTTAGTGGTAGCACCGCAACATATTACCTCCAGAAGGATGGTAGCGTATCTACGGATAATACAGCTGACAATCTTTACAAGTGCCAGGGTGCTCCGAGCAGCGATGTTGAAATTGCCGGTCAGACAGTTACAAAGTGGAGCAAGAATTCAACTGTAACGTACAACTATGAGAACGGTAAGGTTGTAATCAACAAGACCGCGTAAGATAATCAATCTAGTCTAACCACAAAAACAACTCATTTTAAATGAACCGGATCTATTGAGGGGTCGGGGGTTGCGGCTCCCCTATGATCTGTTCTTTTGATTTTTACTTTAGGTTTTCATAAAAAGGGGACGTAGTATGCTTTGGGTTTCACCCGCTCTCACGGTTTATATTTGTGTGCTTACGGGGATTCTCGGCGCGTGCATGGGAAGCTTTCTCAACTGCATGGCGTGGCGTATCGTCCACGGCGAATCTGTTTTACACGGGCGCTCGCATTGCGACGTCTGCGGCCACGTGCTCGGCGCGGGAGATTTAATTCCCGTTTTAAGCTACATCATGCACAAAGGCCGCTGCAAATACTGCGGCGCAAAGCTCTCTGCGGGACATGTCTTTGCGGAAGTGTTAACGGCGCTTACGTTTTTGCTGCTCGTGCTAAAATATGATATTTCGCTCCAAGCCCTTGAATACATTTTGCTGGCGTGCCTGCTGCTCGCCGCTGCATTCACGGATTTGGAGGGGTATATGATCCCGGACCGTTTCATCGTGACGGGGATCGTCGTGCGTGTTGTTTTCCTGTTTTTGCAGGGGAACATGCTCGAAAACCTCATGGATGCGCTGCTCGGCGGCTTCGCCGTTGGCGGCGGTTTACTGCTCATTGTGCTCTTATACGAAAAAGTGCGCCAAAAGGAAGCCAT
>OLYN01000303.1_pt1 | contig 29397 bp, 34 predicted proteins | sample 1674231 | NCBI WGS metagenome assembly OLYN01 (sample SAMEA103958153, study PRJEB25191) | human gut metagenome
TAACGGGGTAACCCATTAAAATAATACACGAATTGAGGCGTTTTCTGCGTTTGTTCTTGTTGAATATCAACTATTTACAATGTCAAAACACCCTCAAAACCGTGCGGAAAAATATTATAGATTTTGAACACCCTACCCATTCGGGGTGAGGTTGGCGCGTGAAATATTAATCTTACTCAAATAATCAGACACGGTTTTTTACTGGTGCTCCGTCTTTTTCTTGTTATTTTATTTCTATTTCATCGTTAATCATCAGAATAACCTCCTTCACTTTTAAACTCTAATATTTTCAACTTATAAATCCTTTTTGTACATTTGCACAATGAAACATTTTATACTCTATTTGGCAACCGCACTTTGCATGCTGACATCGTGCTTAGGGAAGGTGGAAACTACGGCTAATGCCGATATCGTTAGGGTGGGGCAGAAGTTGCCACACTTCGAGGTAACGATGAATGACGGGACGCATATAAGTAGTTCGTCGTTGCAGGGCAAAGCTTCGGTTATTGTTTTCTTTAATACGCTGTGCGGTGATTGTCGCCGGGAATTGCCTATTGTGCAGAAAGTTTATGCAGACTATGGTGCAAAGGTGCAGTTTATGTGTATTAGTAGGGCAGAAGGTGCCATGTCGATTCAAAAATTTTGGACTGAAAACGCATTGACTCTACCTTATTCGGCACAAGAAACAAAAGATGTATATGGTTTGTTTGCTACAAGCACCATCCCTCGTGTGTATGTTTCGGACGTGAGTGGAACAGTTAGAAAATGCTTTACAGAAAGTGTAAGCGAAAAAACACTGCGTGAGGCTGTAGAGGAGGTGGTAAAGGGAATTTAGAATAAAAAAGTTCTTGGGGTATAATGTATAAAAAGGGAGTGTAAAATACTTTTGTTACTAACTTCTTTTTCATATACTAACAGGATAATTCTGAATGTAGCTTTATACTCTTTCTAACTAAGAGTTTAGTGTAAATATTTACACGCCAAACAGATCAATTGAAATTATAAAAAATACATACAAAAATGATAAACACTTCAAACTTGAAAGTTCGCCTCATTGTGATGAACTTTCTAGAATTTGCCGTGTGGGGTGCTTACCTCACCTCTATGGGCAATTATTTGGGAAAGGCTGGCATGGGCGAATACATTTCGTGGTTTTATGCCATCCAGGGCATTGTTTCAATTTTTATGCCTACCCTGATGGGTATTGTGGCAGACCGTTATGTACAGCCTCAGCGTTTGCTTGGCATTTGTCACCTTGTGGCAGGTTTGTTTATGATAGCTCTGTGGGGTATGGGCGAACAAAATGCAATGCCTAATATCACAACCTTTATGACGCTCTACACATTGAGCGTGGCGTTCTATATGCCGACCCTTGCACTCTCTAATACTACAGCATTTACGTTGCTCAAAAATCATGGACTTGACACGGTAAAAGACTTTCCGCCAATCCGTGTGTTTGGTACTGTAGGTTTTATTGCTACGATGTGGTTTGTAAATTGTGCAACAACCACAGGTGCATTTGGCTTTACGTTGTTAGAAGATAATAATAAGTTCCAGCTGACCCACATGCAGTTCTTAGTATCGGGTGTGTTGGGTATATTGCTTTTTGCTTATTGTATGACTTTACCCAAGTGTCGTTTGGAGAAAACGCAGAATCAGTCGCTCTACGAAGCCTTTGGTTTGGATGCTTTTAAGTTGTTCAAAACTAAACGTATGGCATTGTTCTTTATCTTCTCGTGTATGCTTGGCATGTCATTGCAAGTAACTAATGGATATGCTACACCCTTTATTACAAGCTTTAAAGAAGTAGTGCCCAATTCGTTTGCTGCAAATAATGCTACATTACTTGTGTCAATTAGTCAGGTAGCTGAGGCTGTATGCATCCTCTTTATTCCCTTCTTTTTGCGTCGTTTTGGTATAAAGGTGGTAATGCTAATTGCAATGTTTGCTTGGGTACTTCGCTTTGGATTCTTTGGTTTGGGTAATCCTGCCTTCCCTGGTGTAATATTGTTTGTGCTTTCATGCCTTGTTTATGGTGTGGCTTTCGACTTCTTCAATGTGTCGGGTGGTTTGTTTGTAGACAATGAGTGTGACCCCAAAGTAAAGGCATCGGCACAAGGTTTGTTTATGCTTATGACCAACGGTTTAGGTGCAACAATCGGTACATTGCTCGCAGGCAAAGTTATTAATCACTATTGTCATTGGAATGAATCGGGACACCTTGTGGGTGATTGGACAACTTGCTGGATGATTTTTGCAGGGTATGCCTTGGTTGTGTTTATATTGTTTGCCCTGATGTTTAGCGAAAACAAAAAGGAAAAAGAAGCATGACCACTTATAAACAAGAGGAGATAACCCCTTATAACAACACAGAAGCCAAGGGCGCACAGGTAGAACGTATGTTCGATGGTATAGCCCATTCTTACGATATGCTTAACCATGCCCTTTCGTTGGGCATAGATAAAAAATGGCGCCGTGCAGCAGTTAATTCGTTGAAGCCTTATGCACCACAACGCATCTTAGATGTGGCTACAGGTACAGGCGACTTTGCCATGCTTGCAGCACGTGAGTTGAATCCCACAGAGTTAGTTGGAGCCGACCTTTCAGAAGGCATGATGAATGTGGGACGCGAAAAGGTAAAGGTGGCAGGATTAGACAAGGTGATTCGCTTTGAAAAAGAAGATTGCATGCACCTTACTTTTGCCGATGATTCTTTTGACGCGGTGATGGTAGCGTATGGTGTGCGCAATTTCGAAGACCTTGATCGTGGACTGCGAGAGATGCGTCGTGTGATGCGTCCAGGTGGACGATTGGTGATTATTGAATTGACCTCACCTGTGCGTTTTCCTATGAAGCAAATGTTTTGGCTCTACTCGCATGTGTTGATGCCCACGTTGGGTAAACTTATCTCGCGCGACAGTAAGGCATATGCTTATCTGCCTGCCACAATGGAAGCTTTTCCTCAAGGCGAAGTGATGAAAGGTATACTTGAAAAAGCTGGATTTAAAGACGTGAAATTCAAGCGCTTTACATTTGGACTAAGCACGATGTATACTGCAGAAAAATAAGATTTAGAAGAATGACAGAAAAGAAAGATTTAAGAATAGTATATATGGGAACCCCCGATTTTGCGGTGGAACCCTTGTCGAAACTTGTAGAAGGTGGCTATAATATTGTGGGTGTAATTACGATGCCCGACAAGCCCATTGGTCGTCACCAAAACGAACTTTCGGCTTCGCCTGTAAAGAAGTATGCCGTGGCACATGGTTTACGTGTATTGCAACCAGCTAAACTGAAAGACCCCGAATTTGTGGAAGAACTGCGCTCGCTGCAAGCCGACTTACAGATTGTGGTAGCTTTTCGCATGTTGCCTGAGGTGGTATGGAATATGCCACGTTATGGCACATTTAATTTGCATGCAGCTTTGTTGCCTCAATATCGTGGTGCAGCTCCTATAAACTGGGCGATTATTAATGGCGATACCGAAACAGGTATTACAACATTCTTCCTTGATCATGATATTGATACCGGAAGCGTGATACAGCGTGTCCCCGTGCCAATTCTTGATGCCGACAACGTGGAAGATGTACACGACAAGTTAATGCATTTAGGCAGCGACTTGGTGGTAGAAACTGTTGATAATATATTGGCAGGCACAGTAACCCCCATTCCGCAGTCGGAGTTGCAAACAGACGAACCTTTACGTCCTGCACCTAAAATATTCAAGGAAACATGTCGAATAGATTGGACACAGGGAGTAAAGCGTACTTACGATTTCGTGCGCGGACTTTCACCTTATCCAGCAGCATGGACCGAGTTAACTTATAATGGCAAGACTTCTGTGCTTAAGGTGTATGCCACAAGTAAGGACTTCTGCGAAGTGACAGAACCCATAGGTACCGTATTAACCGACGGTAAAACCTACTTTAAGGTGGCACAGGTTGACGGTTACCAACATTTGCTCACAATACAGTTGGCAGGTAAAAAACGTATGCAAATAGCCGATTTCTTGCGCGGATTCCATGCGGAAGGCAATATTTCGGTGAAATAAGCTACATTTTAGTCGAAAAAACACAAATATCTTTTTGCAATTTAGCAAAAGATGGTGTAACTTTGCACAAGAAAATCAGTATTCTATTAAATACCAAAACTCAAAACATGGAATATTCACACGAAGTACAGAACATGTGTTGTGTTGCCAAAGGCCCCAACCATGGTCCCGCTCCTATCCCTGAAGAAGGCAAGTGGGTACAAGCAAAAGAAATCAAGGACATCTCAGGTCTTACTCACGGTGTGGGTTGGTGTGCTCCTCAGCAGGGTGCATGTAAGCTTACATTGAACGTGAAGGAAGGCGTTATCGAAGAGTGCTTGGTTGAAACCATCGGTTGCTCTGGTATGACTCACTCAGCAGCTATGGCCAGCGAAATCCTTCCTGGCAAGACTATTCTCGAAGCTCTCAACACCGACCTCGTTTGCGATGCTATCAATACAGCAATGCGCGAGCTCTTCCTTCAGATCGTATACGGCCGTACTCAGAGCGCCTTCTCAGAAGGTGGTCTCGTAGTTGGTGCTGGTCTTGAAGACCTCGGTAAGGGTCTCATCAGCCAGATGGGTACACTCTATGGTACTAAGGTTAAGGGTACTCGTTACCTCCAGCTCACTGAAGGTTACATCACTAAGATGTACCTCGATAAGGACGACCAAGTAATTGGCTACGAATTTGTTCACATGGGCAAGTTCATGGACGCTATCAAGAAGGGCGTTGATGCCAACGAAGCTCTTAAGAGTGTAACAGGTCACTATGGCCGCACTACTGCCGAGCAGGGCGCAGTTAAATCTATTGACCCACGTAAAGATTAAGGAGGAACACAAAAATGATTAGAGAAGTAAAGTTTGAAAGCCAGGACCGTCGCATGAAGCAGATTCTCGCTGCTCTTAATAAGCACGGCATCAAAGATATTGAAGAGGCTAACCAGATTTGCGAATCTTACGGCATTGATCCTTACATGGAGTGCGAAAGCACACAGATGATCTGCTTTGAGAACGCTAAGTGGGCTTACGTTGTAGGTACTGCTATCGCATTGAAGGAAAAAGCTAAGGACGCTGTTGAAGCTGCTGAGTACATTGGCGAAGGTCTTCAGGCATTCTGCATCCCTGGTTCTGTAGCTGACGATCGTAAGGTTGGTATCGGTCACGGTCGCCTTGCAGCACGTTTGCTCTCTCCTGAGACTAAGTGCTTCGCCTTCCTCGCTGGTCACGAAAGTTTTGCAGCTGCTGAAGGTGCTATCAAGATTGCTCAAATGGCTAACCAGAGCCGTCCTGCTGACAAACCACTCCGTTGCATCCTCAACGGTCTTGGCAAGGACGCAGCTATGATTATCAGCCGTATCAATGGTTTTACTTACGTACAGACTAAGTTCGACTACTACACTGGCGAACTCAAGGTTGTTAAGGAAACTGCTTATAGCGATGGTCCCCGTGCTAAGGTAAACTGCTATGGTGCTGACGACGTTCGCGAAGGTGTAGCTATTATGTGGAAGGAAGACGTAGATGTTTCAATCACTGGTAACTCTACTAACCCCACTCGTTTCCAGCACCCTGTTGCAGGTACTTACAAGAAGGAGCGCGTACTCGCTGGTAAGCCTTACTTCAGCGTAGCTTCAGGTGGTGGTACAGGTCGTACACTTCACCCCGATAACATGGCTGCAGGTCCTGCTTCTTATGGTATGACCGACACTATGGGTCGTATGCACTCTGACGCTCAGTTTGCAGGTTCTTCTTCAGTTCCCGCACACGTTGAGATGATGGGCTTCCTCGGTATTGGTAACAACCCCATGGTAGGTTGCTCTGTAGCTTGCGCAGTTAAGGCTGACCTCGCTCTCAACAAGAAGTAATTGATTCTTAGATAATCAGTTATAAAATATAATCCTCCATAATCTATTTGGGTTATGGAGGATTTTTTGTGTTAGTATACCTGTTGAAATTTAGTTACTTCATAACTTCATCAGCAAGGCCTGTATACTTCTCTTTACACTTGATATGTGTTCGGCTATCTCTGCAACTTCTCTAACTGTGGTTGAGTCTATAAAAAATGCGTTACATCAGAATTAATAATATCCAAAGTAACGCATTTAAAATTGTAGATTAAGAGACAATGCATCGATTAATCTTCACGTAAGTACCTATGACTATGGTCAAGACGATAACTATTACGATAGCTTTAATCATAGCACATATTGTTTGAGAAGTTGAACGTTAGCTTATTTCAGCTCCTCTCTCAGCCCCTCATGTTCCTTCTCAAACTTTTGTAGAGATTGTAAAAGTACCTATTCAAAGAAATATCTCTTACAAAAGTCGTTGTAATATTTGCTAGGTTTTATTTCGCCTAATATGTCGTTGTAATGAAGTGTTTCAAACTGCATGTTACTCCAACCCACTTTGTTAATGAGTGTGTTGAACATTTCATGGCATCTGTTGGTTTCTTCTTTGAGCGTATTGATTCTTTCATTCATTTCATCACGCTCAGATGAAGAAAGCAGATTCATAAAACGCTCTGTCATTTTCCACATCACGCTTTGAAAAACGACAGGCTCTCTTTGATATGTAGAGTTTTTTAGCTTTTCATAAGGTACCGATTCAATGCATCCTTAATTTCAGACATAATCTTTTCGCGATATTCAAGTGGCTCTAATACTTCAACGTGAGAGCCTAAAGCCAATAGCTTTGATTTTAAATCGGGTGTTAGATATACACGATACGTAAACTCGGCGTATTCGCCGTATTTTGATTTAACTTCACATTGCGATTTATGTAAAGGCAACATTTGCAAATATTCCACTTCTACACCGTATACTCTGATTTTTAATTTTTCAAGGGGCAATTGGTCATTCACATAAATTCCCACAACATTATCGTAGTACTTTCGGGGTATGAAGTCTTTCGGAAAATCAAACTGAATGTTTGTAGCATGAAAGTCAATAAATCGTTCTAATGCCAAATGCCTAATGGCCTCTTTTTCTTTTATGTAACCAAGCACATACCATCTCCTGTTGTATACTTTCAGCGCATAAGGTTGTAACGTTAGCGTTTCAAGTTTCCCTTCATAACGTTGATAGTCAATTACAACTTCAGTATTGTTTCGCATGGCTTCAATGATGGCGTCGAAGTAGGCCGTTCCGTGTGGTATTTCCTCTAATATAATACGGTCGCGCATCATGCTAAAGGTTGAGAAATCTTGTGGAACACTATACTTACGCAATAGCATTTGTGCGTAAGTATTCTTTTTGAGCACTTCAGGATTTTTGATATAGTATGTGAACAATGAAGATTTGTCGCATGCGATGTCAATGTCAAACATCTCTTTGATGCCCTTGCGATGCTCGTGAAAGGTGCGGATGGATAGACCGCCCATATAAGCATAAGGAGATGCTTGCCATAGCTTAACGATATGTTCAAAATCGAGAGGTATTCTTGACTTGTCAATTGTATCGATGAGCCAAATATACCTAAGATAGGTTTTACTAATCATTTCTTTGCAAATATAAATCAAAAAATCAACAAATCAAAAAAATCGGTCTAATAATAATAAATTCTGCGGACTTTTTGCAGACAAACTGCCCAAAACAACGATATGCGAAATCTTTAATCGTATAAAGATATATACACGTTCTATAATTTATTTCAAATATGATGCACATTATTATTGCAGGTTGTCGTAATTTTAACGACTACTCAGTTGTTGAAAAAGAAATGATGAACTATATCGGCAAGTTTATCGGCAAGTTAGAAATCGAAATTATTTCGGGTGGTGCAACGGGGGTGGACGCTCTCGGCGAACGATTTGCGCACGAACACAATCTGCCTTTGCGTATTGTTCCTGCCGACTGGAAAACGTATGGGCGATCGGCTGGTCCGCGGCGAAATGAGCAAATGGCTCGTATGGCTGGCACTTTGGTTGCCTTTTGGGACGGTAAGTCGCGTGGCACAAAAAACATGATTAAAATGGCTTGGAAACATGGCTTGATTGTAAAGGTTGTAAACGTATAGCATCCAGTAGCTGAATAGGGGTAAAGGTTAGAAAATAAACCTTTACCCCTTTCGTTGTGAGGTGAAATCTGAAGGAAGCTGGTGGCAAACATCTGACCTAACGAACAGAAACTTCATACAAGGCATCAGACCATGGATAAGATTGCAAAACAAATCAAAGTCCCATAGCTATTCGGAATGGTCGGTGTAAATGAAGTAGGTATAAGATGGAAAGATAATGCTCTTATCCGAGGAGGTCTTACGGACATGACGAATAGTTATTCTTCTACGAAAGTCATGGAGTAAAGCTTGCCGTAAGAAGTCAGCCGAGGCCATAGTAATGTGACAGTCGATAGTTTCACATGAAGGGCTGAACCTAATAATTAAACGAAAGTAATTGAAATGTACCGAAAGAACGAATGCAGAAAACAATGGTTCAAGCCAATGACTACCCTCTGAGAGAAAGGTCGGAAACTGAATGGTATGAGGGAGTGCAGACTTTCATGTGGATACATGAAGACAACATCTTGGAAGTACCATTCGACAAAGAACATGTATTAGAGCAAATTCTTAATCCCGAAAATCTTAATCGAGCATATAAATGCGTGATGCGGAATAAAGTATGTGGCGGTATCGACAAAATGTCATATGAACAACTGCTTTCATGGCTTTTAGCCAATAAGGAATTGCTAATAAGTTATTTGCTTGACAGTTCATACCGTCCTAATCCAGTCAGGAGGGAAGAGATACCTAAAGACAATGGCAAGAAACGCCTATTAGGAATACCCACAGTGGTAGACCGGTTAGTGCAACAAGCCATCAACCAAGCACTGATGCCCCACTATGAGCGCAAATTCTCGAGGTCAAGCTTCGGCTTCCGTCCTCGAAAAAGCTGCCATGACGCACTGCACAAAGCACAGAAGATATAGTAAACGGGGGGTATGTCTACGTAGTAGATTTAGACCTTGAACGCTTCTTTGATACCGTAAGTCATAATAAACTCATAGAAATACTCAGTCGTACGATAAAGGACGGCCGAGTAATCAGTCTTATACACAAATATCTTCGTAGTGGTGTAATGAACCATGGGGTCTTTGAAATGAACGAGGTAGGAACTCCGCAAGGCGGTCCTCTTAGTCCATTGTTAAGCAACATCATGCTCAATGAATTGGATAAAGAACTTGAACATAGAGGACACCCCTTTGTGCGTTATGCAGACGATGCGATGATATTTTGTAAGTCCAAAAGGGCTGCAATGCGTGTGAAAGCAACCATCACTCGTTTTATAGAAAGTAAGTTGCATTTGAAAGTGAACAAGGAAAAGACAGTCGCGTCTTATGTTCGCGCTGTGAAATACTTAGACTACTCCTTGTTATATGCAGAAAGGAAAATGCAAACTCACGGTTCATCCCAAATCAAAAATGAAGATGAAGGCGAGATTAAAACTCTTGACTAGTCGTAGTAATGGTTGGGGGTATGCCAAGAGAAAGCAGAAACTGAAAGAATACATAAGAGGGTGGATAGGTTATTATCACCTTGCCGAAATGCGACAATTGCTTGTTAGAGCTGATGAATGGTTAAGGCGTCGAATACGTATGTGTATATGGAAGGCTTGGAAGAAAGAGCCGTATGCGGAACCGCATGTACGGTGGTGTGAGAGGTCGGTAAACATGAAAGTAGGAGATAAACACCTATGATTAATGTTTACCTCCTACTCGATTGTAAATGGGGCTAAAAGTTATTCATTTGCTACCTTTTACTCTATTACAGTTGCGGCAAAGCATTTGGCAGTTTTCTGCGATGGTAGTGCCACCGTCACGCCATGGTTTTATATGGTCTGCCTCCATATCTTCTAACTCGAAGTGCTTGCCGCAATGCGGACAAATGCCTTTTTGGCGTTCATAAGCCTCTCTTTTTTGTTTTTTGTCAAAGGTGCGAAAACTAAGGTCGCGTAGGTCATTACTCAATACATAGCGGTAAATGCCCGATTTCTTCATTATCTCGTCATCTTCCATGAGATCATGTATCTGCTGCTCAAGTTTGTCGGTGTTGTAAACTTCACTGCCGAACTCATCAAACATTTCTCCCCAGTCAAGTCCCTTCATCTCCTTGCGGTATTTTGGGAAAGTTGACTTTACCCATGTCACGACCTGCTGGTAGTATGCCCACAGTTTGTAGGCGTTAGGGTCGTACTGATGGATTGCCATATATTTGTCTATAGGTGTGGTGTCTGCTATACCGTCATGGCGTGCCGCCCATTTCAAGGCAGTTTCCAAGTATGCCTGCTCCTCTAATTTCCCTGTCATATAGTCGCTGCCTACCTTGTATGCCGCGCATCCATGTTTGCTGAAGTAGCGGCGTGCGTCCGTGACGAAAGGCCCTACATATACGGCATTCCTCAACTCTTGGTCAAGCAGGCGCTCACCTGCGATGTTGATGACACGAAACCAATCGAGTTTCTCTTTGTCAGTGCCTGTGCAGAAATACACTGTCAACTCGTAGTCGAGAAAATGCTGTTTTTCTTTATCTGTGAGATTGTCGAAATATAACACGGGGCGGTCTTTGTCGGCAATGTTGAAGGCATGTTGGTAGTATTCGCAGATGGACAGTGTGCGTTGCTGTCCGTCTATCATTTCATAACTTCCGTCCCCCACAACGCTCCAATACATTATGTTGAGCGGAAAGCCTTTCAAGATAGTTTCTATAACGGCTTGCTGTTGTTTCAAGTCGTAGCGAAACTCACGCTGGTAGGGTGGACGTATGTTCAGTTTGCCATGATAACCATAAACTCCATTATTGGGGTCGTTGGTGTAATCTGATATAAGGTCGCGTATTGCGATTGATTTAAGTTCGATGTTCATAAGTTGAATTTTATGGTATGGTAAGCCATGCTCTTTTTCTTATAAGTATTCTGGCATAGCAACCAATAAGCTTGCCTTTGTCATTACGATAGCATAATTTGCCTTTGCGGAAACTCTTGTCTTCACGGAACAAAGCGTTGCATTGCTCTGCCGTTAGATTGGCGCTCACTCCACATTCCACGCCAAGCTCTCCACCATTGCCTATGCCTATTATCTCGAATTGGTCGGGATTGTATTTGTCCATGAATGTGATAGGGACTCCCATTACGCCATCATAATCACAAGGAATCAACTCCGTCTTTGAAACCTCAATGGCATCATAATTGATGTATCGAGGATATTCTTCGGGAGAATAGGTCTTGTAAAGGATGAGGTTTTCGTGGCGTTCTTTATAATCGAGGTTGGTGAACCAAGTTACACCAGAAACTCTAATCATACCTTTCTTGTGGTCTCCAGCAGTAGCAGTATCCTCATACGCAGAAATAAAATGTCCAGAGTTTCCTTTGAATCCAAATCCAAGCCACATTTTATTTCCTTTTATCAAAGGAAAAATTTCTTTATATGACAAAGCATTTTGATGTCCAATTATCAAGAACTTTTTTCCATACTCCATCAATTGTCCTATATATTCCCTAAACAACGAGAAAGGAGGGTTGGTCACCACAATATCGGCCTCTTTCAGTAGCTCAATACATTCCTTGCTGCGAAAGTCGCCGTCGCCTTTAAGTGGCTTTACCCCTATTTCCTCAGCATCGGGGATACTGTTGCCGTTTTTGTCGCCTTCATACACGAGAAACACAGCCTGTTCGCTTTTGTTTTGGCTGAAGAGATCCATGTCTTGATTCTTGTAGCAAGTGGTTATGAGTTTCTTTAATCCAAGAAACTCGAAGTTGTAGGCGAAATAAGTGAAGAAGTTGCTCACGCGAGGGTCATCGCAGTTACATAGCACCGTCTTGCCACGAAAATGTTCACGATAATGGCGTAGTTCGTTATTGATGTCCTCAAGTTGGGTGTAGAATTCGTCTTTCTTGGCAGCTTTTGCCCTGTCTATGCTTCTTTTTGCCATAAACGTATAAGATGGATAGTTATGTGAATTATGAGCACGAACTATCAATCACGCCAAGACGCAAAAAGGGCGTGATGCTCCTTATTGCGTTCAGCTATGAGGCAGCCTCGGAATGGAAACCTCAGTCTACTAATTAAGAATACACCACGCCTATTGCGAGATGCATTACTATTACATAGTAGACTAAGGCATACCATACCGAATGCCTTATCACAATTATTTCTGCTACGTTATTTCCATAAAGTTTCCGAGGCTTTTGGCTGAACGCGAAATAATAGCGAATGCTTTGTTTTTTACCAACGATGTCATGTGCAATGTTGTTGTGTGCCATGCTTTTTAGAGCCAATGACCAACAATACTTTGCCATAAGTGCAAAGTTACGAAATAAATATGAAAATATGGCTTTATTGGCTTTGAAAAATCAGATAAAAACTATATATTTGTATTCTAAAATAAAATATTACTCACAAATGGAAACAATGATACAGACCCCAGAGTTTAGCCGACTCGCTTTTACTGTGTTAGCTATTGAGGCTTCGGCAAAGAAAATGGGAATCTCACCGTCTGAAATGAGAAGGCGGTTGGATAAAGTGGGGCTGATTAAGAGTCTCATACAGGATTGTTATGACACTTTGCATACCGAGAGCCGTGAAGCCGTAGCAAACGAAGTGGTCGAGGCACTAAAAAATTGGGAAAGAGTAGAATAATGGAAAAGCAAACATTATTTCATGGCTCAAATGTTATTGTTGAGCATCCTTTGGTAAGTATTGGCAGAAAAGACTTGGATTTTGGTCCAGGCTTCTATCTCACGCCATTGTTTGAACAAGCATCAAAATGGGCTGTCCGTATTAAAATAATTAGACGAGCGGAAGAGGCAATAGTGAATACTTATGAGTTTGTTCTGCCACAAGGCTATAAGATAAAACGATTTGATGCTTACGATAAGGAATGGCTTGACTTCATTGTAGATAGTAGAAATGGAAAGCAACCTTGGAATGGTTTTGATATCGTTGAGGGTGGAGTTGCTGACGACCGAGTCATTGATGCTGTTGAGGCTTATATAAATGGTTATGCCGGCGTCGAACGAACTTTGCGACAGTTGGTTTATCACAAGCCCAATCATCAAGTCTGTATTTTGAACCAGGAGATAGTAGACAAGTATTTGCAATTCAAATCATACGAAAGGGTATAGTTATGTTAGACTTTTTATTATGGAATAAAATAGCACGCATCATTGCGCAGTTAGCCGATACGTTGCATATATCTACAGACAGGGCATTACAATTATTCTATGACTCTGATGTTTGTCGTATGCTACATGATAAAGAATTAGGCTTGCATCTGATGAGTGATACGTATATTGTAAATGACTTGATTGAAGAGTTGAGAAAAAAACAATGATTATTGCATAAATGTATCAGTTTGTAAAAACGAAAAGGTTGTAAGAATGCAATACAGTTAAGGTTGACCTCGCTCTCAACAAGAAGTAATTGATTCTTTGAAAAATCAGTTATAAAATATAATCCTCCATAATCTATTTGGGTTATGGAGGATTTTATTTATACGTCCAACAAGTGTTGTTTTGAACAGAATGTAGCATGTAAATCAGAGAAAAAAGATAAATTTGCATTCAAATTCAATTAACAATTAACGAAAAATGAATTATTTAAATAAGCTTATTAATTTTATCTTAGCTCCCATTTGTAAAGAGCCTGTCTTTTTTGGGGTGTTTGCATTCTTATTGTTTTTCTCGCATTGTTTGAGCATCTTGCCCGAAAATATGTCAGAAATGTCAATCTATAATGTGCGAAACATTCTTATTATATTTTCAGGTTCGGCTTTTATAAGTTGGTGCTTTTCTGCCCTTATTGGAAAGTTTGCGTTGAAGAAAACGAAATGTTTGCTTTATATCGTAGCTTTTTTATTAATGGGGGTAGATTTATTCTTGTTCTTTAATTTTGGCACTATACTGTCTTCGTGGATTCTTTTGTTGGTAAAAGAAACCAATTCAGCAGAGTCGTCAGAGTTTATAAGTCGTTCGCTCATGACAAGTGGCACCTTAAAATGCTTTGCCATATTGATTCTTTTGAGCGTGGGAACTTATTGGATGGAAAGAAAAATAAAAGGTTTCTGCTTAAAGTCAAATTGGCTGAAAATAGTTAGTGTAATAATTGTTTTGCCCATTTTAGTGTTGGGTGGATACCTTGGTTTTTGGTCTGCCAAATTGGTTACCTTAAAATCACAGTTCGACATAGAAGAGTGGCGTGCACAACATGGAAACTATGCGCTCGAAAACACGATAACTAACTTGTTCTACTCAATGAGTTATTTACGAGCTTCGGGACATGATAACGAAGTGGCTATCCGCACTTGTGTCAATGCTTCGAAACAACCAGCTTATAGCATGGAACAGGATAGCTTGAATGTGATATTGGTAATTGGAGAATCTTATAATAAATATCATTCACCGCTTTATGGTTATTACCTCAACACTACTCCCACATTGTGTGCACAGCAAAAGAGTGGCAATCTCTTTGTTTTTAAGGATGCAGTAACGCCTTATAACATGACCACGTTTTCAGTGAAAAATATGGTAAGCGCCAACCGACTTTCTGACAACGAGGCATGGTATTCATCTCCCTACTTTCCAATCGTCTTTAAAAAGGCTGGGTTTAATGTGTCTATGTGGGATAATCAACGTCCATCAGGGGCAGACGTTTCGTGTTTTGATTATGCACTGGGTTCTTATATGTATGCAGCAGATGTTGTGCCCATAGCATATAATGAGCATAACACTGATTTGTATGATTATGATTACGATATGTTATCAGCTTTTTTGCAAAATAGTAAATCGTATAAAGACAACAAGTCCGTGCATAAGCATTCTTTATACATATTCCATCTTATGGGGCAGCACGCAAATGCCTCAAGTCGTTTCCCCTCGTCCGACGATTTGAAAGTATTTAAGACCTCAGATATTCAACGCACTGATTTAAGCGAATCGCAAAAGCAGATTATTGTTGATTATGACAATGCCACCCATTATAACGATTATGTTCTTGGTACGATTATCAATATGTTTAAGGATTCTCCGTCTTTGATAGTTTATCTGTCAGATCATGGAGAAGAAGTTTATGATTATCGTAACTTCGCGGGCAGAAGTCATGAGTATCATAAAAAGAAGGAGGCTATAAAATATCAGTATGATATCCCCTTTATGATTTGGTGCTCTGATAAATACATGCAGCGTCATCCACAACAAGTTGAGCGCATTAAACAGGCTGTTAATAAGCCCCTATCTTCTGATAATGTGCCACAAATACTCTTTAATTTGGCATCATTAAAAACACCATTCTACAAGTCTCAAAATGATGTGTTAAGTATAGATTATGTGGTAGGTAATAGAATCATACAAGGATATTTAGACTACGATAAAAGCATTAAATAACTAAGGGAAGCTTCTAAAAACTCTGACTTTTTAGAAGTTTCCTTTGGCTTTTTTATGGCGAATAGGGTAGGAAGATAGCTTGTAGCACTGTGATAAATATCTAGTCTTTAAAACTTGACGGTTGTTTTCTTTTTGTTTTTACAACTTTTTGGCTAACTTTGCAAAGCTAATATTTCAAGCTCGGTTATTTTGTAGGGCGTGGTAAATAACATTGCTATTAAATTTATGTACTATAAAATATTATATTCGTTCGTATGGTTGGTATCATTACTGCCGCTCAGAGTCCTTTATTGGATATCTGATATCATCTACGTACTTGTATATTACGTAGTGAAATATCGTCGCGAAGTAGTGCACAATAATCTTACGAGTGCTTTTCCCGAACGAAGTTCTGACGAGATAAAGGCTATTGAAAAGAAATTTTATGCTTTCTTTTCTGATTATATCGTAGAAACTTTAAAACTCTGCACCATCTCAGAACGTGAAATAAGTAAGCGTGTAGAGTTTGTGGGAGTTGACGAAATGGTCAACGAATTGCATCGCTCAGGTAAAAAGTTTGGCTTTATATTTTTAGCACATTATGGTAATTGGGAGTGGGTGTCATCTTTGGCTCTACATATTCATGCAGCAGATGGTAATGTAAAGTCAGGCCAGATTTACCATCCTTTGCGAAGTGCAGCTTTCGATCGTCTTTTTTTGAAAATGCGTGGACGTTTTGGGGGTGACAATATCGCCATGAAAGAGACTTTGCGCTACATCTTGCGCAAACGACAAAACAATCAGTCTGCCTTTATTGGTTTTATAGCAGATCAGGCTCCAAAATGGAATAGCATACATCATTGGACAGACTTTTTACATCATAACACTCCCGTGTTTACAGGTACAGAGCAGATAGCCAAGCAGGTGGATGCCTTGCTTTTTTATTGTCATGTGGAGCGTCCTTCGCGTGGGCATTATCGTTGCACTATTTCTAAAATCACAGACAATGCAAAGTCTTATCCTGACTTTGAACTGACTGATGCTTATTTTGCACGTCTTGCCGAAACGATTACTCAAGAGCCCTCTCTGTGGTTGTGGACACATAAGCGCTGGAAACGTACCTATGAGGAGTTTTTAGAAAGACAAAAGATGGGATTGCATTGATAATAACCCAACTCTGCTTCGCAAGATAGGCTGCATTTCAGCAATAAAAATAAAAATCCGTTGGCTTTTAATTTTGTATTGCATTCAATTTGCACTATCTTTGCAACGCGAAAGGTAGTGTCTCTACCATTTTGTAAAATAAAGTAAGAAGTACGGTATTTATGGATTTGTGCATTCTTGGTTCAGGAAATGTGGCTACCCACTTGGTTGAGGCTTTGTCAAAGTTTGATGAAGCTCATATTGTTGCGATTTATAGTCGTGAGTATGCTCATGCCAAAGTGTTAGCCGATAAAGTGCCAGGAGCAGCATGTATTGATAAACTCGAAGACTTACCCAATGCAGAGGTTTATTTGTTTGCATTAAAAGACTGCGTGCTTGCCGATGTATTTTCACAAGTAAAGCAATTAGGCAAAGGATTGCCTAATTCGGTGTGGATTCACACGGCTGGTAGCATTCCCCTTTCAGTCTTTGGTGATGTAAAATATAAGGCTGTGCTCTATCCGTTGCAGACTTTTAGTAAAACGCGTAAGTTAGATTTTCAAGAGATTCCTGTTTTTGTGGAGGCTGATAGTCCTCATGCAAGCAAGGTTGTTTGCTCGATAGCCAATCTTATATCAAAGAAAGTGTCTTCTCTTGATTCTGAGAAACGTAAGTATCTGCATCTTTCTGCTGTATTTGCAAATAATTTTGTGAACAATTGTTTCGCTCTCGCTTATAAATTGCTTGATAATAAAGGGATAGATCCACAGTCATTGTTCCCCTTGATAGACGAAACCGTTAAAAAACTGAATGGCCTTTCACCTATCGAAGCGCAAACAGGTCCCGCTGTGCGGTGGGACGAGAATGTAATAGAAAAGCAAAAGGCGTTATTGAGTGAGATGCCCGAGTTGCAAGAGGTTTACGAAACAATGACCCAAAGCATTCATCGCTTGCAAATAGAGAAAAAAGGCTCAGAATAATTCAGTTTAAACGTCTTGCAAGAGCTACCTAAAACAATCTGATTCGTGACGCTTTATGATAAATTACGATTTAAAGAAAATACGTGCATTGGCTTTCGATGTAGATGGCGTGTTGAGTACGAACAACGTCGTGTTAATTGAAGGCGGGCAACCTTGCAGAACTGCTAACATTAAGGATGGATATGCCTTGCAACTTGCTGTGAAGTGTGGGCTTGAAGTTGCTATCATTACGGGTGGCAATAGTCAATCAGTGCGCGTACGCTATGAAGGCTTAGGCATTCAGAGCATTTATCTTGGCGCTTCAGTCAAGATAAAAACACTTAACGAGTGGATAAACCAAAAATCGCTTACCCCCGACCAAGTGCTTTATATGGGCGACGATATCCCCGATTACGAAGTAATGAAGGTGTGTGGTTGTCCGTGTTGCCCGTCAGATGCAGCTCCTGAGATACGTGAGGCATCGCTCTATGTAAGTCCCTTAAATGGTGGCATGGGGTGTGTGCGCGATGTAGTAGAACAAGTGCTACGTGCGCAGGGAAAATGGATGGCCAATGCAAAGGCCTTTGGTTGGTAAACTAAAACAACGTAAAACAACAATACTAAATATATTATCTGTTATGCTTGACAATTTAAAAAAATATCAGATAGTGCTGGCGAGTAATTCGCCGCGCCGCAAGGAGTTGCTCCAACGTATGGGCGTGAATTTTAAGGTTCGCACCCTTTTCGGCATTGACGAAAGTTATCCCGATTCTCTGCGTGGCGAAGACATTGTGTGTTACATCTCGCGCAATAAAGCGCAGGCTTATCGCACATCTATGGCTCCCAACGAACTCCTTATTACTGCCGACACAATTGTGTATGTCGATGGTGAAGTGATGGGAAAACCCAAAAATGCAGAACAAGCCAAAGAGATGCTTCATAAGCTTTCGGGCAAGTCGCATCAGGTAATTACGGGTGTAACAATTGTTACAGCCGATAGAATCGAAAACTTTGGTGTAACAAGCCAAGTAAAGTTTGCCGAGATTACCGACGACGAAATAAATTATTACGTCGACAATTTTCTTCCTTTCGACAAGGCTGGTGCTTATGGCATTCAAGAGTGGATTGGCATTGTGGCAGTTGAGGAGATTAAGGGTAGTTACTTTAATGTGGTGGGACTTCCCGTGCAACGTCTCTATCAAAAACTCAAAACTTTTTAAAGACTACTCTTAAAAGCTGATACAAGTCATGTTGAAGTTGTATGCAAAAAACAATCCTCCCGAGCGCATCGAACAAGTTGTTTCGGTGTTGCGCGATGGGGGTGTGATTATTTATCCCACGGGCACAACCTATGCTTTGGGATGTCACGCCTTAAAAGAGCGTGCCGTGGAGCGAATATGCAAAATCCGCCAAATAGATCCTTCATCACATCCATTGTCGGTAATTTGCTACGATATGAGTGCCATTAGTGAGTATGCACGCATTTCAACGCCTATTTATAAAGTGATGAAACGCAACCTTCCGGGTGCTTTCACTTTTGTGTTACAAGGCAAAAACAAATTGCCCAAAATATTTCGCTCTAAAAAGTCGGGCGAGATAGGCATTCGTATGCCCGATTCTGAAATTGTGCGCGATATTTTGCAACAACTCGACGCCCCACTCATGACGGCTTCACTACCCACTGAGGGGTTCGAAGATGAGGCATATCGCTTAAATCCTGAGTTAATCGATGAAACCTTTGGTTCACAGGTCGATATGGTGATAGATGGCGGTATGGGCATTTTGGGTGAGAGTACGGTGGTGGATTGTCGTGAAGACGATTATGAAATTATCAGACAAGGCGACGGAATATTGGTTTAAACATGAAAAAGATGATGAATATATCAAAGGCATTATTGCTTACGTGTGCAAGCGCTGCTTTATTTGTGAGTTGTTCTGAGGATAGCAACAACGAAAAATACGCTTCGAAGGCACCCGTTTTCTCGGGAATGCAAATTTATGATGCCCAAGGCAATAAGGTTTCTAAAGTTAAGGCAGGCGAAAAGTTTGTGGTCGTAGCCGAGCAGAGTCAAAAAGGTTCTTTGCTTAACAGTACCACGTATGCTTGGAGTATCGCGCCTTCGGTAGATGGGCTTGTACACAAGCAAAATTTGGCGAATGATGTAATTTACGACCATCAGTCTCAGAATCCCGCAGACACGCTGACAATAGGCAATGCGGGCACCTATACACTCACTTTTAAGGCTTCGTATAATGCCAGTGGTAGCACAACCTTATGGGGTAACCAAAATGGTTGGTCTAAAACGCAGTATTGGGAGGATGGCACAGGTCATGTGGTTTATGGATTGCGTGGAATTTATGGCTTTACCGTAACAGCTACTAAGAAGGTTGTTGTGATTTAAGTTTAAGTTGTATCTTTTTGGAGTGAAATCATTTGTATTTCACGCCCCAATCACACCTCATTAGGGGTGATATAGTGTAGCCAGGTATGAGAGGGTGGGCTTGTTCCCTAATTCTCGTACCTGGTTATTTTTTGCCATAACCCCTAAATTCGCACGTGTAGGTGTGCAATTTGGACTAGGCGTATAGTTTTTTGGGGGGACAGCGTTTTTTTCGTAAGCATTCCATGCAGGTTGTATTGTATAAATCAAAAATATGGTGCAAAAATAAAATGAAGCTATGCCAACTGTGGGCACAACTCCATTTTATAATGAAATGAAATTAAGTCACGCTATAGTTTTTCTATGATACCATACTTTTTTAGTATCTCAAAGCGTGTCTTCATGAATTTAAGCAGTTCACCATTGCGCATATCTTCCAAAGTCTGAAGGTCATCCCAATCAAACCAATTTTTATTCCGTTCTCTTTTCTCACCACATAAATACGAAAATCCGAAAGGAAATTCATTCCATTTATTATCACCAAGTTCAGAAGGATCTTTCTCTACAGAGAACAAAGGTTGCTCATCAGGAATGGTTGATTTCTTAAAGACATTCTTCAACTCTTCTATATTTGAATAATCCCCATTAATAATAGATAATCCATATAACATTTTGCTAGGGTCTTTAAATTTTCCAACCACAAATCCTACTTGTGATTGATGCTTATTTTTCCCTGAAAAAATCATCCATCCATCATTTTTATTCCAGGTAACAATATTTATATCATATGGGTATCTGAGTTCAAGATCATATTCACCAGCCAAAGACACCAACTGATCGCAGAAATCTCTTCTGATTTTCTGTTTAATATTTTGCACATTACACAAAATGCTAAGAGTCGCATCTATATTTTGGGGGTTAAGTAGTAGTTCTAATAATTCTTTTTGAAATTTATCTTCCATAATTTGTCTTGTATTTTTTATATAGGTTATGTATTGTTTTATTACTTCATGAATGCGAGGGAAGTCTTTAGATATTTTCAAACATTTATTGAGCCAAGATATAATATTGGGCTTTTCATCAGATGGATCATAACTTAGCGTATGGTATGCTATTTTGTTAGGACCGGTAGAATACTCAGAGGCACTTTGACCGGAAGGTGTGAGATAAATCAAGATAAAATTATCCCCATAATGCTCCTTTCCGTAATTATAATATCGTTCAAGTTGCCTTGGTTGTTCCTGGGCAGGATTGCCATATCTGTCAAATTTGTTTTCTATGATGATAGCATGTCCTTTATCATCATTAATAAAGATATCAATCTCTCCTCCTGTTGACTTTCCATCCTCTGATATTTTTATTTCACCAATATATTTGTCTTTATATTCAATATTGCTTGAGGTAACATCATATTGAAAATTAGGATTCAATTTCCGTACAACTATATCAATAAAAGCCTTTAAAAAGCAATCTCCTACACCATGATTGGCATTCTTATCAAGAAGCATCCGTAGGATAGGTGTATGCAGATGCTCCTCTGGACGCGTAAAGTGTAAATATTCAAAAACATTGAAATATTCACCTATAGCCTCATGCTCTTTCTTCTCAGTCTTATCTTCCTGTAGTATAATCTGAGCGTTTTGCAGTAATTGTTCTATTGTTTTTAGATTCATATTTTATTGTTTTTCAGATTAAATCATATATACCTTATTATTACAAAATAAATGTTTAACCCTCAAGAGTTAGACTTATGAGAATTGTATGTGGTCTTGATGTGCACAAAGATAGTATAAATTTGTGTGTTCTAAGTAGTGTGGGTGAGATTTTTTTGTTTTAGTGTATTGGTAGGGTGCTTTTAAAATCCGCTGCCCCCTTTTAAAAAGGATAGTATAACAAAAAAGGTTTGAAACAATTTTGTTTCAAACCTTCTGTAGTTGCGGAGGCTCGACTCGAACGAACGACCTCCAGGTTATGAGCCTGGCGAGCTACCAACTGCTCCACTCCGCGTCCTCAAGATAGCTAAGAATTTGGTTTTTAGTAACCATTGTTCTTATTTCTTGTTTGCGTGTGCAAAGGTAGAGCATTTTGTTGTAACCACCAAATTATTCTGCGATTTTTTTTCAAAAAAGTGAGAAAAAACTCATTTTTCTTTATTAAATGGTTTATTTGCCAAGTCCAATTTGCATAACTACGGCGCCATAAGCAGGGATTTCTACATAGCACGGAGCGTCTGCTTTAAGCTCAAGTGTTTGCAAATTTCCCGAAATTAAGTCCGAGGCAGAGATAAGTCCACTACGTAGGTTTAAAAATTCGAATGCATGGGCTGGGATTTTTACGCCAGCGTGTACGGCTTTAGCACCAAAGTTTGCACAAACGAGCAATGCTTGTCCGTTTTCGGCTTTACGTATAAAAGCATATTGACGGTCGCAGTCGTATCCATAATCGCGCGAGTAGTTAGCATACTGTAGGTCATAGAATGCACCATTATTCAGCGCAGGCTGATTGCGTGCAAGGCTAATAATCTTTTTGTAGTAGTTATAAAGACTCGTTTCGTCTGCATTGAGTTCAGCTTCTACATTGTCGGCTGTGAGTTTTTGCAGTGATTGAGGATTCCAATAGTCAAAGATGGTGGTACGTCCGTCGCTACCGCTAAATCCTTCGGCATCCATACCAGGTTCTCCAATTTCTTGTCCAGCGTATACCATGAAGGGGTTGCTACCCATCAAGCAGCTAACAGCCAATGCGGGGAGCGCCTTGTGTGCATCGCCAGCAAAATAGGCAGAGGCAATGCGTTGCTCATCGTGGTTTTCAAGAAAGTTGAGCATGTGTTGGCGAATATCGTCAACAGCTTGCCAGCAGCCTGTGATGCACGATGCAGAGCGTCCTTCGGTAACAATTGCACGCAATGTGTCGTAAAGTCCCACCTTGTCATAAAGATAGTCAAATCCACTGGCTATGTAGTGGCGATATTCGTTGGGGTTATATACCTCGGCAATGAACTGTACGTTCGGATATTTGCTATGCACCTTATTGATGGCATATTCCCAAAATTCAGCAGGAACCATCTCTGCCATGTCGCAGCGGAAGGCATCTACTCCCTTTTTGCACCAAAATAGCAAGATGTCGGTCATCTTGAGCCAGGTTGAAGGGGTGGGAGAGAAGTGTGCCTGTCTGCCGTTCATAATGTCGATGCCATAGTTGAGCTTCACAGTCTCGTACCAGTCGTTTCGGCTTGGCCATGCGTTAAAGCAGTCGTTGCCTGTAGCTTTGGCGGGATATTCGCTATAGGGTTGTTTGGCGCGACGTTCAGTGTCGAAGTTGGTGTGCAGTGTTTGTCCTTCAAGATAGTAGAAGTTATTGTTTGGGTCGAAGGCCTTTGTGGTATCATCGCCTTCGCCCAAGTCTTTCACGCCTTTGGGGTGTGCATCGCTATTATATTGGCGTGCCACATGATTAGGCACAAAGTCTATTACAAGTTTAAGTCCTGCTTGATGTGTGCGTTTAAGCAAGGCATTAAACTCTTTCATTCTTTGTTTTACGTTTACGGCAAGGTCGGGGTCTATGTCGTAATAGTCTTTAATGGCATAAGGCGATCCTGCACGACCTTTCACCACAGCGGGGTGGTCGGGTTTGATGTCGTAGGCTGAATAGTCTGTTTGTGTGGCATGTTCAATCAGTCCCGTAAACCAAACGTGTGTAAAGCCCATCGAGGCAATGCGTTCAAGTTGTTTGGCAGTGATATCGTTCATCTTGGCACAACCATTCTCCTCAATGCTTCCTGCAGGGATGTTTGCGTGCTTTTTATTGCCATAAAGGCGTGTAAAAATTTGGTAGATAAGCGGTTTCATATGTTTTAGTTTTAAGTTTCGAGGTCTTAGGCGGTAAGGCCTGTTCTGGTAATGTAAGCTTTAAGATGGTTCTAAAAAGTTTAAGGTTTTAGATGATAAAGTTATTGCAAAGCTTAATCTAACTTTATAACCTAAAACCTCAAACATTTTAAATAGGCTCTAAAAAACTAATAGACGAGTAACGACTTAGAATTTTTAGAACCTCTTAAGTAAGGAAAAACTTAGTCGTTTACGCCGTGAGCCTTCACGTCGGCATTGCCTTTGCAGATTTTGGCAATCATACCCTGCAAAGTCTTGCCAGGACCACATTCAGTAAAGTCTGTAGCACCATCAGCGACCATGTTAGTAACCTCCTTAGTCCAAAGTACTGAAGCTGTGAGCTGTGCAATGAGGTTCGCCTTGATTTCTTCGGGGTCGGTGTGAGGCATACCATCTACGTTCTGATAAACGGGGCAAATGGGCTTGTGGAACTCAGTAGTAGCGATAGCAGCTTCGAGTTCTTCTTTTGCGGGCTGCATAAGGGGAGAGTGGAATGCACCACCCACGGGCAATACCAATGCACGCTTTGCACCAGCCTCCTTAAGGCGTTGGCAAGCTATTTCAATAGCTTCGGCTTCACCTGAGATAACGAGCTGTCCCGGGCAGTTGTAGTTAGCGGGAACAACAACCTTGCCAGTTTCTTTGCTTACTTCAGCGCAAACTTCCTCTACTTTTTCGTCAGCAAGGGCGATGATAGCAGCCATTGTTCCAGGCTGAGCTTCGCAAGCCTTTTGCATAGCTTTAGCACGAGCAGCAACCAACTTTAAGCCATCTTCAAAGCTCAAGCAACGAGCTGCAGTAAGTGCTGAGAGTTCGCCTAAAGAGTGACCTGCTACCATGGCGGGTTGAAAGTCGCTGCCTAAGCAAAGTGCGCTTACCACGCTGTGCAAGAACATGGCGGGTTGCGTAACCTTAGTTTGCTTCAGCTCTTCGTCTGTACCATTAAACATGATGTCGGTGATACGGAAACCAAGAATTTCGTTGGCTTTTTCAAAAAACTGCTTAGCAATGGGGTGCTTCTCGTACAGGTCCTTGCCCATACCTACAAACTGTGCTCCCTGACCGGGAAATACAAATGCGTTCATTTTTGATATCTAGTTTTATGAGTTTTTTTCTGTTTTATTCTTTCTTATTTTTACCTCGGTAAAAAACATTAGTAATCATTTTACCTTACTTATTCTTCTATTAGAAAAACGCATAAGGTAAAAAACTTTAGTAGTCATTTTACCTTAACTTGTTAGGGTGGGAGGTAAACTACTTTAGTAACAGTTTACTTTCGCCGTTCGTGTGATTTTCCACAAAGGCTATAACAAATTATAGGTCGTCATAGTTCTTATTCTCGCTTTTCTTAAAATTCTCAACATCGCCATAGAACAGACTGATGAGATATTTTCTTTGAAGAATGCCATCGGGTCTTATTAACTTCTGCATAATAATGCCTAACATTTTCTTTTCTTCAGCGTCAGGCACATAGAATTGAAAACCTTCAGGATCGCCATCACTATTCTTCAGTACATCAACAACGGCTTTAGAGTACTTCTCTTTTAATTGCTTCAGGATATTAGCAAAGGGCGTTTTTGCTAATTCCAAAGAAGAATAATCCATAGAAACTTCCACCGCAAAGACATTTTTATCCTTGGGATTAAAGAAGATCATGAACTCGGAGTCTTCGCCCATGAACAAACCTTTATATATTTTCACGCCAGAAGGAGAAACTTTTGTTTTCGCTACATCACAAGTAAGACCTTTGGCTTTCAACTTCTGCGTAAACAACTCTACATTGCCATTCAAGGGAATGCCCATGAATTTCATGTGTGTCTGTCCTTGCACAATCATGCAGCACAAGGATAGCAATAAAGTAACTATTGTCTTTTTCATTGTCGTATAGTTCTTATTCCAAAAACGAGTTTTTGTAAAGATTGTGCAAACCGAATGCAATCAAGTTTTACTTGAATTGCTGAGGTGCCGCCAATCTTATGCAAAGATTGTGCAAACCGAACGTAAAATGTCAAGCTCGCTTGGATATTTTACTGAGGTACCAACAATTTTATGCAAAGATACAAAAAAGCCTATATATATAGGTATGAAAATGCCAAAACTTTTCAAAATAAGCAATTTGTCAATAAAAATAAAAGTCTTTGCTTTTTTCATTTTGTATTGCGCTCGCCTTGCATTATCATCTTTGCTTCGCCAAGATAAGCTGCGGTTCGGCAATAAAAACGAAAGTTTTATGACTTTCGTTTTGTATTGCGCTCGCCTTGCATTATCTTTGCATAATCTTTGCAAAACAAATTATGGCTACAAGCTTTTTATGAGCTTAATCCAATTTTTGAGCAAATAATATAAGTAGAGTAACTCATCAAGATTATGATACAGTCAATGACGGGCTATGGAAAGTCCGATGCTGTTTTTAACGGCAAAAAAATACATGTTGAAGTAAAGAGTCTTAATAGTAAGGCTCTCGATTTAAATGCGCGTATCGCTCCGCTTTATCGCGAAAAAGAAATGGAGGTGCGTCAACTACTTGCCAAGGCTATTGAACGTGGTAAGGTCGACTTTACGCTTTGGGTAGAAAAAGACGACACTTCGGCTGCTGCAACTATCAACCCTGAGGCTGTAAAAAATTATGTAGCGCAAATTCAGAACATTTGCAATGCACAATCACTTGCCATGCCCCAGAATGTGTGGGATGTAGTGTTGCGTTTGCCCGATGCCACACAAACCAATGCGGTAGAAGAACTCACTGACGAAGAGTGGGCTGTGGTACTCAACGCTATTCAGCAAGCCGTGGACCATCTTGTTGACTTTCGTAAGCAAGAGGGGGCTGCGCTCTACAAAAAGTTTAGTGAAAAACTCAATAACATTGAACAATATCTCCACGAAATCGAACCCTACGAAAAAAGTCGTGTAGAGAAAATTCGCCAACGTCTTTTTGACCGTCTTTCTGAACTTAAAGGCGTTGATTATGACAAGAATCGCCTTGAACAAGAACTCATTTATTACATTGAGAAACTCGACATAAGCGAAGAAAAACAGCGTTTGGCTAATCACTTGCGTTATTTCCGTGAAACCATGGACAATGGACATGGACAGGGCAAAAAACTTGGCTTTATCTCGCAAGAAATGGGACGCGAAATCAACACAACAGGTTCAAAGAGCAATCAAGCCGAAATGCAAAACATTGTGGTTAAGATGAAGGATGAACTTGAACAGATTAAAGAACAAGTGTTAAATGTAATGTAACCTTCTTCCTCCCCCGTAACGCAATAAGTAATGGCAAAAGTAATTATATTTTCAGCTCCAAGTGGTAGTGGCAAAAGCACCATTATCAACTATTTAATGCAGCAACAGCTCAATTTGCACTTCTCTATTTCAGCCACAAGCCGTCCGCCACGTGGCACAGAACAACATGGTGTGGAATATTTCTTCCTTTCGCCTCAGGAGTTTCGTGAGCGTATAGCAAATGGCGAGTTTCTTGAATACGAAGAGGTGTATAAAGACCGCTTCTATGGCACACTGCGCTCGCAAATCGATGCACAGTTGGCAAAGGGCGAAAATGTGGTGTGCGATGTAGATGTGTTGGGTGGCCAAAACATCAAAAAGCATTATGGCGACCGTGCATTGAGCCTTTTCATTCAGCCCCCTTCAATCGAGGCACTTCGTCAGCGCCTCGAAGGTCGTGGCACTGATAGTGCCGAAGTCATTGCCGATCGCATAGCACGTGCTGAGTTTGAACTCTCGTTTGCACCAAAGTTCGATAAAGTGGTTGTTAACGATGACCTTGCTACAGCTCAGCAAGAGGCCCTGCACATTGTGAAGGATTTTATTGAAGCGTAAACATACATCTTGCTTGTCTATGGAATTGCGCAAACGCATAGCCATCTTTGGCGGTTCGTTTAACCCCGTTCATGTCGGACACATTGCCTTGGCGCGTTCGGTGGTGCAACAACAGTTGGCAGATGAGGTGTGGTTGTTGGTGTCGCCCCAAAATCCGCTAAAGCAGCAAGCCGACCTTTTGCCCGAAGCGCAACGGTTGGCATTGGCACGTAAGGCTTTGGTGAATGAAGATGGGGTAGAGGTGAGCGATTTTGAGTTTCATCTGCCACGTCCTTCATACACATGGAACACGCTGCAAGCTCTTTCTGCTGCCTATCCTAATGTTGATTTCTCGCTGCTGATAGGTGCCGATAATTGGGCGTTGTTTCATCGTTGGGCACACCCAGCCGATATCTTGGCACACCACCAGTTGTGGGTATATCCTCGTCAGGGCGTTGTGGTCGATGAGGCTTCCTTGCCAGCAGGTGTGTGCTTAATCGAAGCCCCATTGTTTCCCTTAAGTTCAACCGACATTCGCAACTTGGTGCGCAAGGGAGAGAGCATACACGGTTACGTGCCCCAAGCAATAGAGCAAGATGTGCAACGCTTGTATGCAACCCAATAAAAAGTGAATATTAGCGTGCAGTTTGGCGTGTTGAAGCACCAAACTGCGCGTTTGTTTTATTATGCTATCGTTTTGCTCCTTGCAATGAATTTTTTGTAATGCTAAAAAAACTAATACAAAAAAAATGAACACTCCTCCCTCAGTTTCTGTAATAATCCCAGCTTATAATGCAGCGCAAACCATTAGGCAGTGCGTGCAAAGCGTGTTGACTCAAAGTTTCAAAAACTTTGAGGTCGTTGTTGTGAATGATGGCAGTGTTGATGAAACCCCGAACATTTGTAACAGTCTAGCACAAGCAGACGAGAGGGTAAAAGTGATTCATCAAACCAATAAGGGCAGAACGGCAGCCCGAGAAGTTGGCCTTGAAAACGCATCCGCCCAATGGGTGTGTTTTATTGATGCCGACGACACCATCCCTCAAAACAGTTTAAGTGATTTATATTCAATGGCATCTGCCCAAACCGATGTGGTGTTTGGCAACGGATATACTTTAAATAATGAACACAGAAAGACTATTCCGTTAAGCGATTTCCGACATCTTGCCGTAAGGGGAGAAGGGGCAATAGGACTGCCCTGGGGAAGTTTATATCGAAAGATCTTATTAAGTCATTATATGTTCGATTTGCCTAAAGATATATATATGGGCGAAGACTATATTTTTTGGCTTCGATTGATATTTACCACTACAAAGCCCATTCACATCGTTTATAACAAGGTATATATCAAAGGGGCAGACACAACCAGTAGCTCGTTTGTTTGGACTGTGGATTATGCCGAAAAACTACACGCGTTGCGAATGCAATCTATTCCGCAGAATGTGCAGACGCAGTATCTAAAGGATGCCCTTTCTGATGCAATCGTAAATTTAATGTCGGTGGCAATTTTCCAACCCAAACAAATTTGGCAAAACAGCCATTTTTATCGTCAGTTATTAGTCGATATGCAAAAATGTGGACATAGCTTCACAATGAAGCAAAAACTGTTTCTGAGCATCCCTTCTTTACGATTACGGCAAGCATATTCATGGTTTTATAACAGAGTGCATAGGGGATAGGGTAGGGTGTTCAAAATTCATGATTTTTTCTGCATGGTTTTGATAAAAAATTGATATCGTAAATAGTTGATATTCAACAATAACAAACGCAGAAAACACCTTAATTCGTGTATTATTTTAATGGGTTACCCCGTTAGGGGTGAGATAAGGTAG
>OLYN01000312.1_pt1 | contig 29047 bp, 28 predicted proteins | sample 1674231 | NCBI WGS metagenome assembly OLYN01 (sample SAMEA103958153, study PRJEB25191) | human gut metagenome
CCAGCCGCAGCTTAAGCGTTAGGGGGTCTTGGGGCACAGCCCCAAGCGTGTTTTGGTATGGGGCCCCCAGCGGGACGCAAGGCCCGCCGGGGAAAGGAGGAGCGGCGGAGCGTTGGAGGGTTGCCCCAAGCGTAAGCGGGGTGACCCGACATGGAGCGCAGCCCGCGACGACGCGTACGCACAAAAGGAACGCCTCGGCGGCGAGCCGTACAGGCCGTCACCCTCCGGTGACTCCGCGACGCCGATAGGCGACTACAAATTAGTTCCGCCGGCAGGCGCTAATGAAGCCTTAACCACAATTTACTTTTTCTTCATAATTTCGGAATCTCCGGGACAAAATATCCCGATAGAATAGAAGCTGAGATATTCTGTGCCTTTGGGCGCGGACGAAAACATAAGGAGGACTTCCACCATGCCGATGGGCTACTACTATGGCTACGATTACACCTGGTACCTGCTGGTGCTGCCGGCATTCCTGCTGGCGCTATGGGCACAGTTCCGGGTAAAGGCCACCTATTCCAAATATTCCAAGGTGCGCAGCGTGCGGGGCCGCACGGCGGCGGAGGTCGCCCGGCAGATCCTGAACGACCACGGACTGAGCTATGTGCAGGTGGACCAGATAGGCGGGGAGCTGACCGATAACTACGACCCCCGCACCAATATCGTGCACCTTTCGCAAGGGGTGTATAGCAGCACCTCCATCGCGGCCATAGGGGTGGCGGCGCACGAGTGCGGCCATGCCGTGCAGCACGCCGAGGAATACGGCCCGCTGAAGCTGCGCAGCGCCATTATCCCCATTACCAATATCGGGTCTTCCCTTTCCATTCCTATCTTTTTCATCGGGCTGCTGTTTAACTACACCCTGCTGATGAACATCGGCATTCTGCTGTTTGGGCTGGTGGCGCTGTTCCAGCTTATCACCCTGCCGGTGGAATTTAACGCGAGCCGCCGGGCGCTGGCCACCATAGAGGAGCGCGCCCTGCTGACCGAGGACGAGGCCCGGGGCGCCAAAAAGGTGCTTTCCGCTGCGGCGCTGACCTATGTGGCGGCGCTGGCTTCCACCCTGGCCCAATTGCTGCGGCTTATTATCATCAGCCGGGGCAACCGCCGGAACTGACGCCATGGCAGACGCAAGACTGACCGCCCTGCGGGGCCTCAATGAGGTCTTTGGGCAGGGGGGCTACTCCAACCTGGTGCTGGAGGGCCTGATGCGGAAAAACGAGCTTACCGGGCAGGAGCGGGCCTTCTGCACCGCGCTGTTTTATGGCATGGTGGAGCGGCGTATCACACTGGACTGGGTGCTGGGGCGGTACTCCCGGCAGCCGGTGGAAAAGCTGTCCCCTGCCGTGCGGGATATCCTGCGGATGGCGGTGTACCAGCTGCTGTATATGCCCTCCATCCCGGAGCGTGCCGCCGTGAATGAGGCGGTGAAGGAAACCCGCGCGATGCGTGTTTCCTCCGCCAGCGGGTATGTAAATGGGGTGCTGCGGGCCTTCCTGCGGGACGGCAAAAAAATTGCCCTGCCGCGTGAGCCGCTTGCCGCCCTTTCCGTTCAATACGCGGTGCCCAAGGCGCTGATCACACTGTGGCGGCAAGGCTACGGCGAGGAAACGACCCGGGCCATTCTGGAGGGCTGCCAAAGCCCGGCGCCGCTTTTTATCCGGGTTAATTCCCAAAAGACCACCGCCGAAGCGCTGATGGAAAAGCTGGCGGAGGAAAATATCACCGCCGAAAAGACCCCCGTGGAAAACGCGCTGCGGCTGGAAGGCGCCGGGGATGTGACCCGGCTGGCAGCCTTCCGGGAGGGGCTGTTCCATGTGCAGGATCTTTCCAGCCAAAGATGCGCCGCCGCGCTGGATGTGCGGCCCGGCCACCGGGTGCTGGATGTCTGCTCGGCCCCGGGAGGAAAGACCTTTACCCTGGCGGAGCGGATGGAGGACACCGGCAGCCTGCTGGCGATGGACCTGTATCCCCACCGGCTGAAGCTGGTGGAGGACGGCGCGGCCCGTTTGGGGCTTCGCTGCATCCAAACAAAGGCGAACGACGCCCAAATTTACGATAAATCCTTGGGAGTATTTGACCGCATCCTGTGTGATGTGGTATGCTCCGGTTATGGGATCATCCGGCGCAAGCCGGAGATCCGCTATAAGGACCCCGCGGAGGGGGTGGCCCTGCCGCAGACGCAGCTGGCCATTCTTACAACCTCCGCCCGGTACCTAGCCCCCGGCGGGCGGCTGGTATACAGCACCTGCACCCTGAACCCCGCCGAGAATGAGGGCGTGGTGAATGCCTTTTTGCGGGAGCACCGGGAGCTTGCCCTGTGCAGGGAGCCCGTGACCTGCCTGCCGGAACAAACCGGCGGGGATGGGTTTTTCTATGCCGTGCTGGAAAAAAAGCTGTAAATGCTTGCGGCTTGTTATGGTGATAGCTTGCTATCGCCTGGCGGCGGGGCGGAGCCTTTTAGATATCAAAATTTGTACGCCTGCCCGGCGAGGGGTTGCTTTTCTATGAAGAAAAGTAACCAAAAGTCATTCAGGGCTCCGCCCTAAAGACCCGTAACGCGTCGGTACGCCCCGTATAATCGGGGCCCCCGCAAGGTCGCAAGACCTTGTGGGGAAAGGAGGATGCACCGCAGCGGGGAGGGCTGCCCGGAGCAAAGCGCAGGGTCAGCCCGACTTAAGCGAAGGTTGCGTCCGACGCGACGACGCTTAAAGGTTGATTTTTAATTTGCTCCCTGCTGAATCCAAAATAAAATGCGCCGCGCCGCCGCTAGGCGACCACAAGCTTGCCCTCAATTCGCATAACAAATCCCAGTTGTAATTTCCCAGTAAAATCCTCTATTTATGAGATGTTCGCCCAATATTTTCATATGTTGTAAATCTTCCGTAAATAAAAGTGAAATATTAACCTTTCACATGCAAAAAAGCGGCCATTTTGCCGTATTAGTGAAAGGACTTTACTGATCCCGCCAAAATTCCACGAAAGGAGCCGAAAGGGTATGGAAAAAATCGATATCTCCTCGATGACGCTGCCGCGGCTCACCGAATGGGTCACCGGCACACTGGGGGAGCCTAAATTCCGCGCCGGACAAATTTACCGGTGGATCCACCAAAAACGGGTCGGCTCCTTTGCCGAAATGACCAATCTTTCCACCGCCCTGCGGCAAAAGCTGGAGGAGCGTGCTTTTCTCACGGTGCTTACCACCCGGCGGCGGCTGGAAAGCAAGCTGGATGAAACCGTGAAGCTGCTGCTGGAGCTGCCTGACCAGAACTGCGTGGAAGCCGTTCTGATGCGGTACGAGCATGGGCTGAGCCTCTGCATTTCCACCCAGGTGGGCTGCCGCATGGGGTGCAAATTCTGCGCCTCCACGCTGGGAGGGCTGGTACGCAGCCTGACCCCGGCCGAGATGCTGGGAGAAGTCTATGAGGCGGAGCGGCAGGCGGGTGAGCCGATCTCCTCGCTGGTGCTGATGGGCATAGGCGAGCCGCTGGATAACTACCGCAATGTACTGGATTTTTTGACGATACTATCCTCGCCGGAGGGCAGAAACCTGAGCCTGCGGCATGTTTCGCTTTCCACCTGTGGCCTGTGCGACCGCATTGACGAGCTGGCAGAGCTGGGGCTGGGGCTGACCCTTTCCATCTCACTGCACGCGGCCGATGATGAGACCCGCAGCGGCATTATGCCGGTGAATAAGCAGTACAACATTGCCCGGCTGATGCAAAGCTGCAAAAATTACTTTGCCAAGACCGGCCGGCGCATCAGCTACGAATATGCCCTCATCGCCGGGGTGAATGACAGCCCGGCCCATGCCGAGGCGCTGGCGAGGCTGCTGGGCGGGCAAAACTGCCATGTGAATCTGATCCCGGTGAACCCGGTGGCGGAACGCGGCACCAAACGGCCGGATAAAGGAGCGGTGCAGCGCTTCGCGGCCCGGCTGGGGGCGCTGGGGCTGAACGCAACCGTCCGGCGGGAGCTGGGCAGCGATATTGCCGCGGCCTGCGGCCAGCTGAGAAGGGCGGAGGCCGGGAAAGCCGGAGACGGTACGAAGTGACGAGGAATGAGCGCCGGGGAGCGGCCGCCCGGTGAGGGCCGCGAGACGGCGCGGAGGCTGCGGGGGTGCTGGGAGCGGCCCCCTGTAAAGGCCGGGCGGGGACAAAGCCCGGACAGACGGAAAACTTCCCGAGGAGGGGAAAAGAAAGATGCTGCATATCTACGGAGCGACAGACCGCGGAATGGTGCGGGAAACCAATGAGGATCGCTTTGCCGGGGAGGTATTTGACCAGGGAAGCGGCTATGCCGTCGTATGCGATGGCATGGGGGGCGAAGTTGGCGGCGGAATAGCGGCCGGCATTGCTGCCGAGGAGGTGCGCCGCATGATTGAGAGCAGCCTGCGGTCCCACATGGAGGAACGCAGCCTGCGGCTGCTGCTGGAAACGGCCATCGCCGGGGCCAACCGGGCGGTATACACCCGCAGCGGCCAAAGCGGCGGGGCCCTGACCGGCATGGGCAGTACCCTTTGCGCCGCCGTCATCAGTGATGGGGTGGCGCTGGTAGCCAATGTGGGCGACAGCCGCTGCTACCTGCTGCGGCAGGGGGAGCTGATCCAGGTGACCGAGGACCACACCGCGGTGGCGGTACTGCTGCAGCAGGGCCTGCTGAGCCCCGAGGAAGCCGCCCATCACCCGGACCGGCACGCCATTACCAGGGCCATAGGGGTGGAGCCGGAGGTCCAGCCGGACTACACCGTGATAGACCTGCTGCGGGGAGACGCCCTGCTGCTGTGCAGTGACGGATTGTATAATACCCTGCCGCCCGGGGAGCTGGCCGGCACCCTGCAGGAGATTCTGCAGGGTGGGGATATCCATACATTGATAGCGAAAGCCAATGCCGCCGGCGGACCGGATAACATCACCGCCGTACTGATCCACAACCGCTGAGAGGAGAACGAAACACATGGAAAATATACTGGGAACCAAGCTGGCAGACCGCTACCTCATAGAAGAGCTGGTGGGGGTAGGCGGCATGTGCAATGTCTACCGGGCCTTTGATGCCGAGGCGCTGCGGACCGTGGCGGTAAAAATGCTGCGGGATGAATATGCCGCCGATGAGGAGTACCTGCGGCGCTTCCGCAATGAGAGCCGGGCCATCAATGCCCTTTCTCACCCCAATATCGTCAAAATTTATGATGTGGTGCTGGATGTACCCAACCCCTACCTGGTGATGGAGTATGTCAGCGGCATTACCCTGAAGGAATATATCGAGCGGAAGAAGCCCATCCCCGGCAAAACGGCCGCCAATATCGCCGGGCTGGTGCTGACCGCCCTGCAGTGTGCCCATGAAAACGGCATCGTCCACCGGGATGTCAAGCCGCAGAATATCATGGTGACCGAAAAGGGCGAGGTAAAGGTGATGGACTTCGGCATTGCCCGCTTTGCCATGAGCCAGAGCCGCACCATTGACGGCAACGCCATCGGTTCGGTCCACTATATCAGCCCGGAGCAGGCCCTGGGCGGCGCGGTGGATCAGCGCACCGATATCTACTCGGTGGGTGTTATCCTCTTTGAGATGCTGAGCGGCAGGCTGCCCTTTGACGGGGAGTCGCCCATCAGTGTGGCGCTGCAGCAGGTGGAGCAGAACCCCAAGGCGCTGCGGAGTCTGAATCCCAATGTGCCGGTGGGTCTGGAGCAGATCACCCTGCACGCCATGGCCAAGGACCCCGACTGCCGCTACCAGAACTGCGGTGAGATGATAGCCGACCTGCGGAAGTGGCTGACGGACCCCAAGACAACCTTCCCGGCGTATACCGCCCGGGCGGCCAAGCCGGCGAAAAAGAGCGGCGAGGGTATTGGCATTATGCCCAAAAAGCAGGGCGTCATGGCCTCCCAGAATGCCGCAAAAACTGGTGAAAATAACGAAAAGAAAAGGCTGCGCGACCGGCTGACCACCCCACTTTCCAAGCTGTTTGCGGTGACCTGCGGCGTAGTGGTGGCTTCCCTGCTCTTTGTGCTGGTGATGTTCCAGATCTATCAGCCCTTTAAGTCAGTGGAGGATATCCCCCTGCCCAACCTGGTCGGGGTGGACTTTACCGCCGCCTCCTCCAACGGGGCCTACCCCGGCATCAAGATAAAGCTGGAGAGCGAGGACTACAATGCCGACTATGAGGAGGGGCAGATCTACCGACAGAGCCCCAACGCCGGCACCAGCGTGAAAAAAGGCAGCACGGTGCAGGTGTGGGTAAGCGCCGGCAACAAGATGGTGACCATCCCGACCTTTACCAACCAGGAGGCGACCGCCGTTTACGCCAAGCTGGTAAGCCTGGGGCTTAAATATTCCACTACCGATATTGCCAGCGACACCATAGCCGAAGGCAGCGTGGTGCGTACCAGCCCCGACGCCGGACAGAGCGTGGCCGCCGGCAGCACCGTGGTGGTGTATGTAAGCGTGGGCAGCAATAAGGAGAAGGTGCAGGTGCCGGAGGTACTGGGCTACCCCGAGGAGAGCGCCGTGCAGGTGCTGCGGGACGCGCAGTTTGATGTGACGGTGACCTACCAGCTGACCGACTACCAGTATGACGGGCTGGTGATCAACCAAACCCCGGCTTCCCCCAGCATGGTGCCCATTGGGAGCAAGATTACCCTGGTGGTGGGAACAGTGGATAACGCCAATGTGAACGGCGAGGCCACCGTGACGCTGCAGACCACACCGCCTGATCTGCCCGGCACCGTGAATGTGACCGCCGTACTGAACGGCGAGACCGTATACAGTGAGGTAATAGAGCCCCGCAACACCCGGCTCATCTCCATCCCGCTGCAGGGCAGCGGCACCTGCATGGCGGATGTGCTGATCGACGGCGAGGTGTATAAGAGCGCTTCGGTGGACTTTGCCACCGGGCAGTACTACTGGACGGCCGACTATTCTTCGGCCTTTGGTGAGTAAATGGAGGGGTTGATCGTGCGCTCGCTGGGCGGGTTTTATACCGTCATCAGCGAGGACGGAACAAAAACCGAATGCCGGGGACGGGGCATCTTCCGCAGGGACGCAACCACCCTGCTGGTGGGCGACCGATGCCGGTTTGAGCCGACCGAGCCAGGCTGCGGGAGCATCACCGCCATAGAACCGCGGAAAAATACCCTGCAGCGCCCGCCGGTGGCCAACCTGGACCGGCTGGCGATGGTGATCTCATTGGCGGACCCGGCCCCCAACGCACTGGTCATTGACCAGCTGACGGCGATTGCGGCCCGCAGGGACATCCCGGTGGTGATGATCTTTACGAAGCCTGACCTGGCCGACCCGACCCCCTGGGCGGAGATCTACCGCAGGGCGGGCTACCCCACCGCCGTGGTGAACAACCGCACCGGTGAGGGTCTGGAGGCGGCGGCCGAGCTGCTGAAGGGCGGGATCACGGCCTTTTGCGGCAACAGCGGCGCCGGGAAAAGCAGCCTGATGAACGGGCTTTACCCCGACCTCAACCTTGCCACCGGGGAGATCAGCAAAAAGCTGGGGCGGGGACGGCATACCACCCGCCATGTGGAGCTGTTCCCCGATGGGCACGGCGGCTGGCTGTGCGATACCCCGGGATTTTCGGCGCTGGAATTCGCGAAAGCGGAGCCGATGCCGGCGGCGGAGCTGGCGGAGTGCTTCCCCGAGATGGAGAAATACAAGGACCATTGCCGCTACACCGGGTGCAGCCACCGCACTGAGCAGGGCTGCGCCGTGCTGGAGGCGGTGCGGGAGGGGCTGATCCCCGAAAGCCGGCACCGCAGCTATGCGGCGATCTATAACGAACTGAAAGAGCTGAAGGAATGGGAGCTGGCCAAGATGGGACGCTCCCAGGGAGGGACATGATATGCAGGAAAAGGACCTGCTGCAGAAAGCGATGCAGCAAAAGAACATGATGGTGCTGTACCGGGATGAGCTGGTGGCGCCGGAATATGCCGGGGTGCCGGTAGCGGTGGAAAACGAGCTGGTGGTGCTGCAGCGGCAGACGAACTTTGTGCTGGACGGCTACTGCGCCCTGCGCACCGGGGATATTACCGAGGCGGAGCAGATGGACGATGTGCCGTTCCTGAAAAAGGTGATGGCCGGAGAGAAGCTGTACGACGCCGTAAAGGCGCCAGACTTTGCCTGCCGCAGCTGGCAGGAGCTGCTGGAGGGCATTATGGCCCAATACGGCGGCTGGGCCGCGGTGGAGTGCGAGGGCAACCCGGAGGAATCGCTGTACTTCCTAGGGCGGCTGATGAAGGTAGACAGCCGCTACCTGACCATGAAGCGGGTGGACGCGCTGGGCAACTGGCTTTCTGATCCGCTGGTGCTGCCGCTGGACGATGTGACACTGGTTTCCTTTGGCGACCGGTATTTGGAGATCTTCCGGAAATACTGCAAGTGAGGCGGTGCGGGGGAAAATCGGATGATGGCAAGGCAGACCGAAGCAAGGCTGTTGCCCGGCGGAGACGGGCTGTTGCCTTGGGAGGGCAACGCAGCCAGCGGCGATTTTCGTCAAGCCGCCGTATGCTGCCGCAAGGTAGGTATAATATTATAAAATATATACGAATAGTATATTCAGGGAGGAATGGACATGAAGAAGTTTACCAAGGAGCTGGGGCCGGGGTGGATCACGCTGGTGGAGAATGACGACTATGCGCTCTGCCGTTTGATTTTCGGTGACGGTTTGGAGGTGGACGCAGACGAGGAGGAGACCCCGCTGCTGAAGAAGGGCTTCCAGCAAATACAGGAATACTGGACCGGGCACCGGGTCATCTTTACGCTGCCGCTGGCGCCCGGCGGGAGCGACTTTGAGCGGGAGGTATGGGAGACGGTGATCCGCATTCCCTATGGGGAACACTTTACCACCCCGACGCTGCTGGCGGCGCTGGCGCTGGAGGATACCGAGGAGAACCGCGCGCGGGTCATCAAGGCGGTGGACGACTGCCCCATTCCGATCTTTATCCCGACGCACCGGGTGGGCGACCCCGAGACGGAGCATGACGAGGAGTATCATTACCCGGCCGGGGAGGATGTGAAGGGGGCCTTTATGGCGCTGGAGCATCCGCTGGACTAAGAATAGAACTGGGCGGGAGGGCGGCCTGTGGCCGAACTGAGGCCCTGCAGAAACGAGAAAAGAGGCACCCACAGCGGATGCCTCTTTTTTGCGTGCTATTTTATTGGGGTAAGTGAAAATCAGACGCGGCGGGTCTTTTTGATGATGGGAACCAGCGCACCGACCACGATGGCGGCGAGGATGATCTCCAGGAGGCCCTGCAGGCCGACAAAGGCGATGATGAACGCAAAGACATTGGTGGTGCCCATCATAGCGGCGAAGCCCTGAAGATAGTCACTGGTGTAGAAGAAGATCGCCAGCGTGCCCATGAACATTGCCGTATGGCAGATGGTGGCCAGTGCACCGGTGATGGTGCCGCTCCACTTGCCGGTGAGGTGATCGAAGCCGCGGTAGATGTAGGCGGCAACCAGTCCCAGCAGGATGCGGGGGATCACACAGACGATAAAGGTGCCAGCGGGATTGATGCTGAACAGGGTGGTGCCGAAGGTGCTTAGGCCGAAGCACTGAAAAAAGCTGGTGAAGCCAAACACTGCACCCAGCACCATGCCGCCGGCGGGGCCGGTAAGGGCCGCGCCGAGGATGACGGGAATGTGCAGGAGGGTGATCTCCAGACCCATGGTTTTGATGTAGCCGAGGGGGGTGAAGGTCATCACCAGGATGATGGCGGTAAGAATGCCGAGTGTGGTAAGGGTACGGGTGCGGTTGGTGGAACTTGACATGATAATCCTCCTTGCTGCTATTCCTTTGCCGGGTACGGCGGCACACGGGACGCTTTATCATTGCGGCGGGTGGCGTTCCCTTCTGGGATACGCCCCGTGGCAAAAGCGGCGCAGCGGGGCCTGCGGCGGATGTGGGATACAGCGCAAAATTTTAGGAAGCGACTCCGCTGCCGGTGCGGTAGGGGACGGCTTCCGCGACATATCATAACAGATGAGGGGGCAAAATGCAAGGGGGCAAATGGGGCGAAATGGGTGGCTTAGGGAGAGGGGGTCACACAAGGCGATAGACAGCTAACCCATCACAGAGCCCGCAATAACGAAAGCCCTTTTTTATTGCGATTCGATCCGTTGCCTTCTGCTCTGGAATGCACTCGATAACGATGCTCTTATGCTCCTGTTTTGCTCTGCAAATGAGCTGATCCGTCAGCGCTGACGCATACCCGCGCCCCCAGTACGCTGGGAAAAGCACCCAGCCAATTTCGATGCTTTCCTTATCGTATGGATGATAAATGACATAGCCGATAAAGCGTCCGTTTCCTTCGGCGGCATACACAAGCGGCGGCTCGGATAATCCCGCGCGGTGCAGAAATGCCTCGGTCTGCGCCCTATCATAGAGCGGCTCCAAATAGCGCATTACCTCCGGATCGGACAACAGGCGGTACAGCGCGTCGGCATCGCTGCTTTTCATCCTGCGAATTATTATGTTCACTTGCTTCCCTCCGTAAAACTGATTTACCAATCTACTTCATCTTAATATAACATAATGGCACTGGCTGCCGCAAGGGAGGGGCGGGCTTTGGCCGAACGGATGGTGGGATAGGAGGGAAAGCGAAAGGGGCGCAGCCCGCCTGCCGGAGGCGGGCAAGCGGACGAAGTCCGCTTCGGCGGCGCGAAGCGCTGCCGGGGCTGCGCCCCTATCCCCTGCCCTGCACAAACCGTACCAAGAAAGGCAAAGCCCCCACCCAAAGCGGGAGGGGGCAAAATGTACGGTTCAGTGCTGTTTGGGCGGGGCGTTGCGGCGGTAGATGGCCAAAAGGCCATCCAGCAGCAGATCCTGATCGAGGATGATGTTGGTGCGGCAATGCGGCACGATAGCCGGGGAAAGGCCGCCGCAGGCCACCACAGTGGGAACTTCGCCCAGTTCCTCTCGGTAGCGCTCAATAAGGCCATCCACCATACAGGCGGTGCCCAGCACCACACCGGAGAGCATACAATCCACCGTATTGCTACCGATGGTCTTGATCTTACCGGTACCGAGACCGATGGAGGGCAGCAGCGAGGCCGACCCTGAAAGCGCCTCCAGCGAGATCTTGACGCCAGGGAGGATAGCGCCGCCGATAAAGCTGCGGTCCTCGGTGACGACGGTGATTTTGGTAGCGGTGCCCAAATCGATGATGATGGCGGGCAGGGGGTATTTTTCCGCCGCGCCCACAGCGGTGCAGGCCAGGTCCGCGCCCAGGGAAGCGGGTTCATCGATGCGGATATTGAGGCCGGTTTTGACCCCGGGGCCAACCACAATGGTGGGGATATGGCCATTGCCGAGGATGCGGACGGCATCGTGGAATACGGCGGTGAGCGCCGGTACGACCGAGGAGATGGCCGCGCCGGTAAGCTGGGCCGGATCGGACTGATGCAGGCGGAAGATCTGCGAGAGAAGGACGGCGTATTCCGTTTCGGTACGCAGGGGGTCCGTCTTGGCGCGGGCGGTAAAGAGGGCGTTTTTGCCCTCGTAGACGCCAAAGCAGATATTGGAGTTGCCGATATCAATGGTGAGGATCATGGGGTCAATCTCCTTTCAGCGGGGCAGCAGGGCGGAAAGATGGTCGGCGGCGGGCTGCATAAAGTCGCCCTCAAACAGCTCGATGGTACCGGTATCCATCAGTGAGGCGAGCGCGGGCTGGATGGGCAGGCGGGCCAGCACCGGAATGTGGTGCTCCGCCGCGATGCTATCAAGGTGGCTTTCGCCGAAAATAGCATGCTGCTTTCCGCAATCAGGGCAGGTGTAGGTGCTCATATTCTCGATGAGGCCCAGAACCGGAACCTTCATCATCTCGGCCATTTTTACCGCTTTTTCCACGATCATGCCGACGAGCTGCTGCGGCGTGGTGACCACGATGATGCCATCCACGGGGAGGGACTGGAATACGGTGAGAGGGACATCGCCGGTGCCGGGGGGCATATCGACAAACATAAAATCGACATCCTTCCAGTACACATCGGTCCAGAACTGGCCCACCGCCCCGGCAATGACCGGGCCGCGCCAGACGACGGGATCGCTTTCCCGTTCGAGCAGCAGATTGATGGACATGACCTGGGTGCCGAAGCGGGAAACAGCAGGCAGCATAACATCGCCGAGGGTTTCGATCTTTTCCCGAAGGCCGAATGCCTGCGGGATGCTGGGGCCGGTGATATCGGCATCCAGGATGGCGGTGCGGTAGCCCAGCCGCTGCATACTGACGGCCAGCAGGCTGGTGACGAGGGATTTGCCGACGCCACCCTTGCCGCTGACGACGCCGATGACCTTTTTGACGCTGCTCATTTCATTGAGTTTTTTGGAAAAATCCTGCTCGCTGCCGCAATCGTGGCCGCAGGTACTGCAATCGTGAGTACAGCCCATGGGGATGACCTCCTTTTGATTTTGGACAAAAAAATTTTGCCGGCAAAGCCGAAACCGGCCATGGAAAGCGGGCGGGCCCGCGGGGCTGGGGCTTTGCTGCCGGGGAGAGTGGGTGCAGAAAGTGGGGCGCCCCGCAGGGGCGGCGGTGAAACCGCCGGGACGGGCGAAGCCCGTCAGGCCCGTTCCCGAAGGGAACGGGCCCCCTGCGGGGCGCCCATCCGGCGGCTGTCACAGATTCTGTTCAGATATTAGTAAGCCTTACCCCAAATGATCATGTGCTTGGCGGGCTTGCCGCAGCAGACGCAGGTGGCACCGAGGTCTTCCTGCTCCAGCGGCATGCAGCGGCTGGTGACGCCGATCTCGTCCTTCATGCGCAGCTCGCAAGCCAGCTCCCCGCACCACATGGTCTTATAAAAGCCGTTGGTGCCATCAGCGACCTTGTGCATCTCGGCCATATCGTGGGCGATGTAGGTATTGGCTTCACGGTTGGCGAGGGCTTTGGTATAGAGGCTGTCGTGGATCTCCTGCAGCAGGCGGGTGATCTCGCTTTCGAGATTCTCCAGCTTGACAAAGGTCTTTTCGCGGTTATCGCGACGGACCAGCACACACTGGCCGGCTTCGATATCCTTGGGGCCGATCTCCAGACGCAGTGGGACGCCCTTCATCTCATACTGGGCGAACTTCCAGCCGGGGCTGTTCTCGGAAAGATCTATGTCTGCACGGAAGTTCTTTTTGAGGCGCTCACACAGGGCGGAAGCGGTCTCGGCAACGCCCTCCTTATGCTGGGCGATGGGGACGACCATGACCTGGATGGGAGCGACAGCGGGGGGCAGCACCAGGCCGTTATTATCACCGTGGGTCATAATAATGGCGCCGATGATGCGGGTAGACATACCCCAGCTGGTCTGGTGAGGATACTGCAGGGTATTGTTGCGGTCGGTGAACTGGATATCAAAGGCACGGGCAAAGCCGTCGCCGAAGTAGTGGGAGGTACCGCTTTGCAGGCTCTTACCGTCGTGCATCATGGCCTCGATGGTGTAGGTTTCTTCGGCGCCCGCAAATTTTTCCTTATCGGTCTTGACGCCCTTAACAACGGGGATGGCAAGATATTTCTCGCACATCTCTGCGTAGACATTCAGCATGCGCACGGTCTCAGCCTTGGCTTCCTCGGCGGTTTCGTGCATGGTGTGGCCCTCCTGCCACAGGAACTCGGCACTGCGCAGGAAGGGGCGGGTGGTCTTTTCCCAGCGCATGACGCTGCACCACTGGTTGTACAGCTTGGGCAGGTCACGGTAGCTGTGGATGATATGGGAATAGTGCTCGCAGAACAGCGTTTCGCTGGTGGGGCGCACGCACAGGCGCTCCTCCAGCTTTTCCTCGCCGCCCATGGTGACCCAGGCGACCTCCGGGGCGAAGCCTTCCACATGGTCCTTCTCTTTCTGCAGAAGGCTCTCCGGGATGAGCATAGGCATATAGACATTCTGGTGACCAGTCGCCTTGAACATGCCGTCAAGAATATGCTGGATATTTTCCCAAATGGCATAGCCATAGGGGCGGATGATCATGCAGCCGCGGACGCTGCCGTAATCGACCAGCTCGGCCTTTTTAACGACATCGGTATACCACTGCGCAAAATCGTCCTCCATCGAGGTGATCTCGGCTACCATTTTCTTTTGATCTGCCATAGTATTTCTTTCTCCCTTTCAGTAGGATATATACTTTTATATTATACGGGTTTTTGCGTCATTTGCAAGGGATTGCGGGGATTTTGTGGGGAATTGGGAGGCGGGAGGCCAAAAGAAGCGGGCGGGGGAGGTACGGCCCGGACACGGCAGAAGCTTGCGGAGGATGCCGGCAAAAAAACCGCCGCGAGCAGGGGCTTCAAAATTTATTTACAATATTTCACCTTTTCGTCACGGCATTTTTACCGACCTTAAAAAACAGGTCAAGCATTGTTCACAATTTAACGGTATACTAGGAAGCAGTCAAGGGGCCAGGCACCCCACAGAAAGGCAGGTCAGTTCCATGACATATCCGAACGACAACTTTAATGACCGCAACTTTACCACCGGCAATACCGATCTTCCCACCGGGGAGTATCGCTATGATAAAGACAGCATCCATCAGGATGCCGCGTCCGGGCAGGCGCAGCAAACGGCTGCTTCGGGGTATCATCCCTCGGACGCAAACAAAAAATCCACAGGACGGGGCAAGAAAGGGACGGCGCTGCTGCTGGCAGGCTGCCTGGTGCTCTCGATGGTGGGCGGCGCAGGCGGCGCTGTGATCGCTGCCAAGAGCGGCCTGCTGGGCACCGGTTCCACCGTTCTGTATCAAGGGGTAGAGGTCCCTTCCACCAACGGTTCCACCGTCGGCGTCAGTTATTCCGGTGTGGTGCAGCAGGTGGAGGACAGCGTAGTGGCCATCACCACCGAAAGTGTGGCGACCAACTACTTCTTCCGGCAGTATGTCACCCAGGGCGCAGGCTCCGGCGTGGTGCTGACGGCGGATGGCTACATTGTGACCAACCACCATGTGATAAAAGGCGCACAGCAGATCACCGTGACTGCCAATGACGGCAGCACCTATGCCGCCACCCTGGTGGGTACCGATGAGGATAACGACATCGCGGTGCTGAAGGTGGACGCCAAAGACCTGACCCCGGCTATTTTGGGCGACAGTGACACCCTGAAGGTGGGCGACGCCGTGCTGGCCATCGGCAACCCGCTGGGTACCCTTTCCGGCACCGTCACCGATGGTATCGTCAGCGCGCTGGAGCGCCAGGTAACGATAGACGGCAACAACATGACCCTGCTGCAAACCAGCGCGGCGGTCAACCCCGGTAATTCCGGCGGCGGTCTCTTTAATGCCAGCGGAGAGCTGATCGGCATTGTCAATGCCAAATCCACCAGCGATTCCAGCGGCAATGCCGTGGATAACATCGGCTTTGCCATTCCTATCAACAGCGTCAAGACCATCATCGAGGATCTCATCAGCCACGGCTATGTGACTGGTCAGATCGTGCTGGGTGTCAGCCTGGTGGATATCACCGATGAGCGCACCGCCCGCTACTACGGGCTGGACAGCACCGGCGTGTATATTCAAAGCGTGGAGTCCGGCTCCATAGCGGATAAGGGCGGCCTGCAGGCCGGCGACCGGCTGCTGAGCTTTGGCGGGATGGAGGTTTCCACCGCGGATGAGCTGAAAGCGGCACTGGCCGCTCACAGCGTAGGCGACCGGGTGGAGATCAAGGTCTCCCGCAATGGCCGGGAATACACCCACAGTGTGGTACTGACCGAATATGTACCCAGCAGCGCCACCAATTAACTTGCCAACTTCTCCATACTCCTTTTCAATATCACAGCGAGGCCTCCCCCGTGAAAAATGGGGGAGGCTTCGCTGGATTTTGTACTTTTCCTCGGCAAAAAAATATGTTAGAATAGAACCATAAGAAAGAGCTGCCGTGCGGCAGCGCAACGATAGGAGGAATCCCCCATGAGATTTTGCCCGAACTGCAACAGTGCCGTATATGATGACCGGGCGGAGCTTTGCCCAGAGTGCGGCAAGCCGATGAACCAAAATGTATGCCCCAGCTGCGGCCGGCGGCTACAGCCTGGCCAGAAATGTCCCCACTGCAGCGACTGCCGCGCCCACGGCGAACGCTATACCGTGCGAAACCAAAGTCCCGAACAGACTGTCAGCGGCGGACTGAGTATGTGGGCCTATATGGGGCTTATTCTGCTGGCGATGGTGCCGGTCATTGGGCTTATATTTATGATAGTGTGGGCGTGCGGCGTGAGCAGCAACCCCCAGCTGGCCCGCTTTGCCCGCGGCATGCTGCTGGCCAAGGCCGCGCTGTTCCTCATCGGGATCATCTTCTTTTCTGTGATGATGGCTGCCATGCAGCCGCTGCTGAATGAGCTGGAGGACTGGCTGAGCTACTACGGCGATGAATACGGCTACTATGATAACTTTGATGATTCCTACAATTACAATTTTGGCGATGACTATAATGCTGGTGATAACGGCGATCTCTTTGGCGATGACTGGCCCGATTTTTACGGGGAGGAGGCCCCGGCTGCCAATGCCGCGTAAATCATAAAGCAAAAGCCCCCTCCGGGTGTACCGGAGGGGGCTTTTTTATGTGGGATCACTTTTTGAGGGTCTCGCGGCTGCCCTTCCTGGCAGCGGCTGCTACCAGCCCGCCCAGTGCTACGATAGCCAGAAAGTTGGGAATAACCATCAGCTGGTTAAACATATCGGAAAGCTCCCAAGCTAGGTCATTGGATACGCAGGAGCCGAGGAAGATGAGCGCCACAGCGATGATGGAATAGACCGGGACGGCCTTTTTGCCAAAGAGGTATTCCACATTGATACGGCCGAAGAAGTTCCAGCCCAGGATGGTGGAGAAAGCGAAGAACATAAGGCAGATGGCCACGAACAGACTGCCGGCGGTATTACCCATGATGCTGGAGAACGCCAGCTGCGCCATATTGGTCTTGCTGACACCTTCGGCTGCGCCGGAGGCAAGGATCCCGTTGCCGGCATACAGGGTGGAGATAACGACCAGTGCGGTCATGGTGAGAACGACAAAGGTATCAATGAAAACGCCGATCATGGCCACAACGCCCTGCTCATGCGGGCAGCTTACCTTAGCCATAGCGTGGGCGTGGGGAGTGGAGCCCATACCGGCCTCATTGCTGAACAGACCGCGCTTGACGCCCTGGCTGATGGCCTGCTTGAGCGCAAAGCCGAAGCTGCCGCCGATGATGGACTGCGGCTGGAACGCATAGCGGAAAATCATACCAAAGGTCTCCGGGATGAAACGAATGCGGGCCAGCAGCACCACCAGACCGCCAATGAGGTACAGACAGGCCATCACGGGGACGATCTTTTCAGCCCAGGAGGCCACCCGGTGGCTGCCGCCCAGGAATACAAAGGCGGAAAGAGCAGCCACAACAATACCGATGACCCAGGTGGGAACGCCGGTGGCATTGGAGAGCGCCTCACCGATGGAATTGGACTGGACCATGCTGCCGATAAAGCCCAGCGCAAGGATGATGGCTACGGCGAAGAAGCCGGCCAGGAACTTGCCGAAGCCACCCTTAAAGGCACGCTTGATGTAATAAACCGGGCCGCCGTGGACGCTGCCATCCGCATTGACTACACGGGTCTCCTGCGCCAGCACCGCTTCCGCATAGATGGTAGCCATGCCGAAGAAGGCGATGATCCACATCCAGAAGATGGCGCCGGGACCGCCGATGAGGATAGCGCCGCAGGCGCCGACGATATTACCGGTACCTACCTGCGCGGCAATGGCCGTGGCCAGTGCCTGGAAGGAGGAAAAGCCGCCCTGCTGCTTTCCGCCATGGAGATTGATGTTGCCGAATACCCGGCGCATACCCTCGCCAAAGCAGCGCACCTGCACAAAGCGGGTACGGATGGAGAAATAAAGGCCCGCGCCCACCAGCAGGATGATGAGGATATAATCCGAGAGATAGCCGTTGATTTTTTGTACGATGTTGAGCAATGCTGCTTCCATTTGTTTCACTCCTGATTAAAATATTGCAGTGAAAAAAGGATAATAAAAAGGCTGCCCGTCTTTTTTAAGCGGCAGCCTCTGAAGAATAGCGAGCGATCAAACAAAAGATGCTTTGATGACCGCTCTGTCCTTTTGCCTGAGAGATTCGGCGGAAAAACCGCCTTGCACCTTCGGCACTCAACTCAATGAGATTCTCCAGAGCCCCCTCCATATTCAGTCTCTTACGATTCTGAATGTTTCTGCGGGGTCGCTATCGTTATTCACTTGATGTTATTCTACACCATTTTGCAGCTTTGTCAAGAGAAAAATGCAAAATGCGTTATTCTTCCGTGCGAATGCACCGCACCGTTACTCGGGCACGGCCATCGTAGGTGCAGGTAAACAGGGTAAGATCCCACTCCCCTGCCCGCATTTCCTCCACGGCGGTCTCCGGCAGGGTCTCCACCCGGTCCACCGTATAGCGGTAGGTCTGCCCGGCTGCATCGGTAAATAGGACGGCATCCCCGGGACGCAGGGTGTGCAGCGCAGCAAAGTGCCGCCGGTAATTGTGCGCCGCTATGATGATATCATCCCCGGCCAGGGTACCGGCATAGCGGCAGGGTGCCTGGCGCAGAAAATCCATCTCCCATTCGGCCCCCACCGGCAGCTCCAGCGCCAGGGTAGGTAGAGAAAGGATGCCCAGATACTCCTCCCCCTCCAAAGAGACCGTCAGCTCTCCGGCGGGCAGAGTAGGCATCGACGCTGGAGACTGTCCGATGCTATGTGCCACAGCAGGCAAAATCCTTTGGGTGGCCGCCGCGGCACGGCGTTCCTCCCGCAGATTAAACCCCAATAGGAATGCGGCGGCCAAAATGCACAGGCCGCCCAAAATGATGCAGAACCGGCCGATATGCTCTCGTGTCATGTCGGTTTCCTCCGGCGGCGCAGGCGGCAGCCCACCGCCACCAGCAGCACCCCTATGGCTGCCAGCAGCGTGATAGGCCATTGCAGCAGGCCGGTCTGCGGCAGCTTATCCCCTGGGGTGGGGGCCGGGTTATCCGGTATGATGATGACCGGCGGTTCGGGGGTACCGGAGCGCTCCAGCTTGGGCTCTACCGTTGCAGCGTACTGCCACCCGCCGCCCGCCTGTTGGGCCGGCAGCTCCAGCAGCACCGGGGTGGTGGTATAGGTGCAGCCGCCCTTTTGGTAGGGAGCCGCGCACAGCAGATACAACCCGGTGGGCAGCCCCTCTAATGCAGCTTTGCCATCAGCCGCGGTGGTAAGCTGCTTTTCTGGGGAAATGCTTTGCTGCTCCACCCATTGGTCCAGCAGCCCGGCCGCCTGCCGCCAGTCGGCGGCATCCCGCAGGTTCCCCAGCACAATACCGCTATCCTCATAGGCCGGCAGCAGGGTGTGCTCTCCCTGCGGAGAAAGCGCCGCCACCCGGTACAGCGAAAAGCCCATGCCGCTTACTGGCTTATTCTCATAGTGACAGTCAATGGTCAACGCGCACAGCGCGTCAGGATCGGCTGTCTGTGCTATCGCGGGGAGACACAGCAGTATGATCAGGATCAGGGCCAGAACGGCTCTGAGACGCTTTTTCATCAGTTCTCCCCCTTTCTATCACATTGCCCTCTTCGGGCCCGGTTTTCTTTTTCTTGCGGCGCAGCAGCGCCAGGATGAGCAAAATAAGCAGGAACAGCAGCAGCGCGCCGATCAGCAGCTTGCCCTTCCAGCCTAAGCTGTGCACTACCTGCTGGGTCACGGTCACTTCCACCGTTTCCTCCACGGTCTCCAGCGGGATGCGGTGCCCGCGCACCAGCAGCCGGTGGGTATTTACGCCGTAGGGCGTACAGGTCACCAGTGTAACAAGGTCCTCCCCTTCCACCGGGTACAGGTCCTTTACCTCATCCGGCTCCACCACCAGGATCTGATCCACCTCATAGAGGAGCTGCTCCCCCAAAATGCGCAGGGAAAAATGGTCGCCCTGCTGCATTTGGTCCAGATCGGAAAAAAGCAGCGCCGAGGGCAGCCCCCGGTGGCCGGAAAACACCGCGTGGGTGCCCTCTCCGCCCACCGGCAGGGAGGTACCGCCTAGATGCCCGATGCCATGCTGGAGGACCTCCTCCGTGGTGCCGTGGTAGATGGGCAGCCGCACGCTGATGCGCGGGATCTCGATGTAGCCCATAATGCCGCTGCCATCGGGATCCAGCAGGCCCCAGTAGGGGTCCCCCGCGGGCAGCTGCCGCCCGGTAAAGGCATCCCGGAAGGTGGGACTGAGGTTTTTATTGTATTCCTGCGCCGCTTCCCACAGCGCGGAGTGATCCTCCGGGGCAAGGGTCGTGGTGCTTTGGGTGTAGTGGGAGATCAGCTGGTTCTGCCGGTGCTGGTTCCACAGGTCGCTGGCCACCGGGTAAAATAAAATCCCCAGCCCCAGCAGAAAAATGAGGATGGCCAGCACGGTGCCCAGCCGGTTTTGTCTTTTTTGTTTGGCTTGTTTTGTCGTCACGAATGGTACTCCTTTGGCAGTAATGCAGCAGGGAAAAAACCGCAAACCGTTGCAGCGGGCTTGCGGCCTTTTCCTTGCCGCCCATCCCGCCGGGGAGAGAAAGAGGAAAAACCCGGCGGGACGGCAAGAAAATGAAGAGGATGGCAAATTACAGGGTGGTCTTATTCTGCTCCTGCTCGTCCTCACGGCGACGGCGGGCAAACAGGAAGAACCACAGCGCCGCACCCATGCACAGCAGGCCGATCACCGTGAACATCACGGTGCCGACACCACCGGTGGTGGGCAGTACGGGGGTGGAGCTGTTGAGAAGATGCACCTCAAAGCGGTTTAAGTTCTTGTTTACTTCATTATGCTGAATGAGCAGAGTATCCGCTTTGTCTAGATTGCTGAAGCCGCCGCTGGCCAGCTGTTTATCCAAAGTCTCCCCGGTGTTCAGCACCGCGGTCAGATCCAGCTTAAAGCTGCCCTTGGGGGCATAGTAGCCGGAAGGGGTCTTGGTTTCCTTCACATAGTAGGAACCGACATCCAGGCCGCGGATGGAAAGGGTATTCTTATCATTGCCCATATTGGCATCCATCTGCGCCACGGCGCCTTCCTCGCCCGCCAGCGCGGGGCGGTAATAGGCCCCGGCATCTCCATTGGCTTCCACCTTTACCATATTGATGGCTTTGGTCATCGCTTCATCGGCATACAGGATGAAGCCTGCACCGGCCAGAGGCCGGTGGCCGGAACCCGCGTTACTGGGATCAATCAGCTCATTGGATTTCTTAAAGAGGGTAAAATCGTAATTATAAACCGCAGCGGTAGAGTCGGCGGTCGTTTTGGTCTTGTCCGCCTCCATGGAGAATACATATTCCAGCTTGGCAGTTGCGGAAGCCTCAGATTCTGCAACTGCATCCGGGGCTACGGTGGCCTTGAAGTGGAGATAAATCAGCCCTCTGCCGGTGGCACTACGGATCTTGCTGTAATTCAGCTCAACGGTCAAATTACCATCAGTACCTACGGTAGTCCCTTTAATGGCACCCTCTATGTCGTTGCTATCCGCTTTGGGCAGGGTGGTTGCTTTCATGCTGTCCGCTACATAGTTCAGCCCGGCCAGCTGGCACTTCGCAATCAGCGAACTAATGTCCACATCCTCGCTCTCGTAGGCCGGGATAGATACTTCCATATAGAAATCCATCGTTTCACCCACCCGGCCACCGGCAGTTTCTTTCCATTGGGTAGTAGCTCTGCTGCCATCGCTTACTCGTACATTGACAGCAGGGCCGTCCTCGTGCTTAAATACAGCGGTCAGGCCATCGGTAATCTCACTGCCGGCGGCATACACCCTTACATTCCCGTTCTTCACCTGCACAAACACGGTAACAGGCATATAGGTCCGGTTGTTCTGTTCGGTGGTGGAAACCAGCAGCAGATAATAGCCGGGCTCCAGAGTCACCTTAACCTCATTTTTTGCATCGGCAATCGCTTCCACCGGGTTTTGGGGGAAGGAAACCCCACCATGAGCAGAATCGGTCATGATTGCATAATTGATCATCAGTGCGGTCAAATGCTCTTTCGTACTTTCGGCAAGGTGCTCCTCCAGCGATTGTTTCTTAGAATCATAGAAATTGGCTGCAAAGGCCTCAAATTCATCGTAAAATATGTACTCGTTGTAGTTCGCATCGTACTTCATCAACTGGTACGCCTTCACGGTATCGCCCTTGGCCACCCCGGTAAAGGTGATCTCACGGGAATAGTTCTCCTCCGCCACGGCGGGCACCGCCATGGCCAGCAGCATGGCCAGCGCCAGCAGCAGCGTCAGGCACTTTTTCATTGTCTTTTTCATGTTACTTTCACTCCTTTGGTATCATTGTTATCCACAGCGGCTTCCCTTGGCAGGGGGCGCGCTTATTTCACTTTCTTTCGGCCTGGCAGCAGTACCGCTACGGCCATCAGGGCCGCGCCCGCCAGTGTAAAGGGCACCGTTCCGGCGCTGATTTTGGTGTGCATTATTTATCCTTTCTGTTCTAATTTTTGTAAATATAAAAGCTGACTGCGTTCTTTTACTCAAGAATGCAGTCAGCCGGTCATGCGGTTTCCCGTTTAGACGCTTTACTTTGCGTCCCTGCCTTTCAGCAGGTTTGCCAAGGATCATTCAATTTATGGGAATCGTTCCTGTTTCCTTAGCGTTATCTTAACATCAACTCACAAAGAATTCAAGAGAATTTTTCATCAAAATCTCATTTTCATTATTTTTGTTCAATTATTGCATTTTATTTGCTGGCGCTCATCTTACAATTGTGTGTTTTTCCTATATTCTCGCCTTTTTTCTCCTTCAGATATTGTAAAAAGGAAATAATATCCTTGCAAAAAAAGCCCGCGCTCCCCACATCCTCCTCCACCACAAAAAAGACGCCCTAAAGGCGTCTTTTTTGTGGTGGAGGAGGATGGATTCGAACCATCGAAGTCAGTGACAACAGATTTACAGTCTGCCCCCTTTGGCCGCTCGGGAACTCCTCCATATTCAGTTATGTCATGCGGTGGTGGAGCTGGTGGACGGATTCGAACCCCCGACCTGCTGATTACAAATCAGCTGCTCTACCGGCTGAGCTACACCAGCGTATCCGCTGCGACTATATTACTATACCATTCACCCGGGGCAAAGTCAAGCCCCAAAATACAGTTTTTTGCGGCAAAACAAAGCGGCAGCCGGCCCACTGGTCAGGGGGCTGCCGTCTATTCGCCTTCTGGCCGTTCTCAGCTGTCGATGTGCTCCTCCAGATAATGGGCCAGCTCGCCAACAGTGTGGATCTTCTCAATGTCCTCATCGGGGATCTCGATATCGAACTCGTCCTCCAGGGTCATCACCAGGTCCACTACATCCAGCGAATCTGCGCCCAGGTCATTGACGATATCGGTATTCTCGTTCACTTCGTCCGCCTCAATATCAAGCTGTTCGCACAGCAGTTCAATCAGTTTCTCCAGTACCATATTTGCCTCCTGAAAAAGTATATACATATTTTTTACGGTAAATTTTACAGTGACTATATGATAGCGTGTTTTTGGGGGGTTGGCAAGATTTTTTCTTCGGCAAATGGCACAAATATTCTGTGAATACCTTGTGATAACCGCACCAGTCCGTCAAAAAGCTCTCCTAAAATCCTCCCCTCCACTCCTTTCTCCCCGTTGCGCCGCCCCACGCGGCCTGTTATAATAGAAAAAAGTAAGGGGATATCCTCCCCGCTTTTTGCCGAAAGGATTGATACGCCATGAAAATGAAAGAGATCCTCACCCTGCTGGGGGGCCGCCTGCTGTGCGGCGCGCCGCAGGACGACCACGAATTTACCAGCGCCTTCGCCAGCGATATGATGAGCGATGTGCTGGCCTATGGCCAGGGCCAGTCCCTGCTGCTCACCGGGCTGCTCAACCAGCAGGTCATCCGCACCGCGGAAATGCTGGATATGCACTGCATCATCTTTGTCCGGGGCAAAACCCCCGCCGAGGAGGTCCTCACCCTGGCGCGGGAAAAAGGCATCGCCGTCATCAGCACCCAGCGCGGCATGTTCACCGCCAGCGGCCTGCTGTATGGCGCCGGCCTGCGCGGCGTATAAAGGGGCCCGCCATGACACTGCAATATCATTACATCGTCCCCGGCGATGACTTTGTCCATGCTGGGGAAGCCAGCGGCCACCTCAAGGGCGTGCTGCGCCAGCTGGGCTACCCCGGCGATGCCATCCGCCGGGTCGCCGTCTCGATGTACGAGGGCGAAATCAATATGGTCATCCACGCCAATGGCGGCGAGATCGATGCCGAGATCGATGATCACGGCATCACCATTGTCCTGCGGGATCAGGGTCCCGGCATCCCCGATGTGGAAAAGGCCATGCAGGAGGGCTGGAGCACCGCCAGCGATGAGATCCGGGCCCAGGGCTTCGGCGCCGGTATGGGCCTGCCCAATATGAAAAAATACACCGACAATATGCAGATCGACACCGTCCTGGGGGTCGGCACCACCATCTCCCTGCGGGTGGATCTGCATTGATGCCGGGAGAAACTAAGCGAGGAAAAGATGGAACACCAGACCTATTTTCACTCCGTTACGCTCAATAAGGATCTGTGCCACGGCTGCATCACCTGCGTCAAGCGCTGCCCCACTGAGGCCATCCGGGTTCGGGATGGCAAGGCCCGCATCCTGGGCGAGCGCTGCATCGATTGCGGCGAGTGCATCCGCATCTGCCCCCACCACGCCAAGCGGGCCGTCAGCGATACCATGGAGGCACTGGATGGCTTCAAGTATAAGATAGCGCTGCCCGCGCCGGTGCTCTTCGCCCAGATCAAGCATTTGGATCACACCGGCCGCATCATTCTGGCCCTGCAGCGCATCGGCTTCGATGAGGTTTACGAGGTGGGCGCCGCCGCGGAACTCGTCTCCCAGTCCACCAAGGAATACATGGCGCATTATCAGGGCCCGCTGCCGCTCATCTCCTCGGCCTGTCCGGCCGTGCTGCGGCTTATCCGGGTCCGCTTCCCCGATCTTTTGGAGCACCTGCTGCCTCTGCAACCCCCTGTGGAGCTGGCCGCCGTGCTGGCCCGCCGCGCCGCCGTGGAAAAGACCGGCCTCAATCCGGAGGAGATCGGCGTTGCGTTTATTACCCCCTGCCCCGCCAAGGTAACGGCCGCCAAGGTGCCGCTGGGCAATCAGACCCGTAATATCGATGCCGCCATCGCCATCAGCCGGGTATACCCCCAGCTGGTACAGGAGGTCAAAAAGATGGAGCTGCCCGAGTTCGAGCATCTTTCCCACATGGGCAGCACCGGTCTTAGCTGGGCCGCCAATAGCGGTGAATCCACCGGCAGCGGGCAGCGCCGCTACATCGCCGCCGATGGCATCGAAAATGTCATCAAGATCCTGGAGGCCATCGAGGACGAGCAGTTCACCCGCCTGGATTTTGTGGAGCTTTCCGCTTGTCCCGGCGGCTGCGTGGGCGGCGTAATGAATGTGGAAAACCCTTATGCCGCGGCCGCCCGCATCAAGCGGCTGGCCCGCGACCTGCCACAGGTTGGTACCCAGTGGCCCACCCCGGAATGGCTGCCGGAGGATGTTTACTTCAATAAAAAGATCGAGCCGCTGAATGTCATGTCCCTGGGCAGCGATCCCTCTCAGTCGCTGGTACTCTTCGCCAAGATGCAGAGCTACGAGCGCCGCTTCCCCGGCCTGGATTGCGGCAGCTGCGGTTCCCCCACCTGCCATGCCCTCGCCGAGGATATTGTCCGCGGCTACCGCACCGAGGATGACTGCATCTACCTGCTTAAGGAAAAGCTGGAGCAGCTGGCCCAGTCCCTGGCGGGGCTTTCCGCCCACCGCACCCCCATGGAGGATATTGAACATGACAGCGAATGAGCTTTGCCGCGCCTGCGGCTTTACCCTGCTGTGCTGCCCCGAGCGGGAAATAACCGGCGGTGTATACTGCTGCGATCTTCTCAGCATGGTGATGGGCCACGCCCCCACTGATGGGGTCTGGTTCACCGTTATGGCAAATCAGAACACCATTGTTGCCGCCCTCATGGCCGATGTGTCCTGCGTTGTCCTCGCCGAGGGCATTCGCCCGGATGACGCTATGCTGGCCCGTGCCAAAACCGAGGGCATTGCCATCGCCGCGACTGACCTGCCTAGCTTTGAGGCGGCCACCCGCGCCCACACCACACTCTGCACAAGGTAAACATTCGCGGCGCAGCCGCCCCCGGCGCCCCCTACCGGGGGCGCCGGGGTACCCGCGGGGGCTCCGCCCCCGCGGGCGGCCGGCCTTCGGCCGGCCCGGCTGCGCCGCGTTCCCTGCCCCGCACCCATTATAAGGATAAGGAGATGGCCGCCGCGGAACTCACCCCTTTTTACTACGACCTGCACATCCATACCTGCCTTTCCCCCTGTGGGGAAAACGACATGACCCCTGCCACCGTGGCAGGGCTTTCGGCGTTGGCCGGGTTGGATATCATCGCCATCTGCGACCACAATACCGCCGGCAATGTCCAGGCCGTGCAGCAGGCTGCCGCTGCATTGGCCCCCGGCCTGCTGGTTATCCCCGGTATCGAACTCACCTGCGCCGAGGAGCTGCATATGGTCTGCCTTTTTCCCACTGCGGAAGCGGCCGAAGCCGCCGGCGAGGAGATCTACGCCGCCCTGCCCCCCATCTCCAACCGGGAAGAGATCTTCGGTGCCCAGCTCCTCATGGATGCCGAGGATAACGAACTCGGCCGCCTGGAAAAGCTCCTCTCCAATGCCACCTTCCTCTCCATCGATGACGCCCCTGCCCTGGCTGCCCGGTACGGCGGCTTTTGCTACCCTGCCCACATCGACCGCGACAGCATGAGCGTCCTTGCCGCTTTGGGCGAAGTCCCGGATCATCTCGGCTTCCACACCGTTGAGGTCGCCGACCCGGAAAAATTCTTCATTGGCGGCAGAAATGCCTCCTACCCTGAAAAATATCACATCCTCACCTGCAGCGATGCCCACCGCACAGAGGCACTTTTACCCGATGCCTCCCACGCCATCCACCTGCCGGAATGCACCTTCGAAGCCCTAAAGGCCGTCCTCACCACCCCAAAAGGGTCAGCATTCGCCCCATGATATTTCGGCCCCCACACCAAAATACAGCCAAGCAGCAGTCCCTACGGGGGCTGCTCTTCTTTTTTACCCCCTGCAAGGCGCAGCTTACGGCCGCAGGCCCGATGGCTCCGCCATCGCAGCGAACTTCGTTCGCTGGCCCGCCCTTCGGGCGGGCGGCCTGCGGCCGCCCCTCCCCCTGCACCGCCTCTGCAAAATCAAAAGGGCAGCCCCCACCACCGGGACTGCCCTCCTGCTTTTTCGGTTTTATTCCTCCGGCAACGGCTCACGCAGCATCCCCAGGAACGGGAGCGTCGCCAGTACCAGCCCCGCCGCCATGGCAAAAACGCCTTTCAGCAGTGCCATGTGCCGCAGACTTGCCGTAAAGTACACCCAGGCCGTGGCGTGCAGCTTCAGCCGCCAGCCCGGTACCAAGTAGCACAGCGCCACATACACCGCCATAAATCCTACAACCGCTAAAATTGCCGAGATCGTCGCTGTTTTCTTCATGTCCGCTCCTCCTTTTTCTTTCGTCAGCTCGGTTCCATTTACGGTCAATGCAGGCCTGCTAAAAAGTCCCCGATATCATCCAGGCCTACCACACTGGGGGCAATGGTCACAATTCCCTCGCCGTATTCCACCTCGTTCAGGAATTCTGTGAAAAACTCCGCCGGCACATAAGGGGTCCCCTCCTGCACCGCCAAAGCCTCCGCCAGCTCCACCTCCCGGCTCACATTGATGACCTGCAAATGTCCCTCAAAAAGGGTCGTCTTGCTCCCCGCAGTCAGCGTCGCCTTTTGGATATACTCATCATCAATAATGGCGGTTTGGTTCGCGCTGTCCCATTCGGCGGAATACCCCAGCGCTCGGGCTACTTCACACAGCGGCACCATCAGGGTCTCCCCCTCGTAGTAGCTGCGGCAGGGCAGGTCGCCCTGGGCCAGTTCCTTTTTATCCAGTCCCGTCAAAATCGCCACCCCGGCGTCCTTGGGCGCGCAGCCAGTCAGTGCTAACGCCAGCACCAGCGCCACCGCCAATGTCAAAAGTTCTTTTCCCTTCATTATATCACCATATTGTATTATCCTAATTTTATATACAGTCCGTACTGAAATGAGATTTTACCAGATCAAATACTCCACTTTCAGTCTTATGCTTCCGCGCGAGGATAGCCGCACATATTCGCCGTTCCGTATACAATCATTTGCGTTATACCGTCCGTATTTATCCATGCCACGGCGTCTTTGCCTTCTCCGGTCATATGGATCCGCCACATTCCTGCCGTAGCGTCATAGGCCGCATCCGCTACATCATAGTCCTCACATTCCGTCCACGCCAGCTGGATCGCCGTTTCCACATCGGGGGCAGCTTCTTCTCCGGTGCAGATAAATCCCTCGGTTTGGATAGTGGCTGCCGTCGGGTCAGCCGCCATCGCCAGCCCCAGTGCCGAAGCCTCCTCCGCATAACTGCAGCTCGGCACCTCCCGTTGGAAGCGGCACCAGTCTCCGTCGATCACCACATCAATACTGTACACACCGGCAATTTGGTATTGGTATCCTGTTCCAAAGTTGGAGCAGTCGTCCTCCCCCGGCAGCTCGGTCTCCGCCACCGTCTTGGTGATCTCGCCATCCATCACCCCACAGCGTGCCAAAGTGATGATCTCCCCGGTATCGGTATACAGCTCCCCATCGACCCGCACATATCGTGCCACGGAAGAATGGACCTGGTCCCCTCCCTCATTAAAAATGCGTACCTTGCCGGGCTCATCAGTCATGTCCCCGCCGGAAACCGGCGGCTCTTTCTCCTGGCAGGCCGCCAAACCCATCACCAGCAGTCCCGCCAGCAGCACCCGCATGATCTTCTTCATTTCGCTCCTCCTTATTCTCTGGGCCATACATCACCTGGCTCTTTCAAATTCCTGCAAATCGCTGATGTCCGATGTCCGGGCCTCTGCGGTACACCCTCTTAAAGTCCCTGCAAGGGGCCGGTATTCGGGCCGCAGGCCGCCCGCCGTTCCGGCGGGCAAGCGGACCTCCGGTCCGC
>OLYN01000314.1_pt1 | contig 28957 bp, 15 predicted proteins | sample 1674231 | NCBI WGS metagenome assembly OLYN01 (sample SAMEA103958153, study PRJEB25191) | human gut metagenome
ACATACCTGGCTACCTTATCTCACCCCTAACGGGGTGACCCATTAAAATAACACATGAATTGAGGCATTTTATGCGTTTATTATTGTTGAATATCAACTATTTACAATATCATTTTTTATCAAAACCATGCCGAAAAAATTATGGATTTTGAACACCCTACCTAACGGGGTGACCCATTAAAATAATACACGAATTGAGGCGTTTCCTTCGTTTGTTCTTGTTGTATATCAACTATTTACAATATCAAAATACCCTCAAAACCGTGCGGAAAAATATTATAGATTTGAACACCCTGCCCGTTTGGAATTAAATCCGAAACTTTAGAACTTAGGGCGAATGCAAAAGTGACTAGTGACCAGTGACCGCGTAACTTATTGGTAATCAGAAGAAACGCGGTCACTCGGTCATTTGAAAAATTTCTAAATTCTGAGTTAACATGTGTAAACGTCTACATAAGCGTTTAGAAATAAGTTTTCAATAACCCTCGTTTTGCTTTTGAAAGTGCGAACAAAAAAACTTAAAATTTAGCTTTCGGTCACTTTTGTCCAAGGTGATACTTAAAAAATCCGTACACTCTCGCGGTACAGAAAAAATATTTTTCCCCAATAAACACTGGGGGAGTGAGCCGATTTTAACATTCTGAAATACCACAAATTTGCAAAAAATTTGGAATCCGCTTTTTCGTGTTGTAACTTTGTACTCGCAAACTTGCTAAAACACGCTCCATTTTGGCGGATGAAAATTCCGAAGACATTCCGATATCATTCCGAAGGAACACCGACCTCATTTTGGAGCCATTTTCTAACCTAAGAAACACTACTATCATGGCAAAAATTACTCCCATTGACATCATCAAGGTCATCTCGGTTAAATTTGGTGGCGGAAAGTCTTTTACAGCTTCTTTTTGTGGCATTGTTGTACGTGTGGACGTGTCTGTTCGAAGCCTCAAGATGGATATACAATGCGAATTTGAAAGAGGAAGGTTGTGAATAAATGTTTGATAATGAATAACTTTTAAATGATGCATGGTTATTTTTATTGACATAATGTTGATTCCCTTGTAAAATGGAGTTGCTTTTTAAACAACTAAAACGCTCTATTGTTTAACATATGTGACAAAACATACTCTTAATAATTCTTAATTCTCCGAAATATTATGTACAAACATTCGTGTGACGCATGGAAAAACTATTAAATTTGCAGTCAATTCATGGAGTGCATATTGGCACCTCGTATATCCTTTCGAGAAGCTAGTAAAACTACATGCCTAATTCCTAATCAATTTAAAAAGGACTTGAAGCTATCAAGTACCTCGATTATTTCGCATAAAAAACAACAAATAAATAATTAATCCAATTAATGCGTATGAAAGACCGTTTTTGCAGAATTGGTAAGCATTTGCTTGGTGCAGCTTGCTTGCTTTCGACTTGCGGCGTCACGTATTCTTGTTCTGACGATTATGACTTGGACGAAACTCGTCCAGCATTCTTGGGACAGAGTATTTACGACGAATTGAAAGCCAGAGACAAGTTCTCTACTGTAATTAGGTTGATTGATGATCTGGATTATAAGGAAGTATTGTCTAAAACAGGTAGTAAAACTCTGTTTGTTGCAGACGATGCCGCTTATAGCCAGTTCTTTGCCAACAACCCCTGGGGGGTTAAAAGTTATGATGATCTGTCGCTTGCACAGAAAAGACTTCTCTTGAAAAGCTCAATGCTCGACAATGCGTACGTGCTTGAGATGATGACCACTATTCAGGGTCCGGTGAAGAATCTTTGCTTGCGTCAGCTCTCTTCTGTGTCTGTAACCGACTCTATTCCTTATTTCAGGTGGAATAAATTACCCAACAACTTGAATAATGTGGATGGAAATGCGCAAACTCCTGATCCTCGTTATTGGGACGAATTGCGTCAACAGTCAAGAGGTGGTATCTACATGGCGCTCGATAAAACTGTGCCTATGCTAACGCACTTCCTTCAGGCTCAGATGAAAGAAAAGTCTATCACAAATAAGGATATTTCGTTTATCCTTGGTTTGGATGGTACTTCTGAGGAATGGAATACTACTGAAAACCGTTCGTATATTTATGATGCGCGTGTAATAGAGCCTGATGTAACTTGTTTGAATGGTTACTTCCACGTACTCAATAAGGTGCTTGTTACTCCGGGTACAATGGCTGAGGTTATCCGTAAGAATCCTAAAGATAGTTTGTTTAGCGCAATGCTTGAACGTTTCAGCTTGCCTAACTTTGATGCTACGCTTAACTCTGACTTTAAAGGTGCAACAGGAAGCGTGGCAGATACTGCTGTATATCAGAAACTCTATGTAGCCCAGCGTGGTCAGAAGGGTGCTATTGCTGTCGACATTCACAATAAAGCGTTGGGTGCCGACGTATCGCGTCTTTCTTTTGATCCAGGATGGAATGCATACAATGTAGATAATACTACTAAGGAACAGGACATGGGTGTAATGTTCGTTCCTAACAATGATGCGATGGTGCAGTACTTCTGCCATGGTGCAGGTGCTTCACTTATTGAAAGCTACGGTGATAAAAAAAATACGAGTGCAAACCTCTTGCACAATCTTTATCAAATTCCGCAGAACATCATCGTAAAGATGTTGAACAACTTGATGAAGGAGTCGTTCAATGCTACTGTTCCTAGCAAGTACCGTTCTATTATGAACTCTGCTCAGGACCAGATGTTCTCAAATTATGCTACAGAAGAAGCTTACAAGGCAGCTATGGATACTGTCATGTTGGCAAGCAATGGTGTGGTTTACGTAATGAAGGACATGATTACACCTCCTGACTACGCTTCGGTTTCAGGTCCGGTGCTTTTCAACGATTCTACGCGCGTAATGAACACAGCTATCCATGCTGACGATAACTTCGTAAAGAATAACTTCTCGGATGCTCCTTTGCGTAAGTTCTATAGCACTTACCTCCTTGCCATGCAGTCGCACTTCTCTTTGTTCGTGCCGGTTGATAAGGGCTTCACTCAGTATGGTTATGTCGACCCCATGAGTTTTGCTTCAGGTAATGCTTCTGCTTATCGTTATTGGGCTCTTATCCCTGATAATACGGCAAGTTCAAAGGCTTCAAAGAGTATCGCATTGAAGGCTCAGGCTTATCGTTACTCTCTCGATGCTCCCTTAAATGCAGCTGGCGATCGCAACTTGGGTAGTACTTATGTAAGTAACTCATCTGATAATGTAGATAATACGGCTACTTATGGTCCTGTTAAGAAACAGATGATTACCGATATGGTAGACCAACACATCGTGGTTCATGGCGAAGGCAATGGTGCTAAGACAATCGAAGGTAATAAGGATTATTATCTTTCACGTAGTGGTGCTCCTGTTTTTGTAAGCAAACACGGTAACGTTGACACTGGTACAGGTATGGTTGTTGAGGGTGGTTTCCAAAGAGAACTCTTCAATACCAATAATCCTACGCATTTTACAAGTAATGTAGTTAAGGGCTACAATCTTTCAACCAACGCTGAAGGTAAAGAAATTTATGGTAATGGTCATACTTACTTTATCAATCGCCCGATGCAGCCTACTGTATACAATGTATACCAGATGATGAACCGTACTTCACAAAAGGCAGACTCGAAGTATACAAAGTTCTTCGATCTCTGCAGCACTTTGATTTATGGTTCGAATGAGGCTATGTTGAAGAAGGTATTCCTTATCAATACAGATCTTGAAGACAAAAAGACTGGTGATGCAAAAGATGTAGCTAAGTGGAATACAGAAAAAAACAAGTATGCCATTTTTGCAAACAATGGTTCAGGTGGTCGTCTGACAGCAAATGGTTCAAGCTTGGTTCGTTTCTTCAATAACTATCGCTACACAATTTTCCTTCCTTCAGACGATGCTGTAGCTGCAGCTATCGAAAAGGGCTTACCTACTATCGAGGATATCGAAAACTTTGTTAGTTTGCATTGCAGCGGTAGCAACTGGGATGGCGAAAAAGACGAAGCAACAGGCATGCCTGTAAATCAGTTGAAGGCTCAGGCAATGTACACTTGTCTCGTTAATTTCATCAAGTACCACTTCTGCGATCAGTCTTACTTTGTAGACAAGTTTGTAGATAACGCATACACTACAAGCCAGTCGGCATGTACAGATAGCAAAACAAATACTTTCATCAATGTGTCTATCAAGCATGCGAATGGTGGTGTTATGGAAGTGCGCGATGCAGCTGGCCGTGTAAGTGAAGTGACAACAGATGCACAATACAATAACATCTTTGCACGTGATTATGAGCTAAATGCTTCTGCAAGTCAGAATCCTAAGTACATTAAGTCGTCTTCTTACGCTGTTTTGCATGGTTTGAAAGGTAAAGATTTCTTACTTTTTGACTCAAGTTGGAATGCAGAATCAAGTCGATTCGATACCTATTGGGCAACAAGCCAAAAGGCAAAAGTATTTGTAAAGCGCTTTGAACTCAAGAAATAAATACCGATATTATGAATAATAACATAAAGTTCCTATTGACGCTGGTCTTGTGCTTCTTTTGTGCTTTAGCTGCTAATGCCCAGAAGCGCATTTCGGGTCGCGTTTGGAGTAAGACCGACGGACCGATCGTTATGGCGTATGTTGTTGAGAAGGATAAGAATAACCGTAATATTACCGCTGCGCAAACTGACGCGAATGGTAACTTCTCTATGGTTATCAAGAATCCTGCCAACAGATTGCAAGTTTCTTATATTGGTTACCAAACAAAAATTTTGCCGATTGGTGCCAATGCTCGATTCAATGTAGAATTGGTCGACAAAAATACGTTCAAGGCTGCCGAGGTTACGACAACTCGTAAAACTCGTTCTAATGGTCTTGTAATCCCTGAGCGCGAAATTTCAACCGCTCAGCAAACACTCGATATGGACCAAATGGCTGGTCTTTCGTTCGAAACTGCTGCCGACGCTCTCCAAGGTGAGATTGCCGGTCTTGATATCGTGTCTAACTCTGGTAACCTTGGTTCAGGTTCTACCATGCGTTTGCGTGGCGTGTCTTCTATCAATGGTAATCAGAATCCCTTGATTGTTGTGGATGGTAACATCCTCGAAGATCAGAACACTGAAGATCTTGACCTTGACAATATGGATAACCAAGAGCAGTTTGCAACACTCTTGCAGGTTGCTCCCGAGGATATTGCAAGTATCAAGGTTTTAAAGGATGCTGCGGCTACTGCTATTTGGGGTGCGCGTGGTTCGAATGGTGTAATTGAAATTACAACCCGTCGTGGTGCGCGTGGTAAAACTAAGGTAAACTTCAGCTACCGTTTCTCTGGCGCATGGCAGCCCTCGGGCATGAAGATGCTCGATGGTGACGGTTATACCATGATGTTGAAGGAAGCTTATCACAATCCGCGTGTCCTCTCTGAAGAACAGTCGGACATCGTAGAAATTATGTATAAGCAGAACTGGCATGGTCACTATCCTAACTATAATAAGAACACTGATTGGATTAAGGAAGTTACACAATTCGGTCAGACTCACAACTATGGTGTGTCTGTATCGGGTGGTGGTGAAAAGGCTATGTTCCGTGTATCAGGTACTTACGACCACGAAACAGGTACTATCATCAAGCAGGCTCTTGATCGTTTGACTACTCGTTTGGCTTTGGACTATTGGGTTTCAGATCGTATCAAGTTCTCTTCTAACTTCTCTTTGACTTATACTAAGAACATCAAGAACTATGGTAACAACATCTTGGGTCTTGCTTACAACGCAATGCCTAATATGTCTGTCTACCGTTATGTAGGTGCTACTGCTGAGAACCCCGAAGGTTATCGTTCAAATGAATTCTTCATCATGCCCCCGCGTAAGTCTTCTGCAGGTGCTGTTGGTGAAACTGAAGATCGTACTTCATACTATTTGAACGACATGATTCAGAATGGTAACCCTGTTGCTATTGCTCACCAGGCTTGGCAGCATGAGTCTACCTATACAATCCAACCTCAGTTCCAGTTGGAATACAAGCTCTTGGGTAAGACTGACGAAGAAACGCAGCTCGATTATCGTGGCGAGGTTTACATGAATGCTTACACTTACTCTTCACAGAGCTACTATCCTGGTTCGCTCACTTCAAACACTTGGGCGGATGGTATCAACAACACCAGCAATGGCGAAAGCAAGTCTTTGGCTTTCACTACACGTCATCAGTTGGTGCTCCATCCTCACTTTGCGAACACCGATCACCAATTGCAGGTAATGGGTCGCTTTGAGGTAACTACGAATACAAGCACAAGTCAGAGCCACTCTACTTCAGGTGTAACAGGTGGTATCACTGACCCGACCGTAAATGGTTATCTTACTGGTTCTTCTTCAGGTACTGGTAAGGGTCACGTGGCTGCAGGTTTGGCTTCGTTGCACTATGCTTATGGTTCAAAGTACATCTTCGACGTAACTGTTCGTGCGGATGGTAGCACACGATTCGGTTCTGGTAAGAAGTGGGGTATCTTCCCCGGTATTTCAGGTCGTTGGAACATTTCAGACGAAAAATTCTTCAAGCCTTTGAGAAGTGTTGTCAGCATGTTGGCATTCTCTCCGGGTTGGGGTATCAATGGTAACTCTCCTGGTAGCGAAGGTTTGATGTATAATAAGTACAACCGTAATGGTCATGCTTATAATGGTACACAGGTTATGCGTCCGCAGAACTTGAAGTTGACCGAGATTCGTTGGGAAAAGACTAAGTCTTGGAACTTGGGCTTTGACTTGAATTTCCTCGAAGACCTTCTTAAGTTCAACTTGAACGTGTATAACCGTAAGACCAGCGACTTGTTGAACTCAGGTGTGCGTATCCCTTCTACTACAGGTTATTCTACTTTGGCTTGGGCTAACGTAGGTGACATGGAGAATAAGGGTTGGGAACTCTATGCCTCAACTCGCGACGTATTTAAGATTGGTAAGTTCAGCATGAACTTCCGTGCTAACATTGCACAAAACTTGAATACTATCACCCGTATGGATGCTTCGGTTTTGGCTTCTTATAACACTGATATTAGCTACAACAACGCTGAAATTTTGAAGCGTGTGCAGGTAGGTAATGCCTTGGGTGGTATCTATGGTTTCAAGTTCAAGGGTGTATATGCTTACGACTATGACCACAATGGTTACTTCCAAGATATTAATGGTGAAGAGAATCCTAAGAACCAATGGTACGACCAGTATGGTAACCCCAATACTGCTGCAGGTAACTTGCAGGCAGATAAGTGGAAGAGCAATAAGAGTCAAGCACGTCCTTGGTTGGCTCAGTCTACTCCTGTTGTGTTTGATGCAAATGGTAACGTGGTTTACGACAAAAATGGTAACCCGCTTCCTATGTACTTCAACTATGGTGGTAAGAACTATCAGTTTGATGGTGGTGACGCAATCTACGAAGATATCAACCACGATGGTAACATCGATGAACTCGACGTTGTGTATTTAGGTACTTCGAACCCCAAACTTAATGGTGGTTTCGGCATCAACTTTAAGTATGCGCGTTGGGAATTGAAAACTTCTTTCAACTTCCGTGTGGGTAACAAGATTATCAACTTGGCTCGTTTGAATGCTGAAAGCATGACAAGCAATAAGAACCAATGTGCTTCGGTGAATCACCGTTGGCGCAAGAATGGTCAGGAAACTACTATGCCTCATGCAATGAACTCGAATGTAAAGGCTACTTACAACTCGCTTGTGAGTGACCGTTATGTAGAACCGGGTGACTTCCTCCGCTTCCAGTATTTCCAGTTGTCTTACAGCGTTTCTCCTGACAAGTTGAAGAAGGTAGGTCTTAGCTCACTTCGTATTGCAGCTTCAGGTAACAATCTGATTTTCTGGTCTAAGTATTCGGGTGTAGACCCCGAACACTCAGCTGGTGGTTATAGTCCTGCAATCGATAGTTCTCAGACTCCGCGTTCTCGTTCATTCACATTCAGCTTGAACTTTGGATTCTAATAAAAGTATTGAGCAGGAAAATGTATGTCAACTGCTTGTTGTTGACATGCAGCGCATACATTTTCCGCTCTTCACTTCTTTATTACTGCATCATTATGAAAAGTAAAAAATTATATACAAAACTCCTCTTGGCTGGTAGCTTGATGTTGTTGAGTGGCTCGTTGACTTCGTGCGATGACTTCTTGACGCTCCTTCCTACTGACCAACTTCCTGAGGAAAATTTCTGGCAAGACAAGTCTGACGTTGACGGTGTGCGTGCTGGTGCATACGATCAGTTGGCTGCGAGCGGTCAGACTGAAAGAATCTTGCAATGGGGCGAGCTTCGTGCGGATAATCTTTCGTTGAATAACGTCTCAAACACTGCTATCGACAACTTGCAGAATGCTGTGCTGCAGCCTAACGAAGGTATGTTCGATTGGAGCGGTTTTTATACGGGTATCAATCTCTGCAACCTTGTCATTGAGAAGGGGGCTGAAATGACTGTACCTGGCAAAGAAGTTGACCCCAGCTTTACTTTGTCAGAATATCGCGCTTATTGCGCAGAAATGACTGCCTTGCGTTCGCTCTACTATTTCTATTTGGTAAGAGCTTATCGTGATGTGCCTTATATTACGAAATCTATTCGTACAGATGCTGAAGCCAGAGCAAGTCATCCCGCTGCCGTTTCGGGTGTGGCTATTATTGGTGAATGTATCAAACAGGTCGAGGATAATTTGAAATATGCAGCTGATAACTATGGCTCTGATTCGGATAACCGTGGACGTTTTACGAAGAAGGGCTTGAAGGCTTTGTTGGCTGATATGTATCTTTGGCGTGGTTGCATGCTCAAAGATTATATGAAGAAAGAAAATGCTTCGAACCAAGTTAACCTTTCGGATGTGTTGAATGCAGATGGTACTTACACTATAGGTGACACTACCATTGTAGACAATGCGTATTGCAACGCAGAGGCTTTGGAATGCTTCAAGAAGGCTAAGAGCTATGCGGCTTCTGTTATCACAGACCTTAAGACGAAGTATGATGAAGAGGTGGCTAAGAATCCGAATGCTTATACTGCAGAAGAACGTACACAGTCTTTCCCCCTCTATTTGAACGATCGTCGTTCTACTACGATCACCGACGTGCCTTATTCCAACAACTTTGGTTCACAAAATTCTTTGGAAGGTATTTTTGAGTTGCAATATGACGGTACCACTGTTACGAATTCAACCGTAAATGGTTATTTGTCAACTTATAGCAATAACTCATTTACGCCTGCTGCAATGGCGCTTTCAAATACTTTGATTGCGTCTGCACAGTCTGTTGACCCTTCGACAGGTTTTGGTAAGACCGACTTGCGTTTGCTCGAAACTTGTTATTACCAGGCCTCTACTACAAGCAAGCCTGTTTGTAAGTTTGTGTTGCGCGACTTTGGTGTAAAGAATACATTGGACTTGACAGAGACCGATGCTTATAACGGCATTTCAGGTCGTACTTCATCTTCGAACGATGCACACTGGCCTGTATATCGTTTGTCGGATATGATGTTGATTGAAGCTGAAGCGATTGCTCGTATCGGTATGATGACTGATAAATTTACGCTTGAAGAAGCACGTGAGGGCTACAAGTTGGTGGCTGAGCTCTTTAAACGTAATAATCCTGCTTTGGTTGCTACAACTGCCGAGGCTAATGCGCAAAATAAGGAAGCTACCTATGTTTGTCAACGTATTGATAGTGAAGCTTACGTTACTGCAGATAATAAAGGTAAGGTTAACCGCACTGCTAGCGACTTGCTCCAAACTGTTTACAAAGAACGTCAGCGTGAGTTTGTTGCTGAAGGCAAGCGTTGGTTCGACCTCGTTCGTCAGGCTGAGTATTCTTACGTGGATAGTAAAAAGAGTACAGGTCCTGCATTGGGATTTGGTAGCTTTAAGTCGCAGGTTACGGGTCGTTTGACTAAACTCTACAGTCTCTACAACCCCATTTACAGTGAAGAAATGAAGGTGAATGGTAAGGGACAGGCTGATGGTGGTCAACTCGTGCAGAATCCCATTTGGGATCGTTACACCAAAAAATAAGGTAGGTTTATGAAAACATTCTTTTCTAAAATAGGATTAGGATCAATGAGTGTGAGCATGTTGCTCATGACTGGTGCGCTCTTTACAGTTTCGGCTTGTAAAGAGAACATCAGCGAGGACAACTATGCGATTGCACAGAAGAAGACAGTTGAGGATTACCTTGGCGCAATAGATTCCCTTTCAAGCATCAAGCAGATTTTTGGTGAGGTTAAATTAGGCCTTTCTGACAATGCTTCTGTGATTGGTAGTGCCTTGGCTGCACGTGGTAATTACACGGTGTTTGCGCCTAACAACAAGGCTATTGCAGATTATGTGCTGAAGGTAACAAATGGTGTAACTACTAATATTGATTCTTTATCATACGATCAGAAAAAGGCTATTGCCTTGAACTGTGTGATTGATAATGGTAGCAACAATGCATACGAGTTGGCGGACTTCCCGAGCAATGGTATGTTTGCGATTACCAACTTGAGAGATCGTCGTATCTCGTGTAAGCAAAACACGGATGGCGACTATATCTTGAACGATGATTCTAAGGTTGTTGAACCGAACTTGGAGGCATCAAATGGTATGTTGCACATTATCGACCATGTGATTGTTCCTTCGGATAACACCATCGCAGAATTGCTTAGCCAAGCTGAGAATATGCGTATCATGAGTCGTTTGGTTCAAGAAACGGGTTATGCCGCCAAACTTTCTCTGAAGACTACGGAAGAGGAGGCTTATGAAAAGGAACACATTGCGTATGCAGGTGAAACACGTCGCCTTACGGATATAGTGCCCGTTAAGTTTGCTTACCAAAGCAAGCGTAACGTGGGTTACACAGGTTTCATTGAAACCGATGCTGTACTGAATCAAGATTGGGGAATTTCTGCCCCAGAATTGGATGCTGATGGTAACATTACGAAGGAAAGTTGGACAAAAATCTTGTCTGAACTCAAAGCGAAATGTGAGGCTATCTATGGTACAGAGGCTCAAGGCGATTTAAAGAATGCTAAGAATGCGCTCAACCAATTCCTTGCTTACCACTTTATGAATGGTAAGATTGTGATGGAAGACCGTTCGGCTGTTCACCATTGGAATGAGTATAACTACATTTGTGGCGATAGCTATGCTGTGAAGTCCTCGGACAAATATACTGTTAACGTATGGGATTATTACACTACCATGTCGGGTGCCTTGTTGAAGGTTACACAGCTTGCCGAAGGTGAAAAGGATTTTTACTTGAATCGTATTTCTGAGTATAACACGGAATGGGTGGGTACAAACCAAGGTGACTATAAGGAAATTGGTGTTGTGGCACAACACGATAACAAACCTGGTTTGAATATCCTCGTTAGTAAGAAGAACAATGGTGTGGATGCTTTGGGCAATGACACTACTTATAATAACGATGGTGCCAATGGTTACTACTTCCCCATCAACCATGTGCTTGTGAATAGCAATGACACAAAGATTGCGTTGAGTTCAGAGCGCATTCGTATTGACTTTACTACGATGTTCCCTGAAATCCTTTCAAACGACATTCGTGGTAATAAGGCTGCTTATTTCCCGCAGGGTTATTTTAAGAACCTTATGAACGAAAGCGTAGATACGAAGTTCTATTACATGTTGGAAGGTTTTGATGGCGCTAGTTGGGGTTGGAAGGACTATCAAGGCGATGAGTTCGCTGTGAGCGGACAGTATGACTTTGTGGTTAAACTGCCGCGTGTGCCTAAAGATGGTACTTACGAACTCCGTTTGGGAGTTTCTAACAATGCAGAGCGTGGTATGGTGCAGATTTATTTGGGTACTTCGCCCGATAACTTGCTTCCTATCGGTCTTCCGATTGACCAACGTGAGGTGCCTGATGTGATTCCTGGTAATCCTTGGGTGGCTGATAAGGACGTTAACTACGACAGAACGATTTGTCTTGAAAACGACCGTAACCTCCGTAACCAAGGTTATATGAAGGGACCGCAGTATTTCCACCAAAATGGTAACAGTAAGGGTGGTGAACCTGTGCGTAACATCAAGGGTGCAGGTACCGTGGATGCGGCTGCATTGAGACGTATTCTTACTGCACAGACTTTCTATGCTAATCAGGATTACTACTTACGCTTTAAGTTGGCTATTCCTGACTACGCTACTTCACGTTTGTTCCTTGACTACATTGAATTTGTACCTTCCAGCGTATATAATGGCACTGAGCCTGAAGATATCTGGTAATAGTAACAAAATAAGATAAATACCTATCATGAAACTTAAATCAGTTCAAAAGGTCATGGGTGGAATCTTGGGTGCTGCAGTACTCTTAGGCATCCCTTCTTGCTCAGACGACCATTTCGATATTAAGACTCAAGGTGCTGGTAACACGATTTGGCAGAATATTGAGGCTAATCCTGAGCTTGAGGATGTAGCTAAGATCCTTAAGCAAGTGAAAGTTTACACGAAGATTGAGGATAAGAAGCGCTCAATGACTTATGCTGAATTGTTGAATCAACCTCAGTCTTTCACCTTCTTTGCACCTGTCAATGGCTCTTTCGATAAAAACTACTATCTTTCGCAGATTGAAGAGATTAAGACTTTGAGAGCAAATGGTGAGACAGCTGATGCCGATACCTTGGAATACAACCTCGGTGTGCAGTTTGCGCAGAACCACTTGGCTCGTTTCAACTTTGAGTCTGTAAGAGGTGAGCAAAATCTCCGTCTTTACAATGGTAAGTTGGCAACCTTTAATGCTACTGAAGGTTTGTTCAATGGGGTTAAGTTGAATGCTGACTTGACAAACATAGCCTCTTCAAATGGTATGCTTCACTGTTTGGATGGCGTTTCACCTTTTGCTTATAATGTGTATGAGTACATGGGTGCTGCTAAGTCCGAGCATAGCGATTCGCTCAAGCATAGCGATGTATATAACATCCTCAATAATCCTTCTATCAATAAGAAGATATTCAACGAAGGGCTAAGTACGCCTGGTGGTATGAACTCTGAGGGTAACATGGTTTACATCGACTCGGTTTATACTTACAACAATGAGTTGATTGACGATTGTGGTGCGCAGATTAAGAACGAGGATAGTATGTATGTAGCTGTTATCCCAACACATACAGCGTGGGGACAGGCTGTTGCAAAGGTTAAGAAACTCTTCAACTATGCGAAATTGTACAGATACAACTACAAGGGTGGTAATACGCCTTCTCAGGCATTCCAAACACGTTACGATTTGCCTAAGGCTGACTCTTTGCAGAAGTATAATGTCGAGAAAGAGTTGATTACAAGCATGTATTTCACTCCCTCTATTTGGGCGCAGAAATATAATCGTGATCAAGTGGATGCGATTGCACAACATGCGATGTATGCAGATTCACTTACGACTACCAATCACCGCATTTACTATAACCCGAAAAAGGGTCAGTTGAATCCGCTCTTTGGTAATGGTCAATATGTGAAGGCTTCGAATGGTGTAATCTTCCCCGTTGACGCTTACACAATCGATCCTTCTTACACCATCATGCAGAGTAGCACACTCAATATGACTTCAAGCTACAATGTGGGTGATGCAATCATCGGTGGTTCTTCTGGTAAGGGTGAATATACTTACCTCACAGAAGGTGAAGAGGGTAATCACGAAGAAAGTGTTGACATCTCGATGCTCGAAGATAAGGGTTATCGTTACTTCGGTACGGAGAGTGTAAACAGTTCACTCGAAGTATTCTTCCCACTTCGTGACGTATTTAGCGGTAAGTATCGCATTCGTATTCAGCTTCTTCCTAACCGTGTTGATAAGTATCACCAGTGGTTCAAGGAACAGAAGGACTCTTTGGGTAACACCGTACAAGTTGAGGTTGCTCAAAACACGAAGTTCTGTGCTTCTGTGTATGACGATGAGGGTAACCAAATCGGTAAGACTACTGGTCCAATCACAGTTAACGAAAACAAAATGGAGATTGTAACACTTTTCGAAAGTCTTGAAATTCCTAAGTGCTACTACCGCCTTCCTACTGGCGTTTCAGATTGTTTCCCCGTGCTTAAGATTGAGATTCCTCTCAACCGTACTTATCAGCCCGACCGTAGAAAGCGTGCTCCGCAGTTGAGTGTGGTTAAAATCTTCATTGACCCAGTACACGAAACTGAAAGCGGAAACTAATAAGCATCAAGTTTCAGGCAGAAAGTTTGCTTCGGCAAGCACTGCCTGAGCCTTATTCCAACTTTAATATTGCATAATATAATGAACAACAATAAGAAAATACACTTGATGCAGGGTACGCTGAAAGCTGGCGTATGCATTTTCATGCTCTCTGGTGCATGTGTGCTTTCTGCTCAAAAACCGGGAAAAGCTCCTATCGCAAGGACTACCCAGCAAACGGCACCTCAGTATAAAATGAAGGAAGTGTCGGGCTATGTGTTTGATGGTGCAACGAAAAAGCCTCTTGCAGGTGTGAAAGTTCAGTCATTGAACAATCGCTATTACACTGCGCTTACTGATGATGATGGTAAGTATACGCTCCGTGTGCCTGAATTCGTTGAAGCTCTTTACATTGATGTACAGGAGTATAACCCCGCACAAGTTGCAATTAAGGGTGTAAATGTGCCTGCTGTTTATCTTACAAGCGGCATGAACACCAACTTTTATACGGATGGTACTTCGATGAACAACAATAAGACGATGTTTGTTGATGAACCGAACTCTCTTACCATTGAAAACGAAATGGAAAAGGGACTTGCTGGTTCACTCCGTATCATCAATCGTGGTGGTATGCCCGCACAGGGTGCTGCCATGTTCATCAATGGTCTTAACTCACTCAATAGTAACGCACAACCTTTGGTTATTGTTGACGGCGTAATGATTGATATGCAATACGACCGTACGACTATTCACCAAGGTTTTGTTAACAACCTCTTAAACATTATCGATCCAGATGATATCGAAACTGTTGAGGTGATTAAGAATGGTACCGCACGTTATGGTGCTAAGGGTGCGAATGGTGTTTTGCTTATCAATACTCGTCGTGGTAAGAGCATGGCGACTCGTATCAATTTCCGCGCTTATGCTGGATATGAAACGAGTCCCGAACAAACCAAGATGATGAATGCTGGTCAGTATCGTAACTATGTTACTGAACTTATCGGTACACAGCCTAACATCGATCAAATAGCAAGTTCTAAGACAATTCCTTTCCTTAATGAGGATAAGTCGTACTTCTTCTATGATCTTTATCACAACGAAACTGATTGGCAGAAGGACCTCTATCACGATACATTTACACAAAACTATAAGGTGAGTGTAGACGGTGGTGATGATGTGGCTATGTATCACCTCTCTTTGGGTTATGCGCAGAGCGATGCTACTGCAAGAAAGAACGACTTTAACCGTTTGAACATCCGTTTTAATACTGATGTGAATATGTTCAAGAACTTTGTAACTGGTATGGACTTCTCGTATGCCCGTAACGCTTACAATCTTCGCGACAATGGTTGGGCTGAAAACTACAATACGCGCAATATAAGCTCGCCTAATGTCTTGGGTCTTATTCAGACTCCTTTCATTAGTCCGTATGCTTACTTTGTTCACTCTGATGGTTCCGGCTTGAGCCTTGTACACTCTAACAACGTGTACTCAGGTAAGGTTTACACCGACGATAACAACCCGTTCGTATTTGGTGAACAGTTTGGCTTTACTGGTCTTATCAACCCCTATTGGGTATTGCAGAATGGTGAAGGCGATAACAAGAACTTCCAGGAACAGACCCAGTTCAATATCAACATTTCGCCAAACTACAAGGTTAACAAGTACCTCACGATTAAGGATCGCTTTAGCTATATTCTTAACCGTAACAACGAAAAGTACTACTTGCCTAAGTATGGTACTCCCGCTAAGACGGTTGAAGGATTGGGTGATGTTACAAGTATCGTAAGTACACAGTTTGCTAAGGAAACAACTCTTTTCAACGACTTCTCAGTTGATTGGCGTCGCGCATTCGGTGCACACGATGTGGCTCTTACAGGTGGCTTCCGCTTAAACTCTTACTCATATAGCTATAGTAGCGTAACTGGTTATAACAATGACCAGGATAAGATGCCTAACATGTCTTACGCCTTGCAGTATAAGAACTACGGCGGTGCAAACGATAACTGGAACAACTTGGCATACTACCTTGTTGCAGGTTATAACTACAAGAACAAGTACTTCCTCAATGGTACCATGTCTATGGAAGCTTCTTCACGTTTCGGTAAGAATGCTGACTCTGGTTTGAAACTTTGCGGTGTAACTTGGGGTCTCTTCCCCTCTTTGCAGGCTGCATGGTTGATCTCTTCTGAAAAGTGGTTCAACGTGAAGGGTATCGATTACTTGAAGTTGACAGGTGGTTACGAAATGAGTGGTAACGATAACATCGACTACTACGCTACACGTACTTACTTCTCTAACTTCCAGTTCTTGGATAAGGCTACTGGTCTTGTACTTGCGAATATCAAGAACCCCAAATTGCAGTGGGAAACTACTAAGCGTTTCAATATCGGTCTTCAGGCAAGCTTGCTTAACAACCGTGTGAACTTAGCTCTTGAATACTTCAATAGTAAGACTGACAACTTGCTCACTCGCAAGTCGGTAAGTGACGTTACAGGTTTGTCTACCATGTGGTCGAACGATGGTGCGCTTAGCAACAAGGGTGTTGACTTCAACATCAATGCCATGTTAGTTCAGCACAAGGATTGGCGTTGGCAAGTAGGTTTCTCAATCGGTCACTACAAGAACGAAATCACTTCGTTGCCTACATCAAACCTCAACATTATCCGCACCTATGCACTTAACGAGGATGGTTCACGTGGTGCTGAAACTCAGATACATGGTTATACCTCTTCAATCTATGGTAGCAACAATGTGTTGACTGCTGTAGGTAAGGCTGCTGGTTTGTTCTATGGTTACAAGACTGCTGGTGTATTTGCAACAGATGCTGAAGCAGCTTCTGCTGGTAAGTATGGTTACCTCCGCTATCCGACAGGTCTTTCTGAACAGCCTTCACGCGACTTCCGCGCAGGTGACGTTCACTTCGTAGACCAAAATGGTGATGGTTGGATTAACGAGGCTGATATGGTTGTTATTGGCGACCCCAACCCCGATATCTATGGTAACATCTTTACATCACTCAGCTGGAAGAGCTTGAAGTTGGATGTAAACTTCAAGTACTCTTTGGGTAACGATGTATACAACTATCAGCGTTCACAACTTGAATCGCTCAATACTAACTGGAACCAAACAACTGCTGCTGTGAATCGTTGGCGCTATGAAGGTCAGAAGACTGACATGCCGCGTGCAATGTATACTACCAGCGACCAGTGGGTAAACAACGAGCGTTTCTCTGATCGTTGGATTGAAGACGGCTCATACCTCAAGCTTAAGAACATCCGTTTGACTTACAAGATTCCTGTAAACCTTAGTTGGTTGCTCGGTCTCTCTGTATGGGGCGAATGCAATAATGTCTTCACTATTTCTAAGTACACAGGTAATGATCCTGAGTTCTCTGCTGGAAATGGTGTACTCTACCAGGGTATTGATGCTGGTTATCTGCCTCAGAGCCGCAACTTCACTTTAGGTGTAACCATCAACCTCTAATCGTATATAAAGAGTCGAGAGTGGGGAGTTCGGAAGTGTGAATCCATTCTGACTTCTCAACTCTCAACTTTCAACTCTCATAAAAATACAACAATGAAACACAAATCGATTTTCAGTCTTCTCTTCTTCCTCATGGGTGTGGGCATCGCCACTACTTCGTGTGAAGATATGTTGACCCCCGATCTGACTCGTTATACAGAGAACTTCAGCGGTCGTGATACTGTGTATTTCTACAATGGTATCTTGCGCAATGTGCAGGATATGGTTGAACAAAACGAATTGCTCGGTGACCTCCGAAGCGACTTGGTAACTACTACTAAGTATACAAGCGACTCAATCTCAAACATCGTTAAATACGAGAATAAGCGTATTGATGGCGAGGACCAGCTGCTTAATCGTGCTGCATACTACAAGGTTATTAACCAATGTAACTTCTACTTGGCTAAGGTTGACACTACAGCACAGAAGAATAACATTAAGTATATGAAGCGTGAGTATGCACAGGTGCTCAACATCCGTGCATGGGCTTACCTTCAGTTGGTACAGACTTATGGTACAGTTCCCTTTATTACGAAGCCTGTTGACAATGCTGATACGGGTTGGGAAAAGAATCCTGAAAAGTGGGCTACTGCTGATAACTTGCTCGACCTTTTGAAGGCTGACCTTAAAACTGCCAATGGCATTGAATATGCAAATGGCTATGGTTATCCTGATTATGGTGAATACCAAACAGGTAATAGCAATTTCAAGGTTAACACAAAGTATCTCCGTTTCTATTCAGACCTTATCTTAGGTGATCTTTATTTGCTCCACAGTGCCAATCGTCAAGATTATATCGAAGCTGCTAAGAGTTACTATAAGTTCCTCCGTCGTTACAACAACTCTACTTATAATGTAACTGGTGGCTTTGCAACTTACTCGCGTTATCAGTTGCCTAATGGTACTTACCAATACACTCCGAGTGTTGATTCTTGGATTGGTAGTGGTTTGAATGCAAGTTCTTTGGGTAACGAGAACATTACGATTATTCCTTCGGCTGCGAACAATACTTTCGGACGTGTGCTTTCACGCAATGTGCAGATTTTCGGTTTCGACCCCTCTTCACGTAACAGCACTTCGTCTGACGTAAATGGTGGTAGCGTATCAACTTCGGGTCAGGTTACTATCTCTGTGAACTATCGTTCACGTCAGGTAGGTCCTTCGAACGCTTACGTAAACCTCTGCAAGGCTCAGTCTTATTCTAACACTGAGTATGCAAGTGGTATTGCTAGCAACATTACTTATTTCACAGGTGTAGGTGACGCGCGTATGTATGGTACTGCTCCTATCGTAGAAACTAAGGAAGGTGGTCGTGATGAAAACGAAAACCGTTACATCATGAAGAGTGCTGTTCCTTCATCAGTTGATGGTAGTGGTTTGGCTCATGGCGCTTCGTTCAAGCATTTCCGTTCAATCTACCGCGTACGTCAAGTTTGGTTGCGTTATGCCGAGGCTATTAACCGTGCAGGTTTCCCTCGTTTGGCTTTTGCTGTGCTTCGTGATGGTCTTGACCACCAGACTTTGCCTACTTTGACTGACTCTATCAAGTATATCAATGCAGATTCAACTAAATATCATACGGTTACTTATCTTGATAGCACTTCTGTAGAAAACACTTCACGTGGTGTGTTCTATTTGGGTAACGATGAAATGCGTCGTGCACAAGCTGAGCCTGAACATTCTCTCTTCTTGCCCGATTTCGAGAACAAGGATAACAACGAATGGTTGTCTAACCGTGGTATTCACGAACAAGGTTGTGGTGCAAGTTCTGTACTCGACACGATCTTTAGCTACAAGAATGTTGTTGCTAAGCGTATTGAGGAAGAAGCTAAGCGTACGAACTCACTCACTGCAAGTGTTAAGCGTCATATTCGCAACTTGCGTCGCTATGATGTTACTGTTGGTGATGATACTAACACAGGTACTGGTGATGTGGAGGAAGATGGCGAACAGAAAGAACCTGCACCAGCAGAGGTTAATCCGCTTGAAGTTCAGGCTGTAGAAACACTCATCGCTGATGAATGTGCACTCGAAACAGCTTACGAAGGCTCTCGTATGTTCGACCTCATTCGTTTTGCTCGTCACATGAACAATGATGCAAGTGGTGTTCCGGGCTTTACGCCTACTTATGGTACTACTTGGCTTGCATGGAAGATTGCTCGTCGTAACGAGAATCTTAAGCCCTATGAAGATCCTACATTGTATGATGGTAGTCTTTACACTCTCTTGCTTGACCCCAACAATTGGTACATTGTAAGTCCTAAGTACTAATAAGGATACTTACTAAATATATTTATAACAAAAGCGTAACACCATAAAAATGTTACGCTTTTGTTTTTTTAGGTGGAATGTTCAAAATCCAGAATTTTTTCTGCACGATATTTGATAGATTTATCAAGAATTTTCACGCGCCAGCCTCACCCCGTTAGGTAGGGTGTTCAAAATCTGTAATGTTTATCTGCATGGTTTTGAGGATATTCTGATGTTGTAAATAATTGATATTCAACAATAATAAACGCAGAAAACTCCTCAATTCGTGTATTATTGTTGAATATCAATTATTTACGATATATTTTTTTTTCAAAACCATGCAGAAAATAATTAAGGATTTTGAACACCCCACCGTTAGGGCTAACCCATTTATCATGCCCCTTATCGACGTCAAAATCCGATTAAATCGTGCAGATACAGAAAAAAAGCGAGGATAAACTTGCGTATAGCTGCAAGCTTATCCTCGCTAAAATTTTAGTTTAGTAGGGAGCTTATTATTTCAACTTTTCAACAAAATAATTGCTGATAGTCTTGAATAAGTGTAAACGTGTGTTGCCACCATAGATGCTATGGTTACGGTTTGTGTAAAGTTGTTGACGGAACATCTTATTAGCTTGAACATAAGCTTCACTTACTTCAGTAAAGTTACGGAAGTGTACGTTATCGTCGGCAGTACCGTGAATCAATAAAAGATCACCGCTTAGGTTATTAGCACGCTGAATAGGATTAACAGCATAACCATTTGCATTCTCTTTAGGTGTACGCATATAACGTTCAGTGTAAACCGTATCGTAGTATTTCCAATTCGTAGGAGCAGCTACAGCCACACCTGCGCGGAATACAGGACGACCTTCACTCATAGACATCAAAGTGTTGAAACCACCAAAGCTCCAACCCCAAATGGCAATACGGTTTTTGTCTACGTAAGGCAGTGAACCTAAGTAAAGAGCAGCTTCTACTTGGTCTTTCGATTCCTTATCGCCTAAGTTTAAGTATGTGCATTTTTCAAATTCAGCACCGCGAGCACCAGTACCACGACCATCTACACATACAAAAACAAAACCTTGTTGAGCCATGTAACTCTCCCATTGTGCACCGGGGTAGAAACCCATATTCCAAGAGTCCTTCACTTCTTGCGAACCAGGACCTGAGTATTGGTACATAATAACGGGATATTTCTTTGAGCTATCAAAGTTTTTAGGCTTAATCATGTAACCATTCAATTCAACTCCTTCAGAAGTCTTAAAGGTAAAGAATTCCTTAGAACCGAGCAATGGAGTAACATCATCCTTCAGTTTCTTATTGTCAATCATCGTACAGAGTACTTTACCATTTGTGGCGTCACGCAATGTAGTAACAGGCGGACAAGTAGCCGATGAATACACGTTAAGGAAGTATTTCATCGTAGTGCTAAAAATTGCATCGTTCGAACCTGTTTCTGTTGAAATCTTGCGTTCTTTTCCATTTTTATCGGCTGAGTAGATAGCAGTGCGCAAAGGACTCTCTTGGTGTGAAGAGTAGAAGAAACGACCACTCTGTGCATCATAGCCATAAAAGCTTGCAACATCGTAGTTACCCTTTGTGATTTGGCGTTCCATCTTACCATTAAGGTTATACCAATAAATGTGTTTATACCCCGAACGGTCAGAAACGTAAGCAAAGTGGTCACCATAGAATTTAAGGCTACCATATGCAGTTTCAGGCACATACTTTGTGTTTTCTTCTCTTACCACGAGTTTACACTCTGTGCTACGTGGATTCGCCATGTAAATATCCATTCGGTCTTGGTGGCGGTTAAGAGTCACAACAGCCAATTTAGCAGGGTCAGCAGTGAAATGAATGCGTGGAATATATCCATCCGAATCAAGAGGAAGTTTAAGCGTACGAGTTACGCGATTCTTGATATCGAAAGTCATTACGCTCACATCGCTGTTCTTAGCACCTGCCACAGGATATTTATAGTTGTAGGCACCAGGATATTCATCGTTCTCTTCGCGAGTAGGGTAGGAGCCTTTAAACTCTTGAATGCTGTAAATGGGCACCTTGCTTTCGTCATAACGAATCCAAGCCAACATTTGGCTATCTGATGAAAAGTCGAATGAGCGATTCGTGCTAAACTCCTCTTCATAAACCCAGTCGGGCAAACCATTAATCACCTCGTTAAACTTACCGTCTTTCGTAATTTTGCTTTCAGCGTTACCAAAGAGCAACTTTACCAAGTAGAGGTTATTGTCGCGTACAAAGGCAATGTTGTTACCATCAGGCGAGAAAGTAGGCATTTGTTGTGGACCACCATCCGAGAGCGCTTCAAACTTTTTGTTCTCTACATCATAAATGTAGTAAACCGCAGTGTAAGAGCGGCGATAGATAGGGTGAGTTTGTGTGCGAAGCAAAATTCTGCGTTCATCGGGCGACATAATGTAGCCGTCAATAGCCTCCAGTTTTTTAGGTCCACGTGCAGTTTCAGCGTCAAACACAATGCCCAATTCCTTACCCGTTTTAAATGAGCGGCGAATAATGCGTTTACTGTCGTTTGAAAGTTGTGTGTAGCTTTCGCCATCCTTCATAGGATTGACGCCATACACATACTGCGGATTATACTTTCCGCCTGTAATGTCCTCAAGTGTGAGTTGTTGAGCATTTTGAGCCGTAGCTTCTGAGCCATTAAAGCCCATATAGCCCACGAACAAACTTGCTACAAGTAGTAAAAAGCGTTTCATGTATTACTTTTTGATATGTTGTTATTTTGTTTTAGAATCAGCTATCAGAATTCTAGAAATTTAAAAATCAGAATTTTTAGACCCCCCCATAGTGTTTCATTTCAAAAATATGTGCAAATGTACGCATTTAACTTGGAATGCTTTCAATAAAAGTGATAAATGGCACACATAAATGCATATTGCACTTAAAAAAAGACTCCGAATGACATTTTAGAAGCTCATGATAGACTTGTTATCTGCATCTTGGAAAAGAAAAAAATATACATACGTATGAATATATGGAATATTTTTACGATATTTGCAAAAAATAGGCAGACTCGCGACGATGAAACAAAGCGAAATAACGTTTTGGGTTGACTAAAACGATGTGTAGCACGTGCATTGTCACATGGTCTGAGAACATAAGAATATAAAGACATTCATGGAATTTTCAGCAAAGCAAATAGCGGAGTATTTAGGCGGTAAGGTCGAAGGCGATGAAAATGCATCGGTAAAAACCTTTGCTAAAATAGAAGAAGGCGTGAAAGGTGCCATATCTTTTCTTGCCAACCCGCATTACGCACACTATCTGTATGATACGCAATCAAGCATCGTGTTGGTAAACAATGATTTTCAACCCGAACGTGAGGTAAAAGCAACGCTTATCCGTGTAGAGAATGCTTACGAAGCCATTGCGCGTCTGCTCACTCTTTATCAATCTACCATGCAAAAACGCACAGGCATCCATCCATTGGCTTGTGTGGCAGAAACAGCCCAAGTTGGCGAGGGCACTTACGTAGGTCCTTTCGCTTATATTGGCGAAAATGTGGTAGTAGGTAAAGGTTGTCAAATTTATTCAGGCACGGTTATCGAAGAACGTGCGGTAGTTGGCGATGACTGCTTGTTCTATCCTAACGTATCAGTTTATCACGATTGCAAAATAGGTAATCGTGTTACATTACATTCAGGCACAGTGATTGGTGCAGATGGTTTTGGTTTTGCCCCCGCAGCCGATGGATATGAAAAGATTCCTCAAATTGGTATTGTAACCATAGAGGATGATGTAGAAATTGGTGCGAATACTTGTGTAGACCGTTCTACAATGGGTTCAACATTTGTGCGCAAGGGTGTAAAACTCGATAACCTCGTACAAATAGCTCATAACTGCGAAGTAGGTGCCAACACCGTAATGTCTGCGCAAGTAGGCGTAGCTGGTTCAACCAAGATAGGTCAATGGTGTATGTTTGGCGGTCAAGTGGGCATAGCTGGACATGCCGTAATTGGCGATCGTGTACTTTCGGGTGCACAAGCAGGTATCATTGGAGGCAAGGCCATTAGCAAGGGCAATGTAACCGTGCAAGGTTCGCCTGCTATCGATGCCAAAAACTTTATGCGTTCAAGCGCCGTATTTAAGTATTTGCCTGAGATGCGTAACGAAATTGCTGCATTAAAAAAAGAAATTGAAGAATTGAAGAAAAAGTAAACGTACCGAATGGTGTGACTATATATAGGTGTTTTTATCCTTATGTCTTTTCGATATTCGGCAAAACGTTTAGGCACACTGGCGGTTAGTTGACTTTTTGCACCTTATACCATCCATTTCATTATGTTGAAACAAAAAACTTTGGCCGGCAGCTTTTCATTGTTTGGCAAGGGATTGCATACAGGACTCAGTCTCACTGTAACCTTCAATCCTGCCCCCGAAAACCACGGCTATAAAATACAACGAATCGACCTTGAAGGCGAACCTATTATCGAGGCTATTGCCGAGAACGTAATAGACACGTCGCGTGGCACAGTGGTAGCAAAGGGCGAAGCCCGCGTTAGCACCATTGAACATGCTATGGCTGCTCTTTATGCCATGGGCATCGACAACTGCATGATTCAGGTCAACGGTCCTGAATTCCCCATCCTCGATGGTAGTTCTATACTTTATGTAGAAAATATCCGTCGTGTGGGGTTAGTAGAGCAGAACGCGCCCAAGGATTTCTATGTAATTAAAAAGAAAATCGAGTTCCGTGATGAAGAAAGCGGTTCGTCAATCATCATCCTCCCCGACGAGCAGTTCTCTATTACCACAATGATTTCTTTTGAGTCGCAGTTCATCAACAGCCAGTTTGCTACACTCGATAGTATGGACGACTTTGTCGATGAAATTGCATCGGCACGTACATTCGTTTTTGTGCGTGAAATCGAACCCTTGCTCAAGGCAGGTTTAATTAAGGGCGGAGACTTAGACAATGCCATCGTAATTTACGAAAAACAAGTGTCGCAAGATACGCTCGACCGTTTGGCAGACCACTTACACGTAGACCGTCGCGATGCCACAAAGTTAGGTTACATTCAAGATCGTCCGTTAGTATGGCGCAACGAACCCGCACGTCACAAGTTGCTCGACATCATTGGCGACATGGCACTTATAGGTCGCCCCATCAAGGGCAGAATCATTGCTACGCGTCCGGGTCACACCATCAATAATAAGTTCGCTCGTCAAATGCGTCGTGAAATTCGTCAGCACGAAATTCAAGCCCCCAATTACGATCCGAACGAAGAACCCATGATGGATGTAAATCGCATTCGCGAGCTTCTTCCCCATCGCTACCCCATGCAGTTGGTCGATAAGGTTGTCGAAACAGGTTCCAACTATATTGTAGCCGTGAAAAATGTAACCTCAAACGAGGCATTTTTCCAAGGCCACTTTCCCCAAGAACCCGTAATGCCAGGCGTGCTTCAAATCGAAGCAATGGCACAGGCAGGTGGCTTGCTCGTGCTCAATTCTATCGAAGAACCTGAGCGTTGGAGCACCTACTTCCTTCGCATAAACGACGTCAAGTTCCGCAAAAAGGTAGTTCCTGGCGATACCTTGCTCTTCCGTGTAGAATTAATCTCCCCCATTCGTCATGGCATTTCGTCAATGCACGGATTCGCTTTTGTGGGCGAAACAGTTGTGATGGAAGCCACATTTACAGCGCAGATTGTAAAAAACAAGTAAATAAGTAGGTGGTCAGCTTTTTTTTAGAAATGCACTTAAAACAGTTTTTATGACCATCTTCTTATACGGGGTATATCCTTTATACATTAAATATAAAACATGATAAGTCCTTTAGCATACATACATCCCGAGGCCGTGATAGGTGAGGGTTGCGAGATAGGTCCCTTCTGCTACATCGACAAAGACGTGGTGCTTGGCAGCAACAACCGTCTTATGAATGGCGTAACTATATTGTCGGGTACGCGCATGGGTAATGACAATCGCATATTCCCAGGTGCTGTAATCGGAGCCATCCCTCAAGACTTGAAATTTCAAGGCGAGGAAACCACAACCGAAATAGGCGACAATAATACCATCCGCGAAAATGTAACCATCAACCGTGGAACAGCAGCCAAGGGCAAAACAGTAGTAGGTTCTAACAATCTGCTTATGGAAGGTATGCACATTGCACACGATGTAATTGTGGGTAGTGGCTGCATTATTGGCAACACCACCAAGCTTGCGGGTGAGGTAATCGTCGATGATTTTGCTATAATTTCAGCCTGTGTGCTCGTTCACCAGTTCTGCCACATCGGCAGCTACGTAATGGTAGGTGGCGGCACACGCACAGGTCAAGACATCCCCCCCTTCGTCATGGCAGCACGCGAGCCCGTAGCATACTGCGGTTTAAATCTCGTAGGCTTGCGTCGTCGTGGATTCTCAAGAGATTTAATTGAAAACATCCACAATGCCTACCGTTTGCTTTATCAGCGCGGCAAGCTGCGCGAAGAATGCTTAAAGGAAATACGCGAAACGGTGCCAATGAGTCCTGAAATAGAGTATATTCTCGATTTCGTAACATCGTCAAAACGCGGTATCATCAAATAAACCAACGCACTTTTATATGGTATTCAGAATAAAATTTATCTGCGAAGAAGTGGATGGCTTTGTTCGTGAAGTGAAGATAGATAGCGATGCCACATTTCTCGATCTCAACAAAATAATCCTCAAATCGTGCAATTACCCCGACGACCAACTCACCTCGTTTTATCTTTGTAACGACGAGTGGCAGCGTGGCGAGCAAATCACACGCGAGGATATGGGCTTTAGCAGTTCTGACGAAGATGTTTATATAATGGAAAAGACACGTCTTTCAGAATTCATCGAAGACGAAGAACAACATCTTGAGTTCGTGTTCGACCCCTTCAGCGATCGCAGCTTCTTCCTCGATGTGAAAGAAGTCATCTTCAGCGAACACCTTGCCGAAGCCGAAATCGTGCGTGCCAAGGGCGATGCCCCACAGCAAATCGAGATGAGCAATGACGACCCCCTTACACTAATCAAGGGAGGCAAGAAAAAAGCTGCAGCAGCCGACGACGATTACGGCTACGATTCCTCCTATGGCGACGACGTAGCATATAACGCTGACGAAATAGACCCCGAGGGCTTCGAAATCACCGACGGCAGTTCTTTCGTTTAAAATATAACGACAATAACCCCCTAAAATGTGCGGAAGTGTGTGCTTCGCGTTTGTGAGTATGCCTCATGGCATGCTAGCAATACCCCCACACACTGCCGCACATTTTTTTCACCCCTCGAAATATGGAAAAAACGCTCAAAGTAATCATAGGTCCCACAGGCATCGGCAAAACCGAATATGCCATACGCATGGCAGAGCAATACGGCTGTCCCATAATCAATGCCGACTCGCGCCAACTTTATCGCGACATCCCCATAGGCACAGCAGCACCCACCCCCCAAGAACAGCAACGCGTAAAGCACTATTTTGTGGGAACCTTAGGACTGGAGGAATATTACAGTGCAGCGCAATACGAGCAAGAGGCCGTGGCGCTCATCACCGATCTATTCCGTCAGCACGACACCCTAGTAATGTCAGGAGGTTCAATGCTATATATCGATGCCGTGTGCAAGGGCATAGACGACATACCTACAGTCGACAACGAAACCCGCCAGTTGCTCAAAACACGTTACGAACAAGAAGGGCTCGAACCCCTTGTAGCCGAACTCCGTTTGCTCGACCCCGCCTATTACGACATTTGCGACAAACGCAATCCCAAACGTGTGGTCCATGCACTCGAAATATGTTATATGACCGGGCGCACCTTCACCTCCTATCGCGTGCGCAAGCAAGTAACACGTCCCTTTCGCATCGAAAAAATAGGTTTACAGCGTCCGCGCCCTGAGCTCTTCGATCGCATCAATCGCCGAGTCGACGTAATGGTAGAGCAAGGGCTAATTGACGAAGCACGTCGCGTATTGCCCTATCGCCATTGCAACGCACTGAACACCGTGGGCTATAAAGAACTCTTCAAATATTTCGATGGCGAATGGTCACTCGATATGGCGTTAGAGAAAATACGTCGAAACTCACGCGTCTATGCCAAAAAGCAAATCACCTGGTTCAAAAAAGACGAAGCCGTGCAGTGGGTCGAACTTTAAACAGGGTAGGGGAAATCAGCCTCCTAACTCCTCTATGGCATTCATGTCGTTTCATAGGATGCGCCAACTGAGGAAACGAAAACGCGCCAACTGAGGAAACGAAAAACGCCTTCGATCTTCACAGACCAAAGACGAGAAAGTTATTAATGTAAAAATATGCATCGTAAATTTGCAACTTATTTTCATATCCACCAATTTTTTTCTGCATAAAAAACTTATATAATACATAAAACTTAGGGTAAAAGCAAAAGTGACAAGTGACACATTAAATCATTGATAATCAATAACTTAGGTGTCACTTTGTCACTCGAAAAATTTCTTAATTCTGAGTTAACGAGTGTAAACACCGATGTAAGCGGTAAGAAATAAGTTTTCTGCAAACCACGTTTTACTTTCAAACGTGCAAAAAAACATAGCGCGTTTTTAAGCCTGAAGCAAATACGACCTAACGCTTCGCTATGGGCTACAAGAACGAAACGAAAGCATTATGACTAAAATATAATCTTTATTAACTTAACAATCTTCGCTTTTATTGTTTTACGTGTTAAAAGGTGTTATAAGTGTAAAAATGCGCACTTTCCCAGTGTCCCGGGACGTGGGATTTTGGACACTTTTTTTTTAATCCTTTTTTCGTTTTAGTAGCAACATCTTTGAAAGGGTGTTAACTACACTGCGAAAAATATCTTCAGCCAAGAGCGTTTGGTCGTTGCATTTTTCCACACGCAAAAACTTGGTAGTGGTGGGGATATTCGCGCATCACTCTTTTATATACTGCATAAGTTAGGCATTTTATTATATGCCTAACACGCACCGAGTACTTTATTCAATTACCCTAAAAGTTTACACAGCAAACCGCTATAAGATTTTGCATTCTTTCACACGAAAATTGTCACTTTGTCACTTGTCACTTTTC
>OLYN01000324.1_pt1 | contig 28439 bp, 19 predicted proteins | sample 1674231 | NCBI WGS metagenome assembly OLYN01 (sample SAMEA103958153, study PRJEB25191) | human gut metagenome
CCATAATAACATGCCACTTACCGACAATAAACACCCGATAAAACCATGCAGAAAATAATTAAGGATTTTGACCCCCTACCTAACGGGGCACCCCTTTCACATTCTCATTGTCGATGACAAAAGTGTGATCAAACAAGTTTTGAGTTGTGTGTTACAATGCAAAGAATTATATTATTATAATTTGCTAACTATTTATTCCAAAATATCATTAGGATTTCACATTAATTACATATTATCGGGGGGGGTATTTTGAGCAGAAGAATTATTCAAAAAATGAATATTTTAATTTTGCTGTTTTAAAATAAATGCCTTACCTTTGCATTGATAAAACGAGATATTTACCACATCTTATAAGATAATGGTATCTTGCCCTTGCAAAATGAGGGTAAACATGATTGTCAAGGTTGCAAATTGTCATGTAACAACTAAACCTGAACCGAAAGAACTAAATGACATGACCTGGCATTCATCTTAAGCATGCCAAAACCAATGGTCGCCTAAAAAAACTTTAAACTTATCAACGACTGACCTTGGTTGGCACAAGCTATTCACAAACTTAATATAACAACAAAACAGAGCGAACAGAACACAGTATCACTCACTTCGAATCCTTAGTCTGCATTCCTAACACCATGTTGTTGGGGAGGTAATCTGCTATATACCTATGTGCAAACTGAGGATAGGGTGCTTTATAAAACACTACCCCTTCTTGGGAGTCACACTGTTACGCCCCGTTTTTACATATACGCTTATGACGACGATGCAAAACTTACAACAATCACTCTGCATATTGCGCAGTCAACACCTACGTCAGTGGGGGCTGACTGTTGTGGCTTGGATGGCGTGTTGCCTTTGTTTGCCCGCGTGGGCACAACAAGAAGATACCGATACGCTGCATATAACAGCCATCGATTCTACCCTGGTAACCACCGATTCTACTATGGCAGATGCGACCCTTGCACCTTGGCAACGAGCTACCGAAGCCAATCGTTTGCAGAACGACCGCACATTGCTCGTGGCTGTAAAAACCAACCTGCTCTATTGGGGTGTGGCATTGCCCATGACACCCAATATTGGTGCCGAAGTTCGTTTGACACATCATTTTTCAGTGGCTTGCGAGGTAGGACTCAATCCTTTTAAGCATCAAAACAAAGATGGTTCGTATGGACGTTCATTCCGTCATTTGCGCGTATTGCCCGAGGTGAGATATTGGTTCTGTGAATCGTTCTACAGGCACTTTGTAGGTTTGCACGTACCCTTTGTATGCTACAATTTTTCAGACATACATGCCTTAGGAGGCAAAAAAATATTCAATGCCGACAACAAACGCATACAAGGTCGTGGTGCAGGATTAGGCATTAGTTATGGCTATAACTGGGCATTTGCTCCACATTGGAATCTCGAGGGCACCATTGGTGGAGGCTGGATGCGTTTAAACCATAAAACCTATCCTTGCACAGAATGTGGTACGGAAATTACACACGAAAAAAAGAACTATTGGGGACTGACACAAGCAGGCATTTCGCTTAGCTATTTGTTCTAAATAATTGAGTATATAACTCATAGAAAATCCCTTCCAAAAAACTCTTATTCTTTATGACACGATATATAGTTAGCATATTCTTAGCGCTCATGCCGTTTGTGGCAAAAGCACAGAGCTATCAGGACTTTATTACCCAGCAAAAGGTAAAGTTGGTAGATAGCGATTTGGTGCTGAATATGCGTGTGGATTTTAGCAATCTCACACTGAGCAAATGCCATGGCGTGGTGTTTACACCCGTAGTGACCCGAGGTGACAGTGCGCAAGCCTTTCCCTCGATTGTGGTAAATGGCAAAGAGCGCCACATTCTTTATCGTCGACTCAAGCGTCCTGCAGGCGAAATGGCAATGACGATAGAAAAGGCACATAAAGCCCCTGTAGATTATCGCGGTGCAGTGACCTGTAAATCTTGGATGGTAGGCGCACAAATTGTCTTGGTAACCGACAGTTGTGGATGTGGTTGGGGAAATTTGGCACATACAGCCCCCACACCCCAAACCATCGCTACGTTAGAGCACATCAAGCATAGCATGAATGCCATGAGCATGGTATATCCCTTGTGCTATATGGAGCCTGAAACCCTCGATAAAACGCTAAAACCCGAAGGGCGTGCCTTCTTAGACTTCCCCGTAAATCGCACAGACATTCAGTTAGAATATCGCAAAAATGCACGCGAAATTGCCAAGATTGTGCAAACCATTGGGGCGGTAAAAGACGTGCCAAACGCACAAATCACGCACATCCATATTCATGGTTATGCCTCGCCCGAAGGTTCGTTGACACATAACACCCAACTGGCAAACGAACGTGCTGCCACCTTGCGTAAGTATGTGTCGCTCTTGGTAGATTTGCCCGAAAAGCACATTAGCATACAGTCCACTCCCGAAGATTGGGAAGGCTTGCAGCGCTATGTAGCAGACTCGGCAGGTATTGATCACCGACAAGAGATATTGCAGATTATAAAGGAGGAGGCTGACCTTGACAAACGAGAGGCACGCATTCGCGAATCCTTCCCCGATGTGTACAAATATATGTTGCAACATTGGTTCCCTGCCTTGCGACACTCCGACTACACCATCAGTTATACCGTGCGTCAGACCACGTTAGACGAGGTGAAGAAGGTATATCGTAAACGTCCTCAGCGTCTTTCGCTCAACGAACTCTATAGATTGGCATTGTCGTACGATGCTCAGTCGGCAGAGCGTTACGAGGTGATGCAAACTGCGGCACGTCTTTATCCAGAGTCTGCAGCAGCCAGTTTGAATGCCGCCAATGTAGCCATAGCTTCCAATAAATTGGCAGAAGCTCAAATGTGGCTTGTGAAGGTAGGCAATCAGCCTGCAGCCATTCATGCACGTGGTGTATTGGCAGCCAAACAAGGTGATTATGCCACAGCCCGTCGTTTATTTACCGAGGCAGCCCGTCAGGGCATTCAAGAGTCCACCGAAGCCCTCGACCTTTTGCCTCAGGCAGAATAATCCTTAGGGATTTTCAATTTAAAAACAAAATTAATTAACAACAATATCAACTTAAAAATCACGGCAACATGAAGAAGAATTTTTTTCCGATGGCTTTGATGGCGATAGCCATGGGCCTCAATGCATGTTCAAGCGATGACCCCGTAGTAAATGCAGGTGGTGGTAAAGCACCTTTTGCTGACGGTGGTTATGTAAAGATGGCTATTAATATGCCTTCTGCACCGAGTAGTAGAGCTGCCAATGACGAATTTGAAGATGGCTTAATTGGCGAGTACGAGGTGAAAGACGCAACCTTAATCCTTTTTACAGGTGCATCGGGTAAAACCGAGGATAAAGCGGTATTCCATAGTGTTTACAAACTTCCTGTAAGTATGACCAAGGAGGGCGTGCAAATTACTTCAACTATGAGAATTGCGAGTCTTGTAGACAAAAATGTGCCCAACAACGCAACTGATCAACTTTATGCTTACGTTGTGCTCAACAAAAATTCAGCATTGACGTATAATCCTTCAGTTCATACCGCACTAAAGGTTGGTACTTTAGATATGAATGTTGCCGGAGGTAACAAAACATTTGGAGACTTTATGAAAGAGGTAATCTCGGGAAACGCGAGTAGCCTTAATGGAGCAGGTTTTTTGATGTGCAATGCTCCATTGTCTGATAAACCTGGTGATACATCCGATCCAACAAGTGCGAAAGTTTCAACACTTGTCAATATAACTTCGCATGTGTATAAAAGTAAGGCTGAGGCTGAAGCTGCAGCGCCTGATGAGGTTTTTGTAGAGCGTGCATTGGCTAAGGTTACGTTGGATCAGACTCTTCCCTCCTCTACAGGAGGGACAAAAGTATTACCCACTCTTCCTGGCTCGTCATCAACGACTGTCGGAACTACTCTTGGAAAAGCAACATATGAAGTCGTTGGTTGGACACTCGATGTTACTAATAAGAAAAGTTTTATTGCTCGTCATTATAACAATGAAGAATGGAATAAGCTAAATAAGGGCGGTGTATATCGTTTTGTTGGCTCAAACGCTTTGCGTACAACCCCAGTAGCAGGTGGAGGAGGCGTAACACCTACTCCAGGCTCTGCTTTCTATCGTACCTATTGGGCTGAAGACCCCAATTATAATAGTTATTTTTCTACAACAGCAAAGGAAAACTTTGATTATGTAGCAAAGGAAATAACGGTGAATAAACTTGCACCTGAAACAGGTACTGAGATTATTAATAACGATGGTCGCAATTTTAATTCAGGTTTAGGCGAAAACAGCCCGTTGTATTGCATGGAGAATACATTCAATGTTGAGAACATGAAGACTGCTCAACTTACACGTGCCATTGTTAAAGTAAAATTCTTTGGAGGTAAAACTTTCTATACCTTTAATGATGATAATACAACTATCTATGATGAGACAGAAATGGTAAAGCGTGTGAAGCAGGCTATTCTGAGCAACGTAGATATTGTAAATAAAATTAAGTCATCTTTTGGAACGGGATTCTCTGTTAATGAAGATAATATAAAACTAACGTTGGGTTATTTAAAAACAGATCCTGCAACAAGTATACCAACTCAAAAAACAAATGAATGCGATAAAGATGGTAAAATACATCTTTTGAGTTTCGTAGTGCAGAAGGATGCAACCTCGCCAAATGCTACTGTTGATTTAACATTTAATGAATCTACCTATAGCAAACCTCTGAACGAAAAACTTAGTTTGGGTAGCATCATGAAATATAAAGATGGTATTGCTTACTATCCTATCAACATTAAGCACTTTGGTGACAATCTTACTCCTTGGGTAAAGGATGCTACAACTATGGATAATCCTTATGGATCTCCAGTAGATAACAATAAGTACTTAGGTCGTTTTGGTGTGCTTCGTAACAACTGGTACAATATTACCGTAAATAGCATTAAGAACGTAGGTTCTGCAGTGGTTCCTGAAATAGATGTAGATAATGATAACTCATATGGTGATAAACCCGAAAACTACATCTCAGTTCGCATCAACGTCCTTTCTTGGGCTAAGCGTAACCAGAGTGAAGATCTCTAAACCCTCTTAGCTTTTTAGCTACTTTATAACAACGAGTGGGTAGGCAACCCCACTAAGGCAAGAACCTACCCACTCGTTTAAAAAAATAACTAAGGTGCATAGATTTTGCACCATGCTATTCAACAAAAAAACAAACAATGAAATTACGTATATTCATAATCGTTTTGCTCATGGCAACCTTCGGGTTTGCAGCTTGCACAAACCACATCACAGAAGAGGTGGAAAGCAAGCCTATGCTCACCGACGGAGGTTACTTGAAGTTGGCTATCCACTTGCCAACTGAAGTAGGATTGAGAGCAAATACGAATGATGATCCCGATGGGGCAGAATATGAATATGCGGTGTACGATGCCAAAGTCCTACTTTTTAGTGGTAAAGAAGAAAAAAAAGCGACTTTCCTTTCGGCTTATGCGCTCACAAAGTCGCAACTCCATGATGTACAGAATATTGCCAATAAAGGGCAAATTTCTGCTATCGTAAAAATTGCAGCAAACACGCCTGCTCGTGCAGACGACAATATATACGCCTTGGTCATTCTTAACGACCATAACTATCTAACTATCTCGGCAGATAACTCCGTGGCGGTATTAAAAGTGCCTGGACAAACAAACCATTTTGAGTTTCAGAGAGGCAAAACCACTTTGGTAAACATGGAAGAGTACGCTTCTAAAGGTCCTGTAGAAGGAGTAATCGACATAAATGGCACAAACAAATTGGGCTTTTTAATGACCAATGCTCCCTTGTCGTATAGTCCAGGGGGAACCAATAAGCCAGACATCACGCTTAAGCGCATGATAATGCCCAATGCCACACAAGCTTTTTATCCTACACTCGAAGAAGCCGAAGCCCATGTAGGTGCCGAAGTTTTTGTAGAACGATGTATGGCAAAAGTCACAGTGGCTGAGGCTATGGGTAAAGTAAGAAACAACAACATCGTGTTAGAAGGTGACGACAGTGGCAAAATTTTAGAGTGGAAAGTATTAGGTTGGAAATTAGATATTACCAACAAAAGAACCTACTTGTTGCGCAATATTGAAAACATTACCCAATGGATGGATTTAAAAACCACCGATAACTCGGTCGCAAAGCCTTATCGTTTTGTAGGGGCTATGCCTGTAAACCAAGGTTCAACCAAACTACCGCTCTATCGCATACATTGGGGCACCTCGCCCAACTATGTAGAGGCCGACTATAAAGAAGAAGACTTTTATTACATAGATAATAAAACGGTATTGCCTACAAACAATATGGGTGACGCCCATCCACAATATTGCTTTGAAAACACCAACTCGGTGAGCAATATGAAGTATAACCGATTGACACGTGCGGTAATAACCGTGCAAGTGGGCGATGGAACAGAAGACCTCTATTGCATCCATGCTGACAATAGTCGTGTTTACACCAATGCCGTCCTCACAGAGCACATTAAAGGACATATTGCTGAAACCACATGGGCTATTGAAACATGGACAAAAGCCTATCCCAATGGAGATATGCCACACCTTTATCCCACAAACAAAGATGTGGAGTTTGAATGGAACGACCCTAAGGACTATTCAAAAGGCATAAAGTCTATTACGGTGGTATGCAAACACACTGACACAAGTACAGGGGCAGTCACCAACCGCTATACAAAAACCTGCACAAACGCAGAAGTAAACCCCAAAGAACTCAATACATTCTTAAACTTGGGCGAGGTGTGGGTTTATGTAAAAGGCATTAGCTATTTTGGTGTGCCCATTAAGCACTTTGGCGATGATTTAACACCTTGGCGTGAGGGAGAAACCCCTTCGGTAAGTGTGGACCACATTTATCCCGCCGAAAATGCCGATGCCAACTATTTGGGACGTTTCGCTGTGGTGCGCAATAACTGGTACAACATCAAAGTAACAGATGTCACACAGATGGGTTCACCCGTTATTCCCCCCGAAGCCCCCAATGAGTTTGGCGATAAATTTAAAGAACATATTAGCGTAAAGACGCAAGTACGCTCATGGCGTCTACGCGAACAAGGAGCTGAATTTTAAGGGTAGTTCTAAAACAGATACCCCCTTACATCAGCTACTTGTAAGTTTAAATATAGAAATATGAAATTCTGGAAAACCCTCAACCGCATAGCCGCAAGCATCGTCTTGGGCACATTTATGGCTTCGTGCTCCCTTATTGAGGACGATTTGCCTGAATGTGGACTCGACCTTTATTTTCGCTACGATTATAACTTGCAACGTGCCGACATGTTTCGTGACCATGTGGGCAGTGTAAGAGCGTATGTGTATGATGCGAACGATAAATTGGTGGCACAACAAACCGAGTCGGTAGAAAAGGGAAAATCGCCCTTTAAACGCGATGGTTACCACATGCACTTTACCTTGCCCAAGGGACAATATAAGGTGGTTGCAGTGGCTTTTCAAAAAGACTATGACCAAGCATTGCTCACACCCGGTGCAAAGTTTCGCTATTCAGTTCCCCAAATGGGCGATGACATTCGTAGCATACGTTTCGACTTAGACCATGCTGCCACACCCGATGCCAAAGGACGCTATGCCGTAGACCACCAAAATGCACCCCTCGACACCTTGTGGGTGGGCATGAGTGGAAACCAACTTGTGGCAGACCATTATGTGGCACACCCCGAAGCACAACTCGTAGAAGTAGGAGGCAATAAGGGGGCTACACGCGACACCATTAGTTTGGTGCGCAACACCAAGCACATCAATGTAACCTTGCGCGAGTTGCAAGTACCCGACGAAATGGATGTGGCAGATTATGACATGCAAATCACCGATAAAAATGGTTCGCTGTTATGGAACAATGAGGTGGACGAAAGTACCCCACTTGTTTATACACCCTATAAAACGTGGGTAACAACCGATCGTACCACAGCCCCTAAACGGGACACTAAAAAACAACCTCATGGCGTAGCAGGGGTAGGCAAAATAGCCCATGCCGACTTTATGACCTCGCGCTTGCTCTATCACGAAAAAGGTTCGCAAGATGCCGTGCTCAAAATAACCTATCGTCCTACGGACGAGGTCGTGGCAGAAGTGAATTTGCCTGACATATTAAGTCGTTTACGTACATCGGCAGATTTGTATCGTTACACCCAACAACAATTTTTAGACCGAGGTTACGACTACGATTTGTCGTTCTTCTTTGCCAGTGGTAAACTCAAATATTTCAACATTTCAATCTCCATCCTTGGGTGGAGTCGCCGTTTCCAGGTAGAGGATTTGTAAAAAGATATACAACTAAAAAAACAAAACTACACACAATGCACATTTCTAAACTCACCATATTATCAATGCTACTTGCTACACTCAGCATGCTTATGCTGGGTGCATGCAGCGATGCCATTGACCCTGTGGTGCAGGATAGTGTAGAGAGTGCAGGTGGCAAGTTTCTAAGTATTAGTATCACAGCAGGGGCATTACAAAACGCGGATGCACCCAAAACCTCGCGTGTGGTAAGACCCAATCTCGAGGGTAGCACAAGTACTACACCCCAAGAAGGTACAAGCACACCGCCTAATGGAGGTGAAGAAGGCGACGGACAAGAAAATGGTAATGCGAATGAGTTTGCTGTGGAACGTGTGAGTGTGTTGCTCTATCAAGCACCTTCGGGTGTAAAAATTCCCGAAAACGGGGTGATAAATTTGGATAAAACCATAACCGACCAAATCAAGGTAAAGGTGTTCTGCTATAATACTTATGGCAATGTATCAGGTCCTATAGGTGGTACGGGTAAGATTATTTATACCACAGGTTCGCAAGAGTTGCCCGACGATTTTAAGACAGGGGATTACCGCTTCTTGATCGTAGCAAATAAAGAGTTGACATATTTGGATGGTCGCACCTTGTCTGAAGTGCGCGATTATGTGTATAACTCAGAGCCTTTTGACTATGGTTTGAAGGCAGATGACAAAACCATAGACTATGATCCCAACACCTATAGCAACTTTGCCATGTCGTCGGTAAAAGAACATCGCATTGTGATAGGCAAAGGTGCCGGCCACGTGGGAGATGGGTCGCAAGACAATCCCTATACCCCTGTATTTGATGAGGGTAGCAAGTACGTTGAAGTGGAACGCTTGGCAGCACGCATTGACTTTGCGCAAGAAGAAAGTAAATGGAATAGTACGGACAAATGTTACGACTATGCCGTGATAGACCAATCGGGCAATCAGATTGCCACCTTCAAGCTCTATTACATATTCCCCTTTAACATGACCCGACAAGGTTATGTATTTAAGCATACAACCCAGGGCATTGATTTAAATACCTGCAATTACTTGGGACGTGAAACCGATAACACTGTGGTAGATGGTGGTTGGGAAAAACACTATGCCACAAACTATGTGCTCGACCCAATGACCAAAATAAAGGGGCAAGGTCATGTCAGTTATGGGCATTATTACGTTCCGCAACTCTATCAACCCGTTTTGGCAAACAATGCCAAAATACTTTTGGAGCGTTGCAAGGTAAAGAGTCCAGACGAGATGCATACAGATCAGAGTAAAACAGGCAGAAAATACTACACAGTGTGCTATTCGTCAGAAAACACAATGAGCATAGCTGCTCAACAGTCTGTTGCCCCCCCTATAGCCCATTACGCTGCAGGTTTACGTTTCTTTGGCAAGTACGTGAAAGAGGGTACAGACCCAAAGGATGCCTCATACATCGCTCTTGACTGGTTCTTGCGTCATTCTGCGCCCGATGGTAAAGCCGAACTTACAAGACCTATGACCTATGGTGTGGTGCGCAATAACATCTATCGCGTATACATCAAGCGCATTGGGGAACAAAATGAGCAAGTAGAACTGAATGTCAATGTAAGAAACGTGCCTTGGGCAGTTTATACACATTCAGACATTGTGATGTAGAAAGGGCGTTTGTTATAAAGGCACCTATCATGCACGCACCCTGAATTATCGTGCAAACCGAATGCAATCAAACTTGTTTGAATTGCTGAGGTGCAGCCGATAATGCACGCCCTGAAAGGGCAACAGCACATAGCCCAGGGCAAGCGAAGCGACACCCTGGGGTACGGATTGCCATAGCATTGACGCCCTGTAAGGGCAAAAGCATTCGATCTTGAAAATATATATAACGCTTCTGCCCTTACAGGGCGTCACAAACGAATGTGCTTTGACCCTGGGTGTCGCTTCGCTTGCCCTGGGCTATGCGCTCATTGGGCTTTCAGCCCGCCCATTATCGGCGGCACCTCATGCTTGGTTCACGCGGGCCACAACCCCTAACGGGGTAACCCATTATAATTACTCATGAATTGAGATATTTTAATGGCATCACGAATAAAACACTCACCCAGGTTCACCCCTTGGGCTTGCTATACAAAACAAAAAAAACGAAATGGATAAGCTGAAATATACCTTCCAAAACTCAAATATTCTGTGGCAGATGGTACATAAGGTAGTCTGCAAACAGAAAACATTGCACCTTAGCAGCCTATTGGCGCTGTTGGGGTGTGTGCTTTTGGGTGCAAGCAGTTGTAGCAATGAAGAACTGTCTAGCGACGAACAACTCCACGAAAAACCTCAGCCTATTACCATACGTTTAGGCGTAGAATCTGTGCCTGTGCTTTGTGCACAAAACACGCGAGGCTGGACGTATAACAGAGATCTTGAAAAAGATGGCGAAAGAATACAAAGCGCTTTTACCCTGATGTTTAATGATAAATTCGTAATAGAGCATATTCTTGAAGTACCGCCCGCCAACGAGAAGAAAGACTCGATACAATTAAACATGGTAGAGGAAAACTCGAAGCTACAATGGTTTACGACCACTACAGGTGAAAAGAGTTTTCTCACCTTTGTCAATGTGTCACGCGAAGAGGTGGAGGCTCTTTATGCTAAAAAAAGAGGTTTAGGCAGTGACTTCCATTTTAAAACAGGGAAATCTTATAAATCCAAAGAAGACAGTACGGCTTTGGTAGAAATGGCAATTCCCGTACAGGCAGATGCCTTTAATAAGACGCCACCCTCAAAAAACAAAGGAATTCCCATGACGGGTTGGCACAAAGTGGTGTTAACCAATCGTATCCATAACCGTAAGGCGTACACTGTGTATGCCTTGCGTATGGTGGCAAAGTTGCAATTTAAATTTACCAATAAAACAGGACAAGCCCTTACCATCAATAGCATAGAAGTGGACCGCCTTACTGACGATGCCACTACAGGCGAAGGGGGCAAGGGCAATATAAAGCCTTTTCCATATCCACAAACCCCATTGGGACCTTCGGGCGTCTCGGTAAACGTAAGGCCCAATATGCAAACCACTGCCACGCAAAGCACACACACCTATACCCTTGATAAAAAGTTTGATGTAGACAAAGAGTACACTTATAGCGTGTATGTAAACGAAACAGATGTGCCACAAAACGATTTCCATCAGTTTAAGTTAAAGGTGAATCTCACCCTTGCCGATGGTACAACCAAACAAGAGCGTTTTGCCTTGGTAGGCAATGAAAACGAAGAGTGGAACTTTATAGCTCGCAACGATTGGCGCGTAATACCGATTGTTTTGCAAGACTATAAACTTGAATTAGTTCCACAAGATTTTCCGCCTATTGGTGTGTTGCCTGCTGCCGTAAAAGAGGCTGACGGCACCTTTAAGTGTACCTTCCATGCCTCGGGTGCTTTTCACTTAAAGCCCCAGTTGGTAAAGGTTTCTACGGGCGAGGTTGTGCAAAATTGGACACAGAAGAACCCCATATTTACAACCATAGAACCCAATACAAGTATGTATGCCGAACAACCCTCATGGTCTACGATGGAAGGCTGTATACATGGTAGTTTTGTTTCGGGACAAAGCGGAAGTTCTGTGCATACACTCACCTTGACGTGTACGCCCCAAGGTGGGGTAGAGCGAGTTTATGTGGCACCGGTAATTATAAATAAAGAACAATGATGCGTAGTTACATACATAAATATCACAATGTGCGTTTTGCCCAAGTGGTAAAAGCATTGGTGTGCGCAATGTGCCTTTGGAGCATTGTGCAAACTGCCTGTGCCGATGAGTTTAAGGTAAACGAAACATTAAACTGTCAATTACAGACCAAGCAAGTCAAAGTATCGGAAAGTAGTGCAACTTGCGTGATTCCTGTAATAGATATTATAGGTTCACCTACCACGAAATATTGTCGTTTGGTCTTGTTTGATGTGAAAACGCAAAAGCCGCTATACGAGTTGTCGAAAACTTATTTTAGTTATGACACAAGTAAAAATTGGCTGTTTCAACAAACAGACTACGGATTGATAGAGTTTCCGCGTTGGACAGCTACTAGATATCCTATAAATGTAACATTGACCAAACCTACGGGCTATGAATGGACAGACCTTTATGTGGGTATGTACATTTGCGATGTGTCATCTAGTTCGACAGATGAAAAAGAGAAGACAAAGCAATTGGGTATCGAGGGAAATATTGATGTAGGTTCAAATACGAGTTTACATCCTTCAATCACTTCAGATCCTAACCAATGGACAAACTTCTGTCGATTTATTTTTTTTACGTCAACAAAAGAACGTGATTATAAGCATTACTACATCCCCAATAGAGGTATTACACAAAGCGACTTGGAGTATGCTAAAACATCGGTAGATGGCGAAACACTGACACGTCAAAAAACCAATGTATGGGAATATACCTATTATGTAAAGCGTCAAGCCAATAATGAAGTAACCCTTAAAGCGCCAATTGTGGAGGGGGAGATTCTTGAATATGCTGCCTATTGGCGATGGTATGACAATAAAACTTTCCGCGACAATGACAGAATTTCTCAGCCCTCAATAGATATTTGGGAGTGGACGACAGTGGGAAGAAAAAATTTGTTGTCAAGAGACTATAAGGATGAGAAAAATAGATCGATAGGATTGACTTATGCATCTACGACCTATACGAAGCCCTATTACAAAAATATGGCTTCGGTCGTCTACACCTTGCCCAGTAATGTAGATAGTTGGACGGGCGATGATATTGCTGCTGATGCAAGTCGTTATACTGACTTCGGGGATGTGAATAATAAGTATTGGTCTGAGCCGACCTTGTCGATGCGTTACATCTTTCATGTTCGTCCAGCCAAGGAAATAGCCGACAAAATTAAAGAGGCAATTATGAATGTGGGGGTATACGAGAACCATGGTTCAAGGGTTTTCCCCTTAAAGAAAGATGCTACCACTGCTGAGGGGTATAGCAAAACAGCCAAAAACACTTTGCGACTCAATATGCGTGGCATTGGCAATTATTGGTTCTATCCCTTTGCCTCAAGCAATATTCTGAATCAGCCCTCGCCTGAACAATTCTCGTCGACTGTTACGCAGTGTAAGAGCATTTCGTGGGTAGTATTAGTTAGCATAGATGGGCAACTCTATTATAAGAACTTGGGCAGTGATTCCATGCTTCGTACCACAAGTCGTGACACGGAATATGCAATGTATGACCTTGTGCCGAGTAACTTTGAAGGTACATATTATAGTGTTTCAGACAAGACGAAAACCCACACCATGTCTAAGTTAGAGACAGGACGTCGCTACACCGTGATGGCTTATGCCAATAACTACACAAGTACGGAGAACTCTACAGATGGTGTGCCCAATAGTAGTAGTCCCATTGCGCGTTTCGACTGTTATTATGTGTGGGACTCAGAGCCTGAACTTGAAATCGCACTTAGTGAACACCGACAAACAGAAAAGTTAGAGGAAAGTTATACACGCATTGGTTGGATTTCATTTGATGACCTTCCAGGCATGAATTATAACATCCCCACAGTGCTCTATGATTATGGTAGTTCTTATAATAACCACTATGATGGGGCGCTTGATTGGGATAAGACCTATTATGGAGCGGTTTATCCGCAGTTGATAAAGAGTGGTTTTTCTATTACCGGTTACAAAAGAAAATACTACGAATATTCGCCCCTTCATGGTGACTATTTCTTGGTGAAATCTGCCAACCTTCCGAAAGTTTCTCCACATGGTGAATCTTCACAAAATTCCTATTACTGGTGGTATGGTACTTCACCGACCCTCTATGATCGTACTTATGAAAGATCGGGTGGTAGACGCAGTGGCTATTTTTTGTATGTAGATGCATCCGACGAACCACGCCCTATTGCAACGCTCGACTTTGAAGCACGCCTTTGTGCGGGGGCAACCTTGATGTTTACGGCAGATGTGGCAAACCTTACAGCATCGGATGCAGAATTTCCACAGTTGCTCTTTAAACTCTATGGCTATAAAACCGACAACGAGGGCAATGTGGTAAAAAAAGAACTCATACAGTCGTTTGCTACGGGTGAATTTAAAAGCTATGGAGCAAAGGATTTGGGTGTGTGGTATCAGGTTTTTGCCAAGACCTTTGTACACCAAGGCTTGAGTGTAAACGAGTTTACGCGCTATAACGTGACCATTGAGAATGCTTGTCGTTCAACGGGTGGTGCCGACTATGCCATAGACGATATACGCTTTTATGTGGCAAACGACCAAATAGAAGTGATTCAAACCTCGGAGGCTGAAGAGTATTGTTCCAAAAAAGACAATGGTGCCTATTTGAAGTTACGTGTAGACTATAACATGATAAAGTCGGTTCTCAATGTAACCGAGCGCACCAAACCTCTTTACTATCGCATTTGCAAGGAAAATGGTGAGGTTTATAACACTACCTATCCTTCAAAGAAAGACAACCCCACAAAATATCCTAATCACGATTCAGGTAGTGACGATAAAGGCAACAAATACGGCATGGTGTGGATCAATGCTGAAGACAGTCAAAACACCACAATCACCGAGACTGACCCCTTTGGTTACCTCAACTTGGTTTTGGCAGATGTGTTCTTCCCACTTGATCCTACGCAGAAGTATTATGTCAGTGTGGCGCTGCCCACCGTGATAGGTTATTACAAAGATGGTTCGCCTCAATATGGTCCAGGCACTTGGGGTACACCAAGCGACCCTTGCTCTATCTATTCAAAGCCTATTAACATCTCCTTCTCAAACATCAAGATTACATCGAACACAGGTTCTACCAGTATGACCTATTCTACGGAGTGTGGAAAAGACCAAATCGATGTAAATCTGAAAGTGAAGCTGCATGTGCCCGACCCCCAATATGGTATATACAAAGACATTCCTTGGAATTTCGACTTTGTGATAGGTTCGGAGAAGGCATTTGAGAATGCTCGTAAAACCGACAATTTGCTTCAAGCCATTGAGCATTTTCGTGCAGAATATCCCAATGCAACGGGTTTAGATACACCTACGCAGACTCCACAAAAGGGTACATTCACTGATGAGGAATACGAGGTTCTCAAAAAATACACAAGTCAAAGCAGGGATGAGATTCCAGACCCTGCAGTATCCGACGCTTTGATCGTAAAGCTTACCAAGTCAGACAGCTATGCTGCCACACTCACAATGAAGGCGAAGACCGACGTAAATGCCAACTTCTACTTTATTGCGGTGCCAGGCAAATATGATGATCCCAAAACGAAACAAAAGTACACCATCTGTAGTTCGTTGTTGACACAAAAAGCCACCTTTACTTATGAATCGCCCTTCTTGCGATTAGGCAATCCAAAGGTAAGTTATCCTGACGCGTGGAACAATTCCGCCAAAGAGTTTCGTTTAGGACTGGCACAAGCCAATGCCCTTCAAACAGACACACGCTTGCGCATACCCATAAATGCTTATCGTGATGCAGACTTCAAAAATAATACACACGACTTTGGAGGCACATCGCGCAATCGCTTGATATTTGAACAACGCGATGCAAACAAAAATCCAGTAATGGGTTGTGTACGCTTGGTAGCAACCAATGACCCCACCATTGATAAAAGTCTGTTGCAAGTAGCCACAGTAGATGGTGCAGCATGGGGCGCAAAGGTAGGCGAAGTAGCAAACGAAGGCTATTTGTTATTGCCTACAGACCGTGCGCTCATCATAGACTTCAGTAAGAACCAAGAAACCTTTACTGCAGCAGATGGCACACAAACAACGGTAAATGGTAAAATAGCCTTTCACGAGGGTTACTCATATACCTTTGCTTTGGTATATCGTGATTTTACACGCGATCCTAATGTAGCAGGACATGCCGTATGTTTTGGTACCACCAATTTTACCCTCAATATTGTGCCAGAGTATGTGACTTGGACAGGAGGTAACTCTACGAATACCAACTGGAATAACGATGCCAACTGGGCACGTTCAACCAAGGCAGACTTGCGCAAAGAAGGTGTAGGAAAAAGTGTGGATGACTATAAAGACTATGGGGATGCAGAATCACCCCGATTACGTTCTGCCGCAGGCAATGACCCAAGTCTTACGCCTCAAATATATGTGCCGATGCGCTTTACGAAGGTCATCATTCGTCCCAACACCACCACACCACAGTTGGGTAGTTATGCTACAGACCAGAGCCAAGGCATTCTTTCGGCAGAGTCATTGCTCAACCCCATGCTCAGTGAGCCGACCCAATATATCAACTACAACCTGATGCTAAAAACCACCCCGACGATAGAGGGCGGCATAAAGTATTTTGACTGTGAAAACTTTTATGCCAATATGTGTCAGGAGGTATATTTTGCTTCGGCAAACCCTGTAAATCTTGAGGCAAAGGCACAGTTGCGTAACCAACACTACCTAAGTTATCAACAAGCATGGGTAGACTTGGCATTGCCTGTGAACCGATGGAGCATGTTCTCTGTGCCCCTTCACAATGTGTATGCAGGAGACTTCTATTTGCCCTATGCTACGGGTAAACAAGAAACGGAGGCTTTCCAACCCATTACCTTTGGCGATGGTAGTAAAGACTATAACCGTGCGAAGTATTATGTGTATCAACGCACTTGGTACAAGACCGACCCACAAGTGGTAGCAGCCGATGGCTATGACTATAGTGCCCAAGTGAACTATGATGCTGCCAACGAAGATGTGGAATATGTTACCTCAGAGTGGAGCCACCCCTTCAATGACATGAAGCAAGCCTATGCACGAGGAATGGGATATTCGCTCTATCCAGAACCCAAAGAGGCTACAGCAGATGCTTCGGTGGCACTCTTCAGACTGCCTAAGGCGGATACCAGTTTTGACTATTACGACCATACAGGCAATAAAAAGAATCCACAAAGCACGGGATTAGACCGTTCGCTCAATGGCTTGTTGCTTACGAATAATAGTAAGACCGACAATCCGATGAAACTGAATGGCGTGATAGAGGTTACACCCGAAGAAACACAACAGCGAAATGGTTACTTCTTGGTGGGAAATCCCTATATGGCATCCATCGACATGAAGTTGTTCTTGCAAGACAATCCACAACTCTTTGAGAAGTATTGGATTGTTGACAATGGCACACTCCGCGCTTTTGGTAAGGACGAATCGTTTGGTTTAGGACGTGTTGCTCCTATGCAGGCATTCTTTGTGAAAGCCACTACAGGAGCCTTGCTCACCAATATCGTGTTCAATCCCTCGCAATGTGCGATACTATTTAACACAGGTAAAAACAATGTGAACCGACGCAATACAGCCATTACGCTCCACGCAAGCAATGCGAAGGGACAGTCTATGGCACGTGTGTTGACCAACGAAGAAGCCGATAACGATTTTGATGACCGCGAGGATGTAGAGGTTATCTTTGACAAAGACCTTACTTCTGCTCCACAGGTTTACACGGTTTCGGGTAATTGTGCAGCAGCCATCAACCACCTTACGAGTTTGCGTAATGTACCCTTGGGTGTTGAGGCTACAACCGACGATGAGGTGCAGTTTAGTGTGAGTGGCACAGCTTTACTCCCAGAACCGCTCTACCTCTTCGATGCAAAAACGAACCAACACACCTTGCTCACCGACTCAGTGCGTGTGATGTTAAGTCCGAACAGTGTGGGACGTTATTTCCTTACCTCAAACATGGAAGAGGCAACTTCGGTACAAACCGATTTACGTTGTTATTCGGTGCATGCTGGAAAGGTGGTAGCAGCTACCACAGAGGCAGACAATATCACCTCGGTTGAGGTATTCGACTTTATGGGACGTTTTTTACGCAGTTATACACCCCATCAGTCGGTTTATACTTTCGATATGCCACAAGGTGTTTACCTTATCACGCTCTCGTCGGAGAAGGTGCCCGAGGGACGTACGTTTAAGGTAATTGTGCGATAAAAGACATGTAAATTCGAGGCACAAAGCGTTGTGCTGTGATTTTAGTTGTAGGAGAAGAGTGTGCGATTCGTCGTACACTCTTTTTGTGTGTATGCCGTTTTCTGCGTTTGTTCTTGTTGAATATCAATCATTTAAAACATCAAAAATACCTGCAAGGCGAAAATTAATGAAATAATTAATGGAACAATTAATGGGCATTAATGGTAATTAATGTTCCCTTAAACAGCAGCGTAGCTGCAAATCTAATTTCCGCTTCGCGTTTTTTTTGAACATTAATTTCCACCAATGCCCATTAATTATTCCATTAATTTTCTGTATGGTTTTATCGATTTTTGATGTCGATAAGGGGCATGATTAAATGGGGCACCCCGTTAGATAGGGTGTTCAAAATTGGCAAAATGTTCTGCATGGTTTTGCAACCAAGAATGCACGCCTGCACGATAATTCAGAGCGTGCATTACCAACATTAAAATCCAATAAAATCGTGCAATATATTTCACCAATTTTAAAAGCCCCATTTTTCAAAACCGACATTTTGACCAATTATCTTCCTTCGGAATGGTATCGGTATTCCTTCGGAATGATATCGGAATCGTTATTACCCGAAAAAACGAAATTTACACCAACGCCTTTTTTATGAATTTTGAACACCCTACCTAACGGGGTAACCCATTCATATTGACGCATAATGATTGACGATATTTCACGTCGTTAAAATAGATATGTAATCTCCATGTATAAACAAATATACAAACGTGGCTTTTTTTTCGTCAAAATGCCTGTTTTGACCGTTAAACATGCCAATTATGTCGCTGTTTATAAAGCAATTGTTACAAAAATATTGCAAGATTGTTTTGTAAGACGATAATAATCACTTACCTTTGTCAGTTGAAAGGGGAAAACACTTGTTTGCCCTAATACGTTTAATATAAATCAGAATAACATTACGGTATGGAAAATACTGTAAACGAAATAGAAACTTTAGCTCGTACCTTACCTGCTATCTCACTTGAAGAGATGTCGGGCATTAGGTTGATGAATCGTACTGACCAAAAGTATGTGACGAACGTGGCTACACTGAAAGAGTTGCTAAAACTCACAAAGGGTAGTTACTTCTCGCAAGAAATAGCTGGTCAGCGCGTAAGTCCTTATGCCACTACTTATTGGGACGATGCCGTGAAACGCTCCATGTTTCGTCAACATGAAACAGGACGTAAACCCCGACAAAAGGTAAGAGTGCGCACTTATTTGAACTCTAACACCACCTTTCTTGAAATAAAAAAGAAGGATAACCATGGTAAAACGGCTAAAAGCCGTGTAGAGGTGCCTTCGCTTAAGGCAGTCATGGAGGATCATGCAGGAGCCGACTTTGTGATGCAGAAAACAGGTATGGTGCTTAGTGAATTGGTGCCTGCTGTGGGAAATCGCTTTAACCGCATTACGTTAGTAAACTACGATAAAACAGAGCGACTGACCATAGACTTTGGCATTCACTTTTATAACTACCTCACCGAACAGCGTGCTGCAATGGAGAATATTGTAGTGATTGAACTGAAACGTGATGGTCGTTGCCCTTCGCCCATTCTCCCTCTGTTGCGACAGTTGCGCATAAAACCTGCGGGATTTAGCAAATATTGTGTAGGAGCCTCGGTTACTGACCCAGGATTGCGTATTAACCGTTTCAAAAAACGTTTGGTTAAAATCAATAAGGTGGCAGAAAAAAGACCTTTGGAAAACTAAACGCATTGGGTAGTGAACAACGCCTGTCTTAAAAAGGCTTCTGCCAGTTGCAAGCATTGAATAAATAATAACAAAACATATCCTAATCTTACAAACAAAACGATGTTCGATTTCACCTCATTTCATCTTCTTCCCCTCATTTGCAGCCTCGTAATGAATACACTCGTTACTTGGCTTGTCGTACACTTTTTCTACTATCCTAAAGGTCGTCGTCGCGACTACTACTTTACATTCATCTTGCTCAGCGTGAGCATTTTTATGCTGATTGCTTTGTTGATGCGTGGCAGTCATGACGTAGGTATTGGTGCTGCTTTAGGACTCTTTGCTATATTCGGTATCATTCGTTATCGCACAGAGAGTGTGCCTATTCGCGAAATGACTTACCTATTCTTCCTTGTAGCACTCAGTGTGCTTAATGGTAAATGTGGCGAAACACTCTCTATTCTTGAACAACTAACCATCAATGGTGTCTTCTTGGTTTGTGTTTGGTTGTGCGAGAACTTCCTCACATCAAGCAATGTGGGTTGTAAATATGTGAAATACGACAACATCGACCTTATAAAGCCCGAAAAATATGACGAACTCAAGGCAGACCTTGAGGAACGTTTGGGCTTGAAAATTCTTCGTGTAGAAGTGGGAGCTGTCGACTTCTTAACAGATATGACCATGCTCCGTGTGTTCTATGAAGACCCAGAAGGACGCATTAAAAGCGTGGACCATATGACACGCTTGCCTAAAATTAACGAATAATTAACCTGTTCTTTTTAGCTTATGAAAAAGAGACTGGCTACTTTTGCACTCGTTGCAACAGCCGTATTTACAGCTGCACATGCCGACGATTATGGTGTGTGGTTAGGTGCTTCGGTACAAAAAAACATTACAAAGCAGTTTTCGGTGGATGCAGGCTTAGGCATGCGTGCTGAAAATAAACTGAATGACCTTACACGTTACGACTTTGATGCTGGCTTGGGTTATAAAATTACTCCTTGGCTTGGTATTGGTGGTGGATATGCTTTTATTCGCGACTATAACTTGGAAGAGGTAACGCCTAAAACAAGAGGTGTGAACGTGGAAGAGGCATATTGGCGCAATAAGCATCGTGCAACTTTTGATGTGACGGGTTCGTGGGATGTGCGATTAGCCAATAAGTCGTGTTTTGAATTCTCTGTGCGAGAGCGTTACCAATATACGCACTTTGTGCCTACACAAACCACAAAGACTAAATATCGTGCCCCCCTCTCTGACGAGCAGTTAGGAGGTTGGGCAGGCGATGTGTATCCGTATGATGGAGTGCTTTATAGCTCAAAATCGCAAGAACTCGATGGAAAGCGCAGCAAGCATAAGCACTATCTACGTTCGCGCTTTCAAGTAGCATATAACATTCGTCACTGCAGCTGGACACCCTATGCTTCGTACGAATTTAGCAATGACTTTTGCAATAGTCTGCACCTCGACAAACAACGACTTACTGCAGGTGTGGAGTGGAAAGTAACCAAACAACACAAAATAGACTTTGCTTATGTGTATAACCACGGTGCAGACGATGATTCAGACGGAAACAATCATGTACTGAGCATTGGCTATAAATTTAAATTTTAAAAATTAGGTATTACAAACTAAACGAGGTTTTGTTAGCTACTTGTTTTGAAAAACTTTGCGTAGTATGTAATACTGGATTTACACTAAACTTTTTGCGTTATGAAACATATTCTCACCCTGTTGTTTTGTGCTTCGGCTATTACCGCTTCGGCACAGAGCTACGACTTCCTTACTTTTCAAAAAAGTACAGGAACAGAAACTTCATTGCGTTCAGACCATGTGAAGATTACCTTCGAAGGTGGTAACTTAGTGGCTACAAATGGTAGTGAAACATTTCGTGCACCATTGAACGAAATGGCAAAGATGTTCTTCTCGAATACAGCCACGGGCATTCAATCGGTAAATACAAGTGACGATGTGCTGACTGCTTCAATTGTGAACGGACATCTTAGCACCAATGCGCCTGTAGGTAGTCGTATTTGTGTGATTGGCATGGATGGTCGTCAACTTAATCCCAATGCGCCTATTAGCAAGGGCACCTACCTTGTTCGCATCAATAACACAACCCTTAAAGTAGTGGCACAATGAAAAAGCTCTTTACCCTTATAGCCCTTTTGGCTGCCACTGCTGGCACCACACTTTCGGCACAGTGCATTAAGGTTTATCCCAAAGGCACACCTGCAGTGATAACTTATCCTATCGCTTCGTTGGGCGACATGACGTTTAGCACTGAGAATGGTGAATCGTTTGTAACTCTCGGTGGTGTGGCAACTGCAGTATCGGGTATCGACTCGATTGTGGTAGATCGTGAAGCACAGGCTTTGAGCCATACCGTAGATGTAGCATTCAACGATAAAACGGGTGCTTACTTAACCGTGTCGGGCGATGTGTTTAATAACCTTACAACCATTCAAGTGAAGGGAAACCACGTAAACATTGTGCAAAACCCTGGAATGGTAGATGAAGTAAGCTATGTGCTTTCGGGCACTACCACAAATGGTTCGTTTTATACCACAGGTGAATATAAAGCCGCTGTAAAGTTGAATGGTGTGAACATCACCAATCCCGATAGTGCAGCTATTTACATTGACAATGGCAAGCGCATTGACGTGATTCTGGCTGAAGGCACAGAAAACTCACTTGTGGATGGTGCTACAGGTTTGCAAAAGGCTTGTTTCTTTGTGAATGGACATGCTGAATTTAAAGGCGCTGGTGTGTTGAACCTTACGGGTAATGCCCGCCATGCTTATGCCTCAGACGAATATACATGGTTCAAAGCCTCCACAGGAACCATCAACGTGTTAGCTTCTGCGAACGATGGTTTGCACATTGAACAATATTTCCAAATGGACGGTGGCACACTTAATATACCGAACGTAAAGGGAGATTGCATTGATGTAAGTCGCACAAAAGATGTGACGGACGAGTTTAACGGTCAAGTGTTTATCAATGCAGGTACTTTGAAATATGCGGTAACAGCCGATGACGTGAAGGGTATTAAGAGTGAATCGGACATGACCATAAACGGTGGTAGCTTTGACGCTACTGTTTCGGGCAATGGTGGTAAGGGCATCAGTGTAGGCGGTAACTTAGTTATTGACCAAGCAGAGGGTGCTACAACCAGCATTAAAATGGACGTCTCGGGCAGTACTTATACAGACCCCACAGATGCTACTCTTACTTCAAAATGTCGTGGCATTAAGGTAAAAGGCAACTACACTTTGAAGGGCGGTACCATCCACATGAACGTGACGGGGAAAAAAGCCAAGGGCATTTCGTGCGATGGTCAGTACGTTTATTTGGGCGGTACAACCAACGTATTGCCTGAATAAAGAGCGCATAGTTTTGATTCAAAGAATTGATTCTAAAAAACAAATAGGCATTCATTTTGCAATAATCTTTTGCAGAATGAATGCCAAACTATTACTAAAGACATATATTGTTTGAACATTTCTTTTATATACGTGAATGAATAAACAAGAAAGTTTAGAGTTGAAAGGCATTGCTATACTTATGATGCTTTTTCTTCATCTTTTTAATACGCCAGAACGTGCAGCAGAATGTAGCAATCTTTTGTGTATAGGAGATAAGCCCTTAGCTCTATTATTAAGTCGCATAGGGGGCATGTGTGTGCCTATTTACATCTTTATTTCAGGTTATGGACTTGCTGCTTCATGGCAAAAACAGCCCGATCATCGGTTACATCCTTTGAAACGAGTTTGGCGCTTGTTGGGCATGTATTGGACTGTTTTTTTACTATTCATACCTTTGGCATGTTATATCAATCCAAGTGAATATCCAGGCAGTATAAGTGAGTTTTTCTTGAATTTCTTTAGCCTTACATACTCTTATAACGGAGAGTGGTGGTTCTTGCGTTCTTACATTCTTATGGTGTTCTTTTCGCCGTGGATTATAGGTTGTATGATGCGAGGTGACAAACAACGCAAAAGCATGTTTCTCGTTGCAGCCATAAGCTATATGGTGTGGGCAGTACTGTCTAAAACGCATTGGATGCAGGAGGTGTATGTAATGGATGTAGTGAAGAACTTTTTACACCTCTATTTTTCTTTCGTCTTCGGCGTGTGGATGTTCTGTACCAAGGGGATAGATCGTTTACGTATGAAGTTAGATACGCTATCTGCGAATCGTAGGCGTTGGGTCATTGCAGCAGGTGTAGCCTTACCTCTTATCGTATGTATCGTCTTTAAGATGATGTTTCTAAAAGCCATTGCAATGATGCCTCTTTTGCCCTTCTACCTCATGCTTCATAGGGCAGGATGGGTGAAAAGTGTGTTGTGCTATTTTGGGCACCATAGCACTTATATGTGGTTTACGCACTCATTCTTTTGTTATTACCTTTTTCACGATTACATCTATGGTTTGCGTTACCCTGCATTGATGTTTGGTGCATTGATAGTGCTTGCGCTCATCTCGTCTTATGTGTGTCAGTGGGTGCATGATGGCATAGCCCGTCTTTTCTCTTTGGCTAAAAAGTAACATATTGCACGGTTTTACCCCGTTAGGTGGGGGCAAAATTCATGAATTTTTTTTCGGCATGGTTTTGATAAAAAATGATATTGTAAATAGTTGATATTCAATAATAACAAACGCAGGAAACGCCTCAATTTGTGTATTATTTTAATGGGGTAACCCATTTAAACATACATCCTATCGACAACAAAATCCGATATTCTCGCTTCGCGTTTTATTTTGAACATTAATTACCATCAATGCCCATTAATTGTTCCATTAATACTTTTCATGTCCATTAGCAAAGAAAAAATGAATGTCTCGAAATTAATGTCCCCGAATTAATGACAATTAATGTTCACAAAAAACAAGCAGCGAAGCTGCAAACATCTAAAATCGTGCCGAAAAATGTTATGGATTTTGAACACCCTACGTATACGGGCTTTATCTCTTCGTAGCTGGCGGTTTCTTCAAAACAATATTTTCCGTATCGTTTCCGTATCAATCCCGTATCGTTCTCCTATCGTTCTCCTATCGTTCTCCTATCGTTCTCCTATCGTTCTCCTATTGTTCTCCTATTGTTCTCCTATTCCCGAACGGAGAACGATAGGAGAACGATAGGAGGATGAACGAAGAACAATGGGAGATGTATCGACTACACATCGGTACTGAAACGAAGAGACAGCGAAACACAAAAAGGAAACCAACAATGCGGAATGGAGCGAAAGACTAACAATGAGGTTCGGCGGAACAAGGGGGCTCAATCTCAAGAACAATGAACCCAAAAACAGAAATAATAAAAAAACAAGTGACAAGGTGAAACGGGGACTTTCAGTTGTCAATGAACTGAGGTTTCACTTGTCACTTGTAACAATCGAATCGCTTAAAAATGCGTTGTTTTTATCGTTTGGCAGTAAGTTCTACAATCTTTACGACTAACTCTGAAGCCTTCTCTAATGAGGGGATTGGCAAAAACTCGTGGGGACCATGGAAGTTTAAGCCACCTGCAAAGATGTTGGGACAGGGCAATCCCATGAATGAAAGTTGGGCGCCATCGGTACCACCACGAATGGCACGTACCTTGGCAGGAATTTGACACTCCTTCATGGCATCAAGCACAATGTCTACTACATGAGGCACAGGCTCAATCATTTCGCGCATGTTGTAATACTGATCGTTGATGGTTGCAGTCACTGTGCCTTCGCCATAACGCTCATTCATCCATTCGGCAGCCTTTTGTACAAACTGCTTGCGACGTTCAAAGCGTTCGCGGTTGTGGTCGCGGATGATGTAGGAGAGGGTAGCATGCTCTACGTTGCCCTCAATATTAAGCAAGTGGTAGAAGCCTTCAAACTCTACAGTTTGTTCGGGTGTTTCGGTAACAGGCATTTGTGCAGCAAATTCGGCTGCTACACGAGCTGCATTGATCATTTTGTTCTTAGCATAACCCGGATGAACACTTACACCTTTTACTTCGATTTTGGCACTTGCTGCGTTAAAGTTTTCGTATTCAAGTTCGCCTAATTCGCCACCGTCCATGGTATAGCCCCAAGCACAGCCAAACTTCTCAACATTAAATTTGTGAGCTCCTAAACCAATCTCTTCATCGGGGTTAAAGCCTACGCGCACACGACCATGTTTAATTTCGGGATGTTCCATGAGGTAAACCATTGCTTGTACGATTTCGGCAATACCAGCCTTGTCGTCGGCACCAAGTAAGGTGTGTCCGTCTGTAACAATAAGGTCTTCGCCTACATGGTCGATCAGTTCGGGGAATTTTTTTGGCGAGGTTACCAATCCTGCTTCAGCATCGAGCACAATGTCTTTGCCGTCGTAGGCTTTGACAATGCGTGGGTGGATGTTGGCACCTGAGCAGTCAGGACTTGTGTCCATGTGTGCAATAAAGCCAATGGTGGGCACTTCTTTGTCGGTATTTGCAGGGAGTGTGGCATATACATAGCCATTCTCGTCCATTTCAACCTCGGTCATGCCAATTTCCTTAAGCTCATCGCGTAAGTATTCTGCTAACTTAAATTGTTTGTCGGTACTGGGTGTGGTGTTTGAGTCTTCGGCGCTTTGTGTGTCGAAGCTAACGTATTTCAAAAAACGTTCAACAATAGTCATGATTAAGTATGATGTTTTTAAATATATTCAAATGAAAAAGTCCCCCTCCAAGAGAGGAGGCAAGTTCTTTTCCAAGAAAATGTTACTTAAAGAATTTCTCTAATTTTTTAATTCCACCATTAAGACAGAAGGCTACCACGGTGTCGCCAGGGCGAATGAGTGTGGTACCATTAATGAGTTCGCCATGTCCATCGCGCACTAAACCACCAAGGGTGACACATGTAGGCAAGTCAAGATCTTTCACAGGCTTGCGAATAATGCGTGCTTCGGGCGATACACTAAACTCTGCTACATCTGCATTGGCTACGGTTAAACTCTTTACCGAGGTGATGTCTGCTTTAAGCATCATCTGGTAAATGTGGCTTGCAGCAAATGTTTTTTTGTTGATAATGGTGCCAATGTCGAGACTTTCAGCCATACTGATGTAGTCAGTATTTTCGACCATAGCCACAGTTTTGCGCACACCTAAGCGTTTGGCAGCCAAACAAGCCAAGATGTTTGTTTCAGAATTTTCGGTCAAAGCACAGAAAGCTTGTGTTTTGCGAATGCCTTCTTCTTCGAGCAAAGAAAGGTCGCGTCCGTCACCACGAATTACCATAGAACGTGGATTGGTTACTACCTCGTTAAGTTTTTCGGCGCGGCGTACGTCGGCTTCAATAATCTTGGCGTGCATGTAATCGGGCATGGCATCTACCAGGTGTACAGCCGTGCTACCACCGCCCATGATAATTACGTTTGATACGTCGGGATATTCCTCTTTACCTGCAAGGTCGCGAATGTAGTTGACATACTTTGGGGTAGTCATGAAATATACAACGTCGAGTGCGCGTAGGCAGTCACCACCATGTGGGATAACTGTTTCGTCGCCACGCTTAATGGCAACAATATGATAGGGCGAGTCTGTGCCACAAAGATCTTTTAAGGGTTTGTCAAGAATTTGTGCATTTTGGCGCACCTTTACACCAATCAAAATTAAAGCACCATCTTGCACCTCCCACCATTGGCGAATCCAGCTGCGCTTGATGTTATGCAGAATTTCTTTGCCTGCCAACATTTCGGGGTAGATGATAGAGTCAATGCCCACGGTTTTAAAGAAATCGCGGTGTTGTGGCAAGGTGTATTCATAGTTGTCAACACGTGCCACTGTTTTTTTTGCTCCGAGCTTTGAGGCAAGCATACAGGCTGTCATATTGTGTGCCTCGTCGGGTGTTACGCCAATAAAAAGGTCTGCCTTTCCTACTTCTGCTTGATTGAGCGCTGAGATAGACGAAGGCGCAAGGGGTAAAGCCAAAATGTCGAAGTTTGAAGAAATATCTTCTAATTTCTCGGGCGATTCGTCCATGAGTGTGATGTCGTGGTTTTCGCGCGAGAGGAGTTTTGCCAAATGGGTACCCACGGCTCCGGCTCCTGCAATAATAATCTTCATGTGATAGTGGTTCTATGTTATCGTGTGGCTGTGCAAAACTTATGGGGGGCTTTTCTTTTAAGAGAATCATATTTATCCGTAAAGAAAACGCCCTGCCGAAACAAGCAAATGCTTGCAGCCACACGCAAAATTGGGCTTTTTTTTTGATTTATGCAAGTGCTTTCCCTAATAAGTAGGTATTCAAAATTATTTTATAAAATAAATGCAGGAAAGTCTTAGTTTAATATTGCCTTGTTGCATTCTTTTATCTTTATAGGTTGGGTGTTCAAAATCCATGATTTTTTTCGGCATGGTTTTGAAAAAAATAATATTGTAAATAGTTGATATTCAACAATAACAAACGCAGGAAACGCCTCAATTCGTGTATTATTTTAATGGGTTACCCCGTTAGGGGTGAGAT
>OLYN01000331.1_pt1 | contig 28009 bp, 40 predicted proteins | sample 1674231 | NCBI WGS metagenome assembly OLYN01 (sample SAMEA103958153, study PRJEB25191) | human gut metagenome
GCGGCGTTTTTGGGTACTTTTGTCGCTGGTGACAAAAGTACCCCGCCGGAGGCAACACGTAAAAAAAAGGGGTGCCGCGCCTGCGGGCGCGGGGACGGGAGAACGGATTCCCACGCCAGTGTGAGCACTGGCTCGGAATGACAACGGTGGGGGCAGTCCGGAACGCGGAGGGGGACGGATTGCCACACCAGTGACGTCGGTCACTGGTTCGCAATGACAGGAATGGGGCGGGATGACAGTTCTAATGAGGGCAAATACAGAGAGGGCTAACGAGGGCGGGGTCGGAGGGGCAACTGCACCGGGGGTGGGGACTGGCTATTTGCATAGTTTTGGAGGGGAAATTTCAGCGAAACGACGGGCAGCGTGTGGGGGCTGGCGGGTTGTCAGGCGGAGGGGTTCTGTATTATAATACCTACAAAGCAGGCCGTAAAGAAGATGTACGGTGCAGGGATTTTACCTTTTACTTGCGAGGTGTAGGAAAATGAACCGTAAGGATACGTTTTTCTTGACAGCAGGGCTTCTTGCGGGTGCGGTATTGGCTGTGCTGATATATATATCACGGATATTCCGCTACTTAGGCAGATAACCCCATTTGTCAGTCTTTTTATCGCTGCATTTGTGATTATCAGGGCGTTCCGGAAGAACGAAAAGTGAATCGGCTTTGCCTGTTTCCGTGGCATACATACAGATGATATGGTTACGGTCATTATTCGTGAAATACAACATAAGGAGGCGCGGATATGGAGCGCATCAGCAAAGAGAACTACTACCTGGACATCGCCGAAACGGTGCTGGAGCGGGCTACGTGTCTGCGCCGGGTGTACGGCGCCATCATCGTGAAAAACGATGAGATCATCTCCACCGGCTACAACGGTGCGCCGCGGGGACGGAAGAACTGCGTGGACATGGGGTTCTGCACGCGGGAGGCCATGCAGGTGCCCCGGGGGCAGCGGTACGAGCTGTGCCGCAGCGTCCACGCCGAGGCCAACGCCATTATCTCCGCCAGCCGGCGGGACATGGTGGGCAGCACCCTGTATCTGGTGGGGAGGGACGCCCAGAGCGGTGCGCTGCTGGGCGACGCCACCAGCTGCGCCATGTGCCGCCGTCAGGTCATCAACGCGGGGATCGCCACGGTGATCATACGGAAAACGGAGACGGAGTATCAGGTGGTGGATGTGCGGGACTGGGTGCAGCAGGAGGATGACGTGCCCGCGCTGTAAGGGACTATGACGCCCGGTGGGGCGGATAGAATATAACAACTTAACAAAGGAGAATGTGTGATGTTGAACGACTCCAAAATCGCCGCGTATACGGCGATATTGCAGGAGGAGCTCCTGCTGGCCACAGGGTGTACAGAGCCCATCGCCGTCGCGTACTGTGCCGCAAAGCTGCGCGAGGTGTTGGGCGGAAAACCGGAAAAAGTGCTGGCTGAGATCAGCGGAAACATCCTGAAGAACGTGAAATCCGTGGTGGTGCCCAATACGGGCGGCCGGCGCGGGATCGACGGTGCCATTGCTGTGGGCATAGTGGCGGGCGACGCCGATGCGGGGCTTCAGGTCATCGCCAACGTGACGGAGGAGCACGTGGCGGCGATCCAGACGTATCTGGACACCGCGGACATCAAGGTGACGTGTCCGGAGACGCCGTGCCTGCTGGACATCCGGCTGACGGGCTGGCGGGAGGGACACCACGCCTGCGTCCGGGTGGCGAACAACCACACGAACATCATCTACATGGAAAAGGACGGAGAGGTGCTGCGGGAGCTGCCGGTATCGGGCAACGCCGAGGACAATTTGCAGGACAAATCCGTGCTGAACGTTAAAGACATCATCACATTCGCTGAAGCTGTACCTTTGGACAAAATACGCCCCATCGTGGGGCGGCAGATCGAGCTGAACGCCGCCATCGCAGAGGAGGGGCTGCGGAACAGCTGGGGCGCGAACATCGGCTCCACGCTGCTGCAAAACAGCGAGGACTGGGCGACGCAGGTCAGAGCCTGGGCCGCCGCAGGCTCCGACGCACGGATGAACGGCTGCGAGATGCCGGTGGTCATCGTGTCCGGCTCCGGAAACCAGGGGATCACCGCGTCGGTGCCCGTGTGGCGGTACGGGAAGCTCATGGGTGCGGACGACGACAATATCCTGCGGGCGGTGTGTCTCAGCGACCTGATCACCATACACCAGAAAACGGGGATCGGGCGGCTGAGTGCCTACTGCGGGGCGGTGAGCGCAGGCGTGGGCGCGGGCTGCGGCATCGCGTGGCTGCGGGGCGCGGACTATGAGGGCATCTGCCACACGCTGGAGAATGCCGTTGCCATGATCTCCGGGTGCATCTGCGACGGGGCGAAGGCCAGCTGCGCCGCCAAGATCGCCATGAGCGTGGGCTGCGGGCTGCTGGGGTACGATATGTACGCCGGGGGCAATAACTTCCAGCCGGGGCACGGAATCCTGGGCACCGACGTGGAGGACACCATCCACCACGTGGGCGTGCTGGCCGCGGAGGGCATGAAGGAGACGGATCGGGTGATCCTGAAAATCATGTCGGAGTGAGGAAGAAAAGGCAAGAAAAAAACAAGACCTGCGGGCAGGTCTTGTTTTTTTTGCTTTTGTTGGTTGTTCGCCTTTTACTCGGTCACGAAGGGCAGCAGAGCGATCTGACGGGCGCGCTTGATCGCCTCGGTCAGCTGACGCTGATGCATAGCGCAGGTACCGGTGGTGCGGCGGGGCAGGATCTTGGAGCGCTCGGAGATGAAGCGGCGCAGCTTGGCAGCGTCCTTGTAATCGATGCACTCGCACTTGTCCACGCAGAACTGGCAAACCTTCTTGCGGCGCTTGCCGGCACCGCGAACGGGTCTATTTTCGCGTTCCATAGCCATGGAAGTTTCCTCCTTTATAAATTGTCATGTGCCTTGCACATTAGAACGGCAGGTCGCCGTCCTCATCATCGATCTCGGAAAAACCGGAAGAGCCGCCTACGGGTGCGGCGTAGCCGCCGGCAGGGGCGGAGTAGCCGCCGTTGCTGCCGCCGTAGTTATTATGCGCGTAACCGGTGGCTCCGCTGTCGCCGTCGCGCTTGGAGTCGCCGAAGTAAACGTTGTCCGCCACGACCTCGGCAGAGCGACGCTTGTTGCCCTCCTTGTCCGTCCAGTCGCGCATCTGCAACCGACCCTCCACCACAGCCATGCGGCCCTTGGTGAAGTATTTGGCGACAAACTCGGCGGTGGCGCGCCATGCGACCACGTCGATGAAATCCGTCTCCTTCTCGCCGGACTGGGTCTTGAAATCACGATCCACTGCCAGAGAGAAGCTGGTGACGGCGATACCGGACTGCGTGCGGCGCAGCTCCGGGTCACGGGTCAGGCGACCCATGATGAAAATTTTGTTCAGCATTGCTGTACTCCCTTACTCGCCCTTGCAGACGATCATGGAACGCATGATACCCTCGGTAATACCGAGGATACGATCCAGCTCCTTGGGGAAATCGGGGCCGCTGGTGAAGCTCATCAGCACATAGTAGCCCTCGGTCTTGTAGTCGATGGCGTAGGCGAGGCGACGCTTGCCCCACTCATCGACCACTACGTTGATCGCGTTGTTCTGCTCTGCCAGCGTCTGGAACTTTGCCACGGTAGCGGCAATAGCCTCCTCACCCTGTGCAGGGTCGATGATGTAGACGACCTCGTAGTTGGCGGAAATCTTAGCCATACTTTTTGCACCTCCTTTTGGACAAATGGCCCTCATTCTTCGATGAGAGCAAGGATATGCTTGCAGACGCAAGCCATATTATTATACCGAATGTGGGGGAAAAGTCAAGATATTTTTGCAAATAGGGTACTTTTTTGCGGTTGTGCGCCGGGAGGTTCCGCGTGTCCGCGATATGCGGACAAAAACGAAAAAATTGTTTGCGTTTTTGCGGGAAACGTATTGCACGGGACGGCGGGGTGTGCTAAAATTTATGCAGATACCTATATAAATGTATGAGGAGGCGCGTTTTATGATCTCCATGGCTATGCTCCACGACGCACAGCGGGTCCTCAAGCCCGTGATCAACCGGACGCCGGTGATCCCCACCAAGGGGCTTGTCCCCGGCTGCGAGTTCTATCTGAAGGCCGACTGTCTGCAAAAGACCGGCGCGTTCAAGCTGCGGGGCGCGTACTACAAGATCGCCACGCTGTCGGACGAGGAAAAGGAACGGGGCGTGATCGCCTGCTCCGCCGGGAACCACGCCCAGGGCGTGGCGTTCGCGGCGCGGGACATGGGCATCAGAGCCACCATCTGCATCCCGGAGGGCGCACCTATCTCCAAGATAGAGGCCACCCGGAGCTACGGCGCGAACGTGGTGCTGGTGCCGGGGGTGTACGACGACGCATACGCCGAGGCGGTGCGGCTGCGGGACGAGCAGGGGCTGACGTTCATCCATCCCTTTAACGATTACAGCGTGATGGCCGGGCAGGGCACCATCGGGCTGGAGATCCTGGAGCAGCTGCCGGAGGTGGACATGATCTTCGTGCCCATCGGCGGCGGCGGGCTGATCTCCGGGCTTGCCTACGCGGTGAAGAATCTGAAGCCGGACTGCCGCATTATCGGCGTACAGGCGGCGGGCGCGCCCAGCATGGCGGAGTCGCTGAAGGCGGGCGAGATACTGACGCTGTCCAGCGTGGACACGGTCGCCGACGGCATTAAGGTCAAGACGCCGGGGGATCTGACGTTCGGGATGTGCCGGGAGTATGTGGACGAGGTGGTGACGGTCAGCGAGGGCGAGATCGCCAGCGCGATACTGACGGTGCTGGAAAAGCAGAAGCTGGTAGCCGAGGGCGCAGGCGCGGTGGGCATCGCCGCCGCCATGTACCACAAGGTGAACACCGAGGGCAGGACGGTGTGCGCGCTGCTGTCCGGGGGCAACGTGGATGTGACTATGCTGGAGCGGATATTGACGCGGGGGCTTGCCAAGGAGGGGCGGACGGTGACGTTCTCCACGGTGCTGCCCGACCAGCCCCACGCCCTGGCTTCGTTCCTGAGTGTGGTGTCGTCCATGGGCGCGAACGTGCTGGACGTGAACCACGAGCGGCGGAACACCAAGGCCGCCATCGGCTCCTGCGTGGTGAATCTGTCGCTGGAGACGCGGGACAAGGCACACATTCAGGAGATCTTCGGCTGTCTGCGGCGGAAGGGCTATACGGTAGAGGAAAAGTGAGAAATGACGGTCTGGGGCGAGGCGTCCCCAGACCGTCATTTTCTGTAAAAACAGGGTGGAAAATATACTTTTAATTAAAAAGTATTGTTTGACAAAATATCCGGGGTATGGTATTATGCAGACAGGAGCCGCGCCGGGCGCGGCGGAGGAATAGGAAACGACGGAGCATACAGGAGGTTCGATATGAAGGGAGAAAAGGGCACCATTATCGCCGCCGTGGTCTTTTTTGCGATCGCCGTTGCGCTGACCGTGGTGGGATTCATCCACCGTCCGGGCCCCGTGGGTATGACGGACAAGCTGCACGGCACCTACGGCGCGGAGGGCAGCGATTTGAACAACATCGGGTTTACGGGCACCTATCTGACGGTGCAGGATGCGGACGACACGTGGCAGCTCTATCAACCCGCTGTAAGCCTTACGGAACACACCGCAGAAGGCACGTTTACCTATACGGATAAGACGGAGAGCGCGGCGGTGCTGACGGACGAGGCGGGCAACACGGGGCGCATAGAGCGGCAGGAGGACGGCACGGTGCGCTTTACGTTCCCTACGGTGGGTGAGCTGACGTTCCATAAGATCTCGGACGTGGTGTACGTGCTGAACTCCCCTGCGGTGGACGCAACCGATCCCGCGGCGGCGTAAAGAGGAGAAAGCATGAAGAAAAGAGCACTTACCATTTTATTGGCAGTCTCCCTGTGCTTGAACGTAGTGCTGCTGGCAATACTGTGTATGAGCCAACGGAGTCAACCGCTGACAGGCACCTTCCTCTGCGAAGGGTCGAGCCACACGGACGGCACCTATCTAACCTTCGATGAGAAGGGGAGCTTCACCGTGTACCGGCAGTTCGACACACTATTCACAGGTACATATACCGCAGACGCCAACGGCGTCTATATCTTGGATGGCACCGCACTAACCGCCCCGTACGTAGTCTATGACGGGCGGGACACCGTGCACTTCTTTTCTGTGCCGGACGCTTACACCTATCAGCGCATCAGCGATCTTCCCACGTATGTCAATGTGGAAAAGCCATAAATACAAGAAGATAGAGAGCAGCCCCCGCCGGTGGCGGGGGCTGCTTACGTTTTGTTTATTGGGGGAGGCGCGCTTCTTCGCTGATTCTATTCATGTAAATGCTTTTCCCGTCACGGGTCAGGAGCATAAACTGTTTTCCCGCAGTGGGAACGAGGAAGCCTGCGCTCTCGACATCGCCTGCACGGTATATGGCATCCACGGTCAGTTTGGCAACGCCGTTTTCATCCACGCTGTATTGACCGCGCTCCACCTCAGTCCAGTCCCATGCCAACAAATAGTATACACCTGTGTCCGTCAAGGTCAGATGTATGGCGGAAGTCTCGCTATACGCGCCTTGATACGGGACATCATACGCGTAGGACGTGTAGGTGCCCGTCCCGGCTTGCGCTTTCGGGGGATTCAGAATCTTCAGCATAATAACCGCTGTAATTGCGGCGGAGAGGGCGCAGAGCGGGACGACCAACCACCACGAAATCTTTTTCATTGTTACCTCCTCTCAATCATCAACCGTCCATGTTCTCACATTTGTTACTATTGTTCTATTCCACCCGCTCAAATCCTTATGCAGGGTGTACTGCTGCCAGACAAGGGCGGCGGCGAGTATCGCCAGCGCGGCAGCCAGTGCTATCACCGTCACTGCTACGAGGCGGCGGCGGATGTGCAGCTCCGCCAACAGGGCGGCAGTGGGCATTTCGTCCACATAGGAGAACGCCATCTGCTGCGGTGTTCCGAAACGCTGCTCCAGCGCGGCGGCATCGCCGCCCTCGGCTACGTAGCTCTCGGCTTGGGCGCGGAGATCCGCCAGCCACGGTTTTTTCCTTTTGCCGGAGCACGGCAGGAAGCCGCTGACTGCCCGGACATACCGTCTGATGTACCAATTCTGCTCCCTGCTCATGCTTCGCCCTCCCCTTTGATAATGGCGAAAACGCCGGCGGTGACCGTCTCGTATTCCGCGATCAGCTCCCGCAGCTTCGCCTCCCCTGTGGGTTCCAGATGGTAGTATACGCGGGTCATGCGCCTGCCTACCAGCTCCCGGCGGTCGGACACGTAGCCCTGCTCTTGCAGACGGTAGAGCACGGGGTAGAGCGAGCCCTCCTGGGTGGTCAGTTTGCCACCGCTGGCGCGCTCGGTCTCCTGCACCAGCTGGTAGCCGTACATATCCTCGCGCTTCAGCAGCGACAGGATCACCAGCGACATGACGCCGCGGCGGTAGTTGCCCTGCGTGGGTTCCCGCATAACCGCTCCCTCCTTTGCGTGTACTTCCTGCTTCTATTTATATCACAAATGTTTTTATTTGGCAATACTATTTTTTGAAAAGTATATTACAGCATCAAGGGGGTGGTGCGGTAGTCCTGGGCGGGGGTCGCCTGAGAGAGATCGGGGCGCGAGAGGACGTAGAGGTCGGTGCAGCGGGATTCCAGCGCGAAAAGCGACGCGGCGGACGCGCCTAAGGCGGCAGCATCGGCGGGCTTCGTGAGGACGGGCGCGCCGCTGTCCCGCAGGGCGCGGAGGTGGGCGCGTCCCGACGGCGTTGCCGCCAGCACGCGGAGGTAGGGCACCTCCGGCGGCACGGGCGGCAGGTGCAGGTACGCCGAGAGCACCATGCGGCGCAGCCGGGAGAGGGGGTAGCGTTTCGTCTTGGCGGCGGTGAGCAGTCCCTCCACGGTGCAGGCGGTGGCGGCGGCGCGGTGCATACGGCGGCAGAGCCCCTCGCCGCCGGGGTCGTAGGTCTGCCAGTCCTCCACGGTCATGGTGCGGAGGCGGGAGAGAATGGCGCGCTGGCAGAGGGCTTCGTCGGTGAGGCGGTGCGCCGATAGCTCGCGGCGGAGGACAGCCGCCGCCGGAGGTGGCATGAAGGCGGCGGCCTCCTCCCCCCTGCCCTGCCGCAGCAGCGTGCGGAGGTAGGAGGCGGAGGCGGTGTCGCCGTCGGGCGCGCCGTCGTGGGCGGCACCGGCGCGGCGGAGGGTATAGGGGACGGCGGGGCTGCCGATATGGCGGAGGGCGCGGAGGTATTCCACCGCCAGCGTGTTGTTGGGGCTTTGGAGCAGGGACGCCGTGTCCGCGTCCAGCAGCGAGGCGGCCACGGACTGGCGGCGGGCGGCGAAGGTGTCGCCCTCGTCCGGCGCGGCAGCAAGGGCGGCGGAGAACGCGGGGCTGTCAAGGCAGGCGGCAAGGCGTTGGAGGGCGGGCAGGTCGCCGCACTCGCTGCCGAAGAGCAGGGCGTCCGCCCCGGCGAGGGTGAGAAGCTGCACGCCGCCCCGGGCAAAATTCTCCGCCGGGGACATCGCCCAGAGGGTGGGCAGCTCCAGCACCAGATCGGCTCCGCAGCGGACCGCCATCTCGGCGCGCGCCGTTTTGGACAGGGCGGCGAAGCTGCCCCGCTGGGTGAAGGAGCCGCTCATGGCGCAGACCACCGTGTCCGCGCCCAAGGCGCGGGCGTGGGAGAGAAGGCGGGCGTGTCCCCTGTGGAGGGGGTCAAATTCGCAGATGATACCGATGACCATGATGTGCTCCTTTCGTTTTTTTATTATTTTACAGGGAAAGAGGGGAAAATGCAACTTGACATTCTGCCGCCGGGGTATTTACAATGGAGAAAACGGGAAAAGTGAGGGTTTGCTGTATGCTGACTGGATTGCTGTACGCCATGAAGGGCGAGATCGAGAGCCTGCTGCCGGAGGGCGCAGAGCCGGAAAAAACGGTGGCGGGCGTGCCCTTCTACCGGATACGGGAGAACGTGGTCGCCTGCTGCGGCGGCGTGGGGAAGGTGAACGCCGCCATGGCCACACAGCTGTTTATCGACCTGTACGCGCCGGGACGGATCGTCAACGTGGGCGTTGCCGGGTGCTTTGAGAACGTGCCGATCGGGACGCTGGTGCTGGCGGATCGGTTCATGCAGCACGACGTGGACACGTCGGGCATCGGCGACCCGGTGGGGCTGGTGTCCACGGTGAACCGGATGGACTTCCCCACCGCCGAGCTGGAGAAGGCGAAGGACGCCATGGACAAGGCCGGGTACGACTACCGGGTGGGCAGCGTCGCCACCGGCGAGTGGTTCGCCACGGAGTGCGACAGGGCGCGGTGGATCGCCGAGACGTTCCACCCCCTGCTCATCGAGATGGAGGGCGGCGCGGCGGCGCAGGTGTGCTATCGGAACAACGTGCCGTTCATGGCGTTGAAGTCCGTGTCCGACTGCGTGCTGGAGCACCATGACTTTTTCTTCAACTTCCCGGACGCCATGAAGGATCTGAACAAGGTCGCTATGGCGTTTCTGGACGGTTTGGAGGGGTAAGGGCGGAGAAAGCCCTGCGCCACAGGGGAAAAAGTGAGATTTTTTGCGAAAACAGCGTCTTTCCCTGTTGACAAGGGGGAAAGACGCTGTTATACTTGATAAGCCGCTTTGAATGGGTCAGCAAGCTCCGGTGCGTCCGGACGCCCCCGACAGCGAGTCCGTAATAAAGGAAAGGCAGGTGCAACAAGATTATGCAGGCTATTATCGTTACCGGCGGTAAGCAGTACAACGTCAGCGAGGGTGACACTCTGTTCATCGAGAAGCTGGACGTGAACGCTGGCGACGCCGTGGTGTTCGATCAGGTGCTCGCCATCGTGGACGGTGAGAACACCAAGTTCGGCACTCCCGTGGTGGAGGGCGCGAAGGTGGACGCCACTGTGGTGAAGAACGGCAAGGGCAAGAAGATCCGTATCTTCAAGTATACCCCCAAGAAGGGCTACCGCAAACGGCAGGGTCATCGTCAGCCGTACACCAAGGTCGAGATCGGCAAGATCACGTTCTGAGGGAACAATGACCACTGTTACGTTCCTCACGGAAGAATCGCGAATCGTCGGGTTTGAGGTCAGCGGACACAGCGGCTACGCCGACGCGGGCGAGGACATCGTCTGCGCCGCCGTTACCAGTGCCGTGCGGCTGGTGGAGGCCACCGTGAATGACGTGATGGGGCTTTGTGCCGCCGTCAAGGTCAACGCGCAGGAGGCGGTCATCACGCTGCATCTGCCCGGAGGGCTGGCGTCCGACGCCGAGAGCACCTGTCAGAATCTGCTGACGGGGCTGATGGTCTATCTGGCACAGCTTCACGACGAGTATCCCGACAACATCGAAGTTATGGAGGCGTAAGCCTCATTCCTCGATCATCTTACAGAAAGGATGGTACTTGAAAATGCTGAACATTTCTTTGCAGTTCTTCGCCCACAAAAAAGGTATGGGCTCCACTAAGAACGGCCGTGATTCCGAGTCCAAGCGTCTTGGACCCAAGCGCGCCGACGGTCAGTTCGTGCTGGCCGGCAACATTCTGGTGCGTCAGCGCGGCACCCACATCCACCCCGGCACCAACGTTGGCAAGGGTACCGACGACACCCTGTTCGCCAAGGCGGACGGCGTTGTCCGCTTCGAGCGTCTGGGCAAGGATCGCAAGCAGGTCTCTGTCTACCCCGCTGAGTAATTGCGAAGCAAAAGCTCCCGCCTGTGGGCGGGAGCTTTTTTTCGTGGGGGAGTGCTTGACAAGGAGCGGGTAATGTGCGTATAATAAGGGCAGGAGAGATGCTGCGACAAGCGGTTTAGCTCCGTTAGGTGACTTTTATAAGGTTAAGAAAACCGTCACTTGCCAGAGTGGCGGTTTTCGCGTTTCTTTACGACGATAGTCACAGTGTAACTGCCGATATGTAAAGTGATACGCATAGGCTCACCCCCTTTCGGGTGGTGTGAGCCAAACCGCCTGCCGTTGTGGATGCAGCGTCTCTCCCACGGAAGAAAGCATAGCACACAGGCAGTTCCCTGTCAATTCCCGCCGCCGTTTTGCGGCGGGTTGTTTTTGTTGACGGTGGGAGGGGTTTCGGGTATAATGGGTATATTAAACTGGAGAAATAGGCAAGCTTTCAGACAGAGCGAGGTATGACCATGGCAGCTGGATTTATTGATAAAGCGCGGATCACCGTGCGCGCCGGGAACGGCGGCAACGGTGCGGTGGCGTTCCACCGGGAGAAGTATATTGCCGCCGGGGGCCCCGACGGCGGCGACGGCGGCAACGGCGGCTCCATCATTTTGAAGGTGGACGACAATATGTCCACGCTGATGGACTTCCGCTACAAGCGCAAGTATGTGGCGGGGAACGGTGTGGACGGTCAGGGCGGGCGCAAGACCGGTAAGGACGGCGAGAGCCTGACCATCCGGGTGCCCCGTGGGACGCTGGTGCGGGACGCGGAGAGCGGCGAGATCATCAAGGATATGTCCGACGACGCGCCCTTCGTGCTGTGCAGGGGCGGGCGCGGCGGCTGGGGCAACCAGCATTTCGCCACCCCCACACGGCAGGTGCCCCGGTTCGCTAAGGCGGGGCTGCCCGGCGAGAGCCACGACGTGGTGCTGGAGCTGAAGCTGCTGGCGGACGTGGGGCTGGTGGGCTTCCCCAACGTGGGCAAGAGCACGCTTTTGAGCGTGGTCAGCAAGGCGCACCCCAAGATCGCCAACTACCACTTCACCACCCTGTATCCCAATCTGGGGGTAGTGTATGTGGACGAGGGCGTCAGCTTCGTCATGGCGGACATCCCCGGCATTATCGAGGGCGCAAGCGAGGGCGCAGGGCTGGGGCACGACTTCCTGCGGCACATTGACCGGTGCCGCCTGCTGGTGCATCTGGTGGACGTGTCCGGCAGCGAGGGACGCGACCCCATCGCGGACTTTGACGCCATCAACGGCGAGCTGCGGGAGTACAGCCCGGAGCTGGCCACCCGCCCGCAGATCGTGGTGGCGAACAAGATCGACCTGCTGGCGGACACGGAGATGCTGGACGCCTTCCGCGCCCATGTGGAGGGGCAGGGCTACGAGTTCTTCGCCATGTCCGCCGCCACCCATCAGGGGACGCGGGAGCTGGTGCAGCGCATCGGGCAGCGGCTCAGCGAGCTGCCGCCGGTGACGGTGTATGAGCCGGAGTATGTGCCGAAGCCGCCGGTGGTGGACACCTCGGAGCCGCTGCACATTGAGCGGGAGGACAACACGTGGCTGGTGGAGGGGCCGTGGCTCCAGCGGCTTATGGGGAATATCAATTTCTCCGACTACGAGAGCCGGATGTATTTCGACAAGATGCTGCGCCAGAGTGGGCTGTTCGACACGCTGGAGCAGATGGGGATACAGGACGGCGACATCGTGAGTATGTACGACCTGGAGTTCGAGTACCAGAGATGAAAAAAGGAAACAAGACCGCCGGGGCGGTCTTGTTTTTTTATTCCTTGGCGCGGGGGTAGGGCTTTTTCTCGTCCGTCAGCCCCGCAAGATAGTCCATGCTGGTTCCCAGTGCCACCGCCACACGGCGGCACTGCTCAAAGCTGAGATACCGCTCGCCGCGCTCGATCTTGGAATAGGCACTCTGGTCGATGCCGGTCAGCATCTGCATTTTGATTTGGGTATAGCCCCGCTCTTTTCGGAGCTGCCGCAGTCGATCCATATACATCACCGGTTATATTATGCCGAATTGTCCTATTGCAATTAGGTCTAAATTGTCCTATAATGGCGTAGAGGTGATGGTTATGGCAGAGCAACCGTATAAGGAAATGTACCTCGTCATGGCGCGTGCCGCGGAAAAGGCTATGCGTATACTCATTGAGGCGCAGCAAAGGTGCGAGGAGCTGTATATCGCGGAGGAGAGCGGCGGCGACGCGGAGGAGCCTTCGCAGTAAAACAGGGGGAGGGTATTCCCTCCCCTGTTTTCAGAAGGCGGCGGGGCGGGTGTGGGCTTCGATGTCGGCGGCCGCCTGCTTCAGCTGGTGCAGGTCGCGGATGGCTCCCCGCTGCTGGAGCTTCGTCTGCATCTCCGGGGAGAGGGCGTAGAAATAGTCGTAGGCGGCGGCCTCGTTGTTCAAAAGGTCGGTCAACGTCTCATACTGCATGAAAAAACACCTCCGGGCATAGTGTGCGCGGAGGTGCTTTCGCTTATACCAGCTTTTCAAAGTAGAAGTACGTCTCGTCCTCGCCGCTGGGGCGCATACAGGCGGAGAGCATTCTGTGGGAGGGCTCGTTCTCCCGGAAGCATTTGGCGGTGACACGCGCCAGCCCCAGACGGTACAGTGCCCAATCCGCGGCGGCGGCGAACGCCTCGGTGCCGTAGCCGTGGCCGGCGTACTCCGGGGCGATGCGGCAGCCCTGCTCAAAGCCGCCGCGAAAATCGGGGTTATAGAGCACCACCTCGCCGATGAGCCTGCCCCGCAGGCGGACGGCAAAGTTCACAGCGCGGCGGGCGGCGAAGTCCTCCCGCGCCACGGTGTAGAAGTAGTCCTCAGTCAAGGGGCGATCCCCCAGATCGGCGCGGTAGTCGTAGCCCCACCAGCGGTTGCGCTCATCGTCCGTGCACAGCGCGGCGTAGGCGGGGATGTCGCTCCTGCGGAGAGGGGTCAGCGTCAGACGGTCGGTTTTCAGCGTGGGGACGGCTTTCAGCGCGTCCAGCTCCGTGGTGACCTCGATACGCACCTTGCCCCCGAGGCACTCCGGCAGGTATTGCAGCTTGGAGGTTCGCAGACCCTTGTCCCGTGCGTCGTCCTCCCGGTTGCACCACGGGCAGTCGCCGCCGTAGTGAGCGGCGAAGGACTGCACCAGCGCGGGGTACGCCCCGGCGTGGGAGTAGAGGGCTTTTTCGATGTGGTTCACCAGCGTATCGCCGCATTTCTCCGCCAAGCAGACCGCCACCAGACGACCCTCCGCCATCATGCCGCCGGCGCGGAACCAGCCGGTCGCCAGCAGGTCGAACATCTCACGCGCCAGCGACAGCTCCTGCACCGCCAAGGGGCCGGATTTGTGGAACTCCGACGCGTAGTCCGTCCAGAACGCCGCCAGACGGGGGTCGGCGGGGTCCGTGAGGGGGGTGAACTCCGCGTCGGGATAGTCCCGGCGGAATTTGTTGATGTGGTTGCGCTGGCCGCTGTACCGGCGTCCGGCGAAGGCGGACAGCTCCGCCGTGCGGTAGAGGTAGTCCTTCCACGGGCGTTCGCTGATGACGCGGCAGCGGGGATAGCGCAGCACCAACTGGGACGCCTTGTCCTCCGGCACCACGGAGAGCACCAGCGGGACGTTCTTTTCGGCGCAGTAACCCTCGATGGCGCGGAGGGCGGCGTCCCCGTCGCCGTCGGCGGAGAGGATGGGGTAGTCGAACACGTACTCCCCCTCGATGCGGTTGCGGACGATGAGGCAGCCCGCCGTCTCGGCGAAGGAGGGATGCAGGTAATCCCGCCACATGAGCTTGACGCCCAGAGAGTATTCGCACAGGCGGTAGTCACAAGTTTCGTAGTAACGGCGCAGCAGCGCGCCGTGTTGCGGTGTCAGTTCTTGAAAGTGTAGCATAACGGTTTCCTTTACATTTTTTCGATCATTTCGCACGCCTGACGGATGAACAGGCGGACGATGGGGCGCAGCTCCTTTTGGGGGCGGGAGGCGATGCCCAGCTCCCGGACGGCGCGGGGCTCCAGAGGCAGGGCGCGGACGCTGTTCTGCCGCCCCCGCAGGACGAGGCGGGAGAGGACGCTGACGCCCAGCCCGTGCTCCACCATGGAGATAACGGCACTGTCGGACACCTGCGTGGTGCGGATCAGCGGCGCGACGCCGTGCGCGTTGAGGACGCGGAGGATGTCCTTGTCGAAGCCCATGGAGGGCATGAGGAACTCCTGGTCGCCGAAGCCCTCCACCGGGAATACCTCCTCCCCGCTGTCGTAGTCCGGCGGCAGGATGGCAAGAAGCTCGTCGTCCCGGAGCGTCGTCCACTCCAGCGGCAGAGGCTCCTGACGGCTGGCAAAGCACATATCCACCCTGTCCTCCGCCACCCAGCGGTAGACCTCGTCCACGCTGCCCATCTGGATGTCCACGGTGACGTCCGGGTGCTCACGGCGGAACTGCTGGATGATCTCCGGCAGCCAGTGGCGGGCGATGGACTCATACGCCGCCACGCGGACGCTGTCCTCCTTATGGGTGTTGATGAGGGTGATCTCACGCTCCAGCGCGGAGACGGAGACGAGACAGTCGCGCACCATGGGCAGTATGCGCTGCCCGGAGGGCGTCAGACGCACGCCGCTGCGCCCCCGCACCAGCACCGTGAAGCCCAGATCCTTTTCCAGACTGTTCATCATGTGGGTGAGCCCGGACTGGGTGTAGCCCAGCACCTCGGCGGCGCGGGTGAAGCTGCCCAGCTCCACGGCGGTGAGCAGAGCCTCTAATTTCTTAGTATCCATGACAACTCCCGTCAGTATGATAATATTTCATAGTAGGATTATACCCCTTCCCCGCGCCGGGAGCAAGGTCGGATTTTCGGCGTTTTCGACAATTTTGGACGGCGGAGGGCGGAGAGGTATCTAAACATGACATTCCTTCATGTTTGCATGACAGATTGTCGCTTTACAAAGCACCGTCTTCGTTGTATTGTACCCGTAGTGATTCGAACACATGAATTGCTTTTCCTTTCTATCCTCAAATCGTCGCGCAGCCGCACAACCGTGCGGCTGTCGGCACCTTACGGTGGGCGATGGGGATACGCTGTGTGGATACCACCTCTGAAAAAACGGGCACCGCAAGCCGAGCGGTGCCCGTTTGCTTTGGGGATGAAAGATTTCGCGGCGGGGCGCATTTCGCTCTTGACAAGGGGCGGCGGCGTATAGTATAATGATTTTCGTTGACACGGTGACATAGCCAAGTGGTAAGGCAAGGGTCTGCAAAACCCTCATTCCCCGGTTCAAATCCGGGTGTCACCTCCAACCAAAGCTCCCGAAACACAGGTGTTTCGGGAGTTTTTTGCTATGCAAAAGCATAGCAAAAATAAGAAATGTGCCATTTCCTCGCCCCTGCGGGGCACCCGGAAATGATGCACAAAAACTTCATGCACCGGCATTTTCGCATTTTCGTGGTGCAGCGTTCCTGCATGAAGTTTTGTGCCCGAAAGCAGGTTTTAGCCTTATTTTTAGCCTTATTGGGTCAACCGGAGGGTCAAACGCTCCGCGGGCGGTGCGTCCAGGGCAAATGTCAAGAAGAAAATGGACAAATGACAAAAAATATCAAACTTGAATTGTAACACAAGTGCGTTTCCGGATGCCGGGCAGCTGGCGGCGGGCTGTGTTACAAAGCGGTATCGCTGCGCGATGTAGCACGGAAACACACCGCCAGTCAAGACCATAAAAAAGAGCAGCTCCCCGTGGGGCTGCTCTTTTTTATGCAGAGTGCCCTTTCGGGCAGTCTTGACAGACGGGTGATTCCCTGCATTGAGTAACCAACATGACCAGCTTCGCAGGTCATGCTGCCGCAATTTCATAGTATAGAGACGCGGGGCGCGGCATAACACAAGATTGCTGCAGCGGCACCGGCAAGATCCAGGAATCTGTGTTACAATCATCAAAAGACCACGAACTATCCTGAAAGATAAGGGAGGCTCTCATGGGACACTACATGACGAAAGAAGAACGTATCATCCTGCAAACGCTGCTGGATGAAAAGAAGCCGGTCAGCTATATTGCCCGGAAGCTGGGCTGCTGCCGCCAGACAGTCTACAACGAGATACACCGGGGCGAGTATCTGCACAACTACGGGTACTACGACAAGCTGCGGTACTCGGCGGAGCGAGGACAGCAGAAACACAACTACAGCCAGACAGCCAAGGGCAGGCCGTTGAAGATCGGGAATGACCACGCTTTTGCAGCCTACATCGAGCATAAGATCATTGTGGACAGGTACTCCCCCGCTGCGGCTCTGGCATCAGCACGACGGCATAAATTTGAAACGTCTATCTGCGTCAGCACCCTATACAGCTACATTGACAAACGGGTGTTTTTTGAGTTGGGTAACCGGCACCTATGGGAGAAGTGGAAGAAAAAACCCAAGAAGGAGAACAAGGAACACCGGGTAGTCCATCCGAAGCTGCCCAGCATTGAGATCAGACCGGAGGGAATCGGAAGGAGGGAAGAGTACGGACACTGGGAGATGGATCTGGTGGTCAGCGGCGAGGGCGGAAAGAGTGTACTTCTCACGCTGACAGAACGACTGAGCAGACAGGAGATCATTGTCAAGCTGCCCGACAGGCGGGCGGAGACCATACGCTGCGCCATAGACCGAATGGAACGGAAAGTGCCAGACTTCCGGAAGCGGTTTCAGTCAATCACTACCGACAATGGCAGCGAGTTCATGGAATACGAAAAGTTAAAACGCTCTTGCCGCTGTAAAGGGAGCCGTTTTGACATCTATTACTGTCACGGTTATTCCGCATGGGAAAAAGGCACCGTAGAAAACCATAACCGTATGATCCGCCGTTTCTTTCCAAAGGGTACAAATTTTGATAGAGTAACACCGGCAGAGGTACGGAGGGTACAAGACTGGATGAACCATTATCCACGCAGGGTATTAGACTGGAAGTCCCCCATAGAAGCCGCAGCATAGGCAGGGACCCCGCGCGGCTAAAGCCTTGGCGCGGGGTCCCCTCGTAACACAAAGCGCAGCTGCAGCCAGCACGGATCGACCCGGCAGCGGTCGCGATCTGTGTTACATTATTTGCGTAACTTCTTCTGACTTCTCCGCCACTTCCGGGAGGGTTTGACCACACCGTCCATGTTGGCCTGCTGCTCGTTCCGGCGCAGGGAGAGTATCTCCTCCTCAGACAGCATATCACCCTCCTTGAAGGACTTCTGCAAATTACCCACACACGCCAGTGTGTCATAGGCTGCATAGTCCCGGTTGGTCACGAACCAACAGCGGCGAGCAAGCGGTGTAAGCAACTGAGTATTTGTGGCATTTTCCATCTCCCATGCATCAAAAAGATTCTGACGCTGGAAACGCCACAGCTTATCGCAATCCACTACGCAGCTTGTAACTTGGCGAAGTAGCGCGTCCACATGACCGAACCGCTGGGCGGTGTAGTACATGGATATGTGATAGTGGCGGCAGGTCAACAATGTATTAAGAAACAGCGGATCAATATTGCTTTTGAAATTCCGGCTGTTCATCTGAACACTGAATTCATCGCCCAGAACTAAAGTGACGGTGAGGGTATCATTCTCTTTATCATACTGTCCGTTCTTCTCAGCACAGTAAACCACTTGCTGAAGGGAAACAAAATCGTCATAGGGAATAGACAAGGCTACATTCGAAAGAACCTTTACCCGCTGCTCTACCCACATACCACGGTCTTTGTCCCAAACCACTTTGCCGTTATACTGTTCAAACATTGAAACAACCTTATGCACGGCAGAAAGAGTCTTGCCCTTTCCGAACAGTCCGACATAAGCGACCAACTCGCCGGTTTTGCACTCGTTCCATTTCCGATACTTGACATATTGCAAGAGGTCAGCTGCACCATAACGAATCAGCTTGACCGGGTGAAGGAACGCACAGCGGATCGTAGGGCAGACAGCGAGAACGAAGCAAAGAACGATAAGTATAATAACGAGCATGTCAGAACCTCCGCCAGTTGACCAGAGCGGCCGCCACGGCCGCCACAATGCGGAATACGGCGGTGACAAGAACAACAGCCACGAATACGGTCAGCAGATAGGGTATCAGCTCAGCCATATTAGTAGGCGGAATAATATCCACGCCGGTAATCTGAAAGAACTCAGCCACAGCAGAAACCATTAAAGCACCCCCTTCACAAAATACCAGAGAATAGATATAAAGCCCAAAATAAGAAACAGCAGGAGCATACCCTCCGTGACGGTATAATCCGAGAAAGGCTTAGAGAAAAAGAGGCTGGTATCTTCATCCACCGTATAGATCTGCGGATTACCTTCTTCTATCGAAGGATCATCCGTATACAACACGGAACCATCCATATCGTAAATGGTCGTATAGCCTCGCTCCTCATCCGGCTCCGGGTCTTCTCCCGGCTCCAGAGCCGGACGCAATGCCCACTCAGGAACACCCTCCGGTATAACAGGTTCGGCGTAAACCTGTATGGTGAGCATTAAAAGCAGCATGAAAAGTGAAACGGTCAAATGAATAAACTTCAATTATCATCACCCCACTTGAAAAGAAGATAAATCACGGCACCGGCGACAATCAGCCAAAGAAGGATATTCCATAGGGTGAAGGTAAACCCGTCCACAGTAAGCTCTATCTGGAATATCTGTAAACAAGCGGACAGAACTTGCCCAAGACCCTGCATTAGAAAACCCTCCTCTTGATGATAATTCCAATAACAAGAATGACCAGCGCAGCTTCAATGATTGCCAACCATTCAGAAGGAATAAACGGAAAAAGGCTGCTGCCAAGATTCAGAAATGAAGAAAAGAAGCCTTTGACAGAATCTACCGTATGATCCAGCAGAAGATCTACATCATCCAGACCGTCCAACAGGTTCAGGATGAAGTGCAGGGAGCCGACAATAAGCCCGTTGATCAAACTGGTGATCATATTCAGCAATGCCCTTAAAGGCTCGAGTAGAACAGACATAGAGAATCACCTCTGTAACACAAAGTGGGGATCGAAGATCCGGAGCTGCAGCAAGAACTGTATTACGAGAAAAACAGTTTCTTGCCCACCACACCTAACACCATACAGACCAAAGCAAAGGTGAGTGCGGTCTGCAATTCTACCGGCAAGACAACCCAGAAGCCGGTAAGCCATGTAGGATAATCTCCGCCGAAACCACTGATCTGCGCCGTATAATCGTTGAACTTGGAAATAACCTCGTCCACACTGGAAATCGCTTTATCAAACAGATGCACAATAAAGCCGATGAGTTTACCGGCAAAGGTGCCCAACTTGGAGAACACCTTGACCACCAGCTGAGAAATGGTGCTATTGCTGTAATCCTCGTCCGGTGCGCCATCTCCCGTATGATCCTCGTAAGTCCGGCCACAGCGGGAGCAGGTATAGACGTCATAGGCTGAGGCGGTCTCCTTGCCGGTCTCCGGGTCGGTGACGGCGTCCACATGGGACGATATAACCCAGTCGTGACCCAGTGGGTCAACGATCTCCGAATAACTATCCCCGCATTTGGAGCAGGTGGAGATCATCAGACCGGGGAGGGTACAGTCGGCGTCCTGCTCCATGTGCTGATCATAGGTGTGTTCACAGCTGGCGGAACCAGAGGTGCTATGCAATTCAGCAAGGATAGAATCCAACCGCGTTGTCACAGCCGAAAGGTCGGCAGCCACGCCACCGGAGAGCTGCAAGTTGTTGATGGCATTGATAATGTCGGCGGTCTGGGTGAAGCTGTCATAGGTTTCGTATTTGCCGGTAATGCGTAGGTGCTCAGCACAAATGGTACTGTCACCCTCCGGGATGGCGATGGTGGAAGATGTAACTGACTTAGAAAGCACTGTTCCATACCGGATAAAATAGAACTCCGTACCTGCAAGGGCAGATTGAAGCTGTTCCACAGTCGAAAGAGTAGCCGAAGCCGAAACGCCAAAACACGAAAAGGATTCATTGCCGCCCAAAGCTATATAGTTATCGCCATATACCACGTCTCCCCACGTACCACCAATAAATAGAGGGGAAAACACAAAGATTTCAGACAAAAATGAACCTTGCGGGCACCCCGGAATAAGAGAAACATCGATAGTAGCAAGAAAATATGGATTATCCGGAAAAGATGTAGCGTCAAGCCCCCAAACAAGAGGTAATCCATCAAAAGCTGCACGACCTACCCGCTGCACATACTCGCCGGTGCTGGCGTTATAGGTGTCGCTGATGATGTAATCCGTGCCCTTGCGCCACACGCCCGCATAGAGCACCGGGTCATTGGCGATATAGGGCGGGATGGTAGAGCCGAGATTGACGGAACGAAGCGTCAGACCGTTGACGGTGGTCTTTTCATCGTTGAGGGAATATGCCACGCCATCAGAGGAGACGAACGTGTTATCCACTTTAGCCGTATCGCCCCAGAACATAACATCTTTCAGTTCACCGCCCACAGCGTCCTTGATCTGACCGCCGTTGATGGCTGCGGTATCCAGCACCACACTGTTGACCTTGGCATACATACTGATGAGCTTGTCCAATCGCGCTTCCAAGGCGGTAGTATCCATCAACACAGTACCACTAAAGTCAACGGCAGATTTATTGCTGATATTTACAAGCAAAGATTCAATTTTACTTAAATCAACAGAAAAGCCGCCAACAGACAGACGCGATAACCGGTCATCCCACCAATTACGGTTAAACTCAATTTGGTTTGCTATGTAAGAAAACCACTTAGCATAGACTTGATAATTTATGGTGACCGTCTGCGCGGAGCCCTCCCACGTCAGACGGAAAGTGCCATTAGAGAGGGACGTCATATCTGAAAAAGACGAATATTCCTTGATAGGAAAGGCATTGGCGAGTGCAGCGTAGCTTTCTATGGTAAAGCCATGAGAACTACCATCCGTACCCACAGCATACCAAACGTTACTTTCATCACGATAGATACGAGTAAACTTAGCATCAACAGTAACAGGCTGCTCAACGGTTTTAGGAATATCACCGGAGACAAAGCAGTTTGAACCACCCGAAATAAACTGCCCATCCACATAAGAGCCATTGCTGTAATTCACACGGTACAATCCACCCTGTCCGTCCGAATCACGCTTACAGGGAAAGAACTCATAGAGCAATTTGCCGTTACTGTCATTTACCCGAATTGTACGCCAATCGCAATGTGCCACACCTTGGTGGTCTCCCATGCCATTAGCCCCACCAATCGTGAATGAAGCCGGAGCATTGGGAAAATCTGTAAGAGTGGTATAAGTCTTAACCGTGCGACAGGAAACCCATATATCAGAACCCAGCGTCCAGCGAAAGCCGAAAGGTATATCAAAGACGGAGCCGCCTGAACCATCAAAGCTGGAGATATGTGTGACAGTCGTACCACCGCTGACAATGTCAAGACCGGTTTTCGGCGTATTCTGGGCAATATACAGACCGTTGGCACCGCAAACGTACAAAGGAGCCGATTTATAAGAGCTGCTCTGTATAGAGCCTTGGAGGTTGAGGAACATACCGCGAACGGGGACAAAGCCTAAATCCATCCGAGTCGGGGTAAAGAAACGATAATACTGCGTATAACCGGCAGGAAGATACGGACTTAAATCGGGATTAGTGACCGTCTCCGTAGCAGAAGTAGTGACGGTGGGCATAGTGACAGTGCCATACCCGGTATCAAAAGAAGCCGGGAAATAACCGCCACCCGCAGGTGTAATGGAGAACTTACCATCGTCTCCCCATCCCGCGTTATAGCCGGGAATTGTTGTGGTGGGTGTCAAACGAATATTGCTTGCCGATCCGTCAGCCACAGCAGAGGTAAACCCACGAGATGTATTATTCCAAGTGAAAATATCACCGTTGCGGTACTCAGCCTTTGCGTCTGTTCCGAAAAGATTATCCAAGTCGGAAAACTTAGAATTGAAGCTATCTAAGAACTTGGACAGCAAATTGTATGTGTTGCTGTTCGTGGAGAGAATGTCCAAAAGTCGAGGGTAAATATCATTATCGACAATGGAAATCAAGTTGGAGACAAAACGGGCGTTCAGAATAATGTCATGTAGTGCCTCGATCTGGCACTCAATCATAAGTGTCAAACGGTCATAAATGTCCTCTAAGCCATTGATGATATTGCTATCGTCAAAATTCACAGTCGGGACAGAGGGCACAATAACGGTCACATCGGGAGGCGCGGTAGAAGCTTCACGTTTGGCAACATATACATTGCCATCCGCATTACCTAAACACCCGGAAATAGAAACGGTCTTTAATGCGGAAATTTTGAACTCTTTATCTTGAACAAAAGCAAGATAAGAACCAATAGCAGAATTGTAGGCAAGTGTAGTAGACAAGCCGTGCTGATTACAGTAAAACACCAAATCAGCAAGACTATCATAGTCAATTAAAACAGAAGAATAGGAAGTATTACGAGGCGAAACATTTAGAATATACGTGTGCTTGATGTTAGAAAGCTCGGGAATAAACGTACCAGACAAAGAAAAATCACCACTCGTGTAGACATATACACGATCATACGCAAAGACACGGCTAACGGAGACCATCGTACACAGAACAAAAAGAAGAACAGTAATAATGGCTTTACAATTCACTTTTTTACATGTATAATTCATAAAAACACCTCAAGGAGGAAGAATATGGGCGGTCTAATCGTAAATATATGGATTGTTGCAGCCATGCTGATACGTATAGCGGTTGCTGTGATTGCAGTTGTTTTGATAGTCAAGGGAATTAACTATCTCAAGCGCAAAGAAGAACGAGATATGCGCCGCGACTACCATGCTGCACAAGATACCATTGATGAAATCGAACGGGAACTAAATAGCCGAACAAATTGACCCCTATGCCTCACAGTGAGAAAAAGGAGAAAGCGACCATGTTTCTTAACCTTTTACTTGCAATACTCATAAGAGTTGCTCCGCTGGCAATAATTGTATTCCTTCTAATCAGAATAATTAAAACTCTGAAAGAGAAGAAAGACTAATCCTCAATCCCTCGCCGCTGGCGGGGGATTTTACCACAGAGAGGAGAATACTGGGAGCAAAGAACTTCAAAAAGGATCAGAGCACCCCCCGACACTAAGAGCAACCAACACCCAAAATGAAGGGAGGTGCGCTCATGATCCAATTATTGCACGGGCTTATCGAACTCCTGACAACACCGTTTTTCACGGTAATGATCCTGGCCGGGATTGTCGTCGGGAACCTAACCAAGCACAGATAACCCCAAAGCAACCTTACTTGAGAACAGCGTCCATCTGGATGCTGTTCTTTTTTGTAACACACCCCTCAGCTCTGACGCCCGGCAGCTGAGATCTACCTGTGTTACTCGTCCTCCTCGTCCGGCTCCGGGCGAGGTTTTTTATAATTAGGCTTTTTCTTGTTGCCGGGCTTCTTTGCCTGCTGCACGACCTTGGGCGCGAAGCGATGGGGGAATAGCCAACGCAGCAAACGCATTACCACCCAGACCATCAAGCACGTGACCAGAACAAGGACGAACAGGCAAACCAGCACAATAGCCGCCGTTACCAAAAACTTTATCATAGCTATACCTCACTTAAAATCGTTTTGACCTGCGGTAGATATATAAAAACAGACCGGCCACCACTGCCATCAGCATAACCGACATGAAAAAAGCAAGCAGCGGTTCAGAGAACACGGCAGTAAAGATACTGGTGATCAGTGAACAGATACCGGTCAAAAACACACTTACAGTCATAAGTACCTCCAATAGAAAAAGGGGTATGGGGCGTTCCCCATACCCCCTGTTTGCGGCATCAGCCGCGGGCAGCGCGCTTGGCTTTGCGGAAAATTCCGAAGCCCAAGGATACCAGACCGGCGCAGATGAACAGCGTCAGAATGGGGTTGGCGGTCATGATGTCCCAGACATCACCGACCAGCTTAGCCAGCGTGCTGGTGTTACCAAGGATGGTAGCAACAGTGGTGGAAGCAGCAGTCTCGGCAGTGCCCTCCTTTCAAAGATTTAATGGTTGCGGGGGGAGGAGTCGAACCTCCATCTCTGGGGTGAGAACCCAGCCAGCTACCTTTACTCACACCCCGCCATGTAACACGCTGCGAAGCTGCAGCCTGCGGAGATCAGCCGCGCAGCGTGCCTTTCTTGTGTTACATTTTCGCTTCAAATTCCTTGAAACTCTGCTCCATACCGCGCAGGCGACTTTCAAGCACTGTCATGAAGCTCGTCGCCTTTTCGTAGCGATCATAAAGGGCGTAGTACCGTTCCTTTGCGGACTGATACCTTGCCTCCATCTCCCGGAGCTGCTGTTCTTTCTCTGGCAGGAGCATATAACAGTTGTAGACCATGCGCTCAAACTTCTGCGTGAAGTTATCGCCCACCTGCTGATTGATGATCTCTATCATCTCGTCCGAGAACCGGACGGAGCGGATATTATTCTTAGCCATACTTATCCTCCTAAGCCGGTCTGCAGCCAATGAAACAGGAACCGTCCTAAGGCATAGGCGAACCCACCTATCACACACCACTTGAGCCTGTCCCAAAAACGCATGACCTTCCTCCTGTACTTGCGCCATGTGCAGCGGAGAAACCGCCACACGGCATAGAATATCTGAAATTCACTCATGTCATATACTGACCCGCCAAAGCCGAGAGGCGGTCTGCCTTATATTGCTGCACCAGCCGGGTATACTTGGGATTCTCCGCGGTGGAACGCTCCTTAATCAGACGCTGGAACTCATGTATGCCATAAATTTGAAGCAAGGCGTCTATGGCGTTACCCGCTTGGTTGACAACATACTCCCGGCAGCGATCTATATTGTAGTCCATGCCCGGTGCCGTATAAATCTTGATAGGTGTCAATACCTCCAGCATATCAAGCCAGTAATCCGTCATGGGCCACCGCCACTTGTTGGTATCGGTATTATCTGGAATGACGTACCGAAGATAATTCAGCAAAACACCAGAAAACGATTCTCCCACAGACAGCGGTATTTTTGTGAATTGCAATGCCCGGTCATCCCGAAGCTGCATCTCCACACGCACCCAATGCGTACCCGGCTCACAGTGTCTTTCCGCTGCCTTGTCGTAGATGCGTATAAGAACCTTGCTTTGCGGAGACCCGATTTGCACCGTGGAACCTTTGGAACTAAGAACAGTTTCCCAATAGTCACTACGACTGACATAGTGCTTTAGGCGGGTATCCTCCACGACATCATCTATGTCTAATATACCTGTGTGATCATCGAAAGCCACGTCCAGACGGGTAATCTTCAGCTGCTGGGCGGTGATCCAGCCAAACAGATCATCCCAGCTCTTAGCGGATAGAGATTCAAACGTTCGGCAGCCTTGACCGGACATCTCCACCCAGACGCCCATATCCTCGCGGCCGTTATAGTGAACACTGATACATGAAAAGTATTTTCGGTCACGGTAACCGTGTGCGCCCTTCGTCTCCTGCCACGGGCAATGGGTAAGACCCAGCGCGTCTATCAACTGTTCCGGAGAATGATTTTTACTTGTAAACGAAAGCCAATCATATAGTACAATGTTCTCCTTACCTTCCATAGCTGACCCCTTAATTGTCTATCTTGTAGGTAGTGACCCCCTGTTAGCGGGGGGGTCACGCCGGGAGGAGCGACCTCCCGGCGTTTTGCTTGGGTGAGGGGACAACGGAGCAGCCTTAGAAGGAAACTTCGTTCAATTCGACAGAAGTACCGGTAGACGCAGCCAGCGACACGCGCTTTTTCTCATCGAAGTACAGATTGACAACTTCAAAAGGCTTGAGGTCTTTCCATACGGCGTTGGACACACAGCGCAGCTTCTCAGCCTTCATGCCGTTGGCGTTGTAGTTGTCAGACTTGTAGGAACTGACCGGGGAGATGACGAACAGCTGATAGTACGGCTGCATGACGATGACCTTCTGACCATTCTCGTCCTCGCGCTCGGTCTCCATCTGTCCTTCTGCCCAGCCGGTTACGACCCACTCACGTTCTTTGAATGTGTACAGCTTGCTTTCCTTTGCGCTCATATAGAGCCTCTCTTTCCGCCCATATAGGGCTATGTAGTATAAGGACAGTCCGGAATCAGTTGTTCCAGCCTGTCCATTTACATATTAGAACTTGCCGGCGGTGCGTCCAGGCAGGTTTTCATTGACATTGGCATGGTGTTTCCTATAATATGATATGTAAAACTAAATTCGACTTACCGGGCAAGCGAAGCCCGTGCAGGAGAAAGGCGGTGTCTGTGTATGCTTACGGTGCGGAACGTTTCCCACGATCCGTTTTACAACCAAGCCTTTGAGGAATATGTTTACCAGACGTATCTGGACGATGATATTTTCCTGCTGTGGCAGAACGCCCCGGCGGTGGTGGTGGGCAGCTATCAGAATATCTGCCGGGAGGTCCACGTGGAGACCCTGCGGCAGCGGGGGATCCCCGTGGTGCGCCGGATCAGCGGCGGCGGGACGGTCTATCACGATTTGGGGAATGTGAATTACACGTACATCGTCCGCGCCAGCGGCACGGTGGACTACAACGCCGTGCTCTCCCCGGTGATCGCGGCGTTGAATGAAATCGGCGTTCCCGCACGGAAGAACCGAACCTGTGACATCGCCATCGGCGATTTGAAAATCTCCGGCAGCGCACAGCGGATGACAAAGGGGCGGCTGCTGCACCACGGCACGCTGCTGTTTTCCTCCGATCTGGGCGTGCTGGATCAGATCACCACCCACCGGAAAAACGACTGCTTCCAGAGCCGGGGGACGCAGTCCGCCATCTGCACCGTCACCAATATACGGGAGCATCTGGCAAGTCCCATGACCATTGAGGAGTTTCAGGATCGGCTGCTGGCGCAGATGGTGCCGCCCGGATGTCCCCATCTGACGCTGACAGCGGAGCAGGAGGCGGAGGTCTGCCGCTTGCGGGACGAGAAGTACCGCAGCTGGGAGTGGACATGGGGCAAGACGCCTGCCTTTACCTACGAGAAATCCGGACAATTCCACGGCGCGCCTATCCGCGTCGCCTACCAAGCCAAGCGCGGTATCGTTTCAAGCGCGGTCATCGACTGCGATGCCATCGACGGCGCGCTGGCGGCGCAGCTGCTGAACGGCGCGCGCTTAGACCCGGAGGGGTTTGTTGCCATCTGCCGCCATCTGGCAGGCGATGGGGCGGAGGAATTGATGGACTATCTCATGTGAAGCGGCTATAAGACACTTTTGATAATCGTATCGCCGGGTACGGCAGAAAGGAACAGCACGATGGAAAAAAAGATCAATATGCCCAAGCTGGCACCGGAGATGGAGAGCGGCGTTCTGTGCGCGTGGCTGAAGGAGGAGGGCGACACCGTCGCCGCAGGCGAGCCGCTCTT
>OLYN01000332.1_pt1 | contig 27955 bp, 20 predicted proteins | sample 1674231 | NCBI WGS metagenome assembly OLYN01 (sample SAMEA103958153, study PRJEB25191) | human gut metagenome
AGCTCATCCGTTCCCGTTTTACGGAGCTGGTCCATAAGGAAGAAAGAATTTCCACCAGTAAAATATATCACATCCGCATCTTCAAAAACAGACTGTATCGTTAAATAAGCCTCCGTTGAAATATCAATTTCAGTTACGGCTGCTCCCAGTTTATTGAATAGCTTTCGAGCCGAGCCGACATAACCGGTATAGCCTTCACGCAGCGAAGCTGTGGGAATAAATGCGACTTTCTTGTTATCAATTTCTTCTTTTATCAAACTTCCTACACTTGAAAAGTGCGAACATAAAAACAGCTTCATCCATATTCTCCTTTATAAACTTGACAGGGGCTGATCAAAAAGAGAGTGTGTCTTTTTGCTGCACGGAAAATGCTGCGCGGGGAAAGCGCCTGCTGCTTACTTCCCCATCCGTTTCCTGATGTACTCCATCACATAGTACATCGCTTTCTCTGCAGCAGCATAGCGGACACTTTTTCGCGAGCCCAGAAAATGTTCTTCATGGACCTCCGTACCGCGACTGCCCGCGACGGCAATGAAGACGGTGCCTTCGGGCTCGCCGCGTTCCCCTCTTCCGGGACCCGCGTAGCCTGTCGTCGAGACTGCAATGTCTGATGCATACAGGCGGCGGCTGCCCTCTGCCATCTCTTTTGCCGTTTCTCCGCTGACTGCCGTATAGCGGGAAAGTGTCTCAGAAGAGACCCCCAGCACATTTTCTTTGGCCTCATTCCAGTATGTGACCGCGCTTCCTTTGAAATAAGCAGAACTGCCCGGAAGATCCGTCATCAGCTTTCCGATGAGACCGCCAGTGCAGGACTCGGCAACGCTTATGGAAAGATGCGTCTTCTCCAGAAGAGCCACGAGGTCTTCCCGCACATGCTGCTCGATGTGATAATCAGCTATGGGGAGTCGCTTCCTGAGCTCTGTCACCAGCGGCGACATCAGCGCATAGGCCGCCTCTGCCGTTTCCGCTTTCGCCGTCACACGAAGGGCGATATACCCTGGTCGTGCAAGAAGGGCAATGGTGGGATTTTCCTGCGCCAGGATGAGGTCCATGATGGTCTCTTCGATCTCCGCCTCCGTCCTGCCGGGGATCGGCAGGATCATAGAGCGGATCGTCCCCATCTCTCCCAACCGTTTTTTGAGTGAGGGGAGCATGTGTTTTTCTGCCATCCGCTTCATCTCAAAAGGAGGTCCGGGAAGGTGTACCAGAAATTTCCCGTGATGCGAAAGGAGAGAGCCGCTGGCAGAGCCGGCTTCATTCCTGAGAAGCTCCGCGCCTTCAGCAAACCACGCCTGGCGCGATAAAGAGGGCAGATAGTGGCGTCCCTTTTCTTTGTAGTACGCAGCAAGACGCACTGCCTCTTCCGGAAAGAGAACATAGGGAAGTCCCAGTACCTCGGCTCCGATCTTTTTCGTGATGTCTCCCTGCGTTGAGCCGAGGCCGCCCGAGGTGATGACAAGATCTGCTCGGGAGAGCGCCGTTTCAAAAGCCGCTCTCATCCGCTCCGGATTATCCCCCACCGTCGTCATAAAGGCAACAGTGAATCCATGTTCATTCATGAGCTCCGCCAGATAACGACTGTTTTCGTTATCGATCTCCCCTAGCAGGAGCTCGGTGCCAGTGGTAATGATTTCAGTGATCATGCATGTTCTCCTTGATGGGCTGTAGGAAGAAAAGGGATCGGGGTAAAAGTGACCGGCGGCTGGTGACTGATGCTGCATGCTGCTTTCGGGCATCGCCCTACCTAACTATTGGCGGCGAAGCCGCCACGAGAGCCTTGAACCCATCCACCTGAACCTTGAATCTTTTATTCCTTCACTTCTGCGATCAGATCATACGCATATCCGTCGATGATATGGACATTCACGAAATCGCCCGGCTTGAGATCTCCCGGATTGTCGATATACACATTCCCATCGACTTCGGGCGCCTGATAGGACGTACGGCCCTTGGCCTGCCTATGACCTTCGTCATCCTCGATGATTTCCTCGACGAGGACTTCCGCGTCGGTATCAATGAGGCGTTCATTGTTTTCTTCCGAAATCCCGGCCTGGATCGCCATCAGCTGATGGTAGCGGTCTTCCTTCACCTCTTCATCGATCTGATCTGTCATGCGCGCCGCAGGCGTACCATCCTGCGGGGAGAATGTAAAGGCCCCCATATCGTCGAATTTGATCTCCCGAATGAAGTCACAGAGCTCCTGAAAATCAGCCTCTGTCTCTCCGGGGAATCCGACCATGAGCGTCGTGCGGATGGTCATGCGCGGTCTGGCAGCGCGGAGCTTCCGAAGAAGAGCATAGATGCTCTCCGAGGAATCGCGGCGGTGCATACGAGTGAGCACGGCATTGCTGATATGCTGGAGCGGGATATCCACGTACTTGCAGATCTTATCTTCGTGCAGGATGACGTCCAGGAGTTCATCATCAAAGTATGTCGGATAGAGATAGAAAAGACGGATCCACTTCACACCCTCGATCTTGACGAGCTCTCGAAGGAGGCTTGCGAGATTCGTCCCGAGGTCGCGTCCGTAGCAGGAAAGATCCTGCGCAATGAGGTTGAATTCACGCACCCCTTCAGCCGCCAGACGTCTCACTTCATGGACGATGGAAGAGATCGGGCGGCTTCTCATCGGCCCGCGTACATAGGGGATGTAGCAGAACGTGCAGCCATTGCTGCAGCCTTCGGCGATCTTCACATAGGCGGTATATTTCGGCGTCAGCGAGGCACGCGGGATCAGCTCTTCGTTCGCGCAGGGAATGGTGCCGAATTTAAACACCTTTTCTCCGCCATTGGCATAGGATTCATTCACGGCATCCAGAATATCCTGCCAGGAGTCTGTACCGATGAAAATATCGACTTCCGGGATCTCCTTCGCAAGCGCTTCCTTGTACTGCTGCGAGAGGCAGCCGGCAGCCACAAGACGTTCACAGACACCTGTTTTCTTGTATTCCGCCGTTTCCAGAATCGTCTGGATCGACTCTTCCTTAGCCGGATCGATGAATGTGCAGGTATTGATAATGATGACATGCGCTTCTGCCAGATCTTCGGTCAGTTCATAGCCGGCCTTCTCCATGATGCCCACCATCATTTCCGTATCGACCAGGTTCTTCGAGCAGCCAAGGCTGATAAATCCTAATTTCTTCGTCACTTCTTTGTTCCTCCAAATCGTACTTTTTCTCCCCATAGATTCAGCAGATCCTTTCTGCCTTCATCCAGATATCTTTTTTCTAATTCCCAAAAAACGAGTTCATTGCCTGCCGCATCGGGCTCTGCCGCATCATCATTCACATAGATGAAGTAGTTCCCGTTCTTTTCCATGATGCTTTTATATTTCACCGAGTCCAAAAGCCAGTCTATCAGGCGCTCGCCCCGCTCAGGATGTGCGCTTTCTGCCAGAAGCCCTGTCCCATAGAGGTACCAGGGAGCGCCATCCTCCGGATAAATGATCATGACAGGCATTTTCTCCCGCTTCGTGCGAAGGACTTCATTCAGCCCGGAGATCCCGATATCGCACTTTCCCATCGCCGCCATACGGGACGGCGTAGAGAGATACTTCCCATATTGTACGAGATGCTGCTGCGCCCTGCCCAAGAGTTCCATCGCATAGTCTGGCCCGAAGTGCTCGATGAGACACATCAGGAGATCCTTCGACATCTCGGCGGCGATGAAGTCCGTCATCGAAAGCTGTGCCTCTTCCCTCGTGAAGACCTCTGCCCACGTATAGGAAAATGGCTTCTGCTTCTTAAGAAAGTCCGGATTCACCGCAAACACGATGGGATCCACCCAAAGACCTGTCCAATACGCCTCTTCATCCTTGAAAAGATTCAGCGCTGTATCCGTACGCGAGGATGAATAGGCTGCGAGCTGTCCGTTCTCTTTCATCCGCATCAGGATATCCTGACTGGTGATCACCACATCCGCTGCCTTTTCCTCAGCGGAGGTCTTCTTTAATAGATCTGCACCAGATACATAGGAGATCTCTACAGCAAGCCCCTGTTCTTTATAAAAAGCGTCTTTCACCGGATCAAGCACATCCGGTGAAAGATCCGTCAGCACGACGACCTTGCTCACAGGATGCTGTTCCTGGCGCCGCTCTGCTTCCAGATTCTTCGCATAGCGGAGAATCCCCCAAAAAGCACCGCCTGCCAGCAGGAGAAACAGTAAGACGGAGCATAGACGTTTCAAGATGGATCACCTCATTTCGATACAGGCTCTACCAGAGAAGCGGAGGAAACGTGCAGCTGGTCCCCGATCCGCAGTCACAAGTATGGCGCTCTTTTCAGAAAACGCCATGCAGGTGAAGTACCGATTTCTAGTCCGGCGGCTCCTCCTTCTTCCCGCCTGCAAGAATGTCAGAAAGCTGCTCCTTATCGACAAGAATGTCTCTTGGCTTTGCCCCTTCCGCAGGGCCTACGATACCGAGGCGCTCCATGGTATCCATGAGACGGCCGGCCCGGGTATACCCGATGCGGAATCGGCGCTGGAGAGCGGAGACAGAAGCACGCTTCGTATCGAGCACCCATTCCGAAGCCTCCGGCATGAGATCATCCTGCTCTTCGACCATTTCGTCCTCTTTCTCTGTTTTTTCCGGGATAGAAAGATCGATCGGCTCATAGACGACATGGCTTTCCTGACGGATGCATTCCGCCCTGACATAGTTCACCACATCCTCGACCTCTTCGTCCGAGATGAATGCCCCCTGGATACGGACAGTACTGAGCGCTCCCGCCTGCTTGAAGAGCATATCACCCTTGCCGAGCAGCGATTCTGCACCGCCCTCATCCAGAATGATGCGGGAATTGAGGCCCGACTCGACCATGAATGCGATACGGCTCGGAATGTTTGATTTGATCACGCCGGTGATGACATCGGCTGACGGTCTCTGCGTCGCAAGGATCAGATGGATGCCCGCGGCACGCGCCTTCTGCGTCAGACGCTGGATCAGGACTTCGACTTCTTTGGCCGCGACGTTCATGAGGTCGGCAAATTCATCGACGATTAGTAAAATATAGGGCATCTTTTTGTCAGGATACAGCTTATTATACCCTTCGATATTTCGCACCTTCGCCCCGGCAAAGAGCTGGTAACGGGCCTCCATTTCACGGACAGCCCAATTCAATGTGCCCTGCGCCTTCTTCATATCCGTCACGACTTCCGTGCGCAGATGCGGGATGCCATTATAGACAGACAGCTCGACCACCTTTGGGTCGATGAGCATGAGCTTCACCTCATCCGGGCGGCTATGATAAATGATGCTCGTGATGATGGAATTGATGCACACGCTCTTGCCGCTGCCGGTCGAGCCTGCAATCAGAAGATGCGGTGCTTTCGCCAGATCGGTCACGACCGTCTTCCCGGTGATGTCCTTGCCCAAGGCCACAAGGATGTGGCCCTTGCCATGCTGAAAGGCATCACTGGCAAGCACATCATGAAGCGGCACAGAGGCCGCCTTCGTATTCGGGATCTCGATGCCGACCGCAGATTTTCCGGGGATCGGGGCTTCGATGCGGATATGTGTCGCCTCAAGCGCCATGGCGAGCTCATTCGAAAGTCCTTCGATCTTGCTCACGCGGACGCCCATTTCCGGCTTGAGCTCGAAACGCGTCACCGTCGGCCCCACGCTGTAGTGAACGACCTTCGCCCGGACTCCGAAGCTGGCAAGCGTCGACTCGATGAGTGCCGCCTTCTGTCCTGCATCCGCCTCTCCCTGTCCCGCATTCGTTCCCGCATGAAGAAGCGAGAGCGGAGGGAACTGATACACCGGCCCCGTTTCTGCAGCTGGTGCGGGATGAGCCGGGTCTGCTGAGACGGGCGCTGGCGGTATCGGATGAATGTCCTCCTCCGGCTTCTCTTCCCCGGCCAGCTCTTCAGCTGGTTCTTCCGGCGGTTCTTCTGCCACTTCATCCTCCGCTTCCGGCAGCGGTGATATCGGCGGCTCTTCCATGTCCTTGACCGGCTCCTCTGGCGTCCACGGCTCTTCCTGTGCTTCTTTATCCGCTTCCGGGGCAGGTTCTTCTATAGGCTCTTCTACGGAAATCGGTGACTCTTCCGCATCCGGCATCTGCGCAGGGACCGCCATATCTTCTGCCGGCGGTTCCTCATCCGGCGATTCTGCCGCATTTTCTTCATTCTTCTTGTAAATGAACTCCGTCGGCTTATCGTCGAGCACTTCCAGCCGAGCAGCACTTCTCGCAGCATCCAGCGCCGCTTTCTTTTCCCTGAGCCGCGTGGCTGCGGCTTCGATCTTCTCGCCTGTTTTCTTTCCGAGCACCTGCGCCTTCGAGCCCACTTTCTGCGCGCCGCGCGAAAGCGACCAGTGCGTCAGCATAAGCACATCGATCACGATGGCTCCGAGGAGCACCAGCGTCGTCCCCCAGTATCCCATCGCGTCATGGAAAAAGACGCAGAATCCCGCCCCGACGATCCCGCCATAGGTGAGGATCGACTGGATATCCATTTCTCTTCCAAAAGGAACCAGAAAATGATGCACCGCCATGAAGAGGAGCAGCACCAGCAGGATGACCAGCGCAACGCGCCTGTCCCAGGAAATTCCTTTCGATGTCACGGCATAGCGCCCACCGAAAAACATCATCAAAAGGGCGCAGAAAGGCGCGCCGAATCCGAAGAGGAAATGGCTGCCTTTATTCGTAATATCTCCGAAAAAACCGGTACTGTCGCTAAAAAGACTAAAGAGAATGAAAAGGCCGAAGAGGAAGAGGATCACACCCGTGATCTCATAGCTCTTCTCCTCGCTCTTCTGCACTCTCGTCGTCCGTCTCCGGCTTGCTGTCTTCTTTTTCATGGATAAATGGTTATATCTCCTTTATTAGGTCGTGGGGCGTGCTGCCCTTTGCTTGCATGTGAAAGAGGGGGCGGATTCTATGGGTTCAGCGGGGGTGGTATTTAGTCACCAGTCACTTTAGATTTCTAATCCCTAGCCACTAGTCACTAGCCACTAGTCTACCAGTCACTTACTTCCCTTTCTTCTCGCCCACCAGGCGCGCACCATGTCGCCTTCCTGCCCGAGCGGGCGGGGCTTGTAATACTGGTGTCCTACGAGCTCATCGGGAAGATACTGCTGCTCTACCCATCCGCCGAAATCGTGAGGATATTTATATCCGATGCCAAGCCCCATCTTCTTCGCTCCGCTGTAGTGCGAGTCCATGAGGTGCGCGGGGATGGACCAGTCCTTCCTTGTCTTTTCCTCCCCTTCGGCGGCAAAAATGCCGGAACAGGCACTGTTGCTCTTCGGCGCCAGACAAATATAGAGCACGGCTTCCGCAAGGATGATCTGCGACTCAGGAAAACCGACCATTTCTGCCGCCTGCGCCGCTGATACCGCCACCTGCAGTGCTCGCGGATCTGCAAGGCCTACATCTTCCGCCGCACAGATCATGATGCGCCTTGAAATGAAGGATGTCTTCTCTCCTCCGTCGATCATACGCGCCAGATAGTGCAGCGCTGCATCAGGATCGCTCCCTCGCATGCTCTTGATGAAAGCGGAAACGATATTGTAATGGTAGTCCCCCTGCTTATCATAGCTGGAGATCTGAACACCTGCCACCTCGCCGATCTCCTTCTCTGTCAGAGAGCCTCCATCCATCAGCATGGATGTCGACTGCTCCAAGAGATTCAGCGCGACGCGCGTATCTCCCGAGGCATAGGCAGCAATGAGAGAGAGAGCCTCCGGTTTTGCCGTATAGCGATGAATCGCCAGCCCATACTTTTCATCATCGAGCGCGCGATGAAGCACCGAGACGATCGCTTCATCAGTCAGTCGCTTCAGATGGATCAGCCGCAGACGGGAGAGCAGCGGCCCGTTGATCTCAAAATAGGGATTCTCCGTCGTCGCGCCGATGAGGATGAATGTCCCATCCTCCACATAGGGCAAAAGCACATCCTGCTGCCCCTTATTGAAACGGTGGATTTCATCAATGAAAACGATCGTCCGCCGCTGGTAGTACGAGAGCTCTTCTTTCGCTTTGGAAACGACATCCCGAATCTCTTTGATCCCGCTCGAGGTCGCATTCACCTTGATGAAGCAGCTCTTTGTCATTTCCGCAATGACCGATGCGATCGTCGTCTTCCCACATCCCGGCGGGCCAAAAAGAAGGAGGGATGGGATCGTATCCCGCTCTATCATGCGATAAAGGAAAGACTGCCGTCCAACGGCAGCATCCTGTCCGACGATGTCTTCAAGCCGCCTGGGGCGCATGCGATCCGCCAAGGGGGCATACCGCTTTCCCGCCTCCGGGGACATGTCGAATAAAGAGTCCATGTGTATCACATCTTTCAGAATTGAGAGCAGTGAAGCAGCGAAAAGCAGTCAACGCTACCGGTCATCCGTCACTGCATTCTTGCCAAATCGTATAATACCTTCGCCACCTGATCCGCACTGCCGCTCGGAGCGACGCTGCAGGCATCTGCCATTTCCTTCCGAACGAGCGGGTCACGAAGGATAGCGCGTACCGAGTCTGCAAGTTCTCCCCGCTTCACCCATTCCGCGCAGCCAAGGTTCTTCATATGCATGGCATTCGCACGCTCCTGCCCGGGCAGCGTATTGACCAGCACCATGGGCAGATGCATCACCATCGCCTCTGTACACGTAAGTGCGCCCGGCTTTGTCACAAGGATCTCGCTCCTTGCCATCATCTCTGCCACTTTATTTGTATAGCTGTGAAGCTCCACGGGATGCTTTAGCTTCTCGGCAAGAGCAGCCACTTTTTCGTACAGACTGATATTCTTCCCGGTCACGACGATGAATTTCGAGATCTCTTCCACTTCATCGAGACGGGCGATATTATCCACGACATTGCCGAGCCCGAGACCACCGCCCATGACGAGTACCGTCCCCTTTTCAAAGGCCTCTCTCTCCTTCGCTTTCTCGTAAAAAGCACGGCGCACCGGGATACCTGTCACATGGATGCGGCTGCCATTGATATCATACGTCTCCAGCAGATCCTTGAGATCCGGCGTCGCGACACAATACCCGTCTAGGTAGCGGTCGATCCAGAGCTGGTGGATATCGAAATCCGTGATCACGCCGAGCAGCGGGATCGAGATCGAGCCCTCCGCCTTCAAAAGGTCTGCCGCCCCTGCCGGGAAAGGATGCGTGAAGATCATCGCATCCGGCTTCGTGGCCATGATGAGATTCTTCATTCTGCGTTTAAAGGAAAGAGACAGCATCTTCTGCGAGAACTGCCCGAAGCGGCTCATCTGCGAATCACTGTAGAGATGGTCATACATCTCCGGAAAGACGTCGATCATTTTGAGATAGCCATCCTTGATGATGTGATCGATGGAGAAAAGATTGCTCGATACGAAGTCAAGGACCTGCACCGAGTCCGCTGGATGCGTGCGCTGGATCGCTTCCGCGATGGCACGCGCCGCCTGGCTGTGCCCCGTCCCTATGCTGGCCGTCATGATGTAAAACTTACGAGCGATCTCCATTTCGTCTCTCCCTTTCGTTACTTTTCCACCTTCGATTATAACATAAAGGCGCAAATCAGCGGAGACGTCACGCATAAGGAAAACCGCTTTCTGACACGCAAAAGGCGATGTGAAATAACGATCATCTCATTTTCGCGTTCCATCTGCCGCGGGGGACTTGCAGCTCTCATAGGAGTGACCGGGAAACCTTATCCCAGCTGTCTTTCATGCCATAGTCACCCTATCCGCCCCTTTCGGGCACCTTCCCCTAGAGGGGAAGGCTGCGACGAGAATACCATCTTCTAAAAAAGGCGGCGAAGCCGCCACCTCAACCCTGAACCTTGAACCCTGAACCTTGAACCAAATGAAAGCAAAGTAAAAAGGGGCTATGAAGAAATGAGGATTCATTTCTTCACAGCTCCTTTTTCTGTACCATCTTATTTTTTAGCTGCTTTCTTAGCTCTGGTCTTTTTAGCCGGTTTTACATTGACTTTTTCTTTCAGCTGTTTGGAAACGCGGAAAGCCGGAGTCTTGGAAGCCGGGATCTTGATGACTTCCTGTGTGGACGGATTATGGCCCTCACGAGCTTTACGTTCACGGACTTCGAACGTACCAAAGCCGATCAGCTGGACCTTTTCACCTTTGGCAAGAGCACCGGATACGACATCGATGACAGCCTTGACTGCTTTTTCGGCATCTTTCTTGGTCATTTCTGCTTCCTGAGCGACAGCAGTGATGAGTTCTGTTTTGTTCATAACTAAACATCCTCCTTTAATAATGATGGCTTTTGCCAACAAAGAAGAGTGGTGCACAGGGCACACCGCTTCTCAGCTCCAATGGGCTAGGGGAGCACTGATGTATCCGTCTTTCGGCAGAAATCCTGCCACAAGACCTGAGCCTCCTCGGGCGAGATGTCCATCAGGCTCTTTCCTCTCTGGAAAAGGCCCTTTTCAAAGGCTCTCAGCTGATCCATGACATATCTGGCGTAGCGATGGAGAGCCAGTTCAGGTTCTACCCCTTCTGCATGTATTACACGGTCTAACGCAAAAAGGAAACGCCCCACCGAAAGCTCTTTATCAACAGCTCCCTTCCCGTCTATGGCTGCCTTGATCTCTTCAGCACAAGACGCAGAAAGTGCGCCATCCTCGAGGGCTTCTGTCAGTCCATGGGAACCAACTTTCCTTTGAATTATACATGCTAAAAGCAGACTTGGCAAGTCTTTTGAGACGCCGGAAAGCAGATATTTTCGGTTTTTTTCCAATCTTTTCCGTGTTTCCCAATCTCCAAGGAGCTTTTTCGTCTCCTCCACCGTGATTTTCTCGAAAACGAAGGGGTGCCGGCGGATCATTTTCTCATTGATGCCGTCCACGACATCCTGCATGGTGAAAAAGCCTTCCTTCTCCGCGAGGCGCGCATGAAAGACGATCTGCAGCAGCACATCGCCCAGCTCCTCTTTCAGGTTCACCATATCATCCTTGTCGATCGCATCGATCACTTCATAGACCTCCTGTAGGAAATAGGTACGAAGCGATCTATGATCCTGCGCGCGATCCCAGGGGCAGCCGCCGGGCGCCAGCAGCTTATCCATCGTCTCCTCAAGCGGAGACAGCGTGAACGGCGTAGGTTCCTTTACGCTTGCTTTGCGGCTGTCGAAAAGCAAAAGGAATGGCTCCTTCCCAAGGTCATGCCGGAATTCATCCATGGTAAGCCTGCGAATACGGCCTTCCGAAGAGAGGAGGATGAGTGCGCTCTCCTTCTCATACAGCATAGAAAGCCTCGATGACAAAATGGCCTTCTCCTCTTCTGTCACATCCTTTAAGATGAGAAGATGCGGCAGCGTAAGTGAGATCGATGCGGCCTCTTCCCCGCCTGCTATGGTGAACGCTTCATCCTCATGAAGCAACCCCTTCGCAGAAAGGAACGTAAGTATTTGTTGTATAGTCATTGGCATCACCTCGCTTGGATCTTTGCTGTCATTATAGCATAAAATGACCGGCTCTATTTCGATGGATCACGGAAAAAGGCTTCACAGGGATCCCGTCACTTCTTCTTTTTCCAGTCAAGCGCCCTTCAGCCAAAATAAAAATCCGTCCGTGACAGATCGTCATAGACGGATTTTTATGGATTAAGCGTTTTTAGCTGCTTCGCAGATCTGGGTGAAGCCAGCCGGATCGCTGATAGCGAGTTCGGAGAGCATCTTACGGTTCACTTCGATACCAGCACGGTTCAGGCCAGCGATGAGCTTGCTGTAGGTCAGACCGTTCTGACGAGCTGCTGCATTGATACGAACGATCCAGAGCTTACGGAATTCTCTCTTCTTGGATCTACGGTCTCTTCTAGCATAGTAGAGAGCCTTCATGACCAGTTCGTTTGCTTTTCTGAACTGGGTGTGACGAGCACCTCTGTAGCCCTTAGCCAGTTTCAGAATCTTCTTATGTCTTGCATGAGCGGTAACGCCGCTTTTTACTCTTGCCATTCTCTTATATCCTCCTTATTAGCCGTTTGGAAGCAATCTTGCTACACGTTTGTAATCAGACTTGGAAACCAGTGCTGCTTTTCTGAAGTTTCTCTTTCTCTTCGGGGACTTCTTTTCGAGAATGTGGCTCTTGAATGCTTTGTTTCTCTTGAACTGACCGGATCCGGTTTCAGTAAAACGTTTTGCCGCAGCGCGACGGGTTTTCATTTTCGGCATTTTGTACTCTCCTTTGTTATGCTTTTGGGGCAACGATCATTGTCATGTTGCGCCCTTCTAATTTCGGTGGCTTTTCGCGAACAACGGTATCACCCAGTTCTTTAGCGAAACGGTCGAGAACATCCTGTCCAAGTTCTGGATGGGTCATTTCTCTGCCACGGAACATGATGGTCACTTTGACTTTGTTTCCATCACCTAAGAAACGCTGCGCATTCTTCAGTTTGACAAAGAAATCATGGTCTTCGATATTTGGACGAAGCTTGACTTCTTTGATCTGGAATACCTTCTGTTTCTTCTTGGCTTCTTTATCACGTTTCTGCTGTTCATATCTGTATTTGCCATAGTTCATGATACGGCATACGGGTGGACGGCCATTCGGTGCCACCTCGACGAGATCAAGTCCTTTTTCTTCCGCCATGCGAATCGCTTCATGGAGCGTCATGATCCCCAATTGTTCATTTGCATCGCTGACAACACGCACCTCTCTGGCGCGGATCTGTTCATTGATGCGAAGTTCCTTACCTATTCTTTTCACCTCCGAAATAGAAATCATTGCAAGTGTAAAGGCGGACAGCATCTGCCGTCCGCCTTGAGTTCATACGTAAACCTTAGTAGCCTGCGCCATGTAAGGTGAGAAGCGGATGACTTCTGCTTGCAATCAATTACAGGAGATATGATACTACAGAAATCAGTGCGCGTCAAGTAAAAAATAAAGGTTGTCGGATTCAAGGGTTAGCCCCTCGGGCGTGGTGCCCTTTGATTACGTGCGAAAGAGGTTCAGCGGGTTCTATAGGTTCAAGAGGTTCAAAGGGGTTGGTGCGGCGCATAAAAATCAGAAGCGCCGCGAAGTATAAATAATGGCGATGCCCTGAGCTGGCATTCCAGTCACAAGTCACCAGTCACTTGAGACTCCTAATCCCTAGCCACCAGTCCCTAGCCACTAGCTACTAGTCATTTCTTCTTCTTCTCGTCCTTCTTCCGTCCCTTCTCTTTCTTTTCTTTCTTCGGCTTCTTGACCTTATGGTGTACGTCTTTTCCCGCCTTTTCGCCTTTGGCATCACCCGCGGCTTCGATGGCCTTTCTGTCTTCTTCGGCTTCTTTGGCGGCGAGGCGACCAGACTCTGCATCTGCTGCTTCCTGCTTAGCCGTCATCGCTTCAGCCTGCTCCCGATCCACGTCGCCTTCGCTCATTCTCGGCAGGACGACAGTGACGGTCGTGCCTTCCCCTTCGGTACTTTCGATAGAGAGCATGCCTTTGTGCTTTTCTACGATATGCTTGCAGATCGCAAGTCCCAGTCCGCTGCCGCCGGTCGCTTTGTTCCGGCTCTCTTCGGCACGGTAGAAGCGCTCAAAGACGCGTCCCTGCTTATCCTTCGGGATGCCGATGCCTGTATCCGATACCGTAAGGATCATCTTGTCTGCCCCCTCCGGTGAAAGGCGTGCATATACATCCCCGCCTTCATGGTTGTATTTCACCGCATTGTCCAGAAGATTCATGATAAGCTCAGAGAGAAGTGCTGCATTGCCATAGGTATAAAGCGGGTCTGTATCCACGTGCACCTTGACATGCTTGGCATCTGCCTGTGGAGAAATGAGATCAGCTGCATACCGCACCAAGCTGTCCACAGAGACGGTCTTCCATGTGATGGTGGTCTCTGTCTCTTCGATCTTGGAAAGATGCATGATGGTATCGATCAGTGTCAGCATTCGCTGGGATTCATTCACGATGCGGCTGCCGAAGAGCCGCACTTCCTCGGGCTTCTGGTACATGCCATTGGCAATCATTTCTGCGAACCCGCTGATAGAGGTCAGCGGTGTCTTCAGCTCATGCGAAACATTAGCAGAGAATTCGCGGCGCATTTTTTCAGCCATATAAGAAGCCGTCATATCACGAAGTACGATGAGAAGACCGGATTCTCCGTCAGTCAGTACGATCCGATTCATGACCATACGGAAGGGCTTATCAAAAAGGTACATGGTGTACTCCTGCTTCCCCTCGCTGTGGTAGGCTTTTCCGATGACACGAAGCCAGTCCTCATCATGATAAAGGCTCGCTATACGGCGGAAGCGCTTGTTTTCGTTCGGATGGAAAATATCTTCGATCGTCTTATTGTAATCGATGATCTCCCGGCTGCCATTCAGAAGGATGATGCCGTCTGTGATGGTATCGACCACGATGCGGATCGTATTTCTTTCCTCTTCGATATCCTCCATATAGTTTTCGATATCATTGTGCTGCTCTTCGACCTTGCGGATGAGAGGACGCAGCTCCTTATATTCCGGCGGCAGCTCGTCCACCTTCTCCCCCTTCATGATACGCTGCACGAGGTCTCCCAAGAGATGGAAGGGCTTCAAAATGCTTTCTGTCTCCCGTTCCGCAGCAGCCAGACAGCCCACGGTGAAGACCAGGAGGAAGATGAAGATCTCCGGCAGGTAGGAGGAGTAGCCTTTGTAATTCACCATGCGTCCGCTTGAAAGCCGGAGTACCGTGCCGTCATCTGCTCTGACGGCATAATAGCTCTTCGGCTTGTCAAAGGAGTCCTTATGCACTTCGTGTCCACTGCCCGTCGCAAATGCCGCCTTCACTTCGCCGCTTGCCTTGTAATCCTCCTCTTTGTGGTCACTGTCATAGATGACAGAGCCATCGGTATCGAGCCAGACGATGTGAATGGCACGTTCATTGTCTTTGAAGACCCAGTCCAGATACTCGATGCTGCTCTCTTCCTTGTCCTTGGAGACCGCGCCGGAAACGACACGCGCCGTGCGCCCGAGCTCCGCACTGATCTGCTCCTGCATGCCCTGGTAATATAAGATGGCCGAGAGTATGAATGTCACGACCACGGATATGATGCCCATAAAGAGCAGACTTTTATAAATTCTTCCTCTCATGTGTTTCTCCTACGTGAGTTGTATTAGTAGAAATATAAAATAGAGCAGCATAGCCGCCTATGCATGACTCCATAGGTAATAGGTTATAAATCAGGGATTAGGGGATTAGGGATTAGGGGCCTTGAGTGACTTGTGACTGGTGACTAGTGACTGGAATGCCAGCTCATGGTATCGCCATGATTTATACTTCGCGGCGCTTCCATATTTTTATGCGCCGCACCACCATTTCGCATTTCTCATTTCTAATTTCTCATTCAATCGAGGCTTTCATCCGCAATCCAAGGGCGCTCCGCCCCAAGGGCTAACCCCAAGCCTCTTCCCTATTTTCTATCCCCCAGCCTGTAGCCCACGCCACGGACCGTGCGAATGAGAGAGCCTTCTTCCCCAAGCTTCTGACGAAGGCTCATGATGTGCATATCGATGGTACGGCTTTCCATTTCAAAAGGAGAATCCCATACCGACTGCATGATCTGATCGCGGGACAGAACGATGCCCTTGTTCAGCAGGAGATAACAGAGCAGGTCGAATTCTTTGAGAGTCAGCTGGATCTCTTTTCCGCCTGCTGTGACGACGTGCTGCTCCTGATCCACGGCGATATGACCGTAAGAGAGCATCTTCTTATTCGGCTCCGTCGCTTTTTTGGCTCGGCGAAGGACCGAACGGATCCGAGAGAGCAGCTCCATGATGCCGAAAGGCTTCGTCACATAGTCATCCGCTCCGCAGTCAAGCCCTTTTACGATATCGAACTCACTTGTTTTCGCTGTCATCATGATGATCGGAACCGTCTGCATGGCTCCGCTCCCCGGCGCTCTCATTTTCTTCAGAATGGTCAGCCCATCCTCGCCCGGAAGCATGATATCAAGGAGCAGCATGTCAGGTATATTTTTCTGCAGCGCATCATACAGCGCATTGGCATCACCAAAGCCTTCGACCTTGTACCCCTGCCCCCGGAGTGCATAACTCACCAATTCGCGAATACTTTCATCATCTTCTACACAGTAAATTAAAGGCATGATTTGTCTCCTGTTTCATGATCGAAAACATTCAATTTTAACAATAGGCATCAATGAGAAATTAGAAATGCGAAATGAGAAATGGTAGTACGGCGCACCAATAATATAGCGCCGAAACGAATGAAGGAAACACCGATTAAATCGTTGTCTGATTTGGCTCTTGTATTTTCATACAACGCAAGAAATAGGGGGCGCGAATAGCGAGCTATTTAAGGAGGGTTATGACGAATCATTGCATGAAAATACATACCAAATCAGATTCTGCGATTTAATCAGCGTTTCCTTAATTATCTTACCCCATGCGGCGCCCTATTATTTTTTGCGCCGCTCCTTCATTTCTCATTTCTAATTTCTAATTTCTAATTATTATGCTATCCAAAAGCCGGCACGCCAGAGACCTTGATCGTCTCTGACCCGCCGGTGAAGTATTCCTTTTTATTTTATCATATGAAATCAACCAAAGTTACCGGAAATGTAACGAATCGTTCGTTCTTTCTGCGGATTCTCGAAAATCTGTCTGGTTTCGCCGTATTCGACCATTTCACCAAGATAGAAGAAGGCCGTCTTGTCAGCGATACGCTGTGCCTGCTGCATGTTATGGGTGACCATGATGACCGTGTAGCGTTCCTTGAGCTGTACAGCGAGTTCTTCGATGTGCGCAGTGGAGATTGGATCGAGGGCAGAGGTCGCTTCATCCATCAGCAGAACATCCGGCTCTACGGCAAGGGCTCTGGCGATGCAGAGACGCTGCTGCTGACCGCCGGAGAGACCGAGGGCAGACTTATGCAGGCGGTCTTTCAGTTCGTCCCAGATGGCAGCCTGACGCAGGCTGCTTTCTACGATTTCATCCAGATCCGCTTTCTTGGTGATGCCTTTCAGGCGTGGACCATAAGCGACATTATCATAGACGCTCTTCGGGAATGGATTCGGCTGCTGAAAAACCATGCCGACATGACGGCGAAGAACGATCGGATCGATATCTTTGTACGCATCAACACCAGCCAAAAGAATCTCCCCTTCTACGCGGCAGGACGGGATGAGATCATTCATGCGGTTCAGTGAGCGCAGGAACGTCGATTTCCCACAGCCAGATGGTCCGATGAGCGCGGTGATCTGGTTCTTTTCAATGCGAAGATTGATGCCCTTCAGTGCCTGAAATGAGCCATAGTAAAGATCGACATTCTTGCAATCGAAACTTATATTGTTATATACAGAGATGGCTGGTGAGCCAGCAGGAGCTGGGACAGCGACTGAGTTTCCATTATAATACATTATGCATGTTCTCCTTCTGTTTTCTTAGTAATGTAGTGACTGATGAGGCGAGCGCCTATGCTGAATGAGAGCACCATGAGCATCAAAATAGCAGAAGCTGCAGCTGCTGTATCAGCGGCAGATCCGCCGACGCCCTCGGTGCGGGATGCCCAGACCTGCAGGGACAGGGTTTCACCCGGGCGGAATGGATTCAGCGGGCAAACAGGCGATGTGATATCCCACACCTGCCAGCTGATGTCGGTGCTCATGCCTGCGGTGTAAAGGAGTGCAGCGGCTTCGCCGAATCCTCGGCCGGCTGCAAGGATGATGCCGGTCACGATTGGTCCGATAGCCGCCGGCAGCATAACCTTCCAGATGGTCTCGAAGTGGGTCGCCCCCAGTGCAAGGCTGCCTTCTTTAAAGCCATGCGGCAGCGCTTTCAGTGCATCGTAGGTTGTCGCAGTGATAAGCGGTAGAGACAGGACAGACACTGCCAAAGCGCCTGCGAAGAGGTTCCACTGGGAGCCGACCATGATGATAAAGACCAGGTAGCCAAAAAGGCCGACCACGATCGAAGGGAGAGAGGATAATGTCTCAATGGCGATGCGAAGAGCATTGATGATGCGACCTTCCGGTGCATATTCCGCCATGTAAACACCAGCAAAAATACCGATCGGTACAGAAATCACAAGAGAGAGGAAAACGAGATAAACGGTGTTGAAAAACTGATTTCCGATCCCATTTGCCTCAAAAGAGAAGATCTCAGGACGGAAGGCTTTGATGCCGCCCCAGACTACATACATCGTGAAGGCGATGAGAAGCAGGACGAAGGCGCCGGACACCACATAGAAGACAGCCGTCGCGAGATGATCGGACATATGCGCCCTCTTCAGTGAGCCGCTCACATGGCGAAGCTCGTCCGCCGAAAGGGAAGAATTCGGGTTCATCAGATTTTCTCCTTTCTGGCAGCGATCAGATGAATGATCAGAATGAAAAGAAGGGAAATGATAAAGAGCAGGAGTGCCATGGACCATAGGGCTGCATTGAATTCGCCGCCGTCCATAGCGCCGCCCATATCGGAGGCAATCGCAGACGTCAGGTTGTTCGTCGGGTCAAGCAGGCTCTTCGGGAATGCGCGCATCTTCCCGATGACCATGGAAACAGCGAGTGCTTCGCCAAAAGCTCTGGCCAAGCCGAGCACGATAGCGGTCAGGATGCCCGACATCGCAGCGGGGAGAAGCACTTTATAAATCATCTGCCAGCGGGTAGAACCAAGACCATAGGCACCTTCGATATACTTCTGATTCACGCTGCGGATGGCATCTGCGGAGACGGAAGTGATCGTCGGATAGATCATGACGGAAAGCACGATCGCTGCCGCCAGCACCGACTGCCCGTGAGAGCGGTCAAATACCTTCTGGATGAGCGGTACCAGGACGACCAGCCCGACCCAGCCGTAAACAACCGATGGGATCCCCACGAAGATCTCTACCGCCGGACGAATGATCTTTTCCCCGATCCTGGGCGAGATCTGTGTCATGAAGATCGCCGTGGAAAGGCTAAAAGGGATGGCAATGACCAGTGCGACCGCGCAGGTCAGGATAGAACCCCAGATGTAGATCGCCGCGCCGATCTGTCCGCCGCCAACTTCGGTATCCGTCGGTTTCCAAACCGGAGAGAAGAGAAACTCACTCACAGAGTGATGAAACTGTGTAAACGAAAGCATGCCTTTCGACAAGAGGAAGCAGCCGATGGCGATCGTCAGGACGACCAGGAATCCGCCGCAGAGAGTCGAGAGGCTTTTGCCAAAGTATTCTCTTCGGAACATATGCTGGTTCGTACTACTGCCCTCCATATTGACTCCTTTTTCAAAAATCGGGACCATGGATCATTCTCCTTGATAGAAACGGGAAAGGCGACTGCTCAAAGCAGCCACTTTCCCCGTCTTCTGTAAGCGTTATTGCAAAATCGTATTAAGGAAACGCTGATTAAATCACAGAATCAGATTTCATATGGATTTTTATACATAGCGTCGTCGACATCCTCCTTAAATAGCTCGCTATTCGCGTCGAATGTCTCCTCGCTCTGTATAAAAATCCAAGAATGAAATCTGATAATGATTTAATCAGTGTTTCCTTAAATTTGTTTGGACAAAGGGCTGAGCTTAGCAGTCAGGCATTACAGGTGACTGGTGACTGGTGACTGGTAGCTAGGGATTAGGTTTGCGATACGAGAAAACCGCTAGTTTCAAACCTCCGCGGCGCTTCCATATTTTTATGCGCCGCACCAGCACTCCTCACTCCTAACTCCTCACTCCTAACTGGCGAGCAAAGCTTTCATCCACAATCAGTGGATAAGCCGCCCCACGGGCTAACCCCCCATTTATTTCTTCATCTTAGAGGAAACGCCGTAGCCCTGTTTTTCGATCTCTACGCCATATTCATCAGAGAGGATGTAGTCGAGGAAGGCTTTGACAGCGCCGGTCGGTTCACCCTTGGTGTACATGTGTTCATAGCCCCAGACTTTGTAAGTGCCATTGTAGGTATTTTCCAGAGTCGGCGCCACGCCGTCGATCGCAAGAGCTGCCACGTCTTTGTTATTGACAAGGTATGGAAGAGCGACATAGCCGATAGCACCCTTGGTCTGTGCGACGCTCTGGATCAGTGTACCGCTGTCATCGGTTTCCAGAGATTTGTTGGATGCTTCTTCCTGACCAGCCAGTGCCAGTTCCGTGAAGAGAGCGCGGGTGCCGGAGGTGGTCGGACGGGTGACAAGGACGATCGGTTCATCCGGGCCGCCTACCTCTTTCCAGTTGGTGACTTTGGCCGTGAAGACATCCTGCAGCTGCTGGGAGGTCAGGCTCTTCACCTTGTCAGCGATATCTCGATTGATGATGGCAGCAACAGTCATGGTGCAGACCTTATGGTCTACGAGGCCTTTGGCTTTTTCAGCCGGCAGCTTCTTTTCAGCCGGTACATCGGAATTGCCGATGTTGACAGAGCCTTCAGCGACCTGCTTCAGACCGGTACCGGAACCGCCTGCATTCAGAGTCAGAGATACTTCCGGATTCTTGCTCTTGAACTTAGCAGCCGCATCCTTTACAAGCGGAAGCAGTGCGGAAGAACCGGAAGAAGTGACCTGACCAGTCACCTTCGCGCCGGAAGCAGCGCCGCTCTTTGCCGGCTCACTGTTTCCGCCGCAGCCTGCTGCTGCGATCAAAGCGGTAGAAGCCAGTGCCAGCGCCATCATTTTTTTGAGTTTCATTTTGTGTCCTCCTTAGAGACATACCTTTTATTTTGTTTTCTCTTGCGTTGATATTTGTAGTCTAAAGGATGGATGTAAAAAAGAAAGAATAGGTGCTGTACAAGTCTGGTTTAGATTGTAAATAAAACGTAAATGATAGAAGCAACGGGTTCAATAGGTTTAATAGGTTCAAGGGGTTCAAGGGGTTCAAGGGGGGTGGTGCGGCGCATAAAAATCAGAAGCGCCGCGGAGTTTTAGAATATATGGCAGTTACGAAAAATGAAAAACCTGTGAACCTTTTGAACCTGTTTAACCTATGAGGATTCATATAAAGGAAAGATGGTTATTTTCTGCTTTCAAACTTCAACAGGTTTATAGGTTCAGAAGGTTCAACGGGGGCGATGCACGAAGGTGGTATTCAAGTCACCAGTCCCTAGTCACTCGAGACGCCGAATCTATATAGCGGCGAAGCCGCCACCTTTCCCGTTGAACCGGTTGAACCCCCGAGAACCACTGCCCCCTTTCCCAAAACAAAAACCGCCCTGCTTTGGCAGAGCGGTTTTTTCAAGCGCTATGTATTTATCTTATTCGATAAGCATGAGGAGGTCGCCGGATTCGATGCGCTGACCAGCCTTGACATGGATCTCGCTCACGATACCATCCATCGGCGCGGTGATGGTGGTTTCCATCTTCATCGCTTCGGTGACGATGACGGGGTCGCCCTTCTTGACAGAGGAGCCTTTTTCGACGAGGAGTTTTACCACGGAGCCGGAGAGTGTCGCACCGACTTCGCCCGGTACGTCCTTGTCCGCTTTTCTGGAGGTATTCGCAGACTCTGCCACATGAGCATCGTGGATCTTGATCTCGCGCGGCATGCCGTTCAGCTCGAACTGAAGCTCTCTGTTTCCTTCCAGGTCTGGTTTTGTGACATTATCAAGGCGAACGAGGAGCATCTTGCCTTCATCGATGTTGATGCGGATTTCTTCACCGACTTTCATGCCGAAGAAATAGGTCGGCGTATCAAGGAGAGAGAGGTCGCCATACTTATGATAGCGATCCATGTAGTCGGAGAAGACTTTCGGATAGATGCAGTAGGAGGAGACATCTTCTTCGCGGGTCGGGATGTGCTTTTCTTTCATTTCCATCTTGACTTCTTCAAAGTCGACATTCTCCGGCTGGCTTTCGAGGTGAGGCTTCTGTCCGCGCAGGATGATCTGCTGGAGTTTTTCCGGGAAGCCGCCATACGGGATGCCGAGCTTGCCGTCGAAGAAGTCGACAACGGACTGCGGGAAGTCGAGGGTATCTCCCTTTTCATAGATATCTTTCTCAGTCAGATGGTTCTGTACCATGAAGAGTGTCATATCGCCGACGACCTTGGAGGACGGGGTGACCTTGATGATATCGCCGAACATCATATTGACCTTCGCATACATGCGGCAGACTTCCGGCCACTGGGCTCCGAGACCGACAGCCGTTGCCTGCTGGCGCAGGTTCGAGTATTGTCCGCCAGGCATTTCATGCTGGTAAAGGGTCGTATTCGGATTTGTCATCTTGGAGTCGACACCTGCATAGTACGGACGGACACCCTGCCAGTAGCGGTCGATGGTCTCAAGCGCATCAATATCCAGCTGCGGCTGGCGCGGGTTATTCTGCAGTGCGTAGTACATGGAGGTCATGGATGGCTGGCTGGTACCGCCAGAGAGTGCGCCGGTCGCAACGTCTAAGATATCGACGCCTGCATCGACGGCTTTGGCATAGGAGTACAGGGTGCATCCGCCGCCTTCATGGCTATGGAGATGGATCGGGAGATCGACAGCATCTTTCAGCGCAGAGATCAGGGCATAGGCAGCTTCCGGCTTGAGGAGACCTGCCATATCTTTGATCGCGATGATATTCGCACCGGCATCCTGCATCTGTTTCGCAAGGTCGGTGTAGTATTTCAGGGAGTACTTCTGGCGGTTCGGATCCATGATATCGCCGGTGTAGCAGAAGCAGGCTTCGGCGAGCTTTTCTTTCTTGCGGACTTCATCGATGGTGACGGTCATATGGCTGAGCTGGTTCAGGCAGTCGAAGATACGGAATACATCGACACCATTGTCAGCCGCCTGATCGATGAAGTGACGGACAACATTTTCCGGATAGTTGGTATAGCCGACGGTATTCGCACCGCGGGTCAGCATCTGAAAGAGGATGTTCGGTGCGGCTTTTCTCATCTGGCGAAGGCGTTCCCACGGGCTTTCATCAAGGAAACGATAAGCCACGTCGAAGGTCGCGCCGCCCCAGTTCTCGAAGGAGAAGAGCTGCGGGACATGGACCGCCGTATAATGGATGGCATTCATGATGTCATGGGTCCTGACACGGGTCGCGAGCAGAGACTGGTGCGCATCACGGTACGTGGTATCCATGAACATGACTTCCTTCTGGTCCATGACCCACTTGGAGAATTTCTCCGGTCCCATTTCATCGAGCAGCTGCCGGGTACCCTTCGGTGCTTCGATCTTGTCTGCATCGAGCAGCGGAAGCGGATTGAAATCCGGCTTTTCCTGATGGCCGGCACCGGCATAGCCATTGACGGTGATGTCGCCGATGTAGGAGAGCAGCTTCGTGCCGCGGTCAGAAATCATATCCGGTTCCTGCAGGAGCCACGGGTTTCTGTCGATGTAGTTGACATCGCAGAGCCCTTCCTGGAAATCACGGGTACGAAGCATGTTCTGCAGGAAATAGATATTCGTCTTCACGCCGGAAATGCGGAATTCTTCCATGCAGCGGAGCATCTTGTGGATGGTGTCCTTCGGATGAAGGGCATGCGCGGTGACTTTGACGAGGAGAGAATCATAGTACGGGGTGATGACGGCGCCGGTGTAAGCCGTGCCGGCATCGAGACGGATGCCAGGTCCGCCGCCGGAACGATAGGCAATGATCTTACCGGTATCCGGCATGAAATTGTTCTGCGGATCTTCCGTGGTGATACGGCACTGGATCGCAACGCCTTTGTACCAGATCTCATCCTGCTGGCCAATGGCGATCTCCGGCCCGTCAAGAGCATAGCCCTCAGCGATGAGGATCTGGCTCTTTACGATATCCACATTGGTGATCATTTCCGTGACGGTGTGTTCGACCTGGACACGCGGATTGACTTCGATGAAATAGAAGTGCTTTTCATCCTGATCGACCAGGAATTCGACCGTACCGGCATTCACATAGTGGACATTCTTCATCAGTTTGACAGCTGCATCGCAGATGTTCTTTCTGAGTTCCTTCGGAAGAGACCATGCCGGCGCCATTTCGATGACCTTCTGGTGACGGCGCTGGATGGAGCAGTCACGTTCGAAGAGATGTACCACATTGCCGTGCTCATCACCCATGACCTGTACTTCGATATGCTTCGGGTTCATGATGCAGCGTTCGACATAGACTTCATCATCACCGAAGGCCATCTTTGCTTCAGAGCGCGCACGGTTGTACGCTTCTTCCAGATCTTCCATGCGGTCGACATTTCTCATGCCGCGTCCGCCGCCGCCATTGACGGCTTTGATCATGACCGGGAGTCCATAGGTTTCTGCGAAAGCCTTCACTTCATCAAAGCTGTGAACCGCGCCCTTGGTCCCCGGGATCATCGGGATCTGCGCTTTTTCTGCCTGAATGCGGGCATTCACCTTGTCACCGAACATGATGAGATGTTCGACCTTCGGCCCGATGAAAATGATGCCTTCTTCTTCGCAGCGCTGGGCGAGCTTCGCATTTTCAGCAAGGAAGCCGTAGCCCGGATGAATGGCATCGACGTCATGCTCCTTGCAGATACGGATGATATCTTCGATGTCAAGGTATGCGTCGATCGGCTTATCCCCTTCACCGACCAGATAGGCTTCGTCCGCACGGTTTCTGTGCAGGGACAGGATATCTTCTTTCGAATAGATAGCCACGGTTCGGATGCCCATTTCACTGCAGGCTCGGAATACGCGGATCGCGATCTCGCCGCGGTTGGCTACCAGTACTTTATGGATTCGTCTCATGAGATTCTCCCTCTCAATAAAATAGAATGAGCACGATAATCGCGTCATTCTGATGCGCTTTTAGCGTTTGATAGTACTATTTTAACCAGTGAAAGCCGCAAAATCAATAGCCTGTATGAATTGGTATCAATCATGGTTTTAATAAATGATATGAATAGATGGGCATTGATATAATATTCGCCATGTATCATGTTTATTATAATCACAAATTTATTATTTAAGGCTCAAGGTTCTAGGTTCAGGGTTCAGGTTGATGGGTTCAGGGTTGTGGTGGCAGCTTCGCTGCAAAATATATATTTGCGGCGAAGCCGCCACCACCATTTCTCATTTCTCATTTCTCATTTCTCATTCAAACGAGGCTTTCAAATGGAATCAAAGGGCGACCCGCCCCCATGGCTACCCCGAACCCCGAACCCTGAACCCATTATCTTCCACAATATTTTCTGAAATCACAGAACCGGCACGCCGTCGGAAGCTCGTTCTTTTTCATTTCACAGCGACGCGCAAAATCACGCGCCAGGATCCGCCTCGACGTCTTGTCGAATTCCTCTATCCGTTTCTCCACGCGTTCTTTGCTCATAGGAAAAACAACGCATGGATCCTCGGCATCACTGGTGAAGTACAGGACGAGCCTTTCCACGGAGCGGCCGAGTTTCGTTTCGACAAGGTAGGCATATACCTCGAGCTGGCTCAGGTATTTCTCCATAAGGGGACTGTCCATCGGCGGTTTCTTCCCCGTCTTGAAGTCTATGACCCGCACCTTATCCCCATCCCCCGAGAGAAGATCGATGGTGCCGTTCAGAATGTAGTCATCTTTGACCAGCTCAAGAGGGCATTCGGCAGCAAGCGCATCATCCCAATTTCCTTTCCGGAAATCCACATATCCACGAATCTCTGAAAAGGCCTGCTTCAGTTTTGCCTCAGGGAGCCAGCTATTTTCTTTATCAGACAGGGAAATGTAATTCGCCATCATCCAGCCGTAGATCACAGAGGGCGTCGCGCGATCGGCCTCTCCGCGAAGAACCGCGCGGTGGATATCCTCGATCGTCTCATGGACAAGCTCGCCGTACATGGCATGGCTTCCTTGTGTGCCCGCAAAGCGGTAGACGCGATGCCAGAGATACTTCATCGGACATTCTTCATAAAGGGCGATCTGCGATGTGAAGGCGAAACGCGGTTTGAACACATTCCGCCCCACAGGGCGGCAGGTGAGGTGGTGGTAGTCTGCTTCTTTCGCATTATATGCAGGAAGAGCGGGCATGATCCATTGAAATGCTTCCGAAGTATCCCCCTTCTTTTGAGAAGATGCGAGGACGAGGAGCGTTTCCGCGCGGGAGAAGGCCGTATAGTACTTGCGCCATAAATCAAAATTTTTCATTTCCTTCGGTGGCTCAGCAGGCTTTCGTCCGCTCACCTTTTCCACCACCTGGGAAATCAGGTCACTTTCTGCATCCCAGCGCGCCCGCTCGTCGAGCGATGGCACGATGACAACGGGGTACTCGAGCCCCTTTGCCTGGTGGATATTCAGGAAGGATACGGAGCCCGAGGGCGCATAGCGCTCTTCATCTTCATACTCATTCACGCCGTTTTCAAACCACAGCCGCAGATAGCGGGAAAAGAAGAGATGCACGTCCTCCACAGTCTCCTCACCATGCCCGTGATTCTCCGGCAGGAAAAAGCCAAAACGGGCAATCAGGCGCGTGATGGCGGACAGATTTCTGGCTGCATTCGATTCACCCCGGACTGCGCTGTCCAAAATATCAGAAAATGGTGCAAAGGAGAGCATCTGGTAGACGAGGTGCAAAAAAGAGGCGGGGAGTTTCTTCTCATAGGAAATGACACTCCGCGTGCGGTCCAGCCAGTCTTTCAGCGCTCGGTGCCCGGGTTTTGCGAGCATCATCCGCGCGACGCCCATGCACTCGAAGTATGTATCGAGAATCCCCCTCGTTTCCTGCATGTCGTCCCGATTTTCCATGGAATCCGAAAAACTGGGAAAGAGCAATAGGAGCGTCCCGATCAGCCACTCGACTTCCTGTCGCTTGAAGAACCAGCCCGCCCGCGGCGCGTAGGAAGCGATCTCCTTCCGTCGAAGCTGCAGCTGCAAAGCGCGCGATGCATTGCTTTTCACAGACGAACAGAGTACCGCCACTTGGTTATAGTCCGTGATCTGCCCCCGTTCTTTCAGCCCTTCGATGAAATCAGCGATCCGCGCGTGGCACTCAGAAAGATCCTTCCCCGTGATGCGAAGGACGGGCGTCCCCGTTTCCTCTGACGCGGCATGAATGTCCCCCTTCACATAGCGGAACATCCGCCCATCCGCTCCGCGCCAGCTTTTGAGTCCGCGCATCCAGTCCATGCAGAAGCGGACAATGCCCGGATGCGAACGATAATTCGTATCCAGCTTGAACGTATGGCATGTCTGATAGGTCTTCGAAAATTCCAGAATATTTCCGATGGATGCCCCACGGAAGCGATAAATGCTCTGGTCATCATCCCCCACCACGAAGATCTGCTGCGAAGAGCCGCCCAGACGACGGATGAGCTGCTCTTGGATGAAATTCGTATCCTGATACTCATCGATCATGATGTAGCGGATCCGTTTCTGCAAGCTGTCAAGGATCTCCGGATAGGAAGAAAGAAGCGCATATGTCTCCTTCTGCAGGCGGGAGAAATCAATGAAGTGCCCCTCCTCTTCGAGCCGCGTGTACTTCATCATCATCCGCGCGAGCACTTCTATGCGCCCGCCCAGTAGATTCCCGCATGTCCGCCGCATCTCTTCCGGCAAGAGCAGCTCCTCGGAGAGGCCATTCACATAGCGGCAGATCGTCTGGCACTGACGCCATGGAGAGATCCCCACCAGCTCCCCCTGCTTCAGATAGGAGTCCTGTATCACACGGCGAAAATTCGGGATCGCCGCAAATTCCGAAAGATGCTCGTACACCAGGTACTGCTGCTCAAACTGGTCCACCGACAGATAATTCTTCGGAAGATGCGTATACTCCTGAAATTCTTTCAGGATCTTTCGGCAAATGTGATGAAAGGTACCGATGTACATCTCATGCAGATTCACCTCGATGCCCGCCTTCGACAACACATCCGTGAGACGCGTCGTCAGCTCCTTCGATGCCTTCTGTGTGTACGTGACCAGCATGATCTCTTCCGGCTTCACCCTCTTCTCGCGGATGAGGTAAAGCACACGCTGAATGATGGTATAGGTCTTCCCCGTCCCCGGCCCCGCGATCAAAAGCGTGGGCCCTTCGGAGTGGATGGCAGCTTTTTGTGAATCATTCATAGAGAGGACTCCTTTGGAAAATAGTGACTGGGGACTAGGGTCAGCAGGTATAATGGGTTTTAAGGGTTCAGGGTTCAGGGTTCAAGGTTCAGGGTTCAGGGTTCAAGGGGTTCTAAGGGTTCTAAAGGGATAG
>OLYN01000341.1_pt1 | contig 27650 bp, 22 predicted proteins | sample 1674231 | NCBI WGS metagenome assembly OLYN01 (sample SAMEA103958153, study PRJEB25191) | human gut metagenome
TATATTTTCCATCCTTATATACGTTATATATATAATTATTATATAGTACATATAATGGCCTGAAGCATATCAAGTGCCTCTGCACCTCTGCACTCGCCCACTATTATCCTGTCCGGTCTCATACGAAGAGCCGTCCTGATAAGATCTCTTATTGTAATTGGAGTAACCCCATCGGTATTTGCATTTCTTGTCTCAAGCCTTACTATATTTTTAGCTCCCAGAAGCTGCAGCTCCGCTGAGTCTTCAATTGTAATAATTCTCTCATCATCAGGAATATATTGTGACAAAGCATTCAGGAAGGTCGTTTTCCCGGAGCCTGTACCACCGGAAATAAATATATTGTATTTGGCCTGCGTCAGTATCTGTAGAAGCCTTGCCACCTCCGGCGAGAGAGCTTCTATCTCAACAAGCCTCTCCATGCTCATAGGATGCTCCGGAAACTTTCTGATTGATACAGCCGAGCCGCCTATAGATATGGGGTTTAGCACTATATTTACCCTGGAGCCGTCACTAAGCCTGGTATCAACTATCGGTGATGCCTGATTTACAACCCTGTTATGGCGTCCCACAATCTGCTGTATCACATCCTCCAGCTTCTCTTCCGATGAAAAATGACCCTTGAACCTTTGGATTCTTCCGGCTTTTTCATAGAATATATCATTGGGACCGTTTACCATAATTTCAGTCACATCCCTGTCATCCACCAGCTCCTGCAGCACATCAAGCTTACGCAGAGAGTTGAATATGGTGCGCTCAAGCTCAGCTCTATCCTTTATAGTCATTGGTCTGTCGCGTGCCTCTCTTGAAACCACGCTTCCGATTAAATCACATATTTCCTCATCACTCAGCTCTCTGGACAAATCCATTTCAGAAAGTATAATATCTCTTATTCTCTGTCCAAAATCATCCAGCACACGAAATACCCCGAGTCATGTTTCTTATGACATCTCCAAACTCATTCCACTTCCACAGCTCTACAAGCTTATCACATGTAGATACCGGTGTCGTGATGACCGGAGGCTCAATCAGCTTAATCCTCTCAACTACATTGCTTAAGCCTCTTTCAATCAGTTCCTCTGTAAACTCGTACTCTCTCCACTGGCTGATTCCGCCTTTTTTCTGTACCAGGTAGATATCACTGCATCTGCCAAGAATATCAAAAAAGCCCTTAAATCTTGTTCCCATATTGAGAACTATGCAGTCATAGTGCATTTCCTTGCCAAGCATCTGAAGCAGATTGTTGCATATTACCGTATTTATTTCACACAGACACTCTGTATTTTCAATCGGATATACATAATCCAGCTTATGCTTTCTTCCGATACAGCTGTTTATCCTGTTGGTCGAGTATCGTCCGGATTCGGCCATCACCAATAGCTCGTCCAGATTATGCTCCACACTCTGCTCAAGCATCCGCGATAATCCACTATTCTCCTGAAAATCCATAAGCAGTACCTTTTCATTCTCACTCAAAATAGAGGACAAAGTCATCGCAAAAGGCATCTGATACTGATTATCAGCAAGTGAATACACGCTTATAAGCCTCGTCTGACCTATCAAAGAGCCCTCACTCTTAAGGTCTCTCACCTCACCGCCCACATGCTTTAAAATCTCTTCCACTATTCGGTTTACTTCCTGATATTTTTCCACAAAGTATATACCCTCCTCACTCTCAATAGGTGTTTCCTCAACAATCTGTATCAGTGGGATATACTTGTTATTCCACTGATCAAGCTCACTTGAAAGCATGATATCTATCTCGCCCTCTAAGTGTTCCAGCTGCTCTTTCATGGTATACATATGTATCTCCAGCTGATCCTTATAATGATTCATGAAATAGCATGTCAGTCTGTCGCCATATTCTGAATCCTCAATATAAATTCCTAGTCTGATTTTTTTCATCTATGGTACTTTAACCCTCCTTCCATCACCTCATGCCGTAAAACCAGATATCTGCCATGGCTGTTCCCAAAAGCACGTATACCGCGAAACTAACAGCTTTCCCCTGTCCGCGGTACCGCATAAATCTGCCACACAGTATACCGTTTAAGTATAAAAATCCATCCCTCATACGCACAAAGAGCTCCTTTTTAAGCACCATACTTATGAGACCATATCCCGCTGCCGCCACAAAAGCGGCTGCCATGCACAAGGCGGTAAATCTTAAATTTGTAAATGCACATACTACTGAAAATAACTTGATATCCCCGGCTCCTAAAATGCCTGAAAGATATAAGAAATATAAAATGACAACCGGAAAAACTATATCTGGAAGAAACCATATGATGCTCGCTACCTTGCCCCCCACTAAGCGAAATAGAAACGCACAACCAAGTCCCGTCAGAATCAGCCGGTTACTGATTCTATAATTTTTTAAATCCCCAATTGCTGCTACTGTAAGCAGTATATACAGCATGAGGTGTGATATTAATTTCACAATCACTGTATTTTCATCACCTCTCCTTTCGTGAGACGAATTATAACAACGCAATCCCGATTTTGTCTATAGCTTTTTTTAAAATAAATACTTTTTGTTAGTTATCCACAAAATGCAGCTAAACCCAACACATTAATCCACAGTCAAAACCTTGATTTTACTGGTTTTTCACATGTCAAAAGCACTTTTTACAAAATCTGTGAATAGAAGAAACTCTTTTGCTTATACTTGTATTAAGACTTATTTTGTTGGAGGAATTCATGAAATTATTTAAAGAAACGCCTGTAAATGACGGTTACAAGACCTTGCAGGATGACATCAAGAAAACAACAGATGAACTTCAAATTGTATACACTAACCTGGAAAATGTGGTTGAGCCCGATTTAATTGACTACTACATCTATCAGGCCAAGGCTGTTTCCATGCGGTATAAATTTCTATTAAACTGTGCCAAGCGGCTTAATGAGGTTTAATGAGGCTTAATGAACTAAAAAAGAGGCCTCTTGCAGTATGAGTACAGTGGATAAAGCTGTCCTGCAGATGATACTTAAAGTCAAGTGCCCCCATCAGCTCATCAAGTGCCGCCTGTACATCCGACACTCCCTTTCTCAAGGCTTCCCTGTCCTCTGACACGAGGGCAGTTTTCTTCAATTCATTTTTCATTGCTTATTACCTCGACAATAGTGAAAGTACCTTCTCAAAAAAAATCTTTATAGTATAATTTGCAATTAAATGCAAATCGTATTATAATAGGCACATTAAAAGACTAATAGGAGGAAACAATAATGGCTAGAGTTACTAAGGACACTATGATTGGTGATCTTCTTCAGATTGACCAGAACGTGGCACCATTACTTTTAAATATCGGCATGCACTGTCTCGGATGCCCATCATCACAGATGGAGACAATCGAAGAGGCTGCTATGGTTCACGGACTTGACCCGGATGATCTTGTCGTTGAAATCAACACATTCATCGATCACGACCTCGGTTAATTTACGAAAAGACGGCTTGCTTATGCAGGCCGTCTTTTATTTGCAATCAATATTCTGTTAAAGTACTGCCAGCGTCTGGATGGCAGCTTCTTCAATAATCACATTACCATGCTCCTTAAAAAATGCTTCATTGGCAGGCACATAGTTCTTCTGATATGCGTACTCTGAAATAATATTGCACACTTTGTTGAATTCCTTCGGAGTATGCTCACTCTTGTGGGCCACAAGATAGTACTTATTGCTTGAAACATCCCTGTATAAGTCATTTCTGCCGCTGTAAAAGCCGTCAAGCACATGCGAAATCCTGCGCACATCATCAAATTTATCAAAAACAAACAGCTTGACTACGTCAGCCTCAGCCTGTTCTTCTGTAATATCATCAGTGCTCTGCTCACTATCAGCTGTCTTCTCATTTTCCTTCTTGATACGCTCAAACAGCTCCAAAATATCAGCAGCTCCCTTTATCACCGGAGGCTGTCCTGCATTTCCTAAGTCCGTAAAGTCGTCATCTGCCTCTGAAAACTTTGAAAATCTTGTGTCAAGCTCATCCGGATATTCAACCTTTGTGATGATAAGCACTATAGACTCTGATGGCAGTGGAATTGCCTCCACCATGAGTGGAATATCATTTGTTTCAAAGCCAAACTCGTAATTGGCCTGCTCTACCATATCTTTAAAAAGGCTTTTCGCCTTCGCTGATCCATATGCCAGTTCGCTTATTTTTATATGTCTGTCCTCAAGATCCTCTCTGGTAAGAGTACAGCGGATCTGATTATCATTTACCTTCTCAATTTTCATATTTTTCACATCCTTTTCCGAAAATATCCGTGTAAATCGTAAAACTATTATAATAAACACCGGTCATATTGTAAAGCGCGAGGCCTATTAAAAAAAAATAAAAAAATTGTTGCAATTATTTTACAGGTATGTTATAAGTTATCCATGAGATGTGCGCTCGACCCAAAAGGAGCGTATGAAAAATACAAATCATTCTTTGTTTGACAAATATGAGATGATTAAAGATCTCGGAACCGGCAGCTCCGGTAGCGTTACGCTTGTCAGACACATATCTATGGATCAGGAGAGAGCTCTAAAGAAAGTTCCTAAAGCTTCTGCTTTCGCCGAATCCGCATTATCAGAAGCAAGACTACTCAAGTCTCTTGAGCATCCGTCTATACCACGTATATTTGACTTCGAAGAGGACAATGCTTTTTACTATATCGTCGAGGAATATATCGACGGCGAGACGTTAGATTCATTTTTGCTTCATCAGCAGTTAATTTCCCCAGGTTTATTTTTTAATATTTGTGAACAATTATGCAATGTTTTTATCTATCTGCATACACAGATATCTACTCCCATTATTTACAGGGACCTTAAACCGGAGCATATTATAGTATGCCACAATAAGCTTAAGCTTATCGATTTTGGCGTATCGGCATATGTTATCCAGGATGGAAATAACTTCAATCACTATGGGAATATAGAATTCTCTGCCCCCGAATGCTTTACCGAGGATACAATTACACCGGCGGCAGACATTTACAGCTTAGGTCAGCTTCTGCAGTATATACTGACCTTTACCCCAGACAGCTTTTCCCATAAGTTTCAGCATATTATCCAAAAAGCAACAACATCTGATGCATCACTGCGTTACGTGACTGTCGCAGAGCTATATCAGGAAATACAGGAAATTCAAAAATTAACCGGTCAGCCACATCTCATACACAAAATAGCAGTTTTAGGCAGTCACAGAGGCTGCGGCTCCACCCACGTGGCCGTTTCACTCACCTGCGAACTCAATATCCTTGGATATCATGGTATCTACATAGACTCAGCAAAAAGCGTACTTTGCCATGGTAATCACGACGGACTGCAGATTTTTAAGCAGAAAAACGGATATTATTATTACAAAAGCTTTCAGGGCATACCCGACTACAGTGACGGTATACAGTTTAATATTCCAAAGGATGCTATACAGATATACGACCTTGGCACTGATGTGTGCAACGAGAAAATATATGACATGGATCTCGTATTATATGTATGTAACGGCAGCTTTTGGCATCTGAATGATATCTACAGGAATCATTCTATTCTCAAAAAAATGACAGCTTCCCTGAGTGTTATATGTAATATGTGCAGCAGACAGGATGCCTCCGCGATTGCGCCACTACTTAATTGCAGTGTTTATCACTTTCCTTATGACAGCGATATGTTTAAGAGCTCAGTTCAAAAGGAAACGCTGATTCAAAAGCTGTTAGAACTAAAGGGAGGAGCATCACTATCAGACACTTTAAAAGGATATTTAAGAAAGTCCATTCTGCACCACAGTTAGTTGGGGTCTGTGGCAGCGTTCACAATGTAGGCACAACACATATAAGCCTTGCTCTTTGTAATTATATGAGCAATAAATGCATGTATAGAACCGCCTATGTTGAGCTGAATGGTACACACGAAATTCTTTCACTGTCAAAGACAGCAGACGAAAAGGTTTTTACTTATAAGAATGTAGATTTCTTTCCTCACGCAGTCATGTCCACACTAACTGAGATTTTAAACATGAGATACGAGCGTGTGATTATTGATTTCGGCATACTTAATCCAAACACCTTAAAGGAATTTATGAGGTGTGACGTAAGAATCGCTGTGTGTACAATAAGTAAATGGAACCGGGGCGCTTTGAACAGAATTATCGAGCTATTCAATTCAAATAAAATAACTGATTCAGAAAGCGTAAAAATATTGTTTAATCTCGTGGAAAAGAAAAAGACAATTAACCATAAACATTTTAAGTATCCGGTGGTAGGCTTTCCTTACTTAGAGGACCCGTTCCTCATAAATACCAGCCTGTTTGGCACTCTGGATAAGATATCAGAAAGGAATTAATATCACGATGCAAAATGACATCTTTAACCAGCTGTTTATCAATTTTATGTCCGAAGCCTTCGGAGGGCTTATACTTTTAATGCCACAGAGCGCTTCATGACATAGGGCCATTTGTTACTTATCAGTTTTTACTCATAATCATTATATATAGACGGAGGTATTTTTATAGAAGAATAAACTATATTTATATATTGGAATTTTTACAGATATTTTATCAAATTAAACGAAACTAAAAATCAGCAATTAAATTGGGTGTGGAAAGCTCCGGAAATATCAATTTCTATAAAAAATCATTCATTACCGATTAATATCATTTTTATTACTCTTCAGAAATCGATGTCAGCATATTTTTGGTCCTTTACCCCGTTTAAATGCAAAAAGACAACCAAAAGACATATTTTAAAAAGAAAAGCTATGTGCGCGGGGGAAGCTTTTGCTCCTTCCGCGCCAAAATGCATAAACAAATTTCTTAATTTATTACAAATTTATTTCATATTATTTGAATATGCTTTTTCACAATGGTATAATTAGCTTAAGCAATTTAGGCACCAAATAATAGGAAAGGATTTTTACACATGAAAAAGAAATTATTGCCTGCACTTATAGTAACCGGACTTATTATCCTCGTTGTAATAATAATGGGTATAACTGCTCTTATCAATAAATACACCCCTACGAAAAAGACAGAGGATCTTAAAGAGTATTTCAATATCTCTTCTGATGATGAGGTTGCTCTCATTGTAAATAATGAGCTATCCGATTACAAGGCTAAAATAATAGATAAAAAAATATACGTTGATTACAAATTTGTTCACGACTCATTAAATTCCAGATTTTACTGGGATGCAAATGAGAATGTGCTTCTTTACACAACCGCATCTGATATCATCTCAGCGGCGGCTGACAGCAATAGCTACAGTGTCACCAAGCAGACCAATGACTTTGGCTATCCGATTGTAAAAGCCACCTCTGACTCTGCGCTTATCGCTTTAGACTATGTAAAACAGTACTCCAATATCACATTTAAGTCATATGATGACCCGGCACGCATCGTCATCACAAGCAAATGGGATGAAATAGACAGTGCAACTGTCAGCAAGCCTACCCAGGTCCGCGTGAAGGGCGGCATAAAGAGCCCTATTCTAAAAGAGGTGAAAAAGGATGACAAGATTACTATTCTTGATTCCGGTGACAAATGGGATAAGGTTGCCACTGAGGATGGTGTTATTGGATATATAAAGCGCAAGGCTCTGTCCGAGAGCAAAAAAACTAAGCTTACGAATCCTGACTATGAGGAAGAGACCTTTACGCATATCAAGAAGGATAAGGATATCTGTCTTGCCTGGAATCAGGTAACAAGCCAGTCAGCAAACAGTAAAGTGCCCCAGGTAATTTCATCAACCAAGGGCATAAATGTAATGTCACCAACTTGGTTTTATTTAAATGACAACAACGGTAATCTGGCAGATATAGCAAGCAAGGATTATGTCAGCTACTGCCATTCCCAGGGCATCGAGGTATGGGGACTGTTCAGCAACTTAGAAAATACTGATGTAGATGCAGCATATGTGCTCACACATACATCCACGAGAACTACCCTTATCAATCAGATTATGTCGGCTGCATTTAACTATGAGCTTGATGGTGTAAATATTGACTTTGAAAATATCACAGAAGCAGCATATGGAGACTCTTACATCGAGTTTATCAGAGAGCTCTCCATAAAGTGTCACAATAACGGTATATCACTTTCAGTTGATGTCACAGTACCTGCCAGCTTCAACAAGTTCTTCAATCGCTCTGATATGGCAAAGTTTGCCGATTATATTGTGATTATGGGATACGATGAACACTATAAGGGCTCTGATGCCGGCTCAGTTTCTTCCATTCCGTGGGTAACTGAGGGTGTTGAATCCACTCTGAAGGAGGTTCCCGCTGACCAGATTATTCTCGGCATGCCTTTTTATACCAGAATATGGGAGCTCACTCCAAAGGAGGACGATGATGCCGTAACCGATACCGAGGATCAGTCAAAGTACACCGTTGCCTCACAGGTATATAGTATGGACGCAGCTGCAGCACAGCTTGCCACAAACAATGCCACTGCTGCTCTTGATGAGAAATCCGGTCAGAACTACGCTGAGTGGTCTGCATCCAACAAGCTGTACAAGGTATGGCTCGAGGACAGTACATCTTTAGAGAAAAGGCTCAAGCTCGTCGACGACAATAAGCTCGCCGGTGCAGCATTCTGGAAGCTTGGCTTTGAGAATTCATCTGTCTGGGATACTGTTATAAAATATCTGGACTGATTACTTAAGGCTTACTGAAAGAGGCCGTACCCTTACAGATACAGTCTAACTCAGTACCTTTTATAGGTTATAAATGATATCAGCCAATCATATAATATACAAACACACCCGATGCCTTCTATGTGCATCGGGTTTTTTATAGGTATCTTATATGAAAAAATATATGTACATTATCAAGAAAAACAAATACTGTCTTATTTTAGCTCTCTTTATTCTGTCCTTCTACCTCGGAAGAGGTGTCTGCGCTCTTGCAAAAAACACCGGCAAAAACACTAATTCAACTGTTATTGTAATAGACCCGGGCCATGGTGGAAGTGATCCCGGTAAGATTTCCACCTCCGGCGTCATGGAAAAGGATGTCAACCTGAGTATTGCAATGGCTCTTAAACAACTGTTTGAAAACAGAGGCTTTACTGTTGTCATGACCAGAACCACCGACTGTGACCTCGCCCCGGATAATTCCAAGCATCCAAAGACAGATGATCTGACAAAGAGAACTGCCCTGATGTCCAGAAGCAATGTGGCAGTCAGCATCAGTATACATCAAAACAGCTTTGAGGACAATTCAAGCTGCGGTCCACAGGTATTCTATTATGAAGCCTCTGATGCAGGAAAAGAGCTCGCATCCTCTGTTCTTGGAGCTCTAAACACTTCTCTTTGTGTCGCAAAGCCACGAAGCATTAAGCCCAATAAAGAATACTTTATACTTAAAAAATCCACATCCCCGACCGTAATCGTAGAATGTGGATTCTTGAGTAATCCTGCTGAGACACTTCTTCTTACTGACAAAAACTATCAGGATGACCTGGCACATGCAATATATATCGGTGTTACAGACTATCTTGCGCAATCACCCTCTGGGCATTTACAATAAACTGCTCCGTGCCCTGCATATATACCATCTCTGCAGCCTTTATTTGTGGATATTCATACCTCGTATTTTTTATCCAACTGTTCAGAACCACCCCACGCAAAAATAAAGACCGCGCCTTAAATTGGCGCGGTCCTTTACCCTGCTGTTTACCGGTATATTAGTATTTAAATACAGCAACTCCGTAAGGCGCAAGTGGATAAGCAAATGAAAATGGTCTGCCGTCACACTCTGATTTGACTGCCTTATAGTCCAGCTTCTTATATGACTGTTTTGCTGCCTTGCCTCTGCCCTTTGCAGCCTTCTTTACAGGCTCTTTTACCGTTTTTCCGGTAAACTTAGGATCCTCACTATCTAAAACGAGCTGATATGTCTTGTGCTTTGGCACTCCGACTCTGTAATCAGGTCTCTCTACCGGTGTGAAATTGATGACAAAGAGCATATTATTCTTGCCATCCTTGCTCTTTCTGATAAAGCTGAAGATGCTTCTGTCTGCATCGTTTGCATTTATCCATTCAAAGCCTTCCCAGCTTGAATCCAGCTCATACAGACAGCGGTTTCTCCTATAGAGGTGAAGCAGCTCCTTTACCCAGTTCTGGATCTTTTTATGCTCCGGATTCTCAAGCAGGTACCAGTCGAGTTCTCTTTCCTCACTCCACTCCTGCTTCTGTGCAAACTCCTGTCCCATGAAAAGAAGCTTCTTTCCACAGTGTCCCATCATAAATGCATATCCTGCCATGAGGTTCTTGAATTTATCCCCTTCTAAGCCCGGCATTTTGTTGAGCATAGAACACTTCAGATGTACCACCTCATCATGTGACAGTACCAGAATATATTTCTCACTCTCATTATAGCTCATCGCAAATGTCATCTTGTTGTGGTTATTTTTACGGAAATATGGATCCAGCTTCATATAATCAAGGAAGTCATGCATCCATCCCATGTTCCACTTGTAGCTGAAGTTCAGTCCGTCTTCCTCTACCTTGCCTGTTACCTTTGGCCATGCGGTAGACTCTTCGGCTATCATTACAGTTCCGTGATTTCTTCCAAGTATGAGTGTATTGATATGCTTGAAAAACTCTACTGCCTCGAGGTTCTTATTGCCTCCAAACTTGTTTGGCACCCACTGTCCGTCGCTCTTTCCATAGTCAAGATAAAGCATTGACGCAACTGCATCCACACGGAGTCCGTCTACGTGGTAATTTTCTATCCACATCAATGCACTTCCGATAAGGAAGTTCTTTACTTCATTCTTACCGTAGTCAAATATCTTTGTGCCCCAGTCGGGATGCTCTCCCTTTCTTGGGTCTGCATACTCATATGTGGCTGTTCCGTCGAAATTGGCAAGTCCATGCGCATCCTTTGGGAAATGTGCAGGTACCCAGTCGAGGATTACTCCGATATTATTTTTATGGCACTGATCAACAAAGTATGCAAAATCCTCAGGCTTTCCATACCTCGATGTAGGTGCATAGTAGCCTGTCACCTGATATCCCCATGAGCCATCAAACGGATACTCTGAAATACCCATAAGCTCAATATGTGTATATCCCATAGTTTTCACATAGGATACGAGTGATTTTGCAAGCTCCCTGTATGTATAAAAGCCCTCATCATCCCTGCCCGGATGTCTCATCCATGAGCCCGGATGGCACTCATATATAGCCATAGGTGAAGAATATACATCAGCATCTGACTTTGCTGCTCTCTTATCCATCCACTCTTTGTCAGTCCATGTGAAGTGCTCGATATCTGTGATGATTGACGCTGTTCCTGGACGAAGCTCTGCGTAGTTTGCGTATGGATCCGCCTTGTACAGCTTATCACCCTGTTCAGTGACTATAATAAACTTATACATCTGACCCTTTTGCGCTCCCGGTACAAAAAGCTCATACACTCCCATGGTTTCCGGCTCTACACGCTTCATCTCATGACTGGTCTCATTCCAGTCGTTAAACTCACCAAACACGTATACTTCCCTCGCATGTGGCGCCCAGACGTCAAAGCACACTCCTTTTTTTCCTTTGCGCTCAGCTAAGTGAGCACCCATCTTCTTGTAGATGTCATAGTGTGTTGCCTGACCAAACAGGTAACAATCCATTGCTGTAAAATTACACATATATATACCCCCATAAGTATTTATTTTTCCCTGAAATGATCCTCTTTGAGTACAATTCGGTCATCATCTGTATATCGCTTGGCTGTCAGAATACTTATAGCCTTCTTCAGTCCGCTGTGAGCCTCCCTGTCTATGGCCTCGTCAATTATATCCTTGACCTCTGTCAGAGTGGTAGCCTGGTCTATCCTCTCAATATTGCTGATTCTGTTATGCAATGCCAGAATAGCCATCTCATCTATCTTGTACCCAAGCTCTGCAGAGTACGATTTGGCAAACAATACGAGTTCATCATTTGTAAAAATAGGAACCGATATCTTTTCCGTGAACTTGGATGCAAAGCCCTCATCCATTGAGAGAGCCTTCTTTATACCCTTTGATGTATCCTCAAGTATATAGAGTGTTCCTGTAATATCATGCTCCATCAAAAATGATAGCTGGGCAGCTATGCTGCGGTCGATATCACCGGCTCTTTCTATGATGAGACAGCCTCCTGTTATCTTTCTGACTACCTGCTGCACATCCTTTTTATTGAGTGCAGCAGCATCAATCTTTCCCATCTTTCCTGTGAGCTGTTCACCATCTTTTTGTAATACCTTTATAAAGCTTGTAGCAAGCATTGTCTTTCCGCAACCCTGCTCTCCCTGTATAATGAGGTTGCCTGTGGATGCGTTTTCTTTCCTGTTGAAATGATCAAGCACTGCATTATATGCCTTGCAGATCTGATCCTCCATACCCTTTACCGGTATGAAATATGAAAATATAGCTTTCTGTTCGCTTGTAAGCTCTTTTATATGTTTTGTTTCTTTCAATTTCGAGTCATCTTCTTCGCTGTCTAAATCCTCCGGCAATGAAATATCCGGCATTTTTCTTGTCTTAGCCATATCCAGCTTCTTCTCCAGTCCCGGATTTTTTGCTGTCATCTTGGCTATTTCCTGCTCGATAAATGATGTCACATGATCAAAATCTCTCTTCTCAGAAACGTTTTCTTTCTCCTGTGAAGCCTCATCATCTGATGTATCATCATCGACATTTAACATATCATCTGTTATTTCAGGCATCATGGTAGTCGGCTGCATGAGTATCTCGTCTTTCTCAGACTCCTCTGCCATAATTATATCCTCCGGCTCTCCAACCGGTTCCTTGACTTCATCTGTAGCCTCTTCCGGTGCTTCCTGCGACTCCTGTACTTCGTCTATAGTATCTTCCGGTGCTTCCTGCGGCTCCTGTGCTTCGTCTATAGCCTCTTCCGGTGCTTCCTGCGGCTCCTGTACTTCATCCACAGTCTCATCTGCATAAAGCTCCTGCATATCCGGTTTCTGCTCTTCTTCAGGCTCCTTCACGGCAGCTTTCTGCTCTATAATATCAACCGGGACCTTCAAATACTCCTCCTCAAGAAGTTCCTTCGGAGTGACACCTGCATCCAGCTTTGGAATGACATCATTTAGTCTCTCCATGATGTCTCCTGCCTCCTGAAGTGCTCTTGCCTTAGCTGACTCAAGTTTCTGCTGCTCAGCCTCTTTAAGTGCAATTTCAGCCGCATGTCTGGTCTTTTCCCATTCTTCAAGCACATCCTGTATAGACATCTGTCCTGTAATCTGATGCTCAAGCTGAGTCTTTTCACTCATGACAATAGACATCTGTCCGTCAGCGTCTTCACCCAAAAGCTCTTTGAAATTCAACTTAAGTGAACCATCTATCTCTTCATCTGTAGCGATATGCTCTGTCTCTTCCGGCTGCTGTACATACTCTTCCTGCTCCTTTTCGAGCTTGAGATAAGGAATATCCTCAACTATTTTTTTGATGGTATCCATCGTATCAGCAACTTCATTCTTGCCCTTGGCCTCCATAATCTGCTGCATACCCTTGGCAATCTCCTGCTGTAAATTTACAGTATTGAACTTCTCCTGATTTACAGTAATCTTCGGAATAGTTACGTCATCATGCACTATCTCTCCGCCCTTTACCATCTCCATGGCACCTATCTCAGTGACCTCAGCCTCATCCTTTATCTTAGCCGGCTTTTCCTTCTCTGCCTTGAATCGTCTGTACTTTTCCTCCTGAGCCTTGGTAAGTGGCTGATAAAGCATCTTAAGCTCCAGCGCACGCTCCACATATGGTCCGTCTCCGAACCACAGAATGAGCTCATCGCAGGCATCTATACACTTATCGGCTTTTCCGGCCTTGTGGTATAGATATGCAAGCTCGTATGCCCACTCCTCAGTGTATTCTTCATCCTTGTACTCTTCAAGAATAGTGATAAGCTCATCAAATGAAGCCCCCTGCCCTTTTTTGATGGCATATCTTAATACATACTTCATATCATCATGAGGCGCTATCTCAACAAACTCATCATAATACTCTGTAGCAGCATCATAATCACCCATCTTGATGGCAACCTCAGCCAGTCTGTATATAATCATCCTGCCGATTGGTGAACGGTCATAGGCCATTAAAAGTATGTCCCTTGCATCCTGGTATCTTTCGGCCTTCTCGTAGATTTCGCCGATTTTAACGAGTGTATTTACATTTTTAATTTTGTTCCAATTTATGCTATCTGCAATCTCTGCTGCGCTCATATAGCCCTCCTCGGCGCTTAGGGCTTTTATCTGATCCAGCTTGAGATTGTATTCGTATTTATCCACTTATTTCACCTACTCGTATTTAAGCTTATTATTTTTTGTATCTACACCTGTTGTCTTTGTATAATCCCTTGTGTCCTCAGGAAGCTTCTTTTTCCTGAGAGCATAATTAACAACTCTTTTCACAATATAGTATATCACAGCAAAGGTCGGAACACCAAGTAACATTCCAAGAAAACCAAACATTCCTCCGCCGATTAGTATGGCAAACATAACCCAGAAGGTCGAAAGACCGGTAGATGAGCCAAGTATCTTAGGCCCTATTATATTACCATCCACCTGCTGCAGCACGACAATAAATATCAGAAGATAAAGCGCATGCCACGGACTCTGAATTACTACTATGAGTAACGATGGAATTGCACCGATAAACGGTCCGAATACTGGAATCACATTTGTGACGCCGATAATCACTGCAACGAGCACCGATGATGGAATCCTTAAAATCAGACATCCGAAATATGCAATCACACCTATAATCAGTGAATCTATAATCTTACCGCTTATGAAGCCTCCAAAAATCTCATTTGTCTTTCTGATCGTCTCAATGATGATATTGCCTGTCTTTGGCTTGCAGACAGCATATATTATCTTTTTGCTCTGTCCTGCGAGAGTCTCCTGAATACTCATCACATAGACCATCACGATTATTCCGATAATAAAATTAAATAAGCCTCTGACTACCGAAATCACACCGGTTGTAATCTGTGCAACATACTTCTGTGCCTCAGGAATCAGCTTTTCTGTGGCATAATTCTCAATGTAGTCGGTTGCATTCTGTAAACCTGTGCTCGCGAGCTCAGCAATTTTGCTGTCCCCGAAATTGCCGTTCTTTATCATGTTGATGAATGCCGCAACATCATTTGGCAATGTCTTCATAAGTCCTGATATACTTGCTATGACAGAAGGCACAATAGCCGCAATGAGGAGCGAAATAATCGCTACCAGAATAATAACCGAGCCTGTAATTGCAAGAGCTCTTGAAACCTTTCGCAGCTTGCTTTCGCTTTTCATCTTTTTGGAAAGAAGCTTTTTAAAGCATCTTTCCAGCCACAGCATGACAGGATTCATCAGGTATGCAAGCACAAGTCCCATTATAATAGGCATTGCTGCCGCAAGCAGCTTGCTCCATATGCCTGCAAAGCCCTCAAATCTGTACAGTGCAAAGAAAAACAGTATACTGACTGCAAACGTGACAAATACCATGACACCTATTCTGATCAGATGTGGCCATTCCTCACGCCCCGGGTGCGAATTCTGCTTCGCACCCTTATCTGCGTTTATCTCAATGTTTGATTTTTTACCAGCTTTTCCAGTTTCTTCCATCGGATTAAACTCTCCTTATTTACGGTTATAGTTGATGAGACAACCCTTTAATATTATCTCTCTTTCATCATCTGTGAGCTCACCCATCTTCAGTGTAAATGGCTTTAATTCACCATCCTTGACAACATATGCCTCAAACTCCGTCTTTGCATCCTCGATTTCCTTCTTGATTCCCGGAAGGAAGATATAGTCGAGGTTGTGGAACGGAAGCTCTCCCTCATCGATGATGAATGGAAGCATTCCCCAGTTGATAAGGTTTGAACGGTATCTCTTTGTGGCATACTCGTTTGCGATATTTGCCCAGCCTCCGAGTACCTTCTGGCAGCTGGCAGCCTGCTCTCTTGCTGAGCCGTCACCCGGCTTAACAGCAAAAATTGTGCTTCCGAAGCCCATATTCTCATGGCTTGCCTCAGGGAATTTTTTCTTTACTACTCCCATGATTTCAGCAACCTCAGGAACAGCCTTTCCTGCGCACTCACCACTCTCTATAGCCTTCTGGGCCTTCTGGATTTCCTTTGCTCTGCCTACATACTCAGGATCCTTTCTTGAAAGTGCGAACTCTGCAAGTCCAAGAGGGTTTGAACGATATGAAGATGTCTCTCCTGAAGGAATGAGCTCATCTGTTGTAGTAACAGGATCATGAATCTCTGAAACCACCTTAAGGAGCATATTCTCAGGAAGCGCGCTCATTGCCGGCCAGTCCTTGATGTTTGGTCCGAACTGGATTTCAACTGAAGGATCTGCCACTCCATGGCTGTCAAATACACGGTTCTCATATATAGTCTTGTCAAAGAAATATTTTGGCTTTGTAAAGTTGACATCAATATCCGCTGCTGATGTAAGGAAGCCCTTGTTTGCTGCTGTTGCAGCGATTGAACGTGCATCCATGAGTGCCACTGAGCTGATCTGTCCGTTCTGTACCTTAGAACCCTCTCTGTTAGGGAAGTTTCTTGTTGAATGACGGATAGAGAATGCGTTGTTGGCAGGTGTATCTCCTGCACCAAAGCAAGGTCCGCAGAAAGCAGTCTTTACGATTGCACCTGTCTCAAGAAGCTTTGCTACAGCTCCGTTTTTCACAAGCTCCATGTATATTGGAGTAGATGCCGGGTAAACACTCAGTGTAAACTCGTCTGCTCCGATTGAATGTCCGTTTAATATGTCAGCCGCATCGCAGATATTCTCAAATCCACCGCCTGCACAGCCTGCGATGATTCCCTGGTCTACATACAGTTTTCCGTCTCTTACCTTACTCTTTAAATCAAGCTTCACCTTGCCGTCAAAGCTTACCTCAGCTCTCTTCTCACAGTCATCGAGAATATCCATGAGGTTTGCATTAAGCTCATCGATAGTATAGGTATTGCTTGGGTGGAATGGCATAGCTATCATTGGGCGGATCTGGCTTAAATCAATCTCAATAAATCTGTCGTAGTAAGCCACCTCACCCGGATTAAGCTCCTTGTGGTCCTCAGCCCTACCGTGAATCTCAAAGAATTCCTTAACCTGGTCATCTGTTCTCCAGATAGAAGAAAGACATGTAGTCTCTGTTGTCATAACATCGACACCTATACGGAAGTCAACGCTCAGATTAGACACACCCGGTCCTACAAACTCCATAACTTTGTTCTTTACGAAGCCGTTTCCGAATACCTCTCCGATAATTGCAAGTGCGACATCCTGTGGTCCAACGCCCTTGATTGGCTCTCCTGTCAGGTAAATACCTACTACCTCAGGCATATCAATATCATATGTCTGTTCAAGAAGCTGCTTAACAAGCTCAGGTCCACCCTCGCCGACTGCCATAGTACCAAGTGCACCATAGCGTGTATGTGAATCAGAGCCAAGTATCATCTTTCCGCCACCTGCGAGCATCTCTCGTGCAAACTGATGGATAACTGCCTGATGAGGTGGTACATAGATTCCGCCGTACTTCTTTGCACATGTGAGACCAAACATGTGGTCATCCTCATTGATTGTTCCACCAACTGCACAAAGGCTGTTGTGACAGTTTGTAAGTACATACGGGATAGGGAATTTCTCAAGTCCTGAAGCTCGTGCTGTCTGGATGATACCTACAAATGTGATATCATGCGATGTAAGCTTATCAAACTTAATCTGAAGCTTGTCCATATTGCCGGATGTATTGTGCTCCTTTAAAATACCGTAAGCAATTGTCTCCTGCTTAGCTGTCTGTTTGTCGATGTCCATGCCTGTCTTGCTTTTGACAGCTGCCTGAGCCTCTGGTCCATCAATTATTACTTCCTTACCGTTTAAAAGGTAAGCACCATTTTCATATAATTTCACTTATTCTACCTCCGTATGTGTATTTCAAAATTCTTTTATTTACTATTATATAATATTATAGGTAATTGTGGCAATAAATAAATCACCATCTACCTTAATTTCGAATTTTCCTCCCATCAAATGGGTCAGATTCTTTGCAATCGAAAGTCCAAGTCCACTTCCTTCAGTGGTTCTCGACCTCTCTCCCCTCACAAAACGCTCTGTCAGGTCTACATTTCCGTCGCTTACTATGTCAAGCTCGTTCTTAGACACATTCTTTATTGTAAAAACTGCCTTTGTATCTGCCTTTTCAAGCTCTACATATACTCTGGTATTTTCCAGTGCATATTTTGCAGCATTAGTATACAGATTTTCAATAGAGCGGTAAAGCTGACGCCCATCCGCATAGATAAATATCTGTTCTGATGGAATTTTTGTAACTATTGTCAGATTTCTCGACTCAAAGCGCTCATTGAATTCACCTCCGGTCTGGTATAAAAGCTCAACCAGATCAAGCTTTTGCATATTGAGCTTCACATTTCCTGAGGTAATCTTTGATGTCTCTACCAAATCCTCTGTAAGCTGCTTTAAGCGCTGTGACTTTTCCTCCAGCACATGTATATAGTATTTGGCATTTTCATTTTCCAGATTTTCCCTCTTAAGCAGGTCAACATAGTTGACTATTGATGTCAGAGGTGTCTTTATATCATGTGATACGTTTGTTATTAAGTCTGCCTTTAATTTTTCATTCTTAAGACTTTCATTCACCGAGCTCATAAGACCCTGGCGTATATGGTTGACAGCCTCCGCCACCTTTTTCTGCTGCCCATGAAACTCATTGACATTGAGTGTAGTGTCAAGCGCTCCTTCCGAGATAGCTTCAAGTGCCTCCTGTATGCGCATTATCTCTTTGGTTTTTTGTGTGTGGATATCCTTTTTCTCAATAACTCTTTTCAAAAGCTCATAGCCCTTGTATATCAGGCTGTGTGTGCAAAGTATATTGCCTTTTATCTTCCTTACAATGCTCTGGTATAAAATAATAAAAGCCAGATCAAACAAAAAAGTAAATGTGCCGGCCGTCATAATAAGTGATGCATAGTCAAAGTGCTGGTTTTTTACGCCTGAAATCACTTTTCCCATAAATACCATGAGCAGTGTAAATATCACCAGCATCACATCAGAGTATACCTTGTCAATCGGTAAATAGTATATTGTGTAATCATCCTCTGATTTTCTGCCTGCCACGTTTGCCATATATGCCAGGCTCACAAAGCTGCCTACCAGGCCCGCCAGCGATATTAGTGTATATATATCAATATTTTCATGCGCATCGTGCCTGAATGCATAGCCTGTGGCAAACACTCCTGTCACCATAAGTATCATGCATAGCTGATGTAAGACTATGACCGCTGCTTTTTTTCCTATCGTATACTGCTTCATTTGTTGTCCTCTATCTTATAGCCTACTCCCCAGACCACCTTCAGATAGCGTGGCTCTTTAGGATTTATCTCTATTTTTTCCCTGATATGTCTTATGTGCACAGCAACTGTATTGTCGGCGCCTATCGCCTCCTCGTTCCATATGCTCTCATATATTTCGTTTATTGAGTAGACCTTTCCCTTGTTTTTAAGGAGTAAAAGCAGGATATTGTACTCAATCGGTGTGAGCTTTACCTCCTCACCATCCACAGTCACCTTTTTTAAATCATCATTTACCAAAAGGCCTCCGGCTTCATAAACCTTGTCTCCGGCTGCATCATTGCTTGACAGAGTGGTATATCTGCGAAGCTGTGACTTTACTCTTGCCACAAGCTCAAGCGGATTAAAAGGCTTTGTAACATAATCATCAGCCCCCACATTGAGGCCTAAAATCTTGTCAGCATCCTCTGTCTTTGCCGAGAGAATGATTATCGGCACCCTGCTTTCCTTTCGTATCTGCAGAGTAGCTCTTATCCCGTCGAGCTTTGGCATCATGACATCTATTATCATGAGGTCTATTTTTTTATTCTTCATAATTTCAACCGCCTGTATGCCATCGTAAGCCTTCTCCACGTTATAGCCCTCCTGCATCAGGTAAATCTCAATTGCCTCAACTATTTCCTTGTCGTCATCACAAACTAATATTGTCATATTATCCTCCTTCTATGAATTTTGAACAGAAACCTTCTCCTGCCGTTAGTCAGCTATATTTTATCAGATTATCCACTTTGTTTTTCTTAAAATCTGCTTAATATTACCTACTTTTAAATATAAGCCAAAAAGCAGCCGTTCTGTTTTGAACTGCTGCTTTATATTACATAGGCGTGTTTCATTTCCCTTTATTTCCGGTGATGCTCTGCCACATTCTGTGGATGCCGGCTGTGAGCTCCTTCCCCTCCATTGTGTTGATAACAGGTGGATTGCCGGCTTTTCTGCTTATTGCCTTATAATCCTCATCAACAGACGATTTTGAGCCGGCATCCTTGGCTTCATCCTTATCATTGCCATGATTTAATCCGGCATCAGGTGTATCGTCTGCAAGCTTCACTTCACCCACTACACCATCTCCCAGGTCCTCGCCCTCCGCAAGTCCCAGTTTTCTGATATAATCCATATTTACCTTGATTTCAGTCTGTCTGTTTGCATAGATAGACTTTTCTTCCTTGTCAATAGTACGCTCCTCTACTGGCTTACCTGCATTTTTCTGACGTTCTATCTCCTTATTTCTGTCATCGATAATCTTAAGATACTTCTCCGTATCGGACAAATCCTGAAGCTGTCCCTTGAGCTCATACTGGTTAGTTTTAACTATCTTCTCCTGTTCTGCAATCTTATCCTTCATATTCTTGCACAGCTTTTCAAGTGACTCGTTGGTATCATTGATGATATCACGCACTCTTGAAAGCGCCTCATCCGTATAGATAACCGATGCTGCATACACATCCTCAGCCTTTCTGCTTGCATCCCAGACTATCTGATCCCCCTTCTTTCTGAACTCTCTCTCTGCATGATTGCGACTCTGCTCAGTAAGCTCATACTCATCCTGCATTGCATATATACACTTATTCAGCTCAGCAAGTAAATCTATCATTTGCTGCTTGTTTATGATCACCCTGCTCGGCTCCGGCTTATACGGCTCCGCCTTTGAGAGCATGATATGAATTTCTCTTAGTACCTTTTCTGTTTTATCGTTCGCATTCATTTTCTATTTCCTCGGATTTAAATTAACATTATAACTATTCAGGGTGTTTCTGAATACTCACCACTTACCCATATTTTATATGAAAATCCGCTTCTCGTAAATAGCCAAATGAATAATAGTAGTTACTATAATTAAATCAAACCCGCTGCCGCATTTCTCAGTTCATCTGCCGCATGCTTTATCTCGGCAGCCTGCTCTTCGCTCACATTTCCGGGCTTTGTCCTTGAAATAAGCTTCTTCACATATGAAAGTGACGATTTCACACTCTTTTTCTGTGCGCTGTCCATAGCCTTTCTTTTTTCCTTGTCAGCCATGACATTTTCCACCTGTCGCACAAGCGTATCAGCCTCACTTCTTGCATCAATATAAGCCTTTCTCTGTCCATCTGTTGCCTCATACTCCTGTGCCTCGCGGATTGCCTGCTCAATCTCAGAATCAGACAAATTCGAGCTTGCGGTAATCGTAATCTCCTGATGCTTTCCTGTGCCCAGGTCCTTTGCAGAAACCTGCACAATGCCGTTTGCATCTATATCAAACGTCACCTCTATCTGCGGCACACCTGCCGGAGCCGGCTTGATGCCCTTTAGCCTGAAGTTTCCAATCAGCTTATTGTCCCTTGCAAACTGCCTCTCACCCTGCAGTACCTTTATATCCACAGAGGTCTGGAAGCTTCCTGCAGTTGTAAAAATCTGGCTGTATCTCGTAGGAATAGTCGTATTTCTGTCAATAATTTTGGTTGAGACACCACCAACTGTCTCAATTCCGAGTGAAAGCGGTGTGACATCCATCAGTATAATCTCTGCCGCACTGCTGCCTGCGACAATTGCTCCACCGAGCTTGCCACCCTGTACTGCTGCACCGAGTGCCACGCACTCGTCAGGATTCAGGTTGTGTGAAGGCTCTTTTCCTGTAATTCTTCTGACCTCCTCAACAACAGCCGGCACACGTGTCGAGCCTCCTACCAACAGCACCATTCCAAGCTCTGCTGCGGAAATCCCCGCATCTGAAAGTGCCTGATTTACAGGAATAGCAGTTCTCTCCACCAGATCCTTTGTTATCTCATTAAACTCAGCCCTTGTGAGGTTCATCTCCATGTGTACCGGCTGTCCCTTTACAGTGGTGATAAACGGCAGATTGATAGTGGTTGAGGATGAGGATGAAAGCACCTTTTTTGCCTTCTCAGCCTCCTCCCTGACACGCTGCATAGCAGTATTATCCTTTCTCAGATCCACATTCTGCTGTCTGTAAAACTCTGTAACAAGATAATTCGTGATTCTCTCGTCAAAATCATCTCCACCCAGATGATTATCACCGGCTGTGGCAAGCACTTCTATCAGATTGTCCCCTATTTCGATAACAGACACATCGAAGGTTCCTCCTCCGAGGTCGTAGACAAGAATTTTCTGCTGCTGTCCGTGGTCCAGTCCATATGCGAGTGCCGCAGAGGTTGGCTCATTTATGATTCGAAGCACATTAAGCCCAGCAATCCTTCCTGCATCCTTAGTTGCCTGCCTCTGCGCATCCGAAAAATATGCAGGAACTGTGATTACAGCGTCAGTTACAGTCTCACCGATATAGTCCTCTGCATCCTTTTTCAGCTTTCTGAGAATCATAGAAGAAATCTCAGGAGCTGAATACAGCTTTCCATCCACCTTTGCCCTGAAATCGCTTCCCATCTGTCTCTTTATTGAGAAAAATGTTCTATCCACATTGACTGCTGCCTGCCTCTTTGCAGCCTCTCCAACCAGTCGCTCTCCATTTTTTGTAAAAGCCACTACAGACGGAGTTGTTCTCTGACCCTCGCTGTTAGTTATGACTACCGGCTGATTGTTCTCCAATACTGCCACACAGCTGTTTGTTGTTCCTAAATCTATACCTATAACCTTGCCCATTTTATGCCTCACTGTTTACTAATGTTTATTTTCTGAATAGTTACATCTTAATAATACTTTATGCTTCGAAAATTCACTCGTCAAGGCATGAGGCTGTTATTTCAGAGAATGTTTATACTTTTAATTTTTAATACACAACATAACAACAAAGGCACCGCCGAAGCAGTGCCTTTGTTGATTAGTTTATAGGTTGGATTAAAAAATGATAATTGAGGATTGCTTATTCACTTACTTTCTTTTTGAGTAATCCGAGTAATCCACATGCAATGAAAGATCCGATTACTAATGCAACAAGATACATTAACAGATTTCCGATTGTAGGAACTACGAAGATTCCTCCGTGAGGTGCCATGAGTGTACATCCAAATGCCATTGAAAGTCCACCTGCCACTGCTGAACCGACTACACATGCCGGAAGGACATGAAGCGGATCAGATGCTGCGAATGGGATTGCACCCTCTGTGATAAATGATAATCCCATGATAAAGTTTGTAGGTCCTGCCTTTCTCTCCTCTGCTGTGAACTTGTTCTTGAAGAAGATTGTTGCAAGAGCGATTGCGATTGGTGGAACCATACCGCCAATCATAACTGCTGCCATGATATTGTAGTTTCCGGCAGCGATTGAAGCTGTACCAAATACATAAGCGGCTTTGTTTACAGGGCCACCCATATCTACTGACATCATTCCTCCGAGAAGTACTCCGAGCACTACTGCGCTTGCACCGTTAAGTCCATTAAGACCATTGTTGATAGCTGTATTTAAAGCTCCGATTGGAGGCTCAACTACAAACTGCATTATAACGCCTACCAGGAATATACCAAGCAGCGGATAAAGCAGAACCGGCTTCATACCATCAAGACTCTCCGGAAGTTTAGAAAATACCTTCTTTAAGAGGAGCACAATATATCCTGCAACGAAACCTGCTACAAGTGCTCCAAGGAAGCCTGATGTACCGTTTGCTGCGATTGAACCGCCTACAAAACCAACTGCAAGACCAGGACGGTCAGCAATACTCATAGCGATAAAGCCTGCAAGGATAGGAAGCATAAATCCAAATGCTGTTCCACCGATTCCCTTAAACAGTGCTGCGGCCTGTGTAATAGTACCGAAATTTGCTCTCTGGTCAGCCGGCAGTGAATTAAGGTCAACACTGAATCCATCGATAAGGAATGCGATTGCGATAAGAATACCACCACCAACTACGAATGGAAGCATATGTGAAACACCATTCATCAGGTGCTTATAAATCTGATGTCCAACGCTCTCCTTTCCACCAACTGATGAATGTGAAGCCTCCTTTTTACCTGATGCCTTGAATACAGGAGCATCACCGGAAGCAATTCTCTTTATAAGCTCTTCTGCCTTATTGATTCCGTCAGAAACCTGACACTCAATAACCTTCTTTCCGTCAAAGCGGTCTGTAGGTACATTTGTATCACAGGCAACTATAACTCCTGCAGCCTTTGCGATTTCATCATCTGTGAGCACATTTTTGGCTCCGCCTGAGCCTCTTGTCTCAACCTTTACCTGATATCCAAGCTCCTTGGCTTTTTTCTCGATAGCCTCAGCAGCCATATAAGTATGGGCAATTCCTGTAGGACAGGCTGTAACTGCAACGATAAATACATCGTCCTTCTTCACCTCAACAGGCTCTTTCTCCTTTGCCTCTTTGGCAGCCTCTTTCTCATCCTTTGCTTTTTCAGCGCTATCGATGATATTTAAAAACTCATCAACTGAACCGGCATTGATAAGAGAATTTGTAAACTGCTCGTCCATCAGCATAACAGAGAGCTTGCTAAGCACCTGAAGATGCACATTATCCTCTGTGTTTGGTGCAGCGATAAGGAAAATAATCTTTGCAGGTGTACCATCGAGTGATTCAAAGTCAACCCCATCTTTTACAACCATTGCCGCAAGACCTGCTTTAGTAACAGCATCAGACTTGCAATGAGGAATTGCTATACCCATTCCAATTCCTGTTGTGCCTTCCTCCTCTCTTGCAAAAACACCCTTTCGATACTTCTCCACATCGGCTATTTTGCCACTTTTTGCCATCAAATCAATACACTGATTCAATGCTTCGGTTTTTCCGGCAGGCGTACCATTCAAATTGATACTCTCAGCTGCCAATAAATCCCTGATTGTCATACATCATTCCTCCTAATAGAATATATTAATTATTTATATCAACCTTTTTGATACCGTTCATTTAATTGGAAGCACTGTCCCATTTATCAATAAGTGCTTCAACCTCAGGCTTTGTAGCAAGCTCCTCAGAAAATGCACTTGCACTTCCTGTACATACTCCATAAATAAATGCCTGCTTATAATCATTTGATTTGAGGTATCCGTAAACAAATCCGGCTACCATCGAATCACCTGCGCCTACAGAGTTTTTGAGCTTTCCCTTAGGAGCCTTAGCCTTAAACTCCTGTCCGTTCTCAGTAACAAGCACTGCTCCGTCACCTGCCATTGATACAAGCACGTTTCTTGCGCCCTGCTCCTGAAGCTTCTTTGCATACTTTATCACATCGTCCTTGTCTGTAATTTCAACCCCGAATATCTCACCGAGCTCATGATTGTTTGGCTTGATGAGGAATGGCTTATATGCAAGCACATTTGTGAGCAGATTTCTCGTCGCATCAACCACAATATTTATTCCGCGGTCCTCAAGATGCTTCATGATATCCATATACATTGATGAAGGCATCACATCAGGAATACTTCCTGCGAGCACAAGCACATCAGACTCCTTTAAGCAGTCTAGCTTCTCATAAAGCTTTTTAATGTTATCCTCAGTGATTACCGGTCCCTGACCATTAATCTCGGATTCCTCATTTGAGCGAAGCTTCACATTGATACGTGAAATACCATCCTCCACCTCTATAAAATCAGTATCAACACCTTTTTTTGCTAGAAGTCTTTTAATTTCATTTCCTGTAAACCCCGCTGTAAAACCAAGTGAAGTATTGCTCATTCCAAGATTCTTAAGAACCATGGAAACATTGATGCCCTTACCACCTGCAAAAATCTTCTCCCCAGTCGTTCTATTGACTACTCCTGTCTTAAAATCTGTTACATCAACTATATAATCTAATGATGGATTAAAAGTAACTGTATAAATCATGTTAGACCTCCTTAATATTTTTGTATTTCTTATAGTTGTCATTGCTTAGTGCATTTGTAATAATTACAGCATCCTCAAAATCAGCAAACTTGATACTTGATACCTGTGAAAACTTACTGTCATCCGCAAGAATATATTTCTCCTTGCTATTCTCCATGGATTTCTTTTTAATCATGGCCTCCTTTATCTCTGGAGTCGTAAATCCATTCTTCACAGTAATTCCGTTGGTTCCCCAGAAGCCCTTCGTAAAATTGTATTTATCGAGCGTCACAACGGCCTCATCTCCGACAATAGCCTCAGTAGTAGACTTGAACTCGCCACCCAGAATATATACTGTATATCCCCTATCGGAAATTCTCTTGGCATTAGTCAGAGAGTTTGTAACAAAAACCACATTCTTTGCAGTAATATAATCAATCATGACTGCCGTTGTAGTACCGGCATCTATATAAACAAAATCATTATCCACAATAAGTGATGCCGCATATCTGGCAATCTGTTCCTTTTCGCTGCGATTCTGCTTAAGCCTGTTGATAACCTTCTCATCCTGAGTATGGATATTCGTATTATTTGCAATCGCACCACCATGTACCTTGGTGAGATAACCCTTCTTGTCCATTGCAACCAAATCACGCCTGATTGTTGACTCGGATGTATCAAGCTCATCCATAAGCTGCTGAACAGTCACACTTCCCATCGAATCTAATATATCGAGTATTTTTTTGCATCTATCTTCCGCCAGCATCTAATCCCCCCTGTTTATCAAACTATTCAAAGACTTATTTTATAAGCCATTTATTTAATGCTCATTAATTACTGTATTAAACATTTCAACATTCATTTAACTTGTAGTATAATTATATTTTCATAATCCGTCATTGTCAATCATAATCAGTCATTTATATTCACAAACAATCACACTAAAAATTGTTAAAAATATATAAAGCAAGTTTTAAAATTGTGCACTATATGCAAATGCAGTATTCATTTTTGTGCAGAATATACTATATATATCATTAATACTTGTCTAATTACTATTTTTAGAATCTTTTCTATTACTAATTTATAATTAATATTAATAGTTCAAATTAACTAATTTAGATTTTGCATCAATCTAACTTTGACTGATTTTGACTGTTTCATTTCTAAATATATTGTAATTCATAAATCATCATGCTAGAATATCTTCATTAAGGTACATATATTGTGATTTCGGTGCATATTTTATGATTTGAATATTTTTGATTTGAATATTTTTCCTTTATATATTTTGTTACATCATGTAAATCATCTATTATGAAATTTGTATCCTCTGTATAAAAATATCCCAAATCTTTTTTGTCTTTCACACTATTTCCATGTCCTCTATGATCATTTATTACACAAACATATCCATTGTTTGAAAGATATTCCATAAAATTAAAATATCTTTCTTTGTGTTCTGCCATCCCATGTGAAAATTGCACAATTCCTTTTATCTCCTCTTTTGGAATTGTATATGCTAATTCAATCTTTAGTCCATCACTACTAGAATTTATAAAGTCATATTTTATCATTTATTTCCTCACTTTTTATTTTTTCTTTA
>OLYN01000355.1_pt1 | contig 27221 bp, 26 predicted proteins | sample 1674231 | NCBI WGS metagenome assembly OLYN01 (sample SAMEA103958153, study PRJEB25191) | human gut metagenome
ACGAAGAAGTACTTAAGGATCGCTTGGTTGCTATCAACCGTGTAACTAAGGTTACAAAGGGTGGTCGTACTTTCACATTCGCTGCTATCGTCGTTGTAGGTGACGGTAATGGCGTAATCGGCTACGGCCTTGGTAAGGCAGGTGAGGTTACTGCTGCTATCGCAAAGGGTACTGAAGCTGCTAAGAAGAACTTGGTAAAGGTTCCTGTACTCAAGGGTACTGTTCCTCATGAGGTTGAAACTTCATTTGGTGGTGCTAAGGTTCTTATTAAGCCAGCTGCAGCCGGTACTGGTTTGAAGGCCGGTGGTGCTATGCGTGCAGTACTTGAGAGCGTAGGTATCAAGGATGTCATCGCTAAGTCTAAGGGTTCTTCAAATGCCCATAACCTTGTGAAGGCTACTATCGCAGCTCTTGCAGAGATGCGTGATGCTTATACTGTAGCAGGTGAGCGTGGTATCAGTATGGATAAAGTATTTAACGGTTAATTAGGAAAAATCGAATATGGCAACAATTAAAATCAAGCAGATTAAGAGTAAAATCGGTGCTCCAGTAGATCAGAAGCGTACTCTCGCTTGTCTTGGTCTCCACAAGATTTCTCAGGTTGTTGAGGTAGAGGATACTCTTAGCAACCGTGGTATGATCCGTAAGGTTCATCACCTCGTAAGTGTAGTTGATTAATTAATCTTTTTAAATTAGGAACGATTATGAAATTAAATAATTTGAAACCTGCTGCAGGTTCTACCCATTCACGTCGTCGTATTGGTCGTGGTCCAGGTTCTGGTCTCGGTGGTACTTCTACACGTGGTCATAAGGGTGCCAAGGCTCGTTCTGGTTATAAGAGAAAGATTGGTTTCGAAGGTGGTCAGATGCCATTGCAGCGTCGTGTTCCAAAGGCTGGTTTTAAGAATATCAACCATAAGGAGTACTTCGCAGTAAACCTTTCAACTCTTCAGGCTCTTGCTGAAGCAAAGAACCTTACTAAAATCGGTATTGAGGAACTTAAGGCTGCTGGCCTCACAAACGGCAAGGAGCTTGTAAAGGTTCTCGGTAACGGTGAACTTAAAGCAAAATTGGAAGTTGAAGCTAATGCTTTCTCAAAGACTGCCGAAGAAGCAATCAAGGCAGTAGGTGGTAACGCAACTATAATCTAAGTAAATGAAAAAGTTTATTGAGACACTAAAGAACTGTTGGAAGATAGAGGATCTCCGTCAGAGACTCCTCATTACTCTTCTGTTTACGGCTATTTACCGTTTTGGCTCGTTTGTGGTACTTCCAGGTATCAATCCGGGCATGTTGGAAAAACTTCAGTCGCAGACCTCTGGCGGTCTTATGTCGCTATTGGACATGTTCTCTGGTGGTGCATTTTCCAATGCATCTATCTTTGCACTCGGAATTATGCCTTATATCTCAGCTTCAATCGTTATGCAGCTTCTTGCTGTTGCTGTACCTTATTTCCAGAAGATGCAGCGCGAGGGCGAGAGCGGCCGCAAAAAAATACAATGGTATACTAGAGTCCTGACTGTGGCCATTTTGGTCTTTCAGGCTCCTAGTTACCTTTTGAATTTGAAAATGCAGGCTGCCAATGCTCTAGCCACAGGTATTAGTTGGACGGTATTCATGATACCGGCAACAATTATCTTGGCTGCAGGTAGTATGTTTATCCTTTGGTTAGGTGAGCGTATCACTGACAAGGGAGTAGGTAATGGTATCTCTCTTATTATTATGATTGGCATTATCGCCCGTTTGCCACAGGCTTTCGTTCAGGAGGTAACTTCTCGTTTGCAGGCAATTTCTGGTGGTGGTCTTATCATGTTCATTGTAGAGATTCTTATCCTTTATGCTGTAGTTTGTGCATCAATTCTTTTGGTGCAAGGTACACGTAAGATTCCTGTTCAGTATGCTAAACGCTTGGTTGGAAATAAGCAATATGGTGGTGCACGTCAGTACATTCCTTTGAAGCTTTTTGCTGCTAACGTAATGCCTATCATCTTTGCACAGGCTTTAATGTTTATTCCATTGGCAATAGTTCGCTATCAGTCTGAAAATGCTAGTAGTGTTGTTCAGCAGTTGATGGATAATCGTAGCTTGCTATATAATGTTGTTTATGTAATCTTGGTTATTGCATTTACTTATTTCTATACAGCTATTACATTGAATCCTACTCAGATGGCTGAGGATATGAAACGTAACAATGGTTTCATTCCTGGCGTAAAACCAGGAAAGGATACAGCTGAGTACATTGATACCGTAATGTCTCGTATTACTTTACCAGGTTCGTTATTTATTGCGTTTATTGCAATCATGCCTGCATTAGCAGGACTTCTTGATGTACAGCAAGCTTTCTCTCAATTCTTTGGAGGTACATCTCTATTGATTTTGGTTGGTGTTGTCATTGACACTTTACAACAAATCGAGAGTCATTTGCTTATGCGCCACTATGATGGTCTTTTGAATTCAGGCCATACGCGTCAGGGTGGTGTTGCTGCATATTAATCTTTTTCTTTTGAAATGAGAAATTTCTGAAGACAGAAGATGAAATTATTCAGAGTGCAGTTTTACTTCATCTTCAAGTAAAGCTGACTTGAATTTACTATATTATGTGAGACGACTCTCCATTTGGATAGGTAATTCCTCATCCACTTGGAGAGCCTTTTCCCGCTAATATGTCATCTAATTATGATTTTTATCTGATAGTGATGGCACAAAGTTGCTCGAAAAGATAAAGCACAATTTTATCTTCATTCGTAGAAGTTTAACATTAAGAAGGACAAATATTTATATTATGGCAAAACAAGCCGCTATTGAGCAAGATGGAACAATTGTAGAAGCATTGTCAAATGCGATGTTCCGAGTAGAATTAGAGAATGGAGTTGACATCACAGCTCATATCTCTGGTAAGATGAGAATGCATTACATCAAGATTTTACCTGGTGATAAGGTAAAGGTGGAGATGAGTCCATATGACCTTACCAAAGGTAGAATTGTTTTTAGATACAAATAATAATCATATATAAGGTTATGAAGACAAGAGCATCATTAAAGAAGCGTTCAGCTGACTGTAAGATCGTTCGTCGTAAAGGTCGTCTGTTCGTTATCAACAAGAAGAACCCTAAGATGAAATTACGTCAGGGTTAATGTTAAAGTATTGTAAAAGTGCCGTTATTTCAAAAAATAGTTGTACTTTTGCACCGCTTTAAACGAAAGGTATTAATTTTTTAATTATTTATTTAAACAATGGCAATAAGAATTGTTGGAGTAGATTTGCCCCAGAATAAGCGTGGCGAAATCGCATTGACCTATATCTACGGTATTGGTCGAAGTAGTTCAGCAAAGATATTGGATAAGGCCGGTGTAAACCGTGACCTGAAGGTTAGCGAGTGGTCTGATGACCAGGCAGCTAAGATCCGTGAAATTATCGGCGCTGAGTTCAAAGTTGAAGGTGATCTCCGTTCAGAGATCCAGATGAACATTAAGCGACTGATGGATATTGGTTGCTATCGTGGAGTTAGACATCGTAATGGTCTTCCAGTTCGCGGTCAGAGCACAAAGAATAATGCTCGTACACGTAAGGGTAAGAAGAAGACTGTTGCTAATAAGAAGAAGGCTACTAAGTAATTCTGAAGGAGGAAATTAATTATGGCAAAGCAAAAAGCAACATCTAAGAAGAGAAATGTACGCGTTGACGCTATCGGTCAGCTTCACGTTCATAGCTCATTCAATAACATTATTGTATCTCTTGCTAACAATGAGGGTCAGATTATTTCTTGGTCTTCTGCTGGTAAGATGGGTTTCCGTGGTTCTAAGAAGAACACTCCTTATGCTGCTCAGATGGCTGCAGAGGATTGTGCAAAGGTCGCTTTTGATCTTGGTCTTCGTAAGGTTAAGGCTTATGTTAAGGGTCCAGGTAATGGTCGTGAGTCTGCTATCCGTGCCATTCACGGTGCAGGTATCGAGGTTACTGAAATCGTTGACGTAACTCCATTACCACACAATGGTTGCCGTCCTCCAAAGCGTCGTCGTGTATAACGCTTGAGGTTAGCATTATTAATTAAGATACAAACAATATAGCATTTATATAATATTATGGCTAGATATATAGGTCCGAAATCTAAAATTGCGCGTCGTTTTGGTGAGCCAATCTTCGGCGCTGACAAAGTTTTGTCCAAGAGAAACTTCCCTCCTGGACAGCATGGCAACAACCGTCGTCGTAAGATGTCTGAGTACGGTGTCATGTTGGCAGAGAAGCAGAAAGCTAAGTACACTTATGGTGTATTAGAGCGTCAGTTCCGTAATATGTTTGATAAGGCTGCTAAGGCTGATGGTATTACTGGTGAGGTTCTTCTTCAGAATCTCGAGTGCCGTCTTGATAACGTTGTATTCCGTCTTGGTATTGCTCCAACACGTGCTGCTGCGCGTCAGTTGGTTGGTCACAAGCACATCGTTGTTGATGGTAAGGTAGTTAATATCCCTTCATTTGCAGTTAAGCCTGGTATGGTTGTTGGTGTTCGTGAGAAGTCTAAGTCTCTCGAGGTTATCGAAGCAGCTCTTGCAGGTTTCAATCATAGCAAGTACCCATGGATTGAGTGGGACGATAATTCAAAGAGCGGTAAGTTCTTGCACAAGCCAGAGCGTGCCGACATTCCAGAGAATATTAAGGAGCAGTTAATCGTTGAGTTGTACTCTAAATAAATCATTACATTAATGGCGATATTAGCATTTCAAAAACCTGATAAAGTAGTAATGTTAGAGGCTGATAACAAGTTCGGAAAGTTTGAATTCCGTCCTTTGGAGCCTGGCTTCGGTGTTACCATTGGTAACGCCTTGCGCCGCATTCTCCTTTCATCATTGGAGGGTTATGCTGTTAACACGATCCGCATTGCGGGTGTTGAGCATGAGTTCTCTTCAGTTCCTGGTGTAAAGGAAGATGTTACTAACATTATCTTGAATCTCAAACAAGTTCGATTCAAGCAAGTAGTAGAAGAATTCGAGAATGAGAAAGTTAGTATCACCGTTGAGAATTCTACAGAATTCAAAGCAGGTGATATCGGTAAGTATCTGACTGGATTTGAAGTGTTAAACCCTGATTTGGTGATTTGTCATTTAGATGCCAAAGCTTCGATGCAGATTGATTTGACTATTAATAAGGGACGTGGTTATGTTCCTGCTGATGAGAATCGTCAATTCTGCACTGACGTTAACGTTCTCCCAATCGATTCCATCTACACCCCTATACGTAATGTAAAGTACGCTGTAGAACCATATCGTGTTGAGCAAAAGACCGACTATGATAAGCTCGTGCTTGAAATTACAACAGATGGTTCCATTAGTCCAAAGGATGCACTGAAAGAGGCTGCGAAGATTCTTATTTATCACTTCATGCTCTTCTCTGATGAGAAGATTACTCTTGAGACTCAGGATCAGGAGAGCAATCAGGAGTTTGATGAAGAGGTTCTTCATATGCGCCAGTTGCTTAAGACTCGTCTCGTAGACATGAACCTTAGTGTTCGTGCCCTCAACTGCTTGAAGGCAGCTGATGTTGAGACTCTTGGTGATTTGGTTCAGTTTAACAAGACTGACCTCTTGAAGTTCCGCAACTTTGGTAAGAAATCGCTCTCAGAGCTTGATGATTTGCTCGAGAGTCTGAATCTGTCTTTTGGAACTGATATTTCAAAGTATAAATTAGACAAGGAATCTTAAAGGTTCGTAGTCCAAAAAGTAAAAATAAAAAATGAGACATAATAAGAAATTCAACCATTTAGGTCGTACTGCTTCTCATCGTAGCGCGATGTTGGCTAACATGGCTTCATCACTTATCTTGAGCGAGCACAAAAGAATCACTACGACCCTCGCAAAGGCAAAGGCTCTTAAGAAGTATGTTGAGCCATTGATTACTCGTTCTAAGAACGATACAACAACTTCACGTCGTGTAGTTTTCCGTTATCTTCAGAATAAGTATGCTGTTAAGGCTCTCTTCGGTGAGGTAGCTGAGAAGGTAGCTAACCGTCCAGGTGGTTACACTCGCGTAATCAAGTTGGGTACCCGTCAGGGTGATGCAGCTGAGATAGCTTTCATCGAGCTCGTTGACTTTGATGAGAATATGGCTAAGACTCAGAAGGCTGCTGCTAAGAAGACTCGTCGTAGTCGTAAGGCAACAAAGGCTGAAGAGGCTCCTGTAGCTGAGACTGAGGCTCCTGCAACTGAGGAGGCTCCAAAGGCTGAATAATTTTCAATCATCTCAGATAAATTTAGCGTCCTTGTCTTGACAAGGGCGCTTTTTTTATGTCCCTTTTTCAAAACTTTCTGCTCTTTTAGGGTTTTTCCTAATCATTATTAGGGATTTTTTTGCTTTTGTTCTTTTAGTTCTTTGTATCTTTGCAGCAGAAATTTAAAGCTTAATGAAGATGAAAAAGATTATGCTTTTTGTAGCTTGCTCTTCTTTGCTGTTGAGTAGCTGCGATACTTATACGGGTAGTGGTGCTTATGCTGGTGCCACATTTGGTTCTATTCTTGGTTCTGCTATCGGTGGCTTGTCTGGTGGTCCTAGAGGTTCAGATATGGGTACTATTATCGGCATGGCTGGTGGTGCTGCCGTTGGAGCGGCCATTGGTAGTCAGGCTGACCAGAAATCCCAGCAGCAAAGTGAATCTGTTTATCGGGATAGATCACACCGTGATCATCATTCTTATCAGGATGGAGTTTATCAGCAATCTTCTCCAGTTTATTCCAATGACGAAATCTTTGATTCAACTAATTCAGGTGATGATAGGATTTATGATGAAGAACTTGGTCAGAATTTTGCTTATTCATCCTCTTTGGAAATAATGAATGCTCGTTTTGTTGATTCAAATGAGGACAACACTTTGAATCGGAATGAAACAGCCAAGGTTATTTTTGAAATCCGAAATAACGGAACTCACACGTTGTATGATGTAGTTCCTACCGTTATTGAGACTACCGGCAATAAGCATATTTTCATATCTCCAAGTGTTCATGTAGAAAGTATTGCTCCTGGCCATGTGATTCGCTATACAGCAATGGTCAAGGCTGATAACCGTTTGAAAAATGGTACAGCTTGTTTCTGTGTTTCAGTGATACAAGGCGGTAAGACGATTTCCAAGGTTAATCAGTTTGATATTCCGACAAAATCCAGATAAGATTCCGGTAAGATAATGAATTTGTATGATAGAATCTTATTTTAGAATTCCGTTATATATACAAAGGTAAAGGCGAGAATCAATGATGATTCTCGCCTTTACTTTTTGCTATATCTGTATTGTGCTTTTTTAGATCAGCCTTGGTTACTCTTTGCTTTTATGGTGCTCTGTTTTATTTATTACCTTTGAAGTAATTTTATTAGTTTCTTTTTTACTGCTGTGATGATTTTCCTTATTCCTGTCAGTAGTTCCCCATTTGTTTGGAAATTCATATTCCGTTTCAGCCACTTCGAAATCAATCTTAGGCAATTTTGTGTCCTCTGGCTTGTAAGGAATCGGGTTTTCCACCATTTCAACTTTTACGGTTGCTACGCCTTGTGCAATCATACCAATTTCTTTTGCAGCCTTCCATGATAGGTCGATGATTCTACCTCTTCCAAACGGCCCTCTGTCGATGACTTTTACGATAGTACTCTTGCCATTGCTAAGGTTTGTAACCTTGAGATGCGTTCCGAAGGGATAAAACCGATGTGCGCATGTTAAACTGTCATGATGTATTCTCTGGCCGCTTGCAGAACGGGCACCTGTTGCTCTCTTAGAGTAATATGATGCCTTGCCGTGCTGGTGCTTTTGTCCGTAGCATGGAACCAGGCTGAATATAGCCAAGATGGCTGTGATGAAAGATTTTGTAACCATATCTTCATATTTTATGGCACAAATATAAAAAAAAATGTTGAAAGATGCAAGTAAATCTCAGAAAATCAGTATCTTTGCACAAACTTTAACTTCATTTATGGAAAATAATATACCTCAGGAGTGGAATAAATTCTACTTGAAAGACGTATCGTTTGTGAATCTGATGATGCGCCGTATCTACAATGTACTGATTGTAGCCAATCCTTACGATGCGTTCATGCTTGAAGATGATGGACGTATCGAAGAGAAGATATATAATGAATATATGGAGCTGGGTCTCCGCTATCCGCCAACCTTTACTCAAGTTTCTACTACCGAAGAGGCTGCTGCTGTGCTGCGTTCTACCGTCATAGATCTGGTGATTTGCATGCCTGGCAATGCTGATAATGATGCCTTCGACGTAGCGCGCGACATCAAGGGTAAGTTTCCCAATATCCATTGTGTTGTTCTTACGCCTTTCTCTCATGGTATTACCAAGCGTATGCAGGATGAAGACTTGAGTATCTTCGATTATGTCTTCTGCTGGCTTGGCAACACCAATCTTATTCTTTCTATCATCAAGCTGATAGAGGATAAGATGAATCTTGAGCATGACATACAGGAAGCAGGCGTGCAGATGATTCTGCTGGTAGAAGATTCTATCCGTTTCTATAGTTCTATATTGCCTAATCTCTATAATTATATATTGGAGCAGAGCAAGAACTTTTCTCAGGAGGCTCTGAACCGGCATGCGGCTACCATGCGTATGCGTGGCCGTCCTAAGGTGGTTTTGGCTCGTACTTACGAGGAAGCCCAGAAACTGTATGATAAGTATTCTGATAACACGTTGGGTGTAATCAGCGATGCACGTTTCCCGTTAAAGAGTGCTGCCAAAGCTTTTGGTAATGAGGTGATGCCTGAAGAGAAGCCTAAGCATCGTACGGATACTTTCGGTCGCGAGAAGTGTCCGGATGCTGGTTTGCAACTCTTCCGTTATATCAGGAAGAACGATCCTTTCGTTCCGCTTATCATAGAAAGTTCTGAAAGTGAGAACCGTGCGAAGGCAGAGGCTGAAGGTTTCCGATTTGTTGACAAGAACTCGAAGAAGATGAGCGTAGATCTTCGCCGTCTGATGGAAGAGCACATGGGCTTTGGCGATTTCATATTCCGTGATCCTAAGACCCATGAGGAGATTATGCGCATTCATAGTTTGAAGGAATTGCAGGATAACATCTTCAATATTCCTAATGATTCCATGCTCTATCATATCAGCCGCAACCATATGAGCCGTTGGCTTTGTGCTCGTGCCATCTTCCCTGTATCAGCTTTCCTGAAGCATGTTACCTGGGAGAAATTGCAGGATGTAGATGCTCACCGACAGATTATCTTCGATGCCATCGTGCAGTATCGTCATATGAAAAACATCGGTGTAGTGGCTGTTTTCGACCGCATGAAGTTTGACAAGTATGCCCACTTTGCCCGTATCGGCGAAGGCTCCCTGGGCGGAAAGGGTAGAGGTCTTGCCTTCCTCGACAACATCATCAAGCGCCATCCTGAGTTCAACCAGTTTGAGAATGCCACCGTGCAGATTCCGAAGACCGTGGTGCTCTGTACCGATATCTTTGATGAATTTATGATGAGCAACAATCTCTATCCGATAGCTTTGAGTGATGCTAGCGACGATGAGATTCTGAAGCACTTCCTGCATGCCCAGCTGCCCGATTCGCTGATAGCCGACTTCTTCACCTTCTTTGAGGCAACCAGGAGTCCTATCGCAATCCGTTCAAGTTCGCTGCTCGAAGATGCCCACTATCAGCCGTTTGCCGGTATTTATTCTACCTATATGATTCCGTATCTGGAGGATAAGTATCAGATGCTGCAGATGCTGGCCTGTGCCATCAAGGGTGTCTATGCTTCTGTGTTCTATCGCGACTCGAAGGCTTACATGACCGCTACGAGCAATGTCATCGATCAGGAAAAGATGGCAGTTATCTTGCAGCAGGTTGTGGGTAAAGACTATGGTACAAGGTTTTATCCTACCATGAGCGGTGTGCTCCGTTCGCTCAATTATTATCCGATAGGTGATGAAGAGGCTGAAGAGGGTATAGCCAGTCTGGCCTTGGGCTTGGGTAAATATATCGTAGATGGAGGTCAGACCCTTCGTGTTTGTCCTTACCATCCGAATCAGGTGCTCCAGACATCTGAAACCGAGCTGGCTCTGCGCGACACCCAGACCCAGTTCTATGCGCTGGATATGAAGCATGTGGGCAATGATTTCAAGGTGGATGATGGCTTTAATATCCTCAAACTCCGGGTGAAGGATGCCGTAGAAGACCAGAGTCTTACCTATATCGCATCTACTTTCGATCCATACGATCAGGTCATCAATGATGGAGTCTATGAGAATGGCCGCAAACTGATAACCTTCTCAAGTGTGCTCCAGTATGGAGTGGTGCCTTTGCCAGAGATACTGCAGATGTCGATGAAGTATGGAGCAGGGGCTATGCGCAGACCTGTGGAGATAGAGTTTGCCTGCAATATCAATAATGACAGGAGCTGCGAATTCTATCTTCTTCAGATTCGTCCTATCGTTGATGCCAAGGAGATGCTTGATGAAGATGTGAAAGCTATTCCTGATTCCGACTGCCTGTTGCGTTCGCACAATTCGCTGGGTCATGGCATCAGCGAAGATGTGGTTGATGTGGTTTATGTGAAGTATGATGACCACTTTTCTGCGATGAATAATTTTTATGTAGCCGATGATATAGAACGAATCAACCGCAAGTTCCTTGCTGACGGCAAGAACTATGTGCTGATAGGTCCTGGCCGTTGGGGCTCCAGCGACCATTATCTGGGTGTACCTGTAAAGTGGCCGCATATCAGCGCTGCCCGGGTTATCGTAGAGGTGGCTCTGAAGAATTATAATATCGATCCTAGTCAGGGTACTCACTTCTTCCAGAACCTCACCTCTTTTGGCGTGGGATACTTTACAGTAGATACAAATACAGGTGAAGGCGGCTTTGTAAATAAGGAAATCCTGGATGCAATGCCGGCTGTAGAGGAGACGCAATATGTCCGTCATGTGCGCTTTGAGCACCCGATGAGAATTCTGATGGATGGTAAGAAGCAGGAAGGAGCCGTCTTGATTCCGAAGGAATGACGGGAAGAGTTGTCTCTGAATAGACATCAGAAACGTTCTATTTCTAGTTAAAGATGTATTTACAGTAGAATGAAATCTTCGTTCATCGACGCTGAATGTCCGTTCAGCGACGTTGAACCGCCGTTCATCGACGCTGAACCGCCGTTCAACGTCTATGAACGGAGATTTCATCTGATAGTAAAGACAATTATATTTGATATAAACAACAAATAATCCTGGGAAAGTTTGGAATTTCCATCGAAAAGCCTTACCTTTGTTCCCAGCTAAAATGAATGCCTTATGAATATGTTAACAGAACAACAGACAGATACAAATCAGACAACCGACAGGAAATATCTTGTCCCGTTCATTCTCATTACGTCGCTCTTCTTTTTGTGGGGCTTCGCTCGTGCCATTCTGGATGTACTCAACAAACACTTCCAGAATGCTCTGCACATCAGTATTACTCATTCCGCCCTTATTCAGGTTACTACCTATCTGGGTTATTTCCTGATGGCAATACCTGCTGGCTTCTTTATCAACCGGTATGGTTATCGTCGTGGCGTGGTCTTTGGTCTGCTCCTCTTTGGTGTGGGTGCCTTGCTCTTTATCCCGGGTGCTACGGTGGGCAGTTTCTCAGCATTTCTGCTCTGTCTTTTCATTATCGGGTGCGGTTTGGTGTTTCTGGAAACAGCCGCCAATCCCTATGTTACCGAACTGGGTGCCAAGGAAACAGCTACCAGCCGACTGAACTTATCGCAGTCGTTTAATGGATTGGGTGGCATTTTCGCCACACTTTGCATCGGTCAGTTCCTCTTCAACCAGACCGAAGAGGGCGGCAATGTGGTGGTGCCTTATACCATTCTGGGTATTCTGGTTTTGGTGATAGCTCTGGTCTTCTCACGTGTAGATTTACCGGAAATCAGTCATGTGGCTACAGCAGAAGATGAGGCAGCCGGTTCTAATATCAGCAAACTCTTTTCCCATCACAAGATGTTTGTGTTTGGACTTCTGGCTTTGCTGAGCTATGAAGTGGCAGAGATTTCAATCAATTCCTACTTCATCAATTTCGTTACGGGCATGAAATGGATGGACGACCGCACGGCTTCCGTAGCCCTGACTTGTGCGCTGGCATTCTTTATGGTAGGCAGATTTCTCGGTTCCTGGATTATGCGCCGAATCAAGGCAACAACGATGTTGCTGATTTGCGCTGTGGGGTGTGTTGTCTGTATACTTTTAGTCCTGTCAAATCTGGGTAAGCTATCGCTGGTAGCCCTGCTTTGCAACTATATGTTCGAGGCCATCATGTTCCCTACCATCTTCAGTATCGCCCTCACGGGTTTGGGCAACCTTACCAAGACAGCCTCTTCGCTTCTGATGATGACGCCAATCGGAGGTTGCGGTTTCCTGTTGATGGGACTCATCGCCGACCGTACTCATTTTACACTTCCTTTCCTGGTACCGCTCGTAGGATTTGTCATCGTTCTGGCTTATGCGGCTCGTGAATATAAACTTGCCAAGAAGTAACTGGCGGTTGGGACAGAAAGATGTAAATATAAAGATGTTAAATTGCTAACTGCGTTTAGCAAAAACTTTGTGTTTTGTAGGGTATTGGTGCGGAATTAACTTTTTTAACTCGATTGCAACACGAAAAATCGAATTATCATTTTGTTGTCTCAAAAGAAAAAGGTAAATTTGCACTCGGTAAGGAAAGAGCCTCATAAGTTCTACACCTTATTATATATAAGAAAAAAAAGAATGTTTCATTAAACAATAAATTAAGTAAAATTATGGCAGTAGATTACAAGAAAATCGGTCTTGTGAACACTAAGGACATGTTCGCAAGAGCTATCAAGGGCGGTTGGGCCGTTCCTGCTTTCAACTTCAATAACTTGGAGCAGCTCCAGGCTATCATCCAGGCTTCTTCAAACTTGAAGTCACCAGTTATCCTTCAGGTATCTAAGGGTGCTCGTAAGTATGCTAACCCTACATTGCTCCGCTACTTGGCAGAGGGTGCTGTAGAGTATGCAAAGGAGTTGGGTTGCAACCATCCTGAGATCGTTCTTCACCTCGATCACGGTGATAGCTTCGAGACATGTAAGAGCTGTGTAGATTTCGGCTTCTCTTCTGTAATGATCGACGGTTCTGCACTTCCATACGAGGAGAACATTGCATTGACAAAGAAGGTTGTTGATTACGCTCATCAGTTCGGTGTAACTGTAGAGGGTGAGCTCGGTGTCCTCGCTGGTGTTGAGGATGACGTAGTTGCTGAGGAGTCTCACTATACAAAGCCTGAGGAGGTTGTAGATTTCGCTACACGTACAGGTGTTGATTCATTGGCTATCTCTATCGGTACTTCTCACGGTGCTTACAAGTTCAAGCCAGAGCAGTGCACACGTGACCCTAAGACTGGTCACCTCGTTCCTCCTCCATTGGCATTCGACGTATTGGCAGCAGTTGAGGAGCAGCTTCCTGGTTTCCCTATCGTTCTCCACGGTTCTTCTTCAGTTCCTCAGGAGTATGTTGATATCATCAACAAGTTCGGTGGTAAGTTGCCAGACGCAGTTGGTATCCCAGAGGAGCAGTTGACTAAGGCTTCTGAGAGCGCTGTTTGCAAGATCAACATCGACTCTGACTCTCGTCTTGCTTTCACAGCAGGTGTTCGTGAGACATTGGCTCTTCACCCAGAGTACTTCGACCCACGTCAGTACTGCGGTAAGGCTCGTGAGTACATGGTTGACCTCTATAGCCACAAGATCAAGGATGTTCTTCATTCTGACAACAAGTTGGCTAACCTCGACTAATCTTCGAGATTTTACAACACAAGATATGAGCGGGAATCCGAAAGGGTTCCCGCTTTTGTTTTATCTTTTTTTTTCCCGCAATCAAACAATCTGTCAGCAAGTAATGCATATTGTGCACGATAACATGAAAAACTTTACATTATTTAACTAAGAAAACTTGCATCCTATTGACTTTTTTCCTATATTTGCATTGTTCAAACGAAAGAAAAGGACATGTTAGAGGGGTATAAGCCCTATAGTAAATGATAAGCAATAGTAAATGATAACCAATAGTAAATGATATCACTCCTCCCAACATATCATTTGTGTAATTGTAAAAGATGATTTAAACCGAAAGGTGTTTGTTTTTAAAAGCATCGGATGGTAATGGCCGAAAGGCTGGAATCTGAAGATGACTGGTTTAAATGATAATGAAAACAATTAGTAAATGGTATAACTATGAAGAAGTATTTTATGATGGTCATCGCTATGACTATGATGACAATAGGATTTGTAAGTTGCAGTGCATCTGACGATGAAATGGGTGAAACAGTTAGTCGCGTTACCACCGATGAGTCAGGTTTCTCTTTGCTCAGCTATTCCATGACTGCGGGCTCTGCCGTAAGCGAGGAGTCTAACAGTAAGGCTGAGAATGATGAGAAGTTGGTTTGCAAGGTTCTTCCGGGTGGTCAGCTGATGCTGACTCATAAGAATGTAATCTTCGACCAAGGTACAAATATCAAGTTTGCAACTCAGTTGGTTGGCAAGAAGTTAATCATTACCGAAACAGGTGATTATGGAAAGTCTGGTCAGTATGGTTATTATACGCTTGTTGCCAAGGTAGGAACAGTTAAGGATGGTGACTATGTGGTTGTTGTCATGCGCAATAATCACGCCCGTGAGGAGTTCAAGTTGAAGTATGACTCTTCCCGAGCTAATTAAGATACATATAAATAGTAAAATGCAATTCAGATATATAATAAATGATATGAAGTTACAATTATAATGAATGGTATGTTGATATATAATATACGAAGTTAAGACAAATGATAGTAAATGATAGTAAATGATATGTTTATTCAATAACAGATGTCGCTTCTTTCGACCAGTCTAGTTTTACTTTCTGTTTTCATTTCCCCGTAATGCTTCCATGAGCTGTTCTGGTGTACAGTCTTTTAATATCACCTTATTCTCTTTATCCAACAGGTAAATGGTTGGCATGGCTTTGAGCCCGTAAATCGTGCTCAAGCGGTTATCTGCTACGATGCGGAGCAGACTGAAGCCGGCTGGTATTGTCTGTTTGTCTAGCCATGCAGATATCTTGTGGCAGTTCTCGCAGTCTGGATCGTAGAAATATAAGATAACCTTCTTTTCCCTGTAATCGCTCAACTGATGAGGCTTGCCGTCTTCCAGCATAAAACTGATGTTGGTAGCCTGTGTGCCAGGCAAGTTCTTTCTTGCCTGTTTCAGTTTAAATTCTATTCTTTCTTTCTCGGTTACATCGAAGTATGGCGATTTAGCCATGTCTTCCAGGAATAGGGCATATACCCTGTCGTTGCGCATGGGCGACTCAGGGTTCTCATAATAATGCTCTATGAGGCTTTCAAACTTCTCTTTAGATGGCTTCTGCTGGTAAGCCTTGGCTGTAAAGGCTGCAATACCCTTCTGGGCTATTTCCTGGTCGAAACGTGCCAGAATATCGATGAAGTTGACAAAGCCCTGTTCTGCCATCTCCTTGTTTGCCAGTTCCAGGGTATCGGAAAAGTTGAAGTTGTCCCAATAGTGCTCACTCAGGTATGTTGCACGTTGCTCTACGCTGCGCAGACTGTCTGGCAGAGCAGGGTATGGGAAACTGTTCTGAGCCTTGGTTGGGGCTAAGGCTCCAACCAGCATGAAGAAACTGAGGAATATGAATCTTGCCATCATCTTTATTTTGGAATTAATAATATTACTAACGGGTGCAAAATTACAAAATAAAATTGAAAGTGGCAAGGTTTTTTATATAAAAAAAGCCGCGGAACTATAGAAGGTGAGATCACCTCGGCAACTACAGTTCCAACGACCAGTCTAGTTTAATTTATTGGTTCCCGCATTCTATTTGTATAGTAAATGATAATTATTTTATTACCTATTTCATTGATATTTGGGGGCATTTAAATTTTGAAACGATATGCGCCCCGATACAGATATATGAACTAAACTTTTCTTAAACTTACTTATTGATAGGTGAATTCAAACTTCTTGGCCTTTCCTTGGTTGAAGTTATCAGCCTTCAGCCAGAAGTATCCCTTTTCACCTTTTTTGGCATTCTTGCGCACATTCCTCAACTTAAAGGTATATGTATAGGTTCTTTCTCCCTCCTCTAGAAGAGTTCCTGAATTCCTCTGGATTACTTCAGCCTTATAGGTAAACCAGCTGCCTGTTTTGCATTTGCCTTCCGTTTCGGCTTCAGTATTACCTATTTCTACCTTCCAGTCCTTTGGATTGATATCATTGGATGCGATTTTGAAATTCACTGGCAGCAGTCCGTCAGGATAATCCTTAGGAATGGTGATGGTGAAATCTCCTTCGCTGTTCAATGTTGCACTTATATTATTGGCATTTTTGAAGTCATAATTAGCCTCACTCACACTATAGAGATGGATGTTTCTATTGAGTCCATGCACTGTGTCGGTGAGGTAGATGATGCCTTCTCGCCAGGTCTTGTCTATCTTGTCCAGCTTGTACTTAATGGTACCGGTACCGGTCTTTGATGCTTCGTCATAAGTATAGTCGGTAACCTCTGGGGCATCTGCAGTTGCGAATGACAGGTTCTCAGTCCATAAAGCCACGAAAGCCTTAGGCTGCTTGTTGGCTGCATCATCGCCCTTATAAGTGAACTGTACCATCTGCTCAGTATTTTCACCTGTATTTACAGTCTTATAGGTACCTCCGACGATAGCCAGTTCGTAATTTCCATCAGTAACGCCCGGTACAATCTGTTCTACTCTAATCCAAGGGTTGTTTGCCGGTGCACCTTTCAATGCTACCTCAGAATTAGAATTGCCATAGCTCTTATCCAGCTTATCAATGATGATTTTATATTCATAATTACGCTTGATGGCGTATGGCTTATTCTTGCTGTCCTGTAAGTAAATCAGGTAATAGAGGCCATCATGCCATAAAATCACTTTAGCAGGATCTGTTGGCAGATTGTGCTCTTCGAAAGCTCCTGTCGGGTTGAACATCTGACCAACATCACCTTTCAGTCTTCGGGTGTTGATGGATGGGGTAACATAATTTACCTTCCATACCCACTTATCATCTCCTGTAGTAGGGTTGAATAACAGACTGTCTCTGTTGAAGGGAGCCAGCGTTCCGTAAGCCACACCATTGATGACTGTCATTTTAAAGTCGTTTATTATACCAGGATTTGCTTTCTTTACCGCATCGCTCCAGTCTGCAGAAATCTTCGCTCTGTCTCTGATGAGATGAATGATATAATCTTTCTTTTTGGTATCTGGTTTCAGATACTCTTTCAGTTCTTCTGGAGAGTCTTTCTTGATATATCCCCAATAGCGAACCTTGGCAGCCTGGTCTTCACCATGTTCTGTTTCAAATGTAGTCATGAGCATATTCTCATGCATACCTACCCAATTTGCCTGGTTGCCCCAGTTGATGGTTTGGTATTGGCTTCCTGTGTTGGCAACCAGATGGATACGGGACGTTTGGTTTGGTATGGTTGCATGGAAATTATGAAGATCTGTGCTTCCATTCGGATGAATGTCTCCATCATCATGAATTGTACCATTATTGTCTCTTGTGAATCCTTTGATTTCATCAAATTCTGTAACCTTGCCGAAACCTATAAACTGACCTTCATTATCAAAGCAGAAGAGTTTCATGCTGTCTTTCGGAATTCCTTCATTCATGAACACGGTGCTTCGGGTTACCTGTTGTTCGAAGTTGGGGATGGATACATTGAAACTGGCTGTGTAGTAACCTTCTTCGGTTTCGTCTTTAGAAGGTTCGCTGTCGGCTATACTGTCAGAACAGCCTGTCAACATTGCTGTTAACAGGACTGCTATGATTCCGATATATAATTTTATTTCTTTCATGTCATTTACCTTCTTTACTTTTCACCTTGTTTCTCTATCAGTTCTATTTCTCCCGTAGTTAGGTCGTGGACGCAGCGAACGTAGGTACCATTCTGCGGGTTGTTGTCGTTCCTCACGGTCTTGTCTCCATCCAGCGTCCAATAGTATTCGCCTCTCAGCAGCTGTTTGCTTATAGCCTTATCTTCGTTTCCTAACTTATAGATTCTGTTGATTTCTTCCTTTGTAGGAAGTCGCCAACCATTCAGCTTGAGACTTTCACCCTTATAAGTCGTAGCCTTTTCCTGATACTTTTTACAGTAATCTCTTGCAGCCTGATTATCCTTGACTATTGTTTCACCCTTTGCGGTTGATGCAAGGATGTAAGCAGGAGATACCGTATTGTCGGCAGACATATTCTCATTGTTGACTACAGGTTTGGCAATGGTGTAATCTGTAGCATACTTGTTGCTGGAGAACTGTATCGTGTACAGATGATTCTTCTCATCAAAATCATTTGTACCTTCGCTTCTTACATTCATTGAATAGACCGAAGGATACTTTCTTACGGCTATTTCTTGTTTTTTGTCTGTATTTTTAACTACGATGTTAAAATAGGAATATTGAATTGTATAGTATGATGGAACTCCTGAATGTACGTCTATCCATCCTCTATAGCCGTTTCCGGTAACCTTTTCGGATTCTGCCTTGAGCTGTTCAGCCTGTCCGGACTGCTTATAACCATATCTGTCAAAATAATAATTATTTGGAGCCTTAATTTCACATTCATTAGATGCAAACCAACGCATGGTGCAATCTTTAAACTCATCGCTTTCACCACCTTTTATATCAATGGCAGTAGGAGATACCACCAGATAGCTTGCACCATCCGCATTGACGTGGGTATCTTCACCTACGGTCCATTTGGCAATCTGCCATTGCAGATAGTCTTCCTTTCCATCGTAATCGATATGCGTATTGGTATCCAGATACTTGATGACTGCATTGACGGTATAGATATAGTTGCGGTCTAACTTCTTGTCACCCTGAGGGTCACGAACCGGTATATTCAATACCTTCAGGGTATCCTTTTTAGAATCGTCCTTATATTTAAAGTTGACCTTTGCTACAATCTGTGGCATTGTTTCCTGAGTTTCCCATTGGGTGGAATAACTGTAGGTGGTTACCGTGAAGACCTTATTTCCCTTCTCATCTTTTGCAAATGCTGCCGGGCTCCAGGTATTGTTGTCTGATATGATAGATGGAGTTGCGGTTTGATCACCAGCAAAGATGGTAGTATTGGTATTGTAATTGATGAGTTTCCACTGAACGTCTGAAATATGGTAATCCTTCACCGTAGAAGAGATGTTCAGCTTGATTTTGGCAGCAGCTCTTACCAGTTCTACCGGGATATTCTGTTCTGCCTTTTCTGTAATCTTGTATGAACCATGACTGCTCATCAGAAACAGCTTCTTGCTGTTGTCTGTAGAGTAAGGCATCCAGATATCATCATCCTTCTGGGTAGCTTTCTGAAGTTCATCCAGACTTTTGCCTTGCAGGCTCTGACTGGCGTTGGCTGCTGCATAGAATGCATAACTTTGACCTGATTGGAGGTTCAGGCTCTCCTTCCAGTTGCCCGAACCCAGTTCCTCTGCTTTGTTCTCTGCAGGGGCGTCGAACAGACTGTCTATTCTGCGTTTGCTGGATGTCGGTTCGAACATTTTAAAGTCAAGAGAAGACAGAGTTTTTTCATGAAGATTCTCTTCTTCCTTCACTCTTGTGGTCTGCAGGTCGTTGATCATGGGAGTCATGCTCAGCTGTTGTGCAGCCGAACCGTTTCCCAGTTCGTCTTCAGCTGAGCATCCTGCCATGAGCCATCCTGCCGTAAGAGCCAAGATGCATTTTGCGAATCTTATGTCTATATATAACTTCTTCATGATGAATGTTATTTTCTGTTGTCTTTATAATACTTGTTCAAAGTGAATATCCTTACCGGCGAATTTGCCATCTTTACATCCTTTATATTTGATACCTGGATTCAGGATAAACTTATCGTTTGGATATTTGGTCAGGAACACCTGCGCCTTTACATTGTGTGGCTTTGCCAGATCCAGTCTGTTCTTTGGCACGACATAGAAGTAGAGCGTCTTCTTCTCACCACTTTGATTGATGATGAAATCCTTTATCTTGTAGGTTTTTCCTACCGGATTCTTGCCATCGTTTTGGTCTGTAATGATTGGATCGTAAACCGGTTCTTCTTCCGGATATTTGCCATTTTCGTCGCATTCTACGAATCCGAACATCGGGTTGTCTGTCTGGAGAATCCAAGGCTTACCTTTGGTATCGATATCCTTGAGCGTAATCATCGGTCCGCGTTTAGGGAAACCGTAATATACCTTGTAGCCCCAGTCTGTCTTTCCGCTGTCAGGGATTTCAACATTCGTAGAAGCATCGATGAAATCGAATGTTCCTCCATCCTGCCATTCCTGAATAGATGGAGTAACGGTGAGTTTGCCCATCTGTCCGTTGAGAAAATAACCATAAACTACCAGTTCTCTGTTTCTGATGGCATTTCCTTCAGAAGGAATATTGAAGGTCTCGTGCTTCTCGTTTTTCCCACCATCTAATGAATAGTAGATGGTGCCTTTGATGGCTTTGGTGGTTTCACGGAGATAACAGAGATCATGAGATTTGATTCCTTTATTATCAAAAGCATCCAGATATTCTTGGGCTGACTGATTACTCTTTTTGATGAAACTCTTAGGATCCTCCACTTCCTTGATATCCTTGTTCTCTACACCTGCCAGTTTCAGAGCGTCTAATACGTAGGTTGTAGCCGAATTGTATTTCTGACTAGTAACGTCCTGGTTGTAACCATCCTCGTTATATGTCGCTTCGTCTGGGAAAACATAGCTGGCAGTAGGGATGGTATTGCCTTCTACTTCAATTCTTGTTACCTTTACCTGACTGGTATTGGCATCATTACCCTTTTTGCGGGCAAAGTAAAAATGGAGTTTCGAAACAGCGCGAACCAGAGGAATCTTGATGCCTTTGTCTTTGGCTCCTTCTTCTGTATCAGCCACATGGCTGTCTACAGAGATTTGAGTGATGGCGCGGGAGATAGGGAGTCCCTTTCCGTCTGGCACTTTTTGGTTTTCTGCAGTACCATCGCTATTGATACCGAAAGGTGAGGTAAAGCTGACTTCTTGCAGATCTTTGCGGGTAACAGAACTGAGGTCTTTGCCTTTCATCTGGTCCAGCATGTTGATGCTCTCAGAGTTTGCCAGGATGTAAAGGTCGATGTTCTTTACTTCTTCGCCGCCAATCTTTCTCAGGAATCGAAGGTTCAGGGTATAGTTACCGTTCTTTACTTCGCTCAGCGTCTCTGCTTTATAAGAGATAGGAGTGGCTTCATCGCCGGTATTTGATTTGAACACCCACACCTTGATGTTATGGATGTCGTTCTCCTGAGTAGGATTTGCATCAGTCTCATTGTCGGCAAGATCCTTTCCGCTAGTTTCTCCGGCTCTGGTATTGTTTCCGGTGCCGGTAGAGAAACTGAGGCTCAGATAGGCATTGTCGCTTTGAGCTGTTTCTGTATTTTCGTTCTCTGAACAGGATGCCATTGCGCCTACCATGAGCAAAGCAGCGAGTGCCATACACACTGGGCGTGTCATCTTGGTCAGAGTAGATTGATAGCGTTTCATGTCTTCTTTCTTTTACTTATACTTCTTTCTTTTCTTATTTTCCCAGGTCGGCATTCTGAAGATTCAGAACCCAGTTGTTTACCTTGATTCTTGCATCCATGCTGTAGGTAGAACTTGGAGCTGGCACGTAGAATACCAGGGTGTAATGGTCCTGACGGTCCAGATACTGCTGGTCGCTCCAGTCTTTGCCGTAGCGGTCGCTGGCACAGAGTGAGAGGAACCAAGGCAGGGAGTGGTTGAAGATGACTTTGTTGATGCGCTTGTCTGTGATGACGATGCGCTTGTCATCATATTGGCTGGATCCGTCGGCAGCGCGACTCTTGTTGTCATCTTTGGTTTCGAACATACGTGATGATGAAAGGTCGTAAACCAGCGCCTTTTCTACGTCTTCGCCTTCTACCTCGGTCTTGCCGCTGTGGTTTTCTACCAGTTTCTTCTCATAAGGAAGATAGGTGATTGCCTTTGGCTTTACCTTGTCGCCCTTATAGTCGAGTAGGGCAGCGGAACCTTTGATTTCTACATCGAAGTTTTCGGCTGTGAATCCTTCCTGGTCGGGTTCGAATGGAAGCATCACCACGCGGTATGTTTTGGTACACTTCATCAGACTCAATTTTCCCTGCACATCGTTTTCTCCATCAAAGTTGAGGGAGTCTTGTGCGGTATAGAGTGCGGTGAAGTGCTTGTCGTTTACGGATTCTTCTGCGTTTTTTTTGCCCATTTCCTCTTGCAGGTCGTTGATGGTAGAGATACCTGGGGTAAGTTTAGTAAAGCTAAACTCGGTCTCATCATCACCTTCGGCTCTTGTTCCCATTGCGGCAGGCTGCTTGTCACGAGCCAGGCAGACGAAGGTATACTTGCCTGCTTGCAGGTCTGTGATTTCCATCTTATGACCTGTTTCAAACTTGTCAGCCGACTCGGTATAGTTATCTACGAACTTACCGTTCTTGTCGAATACATAAACGTTGAGGTTCTTCACCTCAGCAGAGAAAGCATCAGCCTCTTTCACATTATAAGTATAGTCGAATTTGAGCGACAACTTAGCTGTAGGGCAGCCCGTAATCTCATCTTTCATGCATGATGAAAGAGAAGTGAGTGCGATGGCTGAGATGCAAACCAGCTTGCAACATTTGTTGTTGAGGAAATGTGCCATATTCTTTATCTTTTATAATCTTTTACTTTTACTTATTTTATATAGAGAGTGCCGTAGGTAGCGAATATCTTTGCTTCATCAGCTCTCTGTTTCGTTGCCTTCGGCATCGTTATTATCTAAGGATGAAAAGTGCCAGTCTTTCGGGTTGGGGGTATGACGGCACGTCTTTGTATCTCCCGCCTTTTATACATGGGCGGCAATGTTAGTTATCTTTTAAGAATGTTTTCGTTCTTTTCAGAACGAACGTTTGATTGATAAACTCTCGGAGGAGGATTGCTCCCCCGAGAGTATTGGTATATATATAAGTATTTATATTTTATCTGTCTGGTTTGACGGAATATTACTTCAAGCTAACTGACTGCTCGCTTACTACCCACTGATTAACAGTAACAGTGCACTGCATGTAGTAGTTTGGCTTCTTGTCGTCTGGTGTAGGACCGTTTGGAACGTCTCTACCGAGGTCGTAAACGTTATCTACTTTCAACTTGTAGATGCTGTTACGGAGGATAGAGTAATAAAGGTTAGTTGATGAGAACTTGTAAGATTGGTCATCCAAAGCTACGCGGTAATACATCAACCCCTGCTCATAAACGTCGATGTTGTACTTCTCGCGGAATGCTGCCAATGTATTTTCGTCTTTCAGTTTGCCATTCTCGTCCCTGATTTCCTTTACAGCGTCTTCTGGAGCAACCTTGGCGTCTGTTGTTGCGTTAACAAATGGATACTCAACAGAAGAATCATCGAAAATCTGCTTGAGTGATGTATAGATCTTGCCATCATAACGATAGAATGTACCATCTTCGAAGTCCTTATCTGCTGTAGTCTTGAGGTTTGCCTTGTAACAGACGTACACTGCTGTAGCCTTCTTAAGATCGCCTGTTGTGTTCTCCAAAACATAGTTTGAAGCAGCTTTACCGAAGTTACCCAAGCTACCTTTGTTGTCGTACTTGTCACCATAAGTATCATAATCAAGAGTATAAGTACCAACTGGAGCCAAGAACTTAGCGTACTCGTTCTCCCACTGCTGCATTACGTTAGTCTTGGTGTTCAAGTTAGATACAGCATAGTTCTGGTATGCGATGCCCTGAACCCAATCAGCAATATTCTCTGTTGCTGGAGCATTCTCACCTTCTTTGACTACTGTAATATTTTTTGCATCAGCTGCAGAAGGAGCATCGATACGAGCAACAATACGATCCAAGTAGATGTTCTCGCATTGTGCTGGATTTGTGGCAGTCTTGTTGGCACTTGTGAATGTTACTGTAGCCTTATCACCACCCAACTTGTTCTGTTTGTCATTCTGGTTAAACATTACGAATGAACCTGCTGTTGCCAAACTAGAGTTAGTGCCAGTATATGTTGCTGTAAATGTATCTGAAATAGGGTTGCTGCTAGTCTCGTTACCTGCGAGGAAATATACCTGATATTTCTTGCCTTCAGTAACACCATTTACTGAAACCTTGATAGCATTTGTGATACCAGTGTTCTGCGTATTAGAAGTCTTCTGCTTCCAATCAGCTTCGGTAATCTGCTTCTTGAAAATACACTTGTCGCCGTCATAGAGGTAGAATGTACCTGTTGTTACCTTTGCCTCATCGTCTGTTGCTTTCTCTGTTGTACGATCAGTCTGGCTAGTTCTTGTGCCATTAGCCTTTGGAGTCTGTACATTCAATGTGATGTAGAAACCATCTACATTCTCCTGACCAGCTTTGTCATTAGCCAAATCCTCACTGTCGCTGCAGCTAGTGAAAGACAAAGCTGCGGCTGAAACCAAGCTCATTACGAGCAAATTCATTTTTTTCATAATCTTTTTACTTAATACAAAAAAAGTTATACAATATATTTAATTAATTCTTGTTCTCAAAATTAAGTTTCGCACATATTGGCACAATCCGCTGAAAACAGATCGTATTTTACATCATCTTTTATCTTATACTTATATAAATAGAAAGTAAATAGTTACTTTAAAGTGCCTGGTTAACTTTATCCAGGTTTTCCTGCGCCTCCTTCAAACCACCGGCAATAGCTTTCTCAAAGTATTGCTTGGCTGTCTGATAGTCTTCCTTCATGGAAGCCAGACAACCGCGGGCATTGTTTGCCTCGGCGCTGTCGCCTGCTTTCAGGAGATATTTCTCTGCACTCACCTTGTCGCCACGTTCGATGGCTGCTGAGGCTGCATTGAGATTGGCAAGCTTATCTTCAGGGAACATTCTTACAGCTATGTCGAAAACATTGTTGAATTCGGCGCTACCCTTAGGATAAGTCTGGGCTACCAGATACATCTCCTGGAGAGAGAGCTTCTGAGGACGGGTCTTGATAACCTCTCTAGCCTTTGCTACATTGAATGCCTGAACATCATATTCTATCGTATAGTCGGTACGGCGAAGTGATGGCCATACATTCTGCAGGAGATAGCGATAAGCCTGAGGAGCCTTCTTGAGCAATGCTTTCTCTTTGGCATCTGGCTGCATGTTGCTGTTGATGATCTCAAGTGCAGCTTCCTTCTGAGGAATATCATTCTCATTTACATACTTGATGGTTCCTGCCCAGTCTTCCGCTGTAGCTGTGACCGCAAACAGTTTTGAAGAAATTGGATAGGTCTTCAGGATATGCTTCAAAAGCGCCTGTGTACGGTTATGCGACAACTTGTTGTTGTTGGCATATCCGCCATCTGGTGATGCATAGCCGTGGAGGGTTATCTTGGTGATGGTAACATCCGAATCGTTCTTCACGAGATCGAGTGTCTTGCGGATATTATCCAGTTCGTTGGCATTGTTGCCCATATCGTACAGGATATCCCACTTGTTCACCTTGAAGTTCAAACGGGCAGAACCATTCTCCTTTCTTGCCTTTACGGCTTCTGCCTTAGGCTGTACATAAGCGTTGAAGAGATTCTTCGGAGTAGAGAATGCACGTCCTTCCGGATTCAGAATACCTTCGTCAAGAAGTTGCTGGTTGCAACCGCAGGCATCATTACTGATGGCGAAGTTTGAGTTCTTCATCCAGTCGCTGAACGGAGCGGCATATTCATAATGAAGCGTCTGTGCTGTCTTGTTCTTACGGAGTGCCACGATGAGTGGGTTTGCCGTAGCCGTTTTCTGGTTACGCTGATAGTAAATATATCTCTTTTTACCCATCACCTCAACACTCGGCATGAAGAGCGTATCCTTTTCGTTGAGGATCATTGGGGTATAGATGAGACCTTTGTTGCTGGCAAGCTGAATTTGGTCGAGGTTCAAGTCCATAGCCACTTTCACCTGGTTGCCAACCTTTCTGATTGCCTTATTCTGGATTTTCAGATTCTTGTAAGCCTGCTGGGTATTATCGGCTGATATAGGAAGAGCGATAAGCAAGGCTCCGAACATACTACCTATTATATTATATGTATTCATCTCTGATTCTTTTTAAAAAACATACACTAAGTTGAGGGCTGCTTTCGTCGGGCCCACATAGTTGTGTGCCTTGTCATCTTCAAGTTTATCTCCGCATTGAGCGCAGTTAAACTTATCTGCCTTAGAGTAGATATAGCCTACACCAAGTTCAGCTTCCAGATTCCAATGTTTCGAGAGAGCCCAAGCGTAGCCGTAAGCTACACCAGCACCGATAAACCATCCTTCATACCGATAGTCTTTCAGCTTAGAGAAATCAGTGCCCAGGAACTTGAAGTCAAGATCCATGCCACCGATGTTGTGCGATCCACCCAAGGCATGGAAGCCGATGAATGAACCCATCATTTTGTTACAGAACCAGTATCTGGCCTCTGGCTGAACGAGCCAGTGCTTCCATTTCTTGTTCTTTGAAAACGTCCAAGGATTGTAGTTTCCGGATACGTCAAGTGTCCATTTTGGAGAAAGACCGAATTCAACACCCAAGTTCATGGTTGTCGTTGCATCATACAGCAAGTTGGTCTTTACCGCAGCTTCCTGCGCTAGAGCAGGACAGATTAGGCTGCCGAGTGCTACTAACGCAATAAAAATCCTTTTCTTCATACCTCAATTAAACTTTTCTTTTTTTAAAATACATTGAGTGATTTAGAATCACCTTTTACTTTCGTATACTCTTTTATATTTATAATGATCACCAATACCTGAATCTACTGAGAACTCATGTTTCCTAAAGTTTACTTTCAACTGTTCCTTTTCTCCTTTCAGTTTACTTTCAACTTACTTTTTAGTTCATCTGTATCTCATATCGTTGGATTTCGGGTGCAAAAGTAGAACGAATATTGGATACAGCCAAATTTTTAAGCACTGAAAAATACTGAAAAATGCCATTTTTAGCAAAATAGTACACTGATTTATGCTTAAAATCGTTAAAGTTGTACGATTTTCGGATAATTGAACAAGGATTTCTGATATTATTTGTATTTTTGCAGCCGGAATCAATAATTCCCTAAAAGAATGGCAATTTCCAAGAAAAAGAGCCGTTTGACTTACGAAAGTATATATAAGATTTCACTGCTGTCCCGTTTAGAAATCATCGGGCCTGAAAAGGCTAGGATATAGCCAATCCTCCGTCTCTTCTGTTGGAACAGCTTTGT